>Ga0190306_1000058_pt1 | contig 45128 bp, 53 predicted proteins | sample 48700734_MG_FD_161657 | JGI IMG/M metagenome (GOLD analysis project Ga0190306, IMG submission 161657) | Hydrothermal vent sediment bacterial communities from Southern Trench, Guaymas Basin, Mexico - 4870-07-3-4_MG | ecosystem: Environmental > Aquatic > Marine > Hydrothermal vents > Sediment ... | reverse complement strand
GGTCGTTATAAAAGGGCGCCCAATTATGAACACGCTCTCTAAGGAGCAAAACTAGTTCGGGTTGCCCTGGCCCTTGCTAACATAAGTTAACAAAGGCTTTAAAGGAAAATATTTTCATGTTATTATGAGTATCAGAAAAAATGAAATAATCATTCTTGGGATAATTCTGTTTTCTTTCCTTTTTGGCATTTACCTCTATCCTCAAATGCCCGAGAAAATAGCTTCGCATTGGAATGTTCAAGGACAAGTAGATGGTTATATGTCAAAATTCTGGGGATTATTCTTGATGCCGCTAATATCGGCGGGATTATTTTTGCTTTTTATTGCAATTCCAAAAATAGACCCATTGAAAACAAATATTGAAAAATTTAGAAAATACTATGATGGATTTATTACATTGATAATTATATTTTTATTTTATCTTTATCTTTTGACTATTTTCTGGAATATGGGCATCAGATTCGATATAATTCAATTATTGGCACCGGCTTTTGGCATCTTATTTTATTATTGCGGGATTTTAACAGAAAATGCAAAGAGAAACTGGTTTATCGGAATCCGAACTCCCTGGACTTTAAGCAATGATGCCGTCTGGGATAAAACACACAAAATCGGAGGAAAATTGTTTAAAATTTCCGGAATAGTTGTTCTTTTTGGAATTTTCTTCCGAAACTATGCTTTGTTTTTCATTCTTGTTCCGGTAATTTTAGTTGCAATCTACACAATTATCTATTCATATGTTGAATATCAAAAAGAATTGGCAAAAAATTCGTAGTTGGAAGACTGGATGAAAGAAATAATTAATAAATTTCTTGATAAATTATGATAAAATATTGTGATTGGGTAGAACTAGCAAATAAAGTAATGGAGATCTACAACATAGACCATCGTTGGCCACCTAATTATGTTTGTCAAGAGAAGGATTGTAAAAACTGTATGATTTATAGAGTTGCAAAACATGATCTAGAAGCAATATCTTTCTTTACAAATGAATTATACAAATGAATTAAATAACAAAATTACAAAATTTTTTATTTATAAATATAATTCATATAGCTTGCAAAATTAACTAAATAGACACAATTTTGCTATATTTCTTTTTTATAATTTATATATCCCAACAAACTCTCACAATTAAAAATGTGAGACAACATCAAAATATATATTATTTAGTATATATATAACATTAAATTCAATATAATAACTATAATAATTAATATATATTTTAAATTATATATTATAAAGCAATAATTGAAAAATAACTATAACTTTTTTACTTATTATTTATATAAGTATTTATATAGTTATGGAAGAAGAAAGATTTAGTGCCTTGTCTTTGTTTTTAAGAGAAAAACCTGCAAGATTGTTGTTAGCATTGGGTACGACGGGAAAGAAACCAAAATATGTGAGCATACTCTCAAAAGAAACAAATTGTACATATTCTCATACAGTAAGACTTTTGGAGGAATTTAGAAAATTTAAACTGGTTAAATTTATAAAAGTCAGCAGGATAAAATATGTTGAATTGACTGAAGAAGGCAAAGATCTAATGTTACAATTGGAAACCATAATCAGAAAATTATCAAAACTTAATCCAACAGAAATTAAAAACAAAGATAAGTAAAAAGGATAATTTAAAAACAGATAATTTCAAATGAGTATAGAAAATACCGACAAATACCCAAATTTTTCTTTTTTATTTGGATTTTTATCTATTATCTTGATGATCTGCTTATACTATTTAAACATACGGGAAAAACCGACAGAATTAAGTGCCAGAAAACACCTTTTTATATATTTTGTCGGTATATAATAGATTATGGAAATAACAACTTATCAAAGCGAGAAAATAAATCTGGGAGAATTTACTTTAGAAGATTTTGTTTTTGTAATATTTCCGGGAGCTCAAAAAAAGATGAGAGAAGTTTCTCTCGCAATTTTAAAAGACTTGAAGAATGGTCCAAAAACAATTAGCGAAATAGTAGATAAATACAAATTACCAAGAGGAACAAGTTATGATGCAGCAAATAAAATGCAGAGATTGGGAATAATAGATAGAGAAGGCAAATATTCCCCCGTCAGGATTTCTGCCAAATTTTCTCTATCTTTAGAACGTCTAGCCCCATGGTATAGACACTATTTTAACCTTAAAAAAAGGGGTTAATTTTGCGTTTTTTGTGTGTAATAGTTTATATATGTTTTTTATAAGTTGCAATAAAATAACTATATTTTTATATATATATTTTATTAGATTTATTAATAATTATATATTATAATATTTATTTTATACAATATATATACTTTGTTGCGAAGTGAGTTATATACTATATTATATATATTTCAGTATATTATATGAATGTTAGATTTGATATATAAACAACCACATAAGTAAAATTGCAATTTCGAACTCAGTAGAAGATATGACAAAAATGTGAATTGCAGAGATGCTTTTTTCTTTACTGGAATTTTATGTTAAATTTATAAGAAATATGAGTAATTTTTGATAAAAAATAACTATCAATTTAATTTGAATAAACAATTTTTTCCATTATTAAAGCCATCAGAATGATCATAAATCCAAATATAATTGAAATAATAAGATAAATTACATTATAATTCGGTAAAATTATATAATCTACACTATTTTCAAGAACTATGTATATAGAGAAAAGAAGAGCATAATAAGTCAAATATTTTATTACTTTTTGTGTTTTATCATAAACGTGTAACAATCTTCCTGTTAAAACTGATAATCCCGCCACTAAATAATAGATTAAAGCCCCATGAAGGAAACTTAAACTAGATATAAAAAAATTAGAATTTAAATAAAAATTATAATTACTGTATCCCTGCACCGAACCTATTATGATAAATGCAATTGTGAGAATATAACAAAAAAATGAAAGTTTGCCCTTTGAGAAAGTTGAAGTTAATTCTGAAATGAAACTAACAACCAAATTTTCAAGATGAAACGCTTTTATAATCATATAAACACCGATGACTCCCAATATAATTCTCCATGCCAAACTACCGAAAATAGCATATAATACAAATATTATTGCAGGTATTCCAAAAAACAATTTGCTTGTTTGCGGATCATGTACTATCTCCTTTAAGAAATTTATGATTACATAATAACTGCTTTCAAGTTGCGAACTTTGTTTTACAATAATTTTTCTAATTGACATTATCTGTAATTTTGATTGAACTATTGGGAGAATATATTCATCTTCCGCCCCATCAGAAACAAAAACGGCTTTTTTTGGTTTGTATTTTTTTATTGCGGTGTCCAATTGTTCTGCAATTTTTTCATCCGAAATTATTCCCGTTCTGCTATCTCCCGTAAGTGTAACAATATTTACATTTTTATTCTGCGACTTCAAATTATCATATTCCTTTATGGCTCCAAATATCGAATTTGCATCACTCTCTTCTGGATCTTCAATAGCAAGTTTTTGAGCCACATTCAGATTATTTTCTCGGCCAAATATTGGCCCTTCTATTCCAATTTTCTCTCCAATATCATTATCTCGATCAACACAAATAACTAAAATCGACTCTTTCATAAATAGTATAAAATATAGATATTATAAACTATTATCTAATTATAGATTTTATTTCCAATATAACAAAAACCAGAATATACCAGAATTAACAATCATCCCACCAGAATTTTGTTTTCTTTTTTCCAGCCGTTGCCGTCTCTTCACTTATATTTTCTATATTTTCTTTTTTTCTGTCCCCGGTTCTTTTGTATAGATTTTTTCCGAATAAACAGAGCAGAAATACAAGAAGCAAAATCAATATTATTAGCAGAATCAATGGCAAAATACCGGTAAACATAAACAATCCCGTTGGAACTTTCCATCTTTCAACAACCCTGAATTTAGAAATTGTAGTGGTTTTCGAATTTGCAGTTTTTGCAATTATCTCAAATTTATATTCTCCCGGAACAACGTTTGGATTAACTGTTATTTCTATAGTTTTTGATTCTCCCGGTTTAAGCTCTATTTTTTCTGGAAGTCCAAACACCCAGTCAATTACATTCTCCGAAGTTTGAATTTCAAATTCGTCCTTAACTTTTCCGAGATTTCTCACGGAAAATCTGATTTTATTATCTTCGTCCACATATACGATGTATTCCGGTTTCAGATGTATCGACAATCTTCCAGAATATATTTTTAGTTCATATATTCTGCTTATCGAATTGTAACTGTTCCACACATTAATGGTCAAATTTTCTGTTTTATGCGCATCGAATTTAAATACAATTTTCTTTTCTTCTCCAGGTCTTAAGTTGAAAGGAGATTCCAATATAACATCCGAATCCTTAAGTTTTGTGTTTATATTTCTTTCCATATAATCTCCGCAATTCTCAATTTCTACGGCCAATTCTGTTTTTTCTCCGGATTTTAGAGGAGAATTAAGTTCCTTAATTTCATTGATTCTCAAACAATGCTCTTTTTTGTATTCCACGAAATTAGAATCATGTCTTTCATTTGAAATGTAAAATTCTTTCTCCACTCCTTGAGTTTTACTTCCGGTTTTTACGAAAATTTTTACAGTATGATAACCGATTCCATAGTCGGAAGTATCAAAAGCAAATTCAAATAATTTGCTTTGGCCGGTATAACCAAACCAGATATTTTCAGAGTTTTTCAGTTGCCCGTCTACCATTGCCTCCAGTCTGGCATTTACATTATAACTCTCTATCAGTTCTATAGGGACAGTTCCAATAACCATGTCTCCAATTTTTGGATTGGAAGGGTCCAGCGTTATTTCATCTATTTTAAACTTTGCACGTTCGTTGCAGCAATTTTTAACTCTTAAATATGCATATTCAGTTTCCTCTTCATCGTTATATTCTATTTCAGCCTTAATTTTGTAATTACCTTCCGTCAAAGTATTTTCTTCGTATTTATATTCAATTTCAAATTCTTCTTTTTCATTTTCATTTAGAGTTTCTACATCTTTTCCTATATACACCCATTCTTCACCTTCTTTAATGTAATATTTAACTTCAAATTCTATTTCATTTCCCTCTTTCAATGTTATTGGCAATGAAATATCAATATTTTCATCTTCGTCCATGCATACCGTTGAAGGAGAAATTTCCAGATCTTTAATAGATATTTCTGTATTTTTTTTCTTTAGATAAATATCTGTTGTTGTCAGGTCTTCAGATACGTAAATATTTTTATAATTGGAGGAATATCCTTCTGCCAAAACAGAAACTTCATATTTCCCACTAACAAGATTGTCAAAGAAAGCATATCCAAATTCGTTTGTTTCTTTTTCTTTTTTTACATCAGAATTGATAATTTCAACTCTTGCTCCCTTTATTAATTCTTTTGTTTTGTAATCCTTCACATGAACCTTTAAACTCTTCTTGGTACTTTTAAGATACAAATAAACATCTTTTGTTTCACCGCTTTCACATTCTACTCTGCCGGAATCCTTTTCATATCCTGTTTTTTCAGCACTTACATAGTAAGTGCCCGGGGATATATCCCTGAAAATAACTATTCCATTTGAATTTGTAAGTTTCTTTTCTGAATCCATTTTAACCAATGCCCCAGATATCGGTTCCTCTCCCAGATTGTGAACATGAACTTTAATGTTGCAGGTTTGTTTTCTCAAAATCAGTTCAACATTTGCCGTTTCGTTTTCTCCGCAAGTTATTATTTCCGAATCAGAGATGTAACCTTCTCTTTTTCCGGAAATAATATGTTCTCCCGGTTCTATATTTTCTTTTAAATAATCAGAATATTTTCTATATGATCCATCTATATATATATTTGCATCCAAAGAATTGTAGTTTCCATCATAAACACTGACGGATAATTGGCAGTAACAATTTTTCTCATAAACTGCATAATCTTCATCTTTTGAACCGCAATCGGATATTGCTTCAACTCTTACATTGTGAGTTCCGCAATCAAATGCGTGCAAATATGAAATTTTTTCGGATTTTCCGGCTTCTAATGTAATCTTTTTGCTCCCTATTTGCTGCGAATCAACATAAAAATTAACCGTTATATCCTCCCAGTTATTTCCAGTATTTTTGATTGTCGCCAGAATTTGATTGTTTTGCGCCTCCACATCTTGCACATCTACCCCGCAGATGATTTTTTTATTCAGGCATAAATGAATTCTTACGGTTTTGCTACATAATACTGTTGCGACTGATTGGGCGCTGCTATAACCTTCTTTTGACGCGACAACTATATAATCTTCTCTTGGACCTGGAATCAGGAGCAAATGTTCAAAATATGTGTGTCCGCCTGCATCCGTATAGGAACTTCTAAATTCTTCTCCGCTAACAGAAACATAAGCATTTTGTATTGGGTTTCCGCATTGGCAATCGGTAACATAAACAATTAAATTTCCATATTGAACTGCTGATACAGGTAGAGGTATTATTATATAGATAAAGGTAAGTATAATTAATATAACTAAACTCATATTTCCAAAATAAACTTTTTTACCCATAAGTAAATAAAATAAAATTATTTATAGTTTATTTATCAAGGGTATTTAAAATTTTAAAGTATAAATATAGAAGAATAATTATAATATATTTTATTTACTAAAGAGTATTTAAAGTTTTTGGAGTAATTATTATTAGGTGAATAAGATGCTTGAACTAAACAAAGTGGGTAAAAAAGCAGACTGGAAAGAATGTTTGTCAATAGAGGCAGAGCATGAACTAAATCAGATCCTTGAAGCGGTTAAGAGACACAGATGTGCTTATAAAGATGCAGAGAATGTTCAGATTGCACAATTGTGGTGCGGCATGATCGAGATCAAGAAAATGATCAACAAACTAAATGACAGACTTGGATACATAGAGACCGTCTTAAATGGTCTATTTAAAACCAGAGATGAAGAAAGAGACAAACTTGTGAAATCTTTGATGAAGTTCTAATTTTTATTTTTTATTGTTTTTATTTTATTTCTAATAAGTAGAGGTTTCTTTAAAAGAGAACTCTAAAATAACCATGTGCAAGAAATTATCCGGGACAATTACAAAATTTTTTTGCCTGATCTAAGTTTGTCCCAAACTTTTCCTTTAATGTGGGGTATTTTAATTTTCCTTTTTCTATTGCATCCAAAGGTTCATTGCAATTTTCTATCTGCCATTTTGAACATTCAGAGTGGATACTGCTAGTATTTGTAATTGACGGCATACCGATATTCCAAATTTTAAAAAAGAAGGTAAGAGCAACTACAAAAACAATTGACAAAATCAGGAATATTACAATTGTGTTAAATTCAATTCTTCCTTTCAATTTATTTTTAATCATAATTTAGAACAATATTTTTCTATTTCTTTTTGAACCAGATGCATTTCAAAAATTTTCTTCTTTACAAGATCAAGCAAAAATTTTTCTCTTCTCTTTATTTCTTTCTTTATCTCATTCAGTTTTATACCCTGATTTATAGATATTTTTTCGAGAATTTTGCTGTTTGCGTTATAAATAAACCTATTTTTAGAAAAATCAAAAGTTAATATTTTGTTTGTACTTACTTTTTTTGTTTTTTCATCTATATTCAAAAGTTCTTCAATATTTTTGACTTTTCTGATTATTTTGTTTCCTTTTTCCGTTTTCACAACCGTAATTATAACATCCAAAAGCTGTATCAGACTTGATGGCAAATTTATTGGCGGCGTATTCAATCTGGATACAATTGAAGATACATCCTCGGAGTGAAAAGTTGATAAAGTCGGATGTCCGCTTGCCATTCCCTGAAACATCACATAGGTTTCTTTGCCCCTAACCTCTCCAACGACAACATAATCTGGATTTTCCCGGAAACTTTCTCTAAGTAGTTTGTCTAAATTAATTTCTCCTATTTTTAATCCTCCAATAGATTCTCTGCTGACCGTCGCAATCCAATTTTCGTGATATATTCTTATTTCTCTAATGTCTTCAATAGAAACAATTTTTGCTTTAGAAGGTATAAATGTCAAAATTGAATTTAACATGGTTGTTTTTCCGGCTCCGGATCCTCCAATTATCAGAATATTTGCCCCATTTTCTATTAAATACCACAGATAGGCTATCGCTTTTGCAGATATTGTTTTCAAATATATTAATTCTACCGGTGAGAAAGGAATTCTTCTAAATTTTCTTATTGAAAAATTTGGGCCTCTCGGACAAACTTCTTCTGAAATTGTTCCTTCAACTCTTGAGCCGTCTTCCAGACTTCCTTCCAGAAAAGGATTTAAATAAGTAATATATTTATTACATCTTTGTGCGAGTTTTATTATGAAATTTTTCAATCTTTTTTCATCTTTATATACCACATTTGTTTTAACATTACCAAACATTCTGTGTCTGATATAAACTGGTGTTTTTATTCCGTTACAATTTATATCTTCAACATAATCATCATGCATCAGAGGTTCAATCTCATTTAAACCAACAAAATCCCTATAAATAAAATACATTAGTTTATTATATTGTTTATCAGAAATTTTATATCCATAGTCCTTTAATAAAAATTTGATTTTATTTTCGAGATGTGCAATTAATTTTTTGTGAGTTTCGATTTGAGTTGGAGAAAGATCAATCAGCTGCAGTAAACCCCGATACAGATTCTCAAAAATTTCATTTTCTTTTTTGGTTAATTTCGGTTCTACCAATTCATATACTATATCTTTTCCGTCATAAAAAATATGCGCCTTTGCGAATGGTTTAATTAAATAGTAAACAATATTTGTTTTCTTTAAATTTTTTGGTAGTTCAATCTTTTGAGCAATTTCTTCTAATTGGAACATAATAAATATCTATTTTTAATTAATGAAAATATTTGCCCGAAGAAAAATACGAATATTTTTTGGATTTTTCTTTTTTTAAAAGAAAAAAGTTATATGAAGAGAAAACTCATAACTTCTGCTCTGCCATATATCCATGGAATACCGCATTTGGGAAATATCATTGGTTCTGTCTTGCCAGCAGATGTGTATTCAAGATTTTGCAGATTGAAAGGAGAAAAAGTTTTATATATTTGCGGTTCTGATTCTCATGGAACGATGTTTGAGATTGTTGCAGAAAAAAACAAAACAACTCCGAAACAGATAGTTTATCAGAATCACAAAAAAGTGAAAGATATTTTTAAAAAATTTGAAATAAGTTTTGATTATTATGGCATTACAGATTCAAAAATAAATGAAGAATTTACAGACCATATATTTAAAAAATTAGATGAGAATAATTATATAATTGAACTGGAAGTTGAAAATGCTTATTGCGAGAAATGTAAAAAATTTTTGCCAGACAGATGGATTGAAGGGAAATGTCCGTTTTGCGGTGGTTTAACAAGGGGGGACCAATGTGATGATTGCGGAAAATTGATGAATATAAAAGAAATAATAGAGCCTCACTGTGTTCTCTGCAATGGAGAAGTCATTTTTAAAAAAACAAGACACTTATTTTTGGATTTGCCAAAATTTGAAAAAGAATTATTTGATTTTGTTAAAAATAGCAGAGGATGGAGCAAACTTGCAAAAATGGAAACTTTAGGATTTCTTAAACAAGGATTAAAGCCAAGAGCAATCACGAGAGATGCAAGTTGGGGGTTTAAAGTTCCAAAAAAAAACTATGAAAACAAAGTTTTCTATGTGTGGTTTGATGCTCCTATTGGTTATCTTTCCTTTACAAAAGAATGGTGTCTAAAAAATGATCAGAAATTTGAAGACTGGTGGAAAAACAAGGATACCGAACTTGTTCAATTTATGGGAAAAGATAATACGATTTTTCATTCAATAATCTTTCCTGCTATGTTGCTTGGCTGCAGAGAGAACTGGAAACTTGCAGATAGATTGATTTCCTGCGGTTGGCTCAAAACAGAAGGAATAAAATTCTCAAAAAGCAGAGAAAAAGGTCTTACAACAGAGGAAGCGCTCAAAAAATATCCTGCCGACTATTGGAGATTCGTCTTGGTTTCCCTGTATCCAGAACAGAATGATTCAATTTTTTCAATTGAAGTTTTTAGGGAAACTATAAATAACGAATTTGCAGATATTATTGGAAACTTTGTTCATAGAGTTCTTTCATTTTGTTATTCCAATTTTGGGAAGATTCCAGAACCAAATAAAGATAATATAAATTACTCACCGCCAGAAGAAATAAAAGAAGCAAAAAATATTTTTAAAACAATTACAAAAAATTTTGAAGATTGCAGATTTCAGGAGGCATTAAAAAATATTGTGCACTATGGAAAAAAAGCAAACGCCTATTTTAACAATAATGAACCCTGGAAAAAAGAAGAGGAAGAGAAAAAAGAAATTTGTTTTTATTCCGGAAATTTGGTCAAAAATCTGGCAATTTTGATATATCCAATTGTCCCAAATTTCTCAGAGAAAGTTTTTGATTTTCTCAATTTAAACCCCAAAAAACTGAAATGGAATGAAGCAGAAAAATTTGACTACATGGGAAAAATCAAAAAATCAAGACCTCTTATTAATAAATTATAAATTTTCAGATTCTGTTTAAAAAATTCATTAAATTTATTTGATGTAGGTTGATAAATATTATTGATATAATTATTAACTAATTATGTTGGATATAAATTTATTTAGAGAAAATCCAGATATAATAAAGAAAAGTGAGAAAAAAAGATTTAAAGATCCTTCCGTTGTTGATAAAGTGATAGAATTCGATAATAAATGGAGAAAGAGATTAAATGAACTTCAGAAATTAAAACATGAAAAAAATGAAATTTCAAATAAGATAGCAAAATTAAAAAAAGAAAAAAAATCAACAGAAGATTTAATAATTAGGGCTGGCGAAATTGATAACAAAATTTTCGGTTTGGAAAGAGAAATTCAGTTTTTAAAAAATGAAAGAGATGCTTACAGATACAAAATTGGAAATATTATAGATGATGATGTGCCCGTTGCTCCAACAGAAGATGGAAATGAAATTATCAGAACAGTTGGAAAAATCAGAGATTTCAATTTTGATTTAAAAGGACATGCAGAATTAGTTGAAAGATTTGCCGAACTGGAAAGAGCCGCAAAAATAGCGGGAGCAAGAACATATTATTTAAAAGGAGATCTTGTTTTATTGAATCTCGCTCTAATAGAGTTCGCGATTAAAAAATTGATTAAGAAAAAATTTCTTCCAATGTGGACTCCTTTCTTTATGAACAAAAAATATATGAGAGGCGCCGCCGAGTTATCTGATTTTGAGGAAACACTTTATAAACTGGAAGGAGAAGATTCTTATCTGATTGCAACAAGTGAACAAACTCTCGCCTCACTTCATTCAGAAGAAGTTTTAGATGAAAAAGAACTGCCATTGAAATACTGCGGAATTTCAACCTGCTTCAGAAAAGAAGCGGGTTCTCATGGGAAAGACACAAAAGGAATTTTCAGGGTTCATCAATTTGAAAAAGTTGAACAATTTGTTTTTTGCAAACCAGACCAAAGCTGGAAAATTTTTAAAGAATTGATTAAAAATATGGAAGAAATTTATCAGGAACTTAAAATACCTTACAGAATTGTAAATATTGCCTCTGGAGAACTAAATGACAATGCCTCAAAAAAATATGATCTGGAAGCCTGGTTTCCTGCTCAGGGGAAATACAGAGAATTGGGGTCCTGCTCAAATTGCACAGATTTTCAGGCAAGAAAATTAAATATAAAATTTGGAAAATATGGCGGAAAAAAAGAATTCGTTCACACTTTGAATTCAACGGCAATTGCAACGGAAAGGACAATTTCTTGCATTCTGGAAAATTGTCAGCAGAAGGATGGTTCAATAATTGTTCCTTCTGTTTTAAGAAAGTTTGTTGGCAAGGATGTTTTAGAATAGAAAATTAGAAAGAATACAATTCATCTTGTAATCTTTTTTGGATAATTTTATATTTGAGTTCTTTGGAAGATTTTTCATATATCTGTTCTTTTATTGTTTTTGAAGAATTAAATTCTTTAAGATTTGTTCTCAAAAGCAAATACCAAGGAGGTAATTTTTCTTTCTCGCACTTTTCTGTAAATTTATCTATTTTCTTTTCTGTTCTCCAAAAATCGTAAATTGTTATTGGTATTGGAATTTCTGCTGACAATAAACTGTACGGAGTAAGAAAAAAACAGGAAGCTAATAACGGGGTATTGGGTCCAATGAAAAAGCTATACATAATTCCATATTTTAAACCATGAGTCCATGCTGGAGAATTATCATTAGAATTTTCACATAGTTTTTGAAATTTAAAAGAATGTACTTCTCTAAGTTTATAGGTAAACTGGCTAGAAATTGCATGTTGAAATTCATGAAAATATTTTTCATCTATGGTATAACTACTATCTTCATCCACTATTAAAGGTATCCTCAACTCTGGATTTTCATATAATGACATTATTCTTCCTCCAGATCTTAATGAAGCGATTTTATCAATAATAGAAAGAGAGGGAAAAATAAGACATAAGAGATAAAAAGAGATCTTCTGTTTGTAAGATCTATTTATAATACTTTTAACATACTCTTTAAGAATTTTCTTTTCTTCTTCTTTACTGATTAATATTGCCGGCCAAGGTTTAGTTAAAGTTTCTTCTTCAAAATTTCTTTTACAATAACTTGGCAGTTCATATAATTTACTCTCAGACTCTCCATATTTATTTTTGAAATAGGAAATAGGATCAGCCAAAATCTCCTTTTTTATACATGAGTTGTGTATATAATCTGATACACTCTCTCCTTTTTTTGGGATGAAACCCCTACTATCATACTCTAATATTAGGTCTATATATTTATCTTCCATAATTATAGATAGGTAATAAATTTTAACAAGTAACCAAATCAAAATTTTATGTATCATCTAACATCCCTATAAATAACCTCTAATAGTCTCAAAAATAGATTTCCCACACATCTTTACAGAAGCAATTACAGAAATTATCACTTCCATTATTCTTGTCCCTTTTATTCTTTCTGATTTCTCCTTTTTATCAGACTTAACCTCAGGTCTTTTTCTTATCCAATTTTCGTACATTCAAAATTTTTATATTATTTTCTTCGCAATATTTTTCTATTTCTAGTCTTTTCTTCTTTCCGACTGCGGAAGAAATAATTATTTCTTTTGCTTTTAAATTTTTCAATTCATTCAAATTTTCAATTCTTGGAATCTCCTCTTTTTCTGGTTTTTTCCATCCTATTTTTGGTTTTATACCCTTTTTACCTTCTCTTATTTTATTGTGAATTCCTCTTGGTTTTCTCCATTTTTCTTTTAATTTCTTGAATCTTCCAAATTCGCTTCTCCTAAATACGGGTCTCATAATTACAGAAAATTTTTAGTAATAAATTAGCTTATTGACAATTACAACCTTCTTCCTCTTCTGCCTCCTTTTCTCCTCACATATCCATGAACTATTGGAGTAACTTCTTCTATAATATCTATTTTTAATCCTTCTCTTGAAATTGCTTTTATCGCTGGCTGAACGCCTTTTCCAAGATTTATTTGTTTATGTCCTCCAGGAGCTCTGATTCTGATATCAACTTCGTCTATTCCCTTTTTCTTTGCTTCTTCTGCAGCTTTCTGCGCCGCGAGCATTCCCTGAAAAGGTGCGCCTTTTAATCTGTCCGCTTTTGTAACCATTCCGCCAGAAACCCTCGAAATTGTTTCCGAACCCGTAATGTCGGTTATATGAACTATCGTATTATTTTTACTGGAATAAATATGAACTATTCCTTTAGAACCCGTACTTTTTTCAAATTTACTTTTTGACTGTTTTAAGGTTTTTTCATGTTTTTTAACTTCTTCTTTTGTTTGCACAGGTTCTTTTTGTTCTTTCTTCTCAATATTCTTTTCTTTTTCTGTATCTTTATTCTCTTTTTCCATAAATAGTTAAAAATTTATTTATCTTAATATCACAAGGTTTTGCTTGTTGAGAAGACTCATTTGTACAAATTTACCCAAGATTTCCGACGTTTTCCCCCCTTACTGTCTTTCTATACTCAGAGCTTCTTTCCCCGAATTCTTTTCTATTTTCATTATTCAATAAAATAACTTCTGGGAGATTTTCTGGATAAATCTCAAATAATTTGTTAATTAGTTTTCTGTTTACTTCTCCTTTTCTTGCCGCCCGTTCCAATCCTGCTCTATTCCAGTTTTCAACAATCTCTTTAGTTTGTTCTGTTCTGCTTCTGTTAAAAGCATCTACAAGAACCGAAGTTACGATTGTATTATCTATCATACAACCTATAGATGCTTCTCCGACAGCATATTTATTTCCATTAACAGAAATTGTTAGACCTCCTCCATTATTGACTAACTGAAATGCTTGGCAGTCAGTTATACTGTCACCACAATAAGAGACATTACAAATATCAATTCCGGTTTTCTCCAGACTATCTGCAATGGCATTAGCTTTTTCAAATCCGCCCATTGGATTAATTTCGTTTATTATATTACCTGATTCTGTGCCCTGCATTTCTTCCCAAAAAATCTCGTCTAACCTATTAAGTGTTCTTAATGTATCCTCAGACAAATCTTTTCTACTTCTAGCATTTTCAGGCAGAACTATTTCGGGCAGTCTATTAATTTCCTCAATATATTTTTTCAATCTTTCAATTTCTTCTCCATCAATTCTGTATTTGTCAATATCTAATTTCGTGCAATATACACAATCTTTTGGAAAATTCATTAGTTCACATACAGCGTGAACATATGGTTCATAGCTTGTACTTATTATAATAGAATTCATCACTCCCCTTATATACTGTAATGTTTCTTTTGAACCCGGAAGCATATGAACGTTATCCAAAGAAAATTCTTTTAGTTCGTCAGAAGTTAGTCCATAAGCTATAAAAAATGGGACTATTAATCCCAAGGTATTTCCTGCCTTGTAACCGGGTTTTTTATCTATATATGCGAGATAATCATCGTAAGCACTTAGTTTTTTAAAAAAATCAGAGCCCTGTTGTATAAAACGAACGGCCAAATCAAAAGCATTATCATCTTTTGAAAGCGGGCCCTCCAAATCTGTGTTAAATTGTCTAACCATAATTTATATTTTTGGAATTACTAAATTAATTATTTTTGGTTTTTAATTATGGTTGGAAAACAAAGCATAAATAAGAAAAAAGAGTTGCCTGCGCAATGCAGGAGATGCGGAACAACAACCGGAGTGATAACTAAATATCACTTATATTATTGCAGGCACTGTTTTCGGGAGATTGCAAGAAGGGTTGGATTCAGAAAATATAATTAATCTAATAATGTTCTCATTTTTATGAGAGATCAAATTATTAATAAAATATGCTTTCCAAAGATTTATTGAAATTATAAAAAAGTATGCAAAACAATTATGATGTTTTGGAAATATTATATGAAAAAGAGAATCAGGATTTATTATAAAATAATAAAAGAAAATGTTGGTGATGGGTTTACTATGTATTTATTATATTGTTTTAACCGATTTAATAAATAAAAGACCTAATTAATTATGCCTGAAACAAATCAAAATGCTTTAATCCTGCAGGAGCTGGTTAGAAGAGCAAATTCGCACACGCAGAGATTAAGAAATATAGACGAACAGATAAGAAACCTCAATTCAAAAATTGAAAACGATGAGCAACAGAAAATAAAAACCGATAAATTAAATAATGAAAGATTTACTAAAATTATGGAAAAGATAGAAGAAATAAATCAAAATTTGAGCGATTTAAAAAATGAAATTTTAAAAATTAAAGAGAAAGAAAAAATTTTTGCAAAAGCCAAAGAACTTGAAATTATTAAAAAAGAAATGGAATTGCTTTCTCCTGTTAAACATGAATTTGTCACGTGGAATGAATTAAACAGAGAACTTAAAAAACTAAAAAATGAATCTGAAATTGCCGTTCGGCCATAAGGGAGAAGAGGTTGGTTTCGTACCAATCGAAGAAGTAAAAAAGATGAGAAAAAGTGGAAAGTCTGATAAAGAGATAATTACTGAATTGAAAAATAAAGGATATTCTTTTCAATCAATTGAAAGAGCTATGCTGGAAGTTTTAAAATCAGGAGTTGGTTCCGAGAAACAATCCACAATAAACAAAGAAATTCCTCATAATTATCCGTCTGGAATGAATTCTGAATTCGAGCCTTCTCCAATAAAAGAAAGGTTTCATAACGAAGTGGAAAAACTTCCAACAGAAGAAGAACTGATGCCAAGACCGACTATTCCAGCCAATCAAAATATTTCATTTGAGATGCAGTCCGAGCCAATTGATTTGATTGAAGAAGTTGTTGAAGGTGTGGTTGAAGAAAAATTTGAATCTCTAGATGCAAAATTTGAAACCATGCAAAAAGAATATAAAAATCTGAAAGACAGTATAGAAAATTTGAAAAATATATTTGCTTCTTCAATTCAGAAAAGAGATAATATGATTAAAGAAACAAAAGTTGAGTTCGATAAATTAAAAGAAAAATTTGAAGATGTTGTTATAAAATGTGATGCGCTTGAAAGAGCATTTAAGCAATTTTTACCGGATTTAACAGAAAAAGTTCGTGAGAAAACCTTGTCAGAAAAAAAAATTGAAGTTGTTGAATAATTTTTTTGAAAATTAATAAAAATAAATCTTTTTTAGGTAGTTGGTTCTTTTTAAGGAAAAAAGAGAAATTAATTTAAGGATGGGAATATTGGAAGATTTATTAGGGTTTGTTTGGGAATCAAAAGACAGAAAAACTCTTCAAAAAATTGTAAAGAAACTTAGAGATAAAATAAAAAAAACAGAATTGGATGATGTAACAAAAGGAATAATGATGGGAGAACTTGATTGGATAGATAAACATTATCATATAACTCGTGAAGAACATGGATTTGATGAAAGTAAAGTTGGGGAATGTTTTGAAAAATTGGAAGATTTCGTAAAGAGAAACGCAGATATATTTAAAGAAGGAAGAGTAGCAGATGAAAGATTTAAAATTCCATTTAGCGGTAAAACTAGTGGAGAAATTAGAGAACTTGAAACAAGAGAAGAATGGTTAAAAAAATCAATGAAAAAAGAATGGTTAACTAAAGAGCAAGAAGAATGGGAGAGCAAAATAAAAAATTGTAAGGATATATATAGTTTAACCCGAATAGAAAAAGAGTTAGAAAGAGAAATGCAAAAGCATGGGGGATTGCCTGGAAATGATTACTGGATATATCATGGTACACCAACTTATCCAGGTCTAAAAAAATTAATAGAAAATAAAAAAGAGGAATTAGAGGAATTACTTGGTAGAGCATTCAAGTCAAAAACAATTAGGGAAAAAGATATAAAGGCTACTGATAGACAATTACTAAAAGAAAGGATTAAAAAAGTTGGACATGGAATTAAATATCCTTTTGTTAAAGGAAAAATTCCGACATGTCCAAGATGTGGAAGTAAAAATATAAAACCACCTGGACCTGGAGAATTGGGAGTATATACATGTTTAGATTGTAAATATAAATTCTATAGAGGAGAAGAATATCAACCACCTCTAAAAAGATTGTTCAAACGCGGAAAAACAAAAATATATGAAGGAAAACCTTCAAAAAATGTAGAAGAATACGCAAAAATTATTTTATCATTTGTTGCGATTGGAATTGGAATATTAATACTTATCTTTTGGCCAAGATTGTGGATTATTGGAATACCTGCCATAATTATTGGTATTGGTTATCTTTTAATTGTAGCTCCAGAAATGGATAAATTTAGTTTTAAACAAAAAGTAGGTGTGTTAATTATAATAACAGGAGGTTTACTTGCATTTGTTTTTGGTGTGATTTGGTACGGATTGGCTTTGTTATTTTTAGGCGGAGCATTTATATTTTATGATTGGATACCAAAAAGAAAGGGAAGGTTAGCTATAAAGATAATAGAATTAGGTGCTACTTTGGCTTTATTAATATTAGTAGTTCCAGCTTTTTTAAACTGGGCGGGAATTTCTATTTCTCTGGGCGCTCTTGCTCTTTTTTCTGGATTAAACACCTTTCTCTTATTTTTGTTATGGTCTTGGAGTGAAGGGAAGAGCATAAAGGAATCGCTTGAAGAAGAATTACTGAAAAAACAGATAGAAGAAATAGAAGTAAGGAAAAAAGCAGAAGAAACTCAGATAAAGAATGCAAAGAAAAATAATAAAGAAGAAGAATCATTAAAAACAGTGATAGAAAAAATAAATGTAAACAGGGAAAAAGGAGAAAAGAATGAAACAGAAAAAAATAATGAAGAGGGTGAACAAAAATGACAAAAAACAATTTGATTGGGAAAAAATTTAAATTTTTATTAGAAAAAAATGAAGCCTATCGAGCTGAAAGCGAAGATAGGGTAAATGATAAAACTGTTTGCAGTTTTGGTGAAGAAGAATGAGAGAAGCAGATTTTTTGGAGGCTTTAGTTTGTGGTTTTTTAGTAGCTTTAAGTGCAGCTTTATTTGTAGAATATTTTGGAATTGCTGATTTTGGTCCTCAGATGTTTGGTATATTTATAGGAGGATTGGCATTAATAAATTTTGCAATTCTTTTTTTGATTGCCTGGCCGTTCAGATTTTCAGGTGTGTTTGTATTTTTTGTAATTATAATGATTCTCGGCTATGCAGCCTATGGACCTTATGCAAGTTATTTAAGGGGACCAATGAGCCAGATTTCAGAAAGTTTATCAGATATGCCAGAGATGGCAGAAAAACAGATGCATTGTTTGGTGTTGATTTTCACAAATCCAATGGCTTATCAGAAAGAATGTGTTTTATCTGACCCAGACATACTTCCAGAAGAAAAACCAGAAAATTTTGGTCTTGAAATTACAAATTTTGAGATACAACCGTCGGAGAAAGAAATTTATGCGGGAATGCCTCTGCAGATTTGGATGACTCTAGAAAATAAAGGAGATTACGACGCTACAAATGTATTGATAAATACCGACGGAGGCGAATATGAAGTTTGTGAGAATTTAAAAGTGCTTAATGCCAGCACTCATGGGCATTATTCTGACAGAATAAAAAAAGGAACAAACCATTACTTTAGTTTAACGGGAAGAATAAATGATCCCTGGGATGAAAAAGTTAAGTGTACCTATGCAAAAAACAAAATGGTTATAGGAGGAACAATAAAAACAACGTATTCTTATAACTACAAAACCGAGAGTTATTTAGAAATAGAAGCAATAAGAAACACTAATGAAACTACACCAAAGTTCAAGGTTGAATCCGCAAAAGTAAAGGCCGCTCCTGCAAATATTTTAATGCATACTTCTCTTCCTTTAATTTGGGAAGGGGCTGGAGAAGGTTTTAGAGAACGTATGATCTCAGTCTCTCTCAAAAATGAAAGAAAGAGGGGTAAAATCATTTTTAGAGGAAAATATGTACATGATAATAAATTACTCGCCAAAGATATGATATCTACAGGTCTTAAAGAGACATATTGCAATCTGGTATGTGAAACTCCGGCTTGCATCGCAGAATGCGTCTATAGTTTTATGGAAGAAAAAAACAGAAGAAAATATGATCATTGTGCGATTGTTGATAGCAATGGAAAAGAAGTGGATAGATTAAAGGATTTGAATGAAAATGAATGCGAAAATACAAAAATCTGGGTAAATTCCTCTATAAACGGAACATATACCGGTTGTTTTGTTTATAGAAAAATAGATGCCAAAAGTCAAGAGACATGTAAAGAAAAGGGAGGTAAATGGGACAACACAGAAAATGTTTGTGTTAAACTAGATAAAATTGAAGATATTGCAAACGAAGATCTTTGCAAAAGTTTGAAAACAGAAATATTTTACAGAATGTATGGAAAATATGAGAGATCAAATTATGATCAAATCACGGTATATGTGGTCGGAGAAGAAGCAAAAAACTATATTAATTTAAGTTGTGATAAAAATGCTCAGAATATAGTTATGTGCACAAATTATGGAAATGATAAAGTTAAATTAACCTGGCTGAATAACGATCTTGATTTAAATTCTGGTGATGTAAAGCTTGTTTATTCTGGAGTTAAAATCTCTCTTGCTGGATGGCCAAATAAAAACAGATTAAAATTAAATTTTGGAATTAAAGCTAATGCAACCTACAGAGTTGAAATAGAAAGAACCGATAGATTGCAGATAGATAATCCGCATTATACAGATTAACTGAAAAAATAAAAAAGAAAATTTTTATTATTTTTAAAAATGTCTAAATTATGCCAAAAAAAATAATAGAAGCGGCTTTATTTTTGAAATCAAAACCCATAACTATTGCCGAACTGGTTGAATTAACGCAGGTTTCTTCAACCGAGATTAAAAAGAAAATATCAGAATTAAAAGAAAAATACAATAATGAAGAAAGTGGAATAAGATTAATAGAAGCGAATGAGAGTTATCAGTTGATTGTTAACCCGGAAATTTTACAAAAAGTTAAAAAAATTACTCCTTATAAAGATTTGTCTCCGGGATTGCTAAAAACCCTTTCAATAATAGCATTTAAAGGACCTTTAAAACAGAGCGTTCTGGTGAATACAATCGGAAACAGAGCCTATGAGTACGCCCATGAATTGGAAAAAAGAGGTTTGATTTCTGCAAAGAAGTCCGGCAGAACAAGAATATTGAAAACAACAAGATTATTTGTTGATTATTTTGGCAAAGAACCAGAAAAAACCAATTTGGAAAAATTTGTAAATAATTAAATAAACGATTTTTAAATCTCTATTAGTTATCTCTTAAATATGAAAAATTTTAGAAAAGAAACAAAAGTTAAATAATGCTAAATTTAATTTTTAGATATTATGGAAAGGACGTATATTTCTAAAATTAAAATGGAAGAAAACAAAGAAACTTTATTAAAAGGATGGGCAGAAGCAATAAGAGATCTGGGAAATCTTATTTTTGTTGTTTTAAGAGATTGTTCCGGAGAAGTTCAGTTGGTAGCAAAAAAAGACAGCAAATGTTTTGATGAAGTGAAAAATCTGAGAAGAGAAGATGTAATTGAAATTAAAGGAATTCCGATTAAAAATGAAAAAGCCCCAAATGGCATTGAAGTCAGAATTGTAGAGCTAAAAGTTTTAAACAAAGCCGAACCTCTTCCAATAGAATTTTCTGGAAAAATTTCAACAGATTTAAGCAAAAGACTGGATTACAGATTTCTGGACTTAAGGAATAAAAGAAACAAAAAAATATTTGAATTGAAATCAAAAATTATCTATTTTGTCAGGAGTTTTTTTAATGATCGGGAATTCATTGAAGTTCACACTCCAAAAATTGTGGCACAAGGAGCAGAAGGAGGAAGCGAACTTTTTCCGATTTTATATTACAATAAAGAAAGTTATTTGACTCAAAGTCCTCAGTTTTACAAACAGATGATGCAGGCTGCCGGTTTTGAGAAAGTTTTTGAAATTGGACCAACTTACAGAGCGGAAAAAAGTCATACTCTCAGACATCTTTCAGAATTTTGGGGAATTGATTCCGAATTTTCTTTTATTGAGAGTTACGAAGATGTGATGAGATTGCTCGAAGATTTAATTTGCAGCATATTGGATAATATTAAAAAAAATTGTTCAGAGATTATAAACTATTTTGGAATTGAATTTCCCGAATATAAAAAACCTTTTCCGAGGATAACTTTAAATGATGCTTTTAAATTAATTGATAGGGATGGAACGGATCTCTCCACTGAAGAAGAAAAACTTGTTGGAGAAAGAATTAAGAAAAAATTTAAATCTGATTTTATATTTATTACAAAATATCCATTTGAAGTCAGACCTTTTTATACTATGAAAAACGATAAAAATAAAAATTTAACGGATTCCTTTGATTTGCTTTTTAAGGGAATGGAAATTGTCACTGGGGGACAGAGAGAACACAGGCTCAATATATTAAAAGAGCAGGCAAATGAGAAAAATATCTCTTTAGAGTCAATAAAATTTTATCTCGATGCTTTCAAATACGGCATGCCTCCTCACGGCGGATTTGGTTTCGGCATAGAAAGATTTGTAATGCAACTTCTCAATATTAAAAATATTAGAGAAGCCGTTTTATTCCCAAGAGATGTTGAGAGACTGATACCCTAATTTATTTTGTTTCCAATATTTTTTATGATCTCTGCACAATCTTTTCACAATATTCTTTATAATCCCATAAAACAGAAAAATTTATTTATTTTCATCTGAATTCCTTGTTTATTATAAATTTTTATTTAATTATGGTTGAAAAAAATGAAAATTTTAGCAGGGAAATTCAGGAAAAATATTTGCAGGTAGAATATCTCAACAAGGAACTTGAGCAAATTTCAATTCAACTTGAAATGATGAACTCAAAATTGGCAGAATCTTTATTAGTCAGAAATTCTATAGAAAATATAAAAAAAACTCAAAGTTTTTCTCAATTAGCTATGGATATTTTTGTACCTTCTGAAATAACAGACGATAATACTTTTTTGGTTAATATCGGTTGGAAGATTTTCGTAAAAATGAAAAAAGAAGAAATCAAAAGATATTTGGAAAATAAAATTGATAATTTCAAATCAGTTATTTCTCATATCTCTAAAAGAAAGTCAGAATTGCAGAACGAAATTCAGAAACAAATCTTTGAGTTGCAAAGTTTACAATCAAATCAAAAATAAAAAAACTTCAAAAATAAAAGAAAAGAAATTAAAGCGATAATAGAAATAATTATCACAATTTTAAACATTGTTGGAGAATTTGCAAATCCAAAGGGAATAGGACCTATAAAACCGCCAAAAGCAAATTTAATTTTTCCTTCTGACCCAGAGGATAGAGAAAATAAAATAAGAATTATTCCGACAATTAGAAAAAGGAACCCAACTAAAAATAAGTCTTTCATAAAAAATTCAGAGAATAAATATTTAAAGTTTTTCTATCAATAATTAATATGGAAAAAGAAATATGGGACTACTAGAAATAAAAAATCTTGAAGAGGCTGGTTTAGGAGAGGATAAACAGGCAATATATGATTTGGGAATTAACTTTGTAGAAGGAAAGAAATTTAATGAAGCAATAGAGTGTTTTAAAAAACTGAAAAAAATTTGTGAAGAAAGAGGAGAGTATGAACTTGCTGCCAGAACTTGTGAAAAAATAGGTGATTGTTATTCTCAATTAGGACGAGAGGATAAAAGAAAAGAATACTATAAATTTGCTGGAGAGTTTTATAAAAAATGGATTAAGAAGATTCGCACTGATGAAAAATAAAAATAATAACCTTTCTTTTATTTAAAATAATATTATGAAAACTACAGTTTCTGTAATAAAAGCAGATGTTGGCGGTTGTCCCGGGCATTCAACTTGCAATCAAAAATTAATTGACAATGCAAAAAAAATTCTGAAGAAATCAAAAGTGATCAACGACTTTTATGTAACTCATTGCGGAGATGATCTAGAATTGATAATGGTTCATGGCAAGGGAGTAAATAATAAAGAAGTTCATAAATTAGCCTGGAGTGTTTTTGAATCTGGAACAAAGATAGCAAAAAAAGAGGAATATCATGGAGCAGGTCAGGATTTATTAAAAAACGCCTTTTCTGGGAATGTTAGGGGAATGGGTCCAGGAGTTGCAGAGATGGAATTTGAAGAGAGAAAAAGCGATCCAGTTTTAGTTTTTATGGCGGACAAAACAGAAGCGGGAGCATGGAATTTTCCATTATACAAAATTTTTGCAGACCCTTTCAATACAGCTGGTTTAGTAATAGACCCGCACATGCACGAAGGATTTCTTTTTGAAGTTTTAGACGCAAGAACTGGAAAAACAGTTCAGTTAAATTCTCCGGAAGAAATCTATGATTTGCTCGCTTTAATTGGCTCTCCCGGAAGATATATAATAAAAGCAGTGTATTCAAAGAAAAAAGATATTGCTGCAGTAACTTCAACACAAAAACTTTCGCAGATGGCTGGAAGATATGTTGGTAAAGATGACCCGGTTATGATATGCAGAGCGCAAAGCGGTTTTCCGGCAGTTGGCGAAGTTTTAGAACCATTTGCTTTTCCATATCTTGTCAGTGGATGGATGAGAGGTTCTCATAATGGTCCTTTCATTCCTGTATCACAAAGAGATGCAAGATGCACAAGATTTGATGGACCTCCAAGAGTAATATGCATAGGTTTTCAAGTTGCGAACAGAAAAATAATTGGACCTCAGGATATGTTTGATGACCCCGCTTTTGATTTAGCAAGACAAAAAGCAAATGAAATTGCAGACTACATAAGAAGACATGGACCTTTCCAACCACACAGATTACCGGATGAAGAAATGGAATATACAACAATGCCCGCAGTTATGAAAAAACTAAGCGGAAAATTCAAATAATTTTTTTATTTTTTTTGATTTGTTAAAATTAAAGATTATAAACTGAATTTATACTCAATTAGTGGAATCCGTCTATGTTTTTCTTGAAAGACGGGTATAAATTTTGCAGCATATCTCCATTTTTCATATTCTTTTCTTCTATAAACAGCTGCCTGTTCAACAACCCGAAGATATAAGCCATAGAGTGCAATATGCAAGGAGTTTTCGAAGAAAAATCCCGCAGAGTTGAGGCAGCGAGCATTTATAAAGTAATATCTTATGAGTAATAAAATACAAAAAAGTATATAAAGATTAATGTTATAATTATCTTATGGTGAATTAAAATGACAATCAAAGAATTAAAAGAAGTTGAAAAAATACCTGGAGAAGTCATTGCGGTTGAGATAGATGAAGGGGTAAAATATGCTGGAGTTATAAAAATTGAAAATAGGGAATTCCCATATAGGGTTGATATGTCCGAAATTCCTGAGGATGTGTCTGAAGAAAAACTTGATGATGTGATGGGGGAGTGTGTGAAGTTTCAGGAACCTATCAAAGATAATACTTTAAAATCCGTTTTTACTCATGTTGTATACAACCTAATAGGGGATCTTCTATTAGAAACCCCAGAAAAAAGATTTTTGAAAGATTTAAACCAGCAACTACAAGAAAAGTATAAACAAATGTTTAAAAATATGGGATTTGATGTATCAGCTAATAACTATGTTGGCGGAATAAAAGAATTTAAAATAAATAAATCGTTACTGAAGTTCTACTAAGAAGGGGTTTTTGGTGAGCCAAAGGAGAACCGTTTATCTGCTGTTCAACAACCCGAAGATATAAGCCATAGAGTGCAATATGCAAGGATTTTTCGAAGAAAAATCCGCAGAGTTGAGGCAGCGAGCATTTATAAAGTAATATCTTATGAGTAATAAAATACAAAAAAGTATATAAAGATTAATGTTATAATTATCTTATGGTGAATTAAAATGACAGAGAAAATTAATTATACATCTGCAACTATATATTTTCCAGAACATGAAGATTACAGTAGACTAAAACCAGAGAAATCTAAAGTTAGTGGAGATACGCTAGAGTTTATATTACATAATCTCGTTATTTATGCTAGCATTTTCCCTTATTCTGTTCCATCTGAATGGTCAGAAGAAGAAATAGTAAAGAGAGATATAATTGAACCAACAAAGAAATTAATATCAAAAGATATATTACCTAGTCTTAAAGAGATTGATAAAATTCGGCAACTAGCTAAAAATGGAAAACATGAACCACAGTTATACTATGAAGTTGATACATGGGATGGAACATTCAAAGTTTATGATTCATGTGCTAAGTCGGGAGAACTTTTTTTCGAAACTATATATGATTTAAAAATGCAACCTCTTTGCAAACTTCCAGAAGTCTTAGGATTTTTTTATAAAAAAACACAAAATAACACACAATCTTTAATTGATCTTTTAAAGTTGCTACCTTTGGCTGAGGATATAAAGCATGAGAAAGAAAAAGGAAAAGTAGCATATATTTCTGGACGTAGTTTAAAGGAAGCTCTACAAAAAGAAATAGAACTTTATGAAAACTTCGATTTTCTACGTTCTTTAGATTCATCAAAAGAATAGTAAGTAGTAACTTTTAGCAAGCTGCCTGAATTTCGTTGAACATCTATGATAAACGAAGCCCACGAAGTGGTTTTTGGTGAGCCAAAGGAGAACCGCTTATCCGCTGTTCAACAACCCGAAAGGGCAAATCCCGAAGGGATTTGAGTGCGAGCGGTGACTATACAATTCTTTTACCAGCTTCCTCATAGGTTGGTGTGATTTTTTAGTACCTAAAATATTCTTTTTAGTGAGCTTTGCTCGATTTGACTAGAACAATTGAAAAGAGTAGAACCGTATAATGGCTGTTAAACTCACGCTTACCGATTCCACCAAAGCGGTCTGAATGTAGTGAGGAAGTTCCGAAGCCCGCACGGTCTCATTCAATTTTATCTTTTAAATACATTTCAAAATTTAATAAGTTTAATGCTTCTATTTCAATCTTTTTTCCGGTTTTTTTAAGAAATTTTATTTCATGTTTAAGTTGTGGAATTTTGAATTTCTCTATAAAACTAAGAACTATTTTTTCTGAGTTAGATATATTTATTAGAACGTTTTTATTAGAAAGATATTTTTTATAATCTATTAAAGAGACGCCAGCGTATTTGATGTTAAATTTTTGTTTATCTTTTGGTGCTGGCTTTCTTTTAGCATATGAAAATGTGAGGAATGTAAAAAAAGAAATGGGATCTAAGTCTCCAAAGTAAAGTATTTTTTTATTTCTTAAAGTTCTAACATAATTCAAGCATTTAATAGACGGAACACCTAAACTACATATAAAAAGTCTTGTAGGATCTTTAAAAGCATCTACAGCTTTTTCAAAAGGTAATCGTTTCTCAAACAATATAATTGAAACAGGGTTTGCAGGATTTCCATAAATAAGATAATCTTCGTAATCATCAAATTCTCCACTTTCTTTAAGTATTTTAATCGCTTGCTTCATGATTTATTTTTATTAATATATCTTATAATATTTTCTAAGGTTCAGGCGGAAGAATTGAGTTTAACATTTTAAGAGATATGTGAAGTTTGCGATAGCAAATTTGGGTGTAGCCAAAAGCGAAGCTACATATCTTCCTGTTGTCTGAATGTAATAGAACCAAACGAAGTGACGAAGCATTCGCGAGTGAAAGTTATTTAGCTGCCAGATATTTATTGAGTTGATAGTATCCAAATACCATTGCTAGTATTCCACTAATTAGCCAACCTACGGAGTCCACACTGAATCTGCCAATAGCAATCGGATAAATCCCAGCAAATACCGTTACAAAAAAACCAACCAACAAACCAAAAAAGGCATTTATCAGATACACAGATTTTCCCATATTCAATTTCTCTTTTTATTAGACTTGTACCGATTCTTCAAAGTAACAAATATTACAATAAGTACAAGTTCTTTAATTGATTGAAAAAAACATCTTCAATTTTGAATTACATCTTCTCTGGAATTTCAATTCCGAGCAGGTATAAACAAATCTCCAAAATTTCTTTTGTCTTTTTCACAAGTTTCGCTCTAAAACTTTCATTTTCACTGCCAATAACTTTGCAGTTTTCATAGAATTTTGAAAAGATTGTCGCAAGTTCAAAAGCATAATTGCATATTAAATTGGGCTTCAGTTTTTCGCTGCTTTTTTCTATTACTGTTGAAAATTCTAAAAATTTCTTTAAAAGTTCTTTCTCAAACTTATTTATCTTTCCGATTTCTAAATCTTTTTCTTTAATGTTTTTCAGAATAGAATTGCATCTTACAACGGTATATTGGATATAAGGTCCCGTGTTTCCTTCAAATTTAATCGCTTTGTTTGGATTGAATTCTTCGTTTCTGTCTCTATCCGTTTTCAAAATATCATATTTTAAGGCCCCTATCCCGATTTTCTTTGCAATTTTTTTAATTTCTCTTTCGCTCAAATCTGGATTTCTTTTTTTAACCTCTTCTATGCCTTTTTCAACAACTTCATCAATCAAATCATCAATTAAAATATATTCTCCTGATCTTGAACTCATTTTTGAACCCTGCAAAGTCACAATTCCATAACCCATATGCTTGCATTTATCAGCCCATTTATAACCCAAAAGTTCCAGAATTTTAAATAACTGCCTAAAATGAAGATTTTGCTCAGACCCGACAACCCAAATAGAACTTGCAAGATTAAATTTTTCAAATTTATAAATTGTCAGCGCTAAGTCAGAAGTTAAATAAAGACTTGTACCATCAGACCTGACAAGAACGGTGTTTGGAATTCCATATTTCTCAAGATTTATGACAATTGAATTTTCGTGTTTAAAAGCAAAACCTTTTTTCAGCAATTTTAAAGCAATCTTTTTTCCTTCTTCTTTAAATTCATTTTCATAAAAACAAACATCAAATTTTATTCCCAAATTTTTATAAGTTTCCTCAAAACCGTTAATTGCATTTTGCACGACAAATTTCCATTCTGACTCAAACTTCCCTGTTTTATTTTCTAATTCATATAAAATTTCCTGTGATTTTTTATTCAAAGTTTCTTCATCAATCTCTTTGTGAAGTTTTGCATAAATATCTGCAAGTTCGTGGTCTATTTTCTTTTTATTTTCAATTTTATATTTTTGCATGGCGAACACCATTTTTGCCACCTGTTTCCCCATATCATTGTAATAATTTGCCCTGATGATCTCATTCCCCTGAAATTTCAGAATTCTTGAAATTGAGTCTCCAAGAAAAGTTGTTCTTGCATGACCTATATGCATTGCTTTGCATGGATTTGGATTCGAAAATTCAACCATTATTCTTTTTTTAGTTTTTGGTTTGTTCTCGAAATTTTTTAGTAGTATCTCTTTTCCAATTTTCTCGTAATTAAAATAAAAATTCAGATAACCGTTTCTTTCTTCAACTTTTTCAAATTCTGAAGGGATTTCAATTTTTTTTAATTTTTTTAAAGCAAGTTCTCTAGGACTTATTCCTTTTTTCTTGCCTTCAACAAAACAAATATTGCAAGAAATGTCCCCAAATCTGCTTGGAAACTGAAAATTTTCTTTTTCAATCTCTGGAAATTCTTTCTCTAATACTTTAATCAATTTCTGAATAAGTTTTTGCAACATAATAATCTATATGAATAAAGAGTTATTTTTTGATGTCTTTTACCAATATTTGAATTGAAACTTCTAATTTATCAAAACTTCAAAAACTTCAAATTATTTTATCTAAATATCAAGGTTCTGTTTCTTGTTGAGAAGTTTTTTATTTTTTATTTATCTATTGTTTCTTCGCCAATACTTAATTCTAAATTTCCTTTTTCATTCAATCTTGATATAAGTTCAATATCGTCAAACTTTCTGATTATGATTATGAATTCTTCTGCAACAAAATTGTTTATTTTGCTAACTTCATTTGAATAACAATACAATTCAATATAAGGTTTTTTCCTTAATTCTGAAATTATGCCGAAAATAACGGCTTTTTTTACCTCAACAATTCCAGATTCTGTTTCTACAATTTTGAATTCTCCAAAACCTTCTAAAAAACCGGATTTTATTTCATACGTTTCAATTAAATTTTGCACATCATTAAGATTCTCATTTTTTGATAATTTCAGAAAAACAATATTTCCCTCTCTTGCAGATATCATAATAAAAATTGTTTTAATTTATTAATTTTGTCATTTTTTCATTTGTGTTTAATTAAAATTATAATGAGAGTAGAGAAATGTGATACCGATTTTTATGTTTATTTATCAGGAGATGATATTAAGAAAGTTTGTCAGAGAATATCTCGTCAAGAAGACCCTCTTCACGCAGGACAATATCATTCAATAATTGCTGAAATAGAGTGCAAACCACAAAAACGTGACTTAAATGTATTAGAAACTTTAACATTAACAGCTACTAGAAATATAAGTGTACTCAATAGCGAATATGCTCGTAATGATATCTATTTTAGATGTATAGATGTATACGAATGTGATATATGTAAAAGAAGATTTAGTTCAGATGAGTGGTCAAACATCTGTCCTTTTGATAACACCAAAATGAAAACAATAGAAAAAGGAATAGATGTAAAAGTTTATCTTCCATTACTTGGTAAACTTTTAGAGGGCAGACATGATCACATAGGTACAAGATATAATATGCAAGATAAAATTCTAATATTTTACGATAGATTCCATTCTTAATCAGAGAAGAAGATAACTCTTTTTGATAGATTTTTTTAAGCTTTCAGATAGATTCTTCCATGTTTAATTTCAAATTTTAGATTTGCTCAGGAAATGCTGGTAATATGTGAAGTTTTCCGAAGGACAAATTTGAGCGAGCATGAGCGAGCCTGCGATAGCAGGTGAAGAGTTTCACCACGAACCGAGTTTAATTATGCAAATGGCAAAGATGTTGCTATAAAACCTCCTAATTAATATTAATTATTTCTGCTTTTGTAACTTTTACTAAGTCCTCTGACTTTAATTCTATTCCTGCATTAGGTATCCCTAAGCTTATATCTACTACTTCTTCCTTTAACACGTCTTTATCCATATAGATTTTCATTTCTCTTTTAAATCCAACAGGTGCGATAGCCCCTATTTTATAGCCTGTTGCTTTCTCGACTTCTTCCTTTGGTGCTATTTGTACCTTTTTACAACCAAGAATTTTGGCTAATTTTTTAGTATTTAATCTTTCATTTCCAGGAATAAGAACAGCTATTAATTCTCCATCAGGTTTCTTAACTATCATTGTTTTTACTATTTGTTCTATCCTTACACCTCTTTCTCTAGCAGCATCCTCACAAGTATATACATCACGAGAGTGCTTCTTTATTTTATATTCAATACCGGCAGATTCTAAGTGATTAATTACCAATGTTTTCATAATTTTACTTCCTCAATCATTTATTTAAACTTTAGGCTTCGGGGCGGAATTTCTATTAACTGCAATTTAACGAAGTCAGCATTAGCCGATTTAAGTGGAGCAAATGCAATGAGATAAACAGTTAAATCGCTGTTGTGCGAGTACTATAGCACCGAAAAATCCGAAGTATTTTGATAGTTCGGCTGAGGCACAACTTATAATATTATTTTTAAAAATCTATTTTTATCTTTTAAACTCTCCAAAATGAAATCAGCACCAGCATTTTTTAATTGTTCTTTTGAATAAATTCCAGTTGTAACACCAATTGTTTTTACACCAGCTTCTTTACCAGCTTTCATATCTTGCAATGCCTCTCCAACAAGAAACACATTATTGCTGAATTTAAAATTAAATTTTTTTGCTCTTTTGATTGCTAATTTCACTAAATTAGTTTTATTTATGTCATCACTACCAAATCCTCCAATTTTGAAATAATGATTCAAACCAACTTTCTCTAATTTACATCTTGCAATTGGCTCTAAATTTCCTGTAACTAATCCTATTAAGATATTGCGCTTGTATAATTCTTCTAGTAATTCTGGAACACCATTTAATACGATAATTTTATCAGTTTTAACTATTTCTTTAAAAGAATCTATCATTACTTTCATACAATCTTTAATTTTTGATTTTATAGTTTGTTCATTTAATTTATGCTTCTTAAGAACTTCTATTATAATTTGCTGATCTGTCATCCCATTATGATTAATAATATCAATAGTTGTATCAACACAATAAATTTTCTTAAAAGCCACAGAAAATGCTGTACTATGCCCTTTTGAATTTTTAATTAAAGTTTTGTCAATATCAAATAAAACTAATTTATTCATAATATTTAGTAATTACCAATGTTATTTAAATCATGTGGTGCTGAAGCCAATTTTGTACAACATATTGGAATTAAGCGAAGTCGCTTTGCAATTTGTGGGTGAGACAAGCGAAGCGAGTGAAACCGCATATTTGCTGTTATATTCCTTTTGCGATAGCAAAGATCCCGGTGTTGGCGAGAAGTCAGCTGGATCGAGCTTATAATTGATGGATAGCATCTTCTAACCACGAAGGGAGATTATATTTTCTCAAACCTTCTCTTGTAACCCAGACGTAACCACCATGCTCTTCACTTATTTTTACTTTGTCAGAATAAGATTCACATAAGTATGTTTTTCCATCTAAATGAATTCCTTTTTCTGGTAAATCTAAACTCCATGAATTTAATACTTTTATTATTTTTATATCTAATCCGGTTTCTTCCTTAACTTCTCTTTTTAGTGCTGATTCATCATTCTCTTGAGGATTTTTTCTCCCTCCTGGAAGATCATATTCTCCACCAATAAAATCTTCTTTTTTCAAAAGAAGAAACCTATTTTTATATTGAGTCAATGCCTTTACTGATTTGTATTTCTTTAATCCCATAAAAGTGAAATAAATTTAATAGTTGATAAACTTTTTCTTTCTTCGAGCCAACACTGAGTGGATATAATTGCTGTTAGTTACTTCGCATCAGAGAGTCAAACAAATCTTTGATTTGCGAAGAAGTCCGCCCGCGAGCCGGAGATTATTTTTTAACTTTATACATTCCTGCATGACCTGGGATTATATAATCTGCAATTTCTAAGAGCTTTTTTCTGGTTTCTTTTAATTTCTCAGGGTCATCAGCATACTTATCAATTTCTGGATAATTTTCTTTCCAAAAAACATCTCCACAAATTGCTATAATTCCTATATCTGTCTTGACTAAAAGAGTAAGGCTTGTATAATTATGTCCTGGTGTTTCTATAATTTTAATATTTTCTGTAAGTTGATTTTGTCTATCTTCCACTTCATTTTTGTACCAAACTCCATAATACTCAATTACTTTCGCGTTCGGAAACATTCCTACGTTTCTATAATGATCTATATGTGAGTGAGTTATAAAAACTGTATTTACATCTTTTAATGATATTCCTTCTTTTTTCAATGCATCTATTAAAATTTTTTGATCTTCTAAAATACCAGGATCAACAACTATTATAAGATCTTTATCTCTAACTAAAGTTATTGTGGGACAAGTTACCTCTTTTTCTCCTGGTTTATCTGCACTTGTATAACCTTCAATTAAAATTTTAACTTCCGCTGCCATAATAATAAAGTTAATAACAGGACATTTATTAAACTTTTCTTTTTTAGAAGTGAGCAGGTGGATTGCAACTAACGGATTGTGATTATAAGAAGTCTGCCGAAAGGATAAATTTTGGAAAATCAAGCTAAGCGAAGATTTTTCGTAAAATAGCTGTTAAGTGACCTATGGAGTGAAGGTAAAACTCAAAGAGTTTTAAGTTGTTCAGAGCGCGCCCGATTATAATTTTGATATTTGTTCGTCTTCTGGTCTAAAGGCTGGAGAATTAATTAGAATTGCTTTGAATGTTCCTTCAAAATGATATTCGGTATTTTTTGGGATAAATATTGTATCTCCAGGCTCGGCAACAAATTCTTTATCATTTTTTTTAACAATCAATTTTCCTTCAAGAACATAATAAACTCTATCGCTTCTAATGTTCTTTGTTGTTTCAGAATGATTTGTTGCCTTGCTAACCGCAAGACTCACATTTTCACTTGAATCTTTTGTTAAGAAACTAGTTACTTGATATGTTTTGCTTATTTTTCTTGTTATTCCCTGGTTCTTTTTTATAAATTTAATTGTCATAAGAATCAATAATAATTATTTCTTTATACACTTTACCAAAAGGCACGCGGAGGACAATTTCATTTAACGTTCTGCGAATAAAAAAAGTTGCTGAAGGCAATTTGGCGAAGTGAAACGAAGCCTTTTATCCGTGTTCAACGACCAGACAGGGCAAATCCCGAAGGGATTTGAGTGCCGAAACCCACTTATTTTAAATATTTCCATATCTCACTTAACGAAGTAATTCTTTCATGAAATTCTGAATATCTATTATTAATGTCAAATAAAACACTATTAATGCCAAATTTTCTTGCTGCTTTTACATCATCTTCTAAATTGTCTCCTACCATTAAAGCTTCTTCTTTTTTACACTTAAGATTTTTTAAAGCGAGTTCAAACATTTTATAATCAGGCTTTAATAAACCAGCTTCATATGAGATAATTAAAGTATTAAAAAATTTTCTTATTTTAAATTTGGTTTCTAGAACTTTGAAACTCAAGGGAAACGCATTTGTTACTAGTCCTAGTTTAAATTCTTTCTTTAATTTTTCCAAAGTTTTTAATGTATCTGGATATGGTTTAATATACAAGGTTGCCTTTTCTTTGAGAATAAAAACTAATTCATTTAAAACTTTTTCATTAGTCTCAATTTTCAGATCTCTTATGATATTTTTTACTGCTAATTCTACATTGATATTCTTCTTTAGCATCAGGTTTCTTTCAAATATTTTTAAATAAGAATAATCATATATAGCTTTATTTAATTTTCTTGCAAATTCTTCAAAGGGTTTTGGCTCTATATCATCATAAAATAAAGTTCCCCAACAATCAAAAATTATTGCTTTTATCATAAATATCTCTCTTTTGGTTAAAGTTTATAACACTTACGGGTTTCGGCATTTCGTTGAACATTTTGCGGATAAAAGAAGTTGTTGCGTGAGCAACAATTCGGGTGGCCGGAAACCGTTTATCCGCGCTTATATTCCACTAAGGGCAAAATTTTAGTGCAACGTTCAGAAGGAAAAATTTTGAATTTTCCACTGAGCATTTTTTAAATTAAGGAAAATGCTCGCTTATCATTTTCGTCTCATCTTATATGAATAAACATATACCAATACCTGCCCCAATCAACAAACCAACTATTACACAGAGACTAACTGTAAGTGTAAGTTTAGAAGTTGTAGTATTTATTCCTCTACGTTTGTCAACTAAATATTTGATTATACTTGCAATTGAAGCACCGACCGCCATAGTGAGAATAAACACAGGAAAAATTCTTCCTTCAGTTTTTCCAAAATGGTGTGCAGTTATTATTGTGCCTGTAACAATACCTCCCAAAATACCACCAACCAAAACTATAATTTGAGTCCAGTTTCTAGTTTTTGCTTTCATAATATTTAATGTTTGTTTTAAAACGGGCACTTCTAAATAATAACATTTTTTAGCAAGGGGTATTAAATATAACGTATGAGATTAAAAGAAGTTTTAAGCTTGCTCAAATTGGGGCGACTTGCCGAAGGCAACAAAGCCCTCTTAATCGCTGTTCAACGAGTTTTCCGATAGGAAAACCAAATTTACGAAGTAAATTTGAGTGCGAGCGGCGACTATACAATTCTTTTACCAGCCTTTTCATAGGTTGGTGTGATTGAATAAATTTCAGTTACTTTAATTTCGACTACTCCTTTAACAATTTTTTGAGGTTTTAATTTTAATATCCAATTCTTAGCTTCTTCAAATATTGGTCCTTCAGAATAATATTTAGCAATTCCTTTAATTTGGTATCCTCTAGATCTTTTCCACATTGCAATTGCTACTTTATTGTTTTGCAACAAATTTTCTTTTGTTTTTTTGAAATATGTATCAATAACCCAAATTGTGTTATCATTTACAATCTTTTTAGAAGCAATTGCCACAACATTTGGTTTCCCATCTTTATCAGCTGTTGAAAATGCCATTACTGCTACAGATTCAAAAAATTGTTTTATTTCATCTGAATTTTCATAATAATTAAGATAAATTAATTGTATAAAAAACCTTCTGTCGCCGCGAGCATTTCGTTGAACATCGCAAATATGCGAAGTTTAAGCGAAGCTCAAATTTGGGTGAAGTTCTGAAGGAACTGAACCGCATATTTTCTGTTATGTCTTCCGTTAAGGGCAAATTGCGAAGTAATTTGAGTTTAACTCCCGAGATAAATTTTAGATATATTGTTTCATTGAATTGAATAACAGTTTAATCGCTTCATATTTCTTTTTCATCATTTCTTTTGCTTCAGGAATTGTTAATTTTTTATTCCAATCTCTTTCAATTTTATCATAAACCCAATTAACTGCTTTTTCAAGATTGTTATTTTCTTTTCTTAAAGCAACTTGAAGTAAAGCAGGAATCGTATCAAAATGAGCCATTGCATCAGCATTCGCAACAATTTTAGCAATTACTGTTTTCGGTTTTATTGTTCCACTTCCTCTATGTGATTCAACACAGTGTTTTACTTCATCAATTATTTTTTGTGGATAATTAAATTGTTTAAGAATTTTTTCAGCTTCAGGAATACCTGTTATTTCATGATTTTTCTCACCAAACTTTATTCTTCCAATATCATGAAGCAAAGCACCTAATTCTGCAAGTTCTCCATCAACATTAAGTTTCTTAGCTAACAATTTTGCATATTTAACAACAGGCAAAATATGAAATTTCCAATTCCATTCATCACATTCTTTTTTGACAATTTTTCTAACTTTTTCAATCATAATCATTAATAAATCGCAATTAATTTATAAAGTATTCTTTTCTGAAATGAAGGGCGCCAATTTCGGACAACATAGGCGATTTAACGAAGTCAGCATTAGCTGATTTAAGTGCGAGGTGCAACGTTAGATGAAGCCCAAAAACTCAAAGTCGCAAGCCCGCCCCTTATTTTTCCAAGGTTAAATTGAATTTAACATAAGTTATTATAGAATTTTCATCAGAATTATACCATTTTTTTAACGCATTCTTTAATTCTTCTAAATTTTTACTTCCACACAGTTTTGCTTCTAACTCTGTTAAATCTTTAACTCTTTTAATCTCAACTTTTTTAATTACAGCTTTTCCTATTCTCCTTTCAATATTTCCATCAAATAAATTTAGCTTGTCAGATAGATATACTAAGACTTCTTGGCCTATCTTGAAATAGTGCTCACCATCTAATATAGTAGCTGTTTTAGTCCCATTAAGCAAAACTTCTTTATATACACCTGAAAAATGAAATCCCAAAATTGCCATAATTATTGAATATTACCAATATTATTTAAAATTTAGGATGGTGGGTGATTGAAACCAACATATCAGAATTAAGCGAAGTGAAGTTGAACCGCTTAATATCCTGTTTGAGCGAAGTTTCACCCAGCACAATTTTAAAGGGAGTTACAGGGTTTTGAAGGGGTTTTATTATTTTAAGGTTTTATATTCTATCTGCCACTCTCAACTCCATTATTTACATATATTTTTTTGAATTGGATGCGCTTCAGTATTAAAAATTATTTTATCAAAATTCAAAGTATTTTTAGGCGCAAACAACAGATACAGATATTTTAGAGTTTCTGCCAGAAAGAAACTACTCATGCGATCTCTTTTTTCTTTTGTAATTACGCTTTTTAATTCGGCGTATCCTTCTTCTGTTTTGCAATATTTAATAATACTTTCTAAATAGATTTTGCCCATTTTTAAATATTTTTCATCTTTTGTATAATGATAAAGATAATATGCGGATTCTATATTTTCTGGCCTTAATCTGTATATTGCAAGTTTTATTTTCATAGTTTTATAATCTATTTGTTCTGGTTCTATATCAAAAGTTGTCCACATTTTGAAACACGAATCTTGTAATTTTTTTGCACGTGTTAAATCACCGCTCAATGCAAAAATGGAAGGGAAAACAGCGGCTAAAGCTTCAAATTTGGTTGATATTTTTTTACCGGTATCCATATCAACTTGTCTGTACCAGTAACCATTATTTTTTGAATCGGCAAGATATTTATTTACAGATTTAATACTGGTTTCCCACATTTTTTTGCAATCCATATCTTTAAACAGAAGATAAGATTTCAATAAATACTCATAATAAGAATCTATTTTATTTCCAATGCTGCTTTCTTTATTAATCCATTTTCCAGTTTCTATATTAATTGTTGTACCAACCAAACCTATTTTTGAACGTCTGTTATATAGTTCTACAAGGGCTTTTTTTGCTCTGTCATAATAAACCGGATTTCCCGTTAATTTGCTGAGAGATCCAAATTCAACGAGCAGAGTTCCTATCTCTGCCGGATTATTTATTTTACCTCGCACGGCTCCCGTTTTAAGATTAACAAACCGAAATGGCATTCCTGTCTTTGAATTGAAAGCGGGCAACAAACGATTGGCAAGATCTTCGCTTAATTTTAAAAATTTTTTATTACCATCTAAAAGATAGGCGGATATTAAACCCCCAAGAATTCTAATTGTAATTTCAAAAACGGATACATAAATGTTTTTATCAAATGAGAGTTCTTCAAATATTAATTGTTTTGCCTCATTTTTATCTTTCGTTAAACCCATTAAAACCATAGTATCAAAGGCGTCTATTGGAGTAATGCATAAAGATTCTTCATACCAGTCATAAGGGGTTTTGCTGAGAGGTCTGAATTCATCATGCCCAAAGGCATATTTTTTATATCCATTCCAGGCGTGCATAAATTCGGCTTTTACTTTCTCGGCCAGTTCTTTTTTATTTATCTCCATAATTTTCAAAACATTTATCTTAAATCGAAAAGATGTTAATTTTAATTTAATTTAAATAATGGAAGAAATTCTGACCAAGAGAGGTTTTTTATTTAAAAGTTCGGAGATTTACGGAGGAATTGCCGGTTTTTATGATTACGGGCATCTTGGAACTTTGATGAAAAGAAAATTGGAAGATCTGTGGAGAAATTATTTTCTAAATTTGAATGAAAATTTTTATGAAATTGAACCGAGTGAGATAATGCCGGAAAGGGTTTTCATTGCATCCGGGCATATAAAAAATTTTGTTGATCCAATTGTAATTTGCAAAAAATGCGGAAGCGAATTCAGAGCAGACCATCTGATCGAAAAAAAAACAAAAGAAAGTGCAGAACATCTTACAGAGGAGCAACTTACCAAAAAAATAAAAGAATTGAATATAAAATGTTTGGAATGCGGTGGAGAACTCGGAAAAGTAAAGTATTTGAATTTGATGTTTCCTTTAACCATTGGCTCAAATGAAAAAGGATATTTAAGACCAGAAACTGCTCAGAGTTGTTATGTTTCTTTCAAGAGAATGTTTAATGCTACAAGGGAGAGACTTCCGCTAGGCCTTACAATAATCGGAAAAGCTTTCAGAAATGAGATTTCTCCAAGGCAGGGAACTTACAGGATGAGAGAATTTACTCAGGCGGAATTGCAGATTTTTTTTGATCCGGATCAAATAAACGAATGCGAGAATTTTGAAGATGTGGAAAATTACAAACTAAAAATCAAATTTTCCAATAATAAAAATGTGGAGGAAATTTCCTGCAAAAAATTACTGGATAAACTTCCGAAATTCTATATTTATTATCTTGCAAAAGTTCAGCAGTTTTTTTTAAATGTTTTAAAAGTTAATTCCGAAAAATTCAGATTGAGAGAACTTGGAGAAGAGGAAAAGGCTTTTTATAATAAATACCATTTTGATGTTGAGATTTTTTCAAAAAAATTTGATACATTCAAAGAAGTTGGAGGAGTTCATTACAGAACCGACCACGATTTGAAAGGGCATGAAAAAATTTCTGGTGAAAATTTGCATGTTAATATAGAAGGTAAAAAATTCATTCCTCATGTTCTTGAACTGTCTTTTGGCGTAGACAGGATTTTTTATTTTTTACTTGAACTTTCATATTCAAACAAAATTTTAAAATTAAATCCAAAGATAGCCCCTTTCGCCCTTGGAATCTTTCCCCTGGTAAATAAGGATAATTTAGATAAAAAAGGATTTGAATTGTATAAAGAATTAAAAAAGAAATTTGATTGTTTCTTTGATTCAAAGGGAAGCATTGGAAAGAGATATGCGAGAGCGGATGAAGTTGGAATTCCCTATTGTATTACAATAGATTATGATTCTTTAAAAGATAATACCGTTACAATAAGAGACAGAGATTCTACTGAGCAGGTCAGGATAAAAATTTCTGAATTGGAGCAGATTCTGAAAAAATTGATCAATATGGAGATTGATTTTAAAAATATTGGAAAAACCGTTTTAACGAGGAAGAAGAAAGAAGGTTACAGATTATAAATTATTTAATAATTCTTTTATTTATAAATAAAAATAAATTATGGCAAAAGAAAAGAAAAGATTGCCCCAGACAACTGCCGGATTAATTAATTATTTTGATGAGGTTGAAGAAGGGCTTAACCTAAAACCAGAGATTGTTCTTGGAATTGGTTTTGGAATTTGTGTTTTGGTAATTGTCTTGAGATTTGTTTTGTAAATAAAAAATTTAATCAATTTTCAAAACCCTGTCAATTTTAATTTTGTTTTTTTCAACTATTCCGATTGCTCTCAAAGTATTTTCAACAAAAATGGCAATTTTCTCTCCCTGAATGAATTTATCCGTTTTTTTCAGAATAATGGGAACTCCGTTTTCAACTTTCTTTTCTTCTTCCTTTTTGAGGGAGATTTTACTTATTTTGAGTTTTGAGATAATTTCCGCATTTCTAATCAGGCATTTTTCTCGTTCTTTTTTTAATCTTTCTAAATCAACTGATTCTTCCTCTTTAAATCCATCTACAGCAGTTCTTCTCAGATATTTCATGTGCGCTCCACATCCCAATTCTTCGCCGATATCATAAAATAATTTCCGGATATATGTGCCATGCTCACATTCAATAAACATAGTTATGTCTCTTCCTTCGATTTTTTTTATTTCTAACTTATAGATAGTTCTCTTCCGCGCGACTCTCTTCACTCTCGACCTAACAGGCGGAATCTGGATTATTTCTCCTCTAAATTTTTTTAGAACTTCCTCCAATTTTTCTTTTTCAACTTCCTTATGCAAATGCATAACTCCAAGATAAGTTTTATTCAATTTGTCAAAAAGAGGAGCAAGTTTTCTTGCTTCTCCCAAGAGAATTAAAAGAACTCCCGTAACTTTTGGGTCCAATGTTCCCGTATGTCCTGCTTTCTTTACACCAAATATTTTTTTAACCTGTTCGACACAATCAAAACTTGTTGGTCCTGTTTGTTTGTCAAGGATGATTAGGCCAGAAATCATATAATTATTCGCACATTAATATTTACTATAAAACCAATATTATCTAAAAATAATATTTCCCCTAATTTCCTGCAAATATCTGAAAAATCTCTTTTGCTGTTTGCTCTCTCAATTGCTCTTCAAAAAATCAAGGAGTTTTTCTGATTATCTCATAATAAGTTACGTCTCCCTCTTCATCAACAATGGCCCACAACATTTTTGCTCTTATATTATGCGCCAATCTAACAGCTCTTGACAATTCCGGGAAAGAACAGGTATAATTTTCGGGAACGGCATGAACGACCCATTTTGTATGTTCTTTCAGAGTTTTTGGACCTCTTTTCAATTTTACACCTCTCGCATAAACCCTGAAATGAGTTCCGAATTTAAACCCCGTTCTTACAAGAAGTCCTCTGTTTCTAAGTTCTTCGTAAACTGTATATTTCCATGGAAATTCAGCATCAACAGAACAAGCATATTTATAAAATTCATCCCGACTTATTTCTTTTTCATTCTTAAATACTTTTAATCTATTTCTCTTCATCAGCAAAAGAGCTTCTTCAAGAGACAATTCATTTTTATCGTCTTTTATTTTGCCGAAACATCCAATATCATAAACTTCCTCTGCTTCGGTTTTATTAAATATATAAACTTTATTCTCTATAAGATATCCCTGATATATCTTTTTCTTTTCATATAATTTTTCATTCTGGCCAGACATCTTTTCAATATCTTTCTTTTGAATATTTTCTTTCTTCGAATTTTCTTTAATTTTTGATTTTTTCACTTTATCTACCACTTCTTTATTTTTTTCTTTACTCTTCTTAACTTTTATTTTTTTTGTTGCCATATCTACAAATCTATTCCCTGCAAAGCATTATTAATTTTACAATCTTTACAAAAATCCATTTCCTTATAATCTAAATCGCTTACAGAATTTGTTTTGTGCATAATACATTTTACATTTTTGCAGTTTTTCAAGCCAACCATCTTTCCAATGGAATATAAAACCTCTTTTACCAGTCTGTTAACCAACAGATCAAAATTTGGTTTTTCTTGATAAAATTTTGAATCCAGTCTATATATAGATATTACTGACGGACCATCATATTCCGAAACAGAAAATACAAAATTTGATTTATCTGTGTAAATATCAAAATTGGTTATTGCTATTATATTTCCCTTTAATTTTCTTAAAGTGTCCAGAATAATATTGGCATTATATTGCTTTCTGTAGACATTAAAAGCTGTTTTTGGAGGATTTGTTTTCGCATAAATTCTTACTATAAAATTTTTTTCTTTTAGTTCATGCTTTAAAGCATCAATTATATCTCCATTTATATCTCCCAACGGAATAATATCCAACTCAATTCTCATAATTCTATAAAAGATTTTAATATTATCAATTGATGGATGCAGGAGGGCGGATTTTCGTGAACCTTTTTTCTAAAAAACAGAGGTTTTAATTAAATTTTCTTTTATTCTGACTTCGCAGTTTTTAAAAGAGGTTCATTCGAACCGCCGAACTCACTAAGAGACTGGATTTCTCCGAACTGCAAACATTTCGATCATTTACCCTATCTTCACCTTCGGTTCGATAGGCTTCTTGAGTCCAGCGCCTTTGACCACTTGGCTACTCCTGCATAAATTAATTAAAAATCAAAACAAAAATAAGTAAAAAATAAAAAATTACAAATCATATCCTCTCAATGTTTTTCTTCCATTCGCTTTTGCTCTATTTACTGCCTCTTTAATCATCTCTTCGACTTTCTTTGAGAGATTATCTACGAAATCGCTTCCGACATTTGCGTCTGCTTTCTTTGCTATTTCTCTTACTTTTGATTGAACAACTAACATTTCTCCCATAATACTATTAAATTACTATTTATAAAGCTTTTTTAGGCAATTTTTAGATAAATTCACTCTAAGTTGGTAGAACTTTGAAGGAAAAATAAAATCTTCTTCTCGCCGGCCTTTTGGCTTAAACTTATTTTCTAAAAAATCCATTATGCTTAAGAAAGTAATGGTTTTCGGAACTTTTGATCCTCTGCATCCGGGCCATTTGAATTATTTTGAACAGGCAAAGAAAGAGGGAGACTATTTGGTTGTTGTTGTGGCAAGAGATAAAACAATTAGAGAAGAAAAAGGAAGAGAACCTGCACAAACTGAAGAAGAAAGACTGAAAAAAATCAAAGAACTTAAAATTGCGGATAAAGTTGTGCTTGGTGACCAAAAAGATAAACTTAAAGTTGTAAAAGAAGAAAATCCGGATGTTTTGTGTTTGGGTTATGATCAAAATGTTGATGAGGATGTTCTCAGAAACAAATTAAAAGAAATAGGTCTGGAACCAGAAATAAAAAGGATGAAACCTTTTAAACCGGAGAAATATAAGAGTTCTAAATTGAGGGAAAAAAGTTTTGAAGGATAGAAATTATTTATTTGTCGGCAAGTGTTTCGTTTAACAATTAGAGAATATAATTTTGAATAAATTATGTTATGGAAACAGAAACTCTAAAAGGAACAAAAAATTATACTCCAGAAGAGCAAATCTTGAGAGAGAAAATTATAAAAATTATAAAAGAAGTTCTGGAAAGATATGGATTTAATCCAATAGAAACACCAATTTTACAACCTTATTCCTTGCTTTCTTCAAAATATGGGGGAGGAGAAGAAATTTTAAAAGAATGTTACAAATTAGAAGACAGGGGAAATCGAAAATTGGGTTTGAGATATGAGTTGACAATCACTCTTGCCAGATATTTGAATGAAAATCCAAATATAAAACTTCCCTTCAAAAGATATGAAATCGGAAAAATTTTCAGGGATGGTCCTGTAAAGAAGGCAAGAGAAAGAGAATTTACGCAGATAGATTTTGATATCATTGGAGCGAAATCGGAACTTGCCGAACTTGAAATTCTTTCAATTTTTGAAATGGTTTTCAGAAAATTGAATTTGGATGTGAAAATTCAGCTGAATAATAGAAAAATTTTATTAGGTCTTCTTGAATATGCTGGAGTGAAGAAAGGACAAAATTCGATTATCCTAACCATCGATAAGTTGGAGAAAATAGGAGAAGAAGGGGTTAAAAAAGAATTAATTGAAAAAGGTTTGAAAAGAGAACAAATAGAAAAAATTTTCAATGTGCTTGAAATCAAAGGCAGTAATGAAAAAATTTTATCAGAACTCAAAGAAATATTAAAAACAAAGGATGGGAGAGAGGGAATTGAAGAATTGGAAAAAATTTTAGAACTTTCCAAAAATTACAATTTGAAAAATATAGTGCTGGTTACTTCTCTTGCCAGAGGTCTTAGTTATTATACTGGACCAATTTTTGAAGTTTTTTCACCGGAAAAAACCAACTCTTCTCTTGCTGCTGGCGGAAGATACGATAAATTATTTTCCAAATTTATTGGAAAAGATCTTCCTTCTGTTGGAGGTTCGTTTGGCCTGGATGCGATTTCTTCTATTCTTAAAACAGAAAAAAAATCAAAGGTATATGTATATTTAATACCTATTGGGATATCCGAAGACAAATTCCTGCCAGTTGTTAAAAAACTGAGAGAAAAATTTAATACAGACTTTGATTTATTGGGAAGAGGAATCAGTAAAAACCTGGAATTTGCAGATAAAAATAATATTCCTTATTGCATTATATTAGGAAAACAAGAAATAAAATCAAACAAAGTGAAACTAAAAAATATGAAAACCGGAGAGGAAAAAATTTTGGATCTGGAAGAAATATTTGAATTAATTTAAAGATACTTATCTTTAAAATTTAATTATGAGAATGATAAAGGAAATATTATTGTATGACGGCTTAAAGAATATGAAAGAAAAAGTTCATCTCATATTCAATCAAAATTTTTTTATTGGAAACCGAATCAGAAATAGTTATCGGAAAAATAGAAGTTTGCGCTGATATGTTATATTTAATAGGTCTTGGTCTTTGGGATGAAAAAGACATGTCTGTCAGAGGCATGGAAACAACAAAAAAATGCGATTTTATTTTTATTGAGAAATACACGAGTTTTTGGAAAGGCAATTTAAAAAATTTGGGTATAAATGCAGAAGAGATAATGAGAGCTGATTTGGAAGAGAATGTCGAAAAAATTCTAAAAAAAGCGAAGGAAAAAGATGTTGCCCTTCTCGTTCCCGGAGATCCTCTGATTGCAACAACACATATTTCCGTTTTATTGGAAGCAAAGAAAAGGAATATTGAGACCAAAATAATTCATTCCAGTTCGATATTTTCTGCTCTTGGAGAAAGTGGATTGCAAATCTATAAATTTGGAAAAATTGCAACTATTCCCTTTTATCAGACAGAAACTCCCTACAAAATTTTGGAAGAAAACTTAAAAAATGATGCCCACACACTATTTCTGTTGGACATAACAAAAGAAAAACTGATGAGTTGTGCTGAAGGCTTGAAAATTCTTCTTGATTTAGAAAACAAATTCAGAAAAAAACTGATTTCCGAAGAAACAGAAGTTGTTGTC
>Ga0190306_1000057_pt1 | contig 45248 bp, 35 predicted proteins | sample 48700734_MG_FD_161657 | JGI IMG/M metagenome (GOLD analysis project Ga0190306, IMG submission 161657) | Hydrothermal vent sediment bacterial communities from Southern Trench, Guaymas Basin, Mexico - 4870-07-3-4_MG | ecosystem: Environmental > Aquatic > Marine > Hydrothermal vents > Sediment ... | reverse complement strand
ACTCCCTTTGTTTTTAATCCATCTGCTACTGTGTCGTTTTATTTCTTCAACGAGCTTTGCCGGAGCAATATTTTTTTGACATTACACACAAAATATGAACATGGTCTTCAATACCATTAATCATTATAGGGATAGATTTATTATCTTTTATAATTGAACCAATATATGAATACAATTCACCTTTATCCGGTTTTCGGATTTTTACATTAGGATTCTTTATATGAAAAATAATATGAACATACAATTTTGATAATGACTGTGACAGAATATTTATTTTTTTAAGCTGCCCTTTACAGGGCGATATTTTTTATAATACACATTTTACCCAAGGCGTTGCCTTTGGGCTGAACCGAGCTTGCGAGCTCACCGAAGGTAAATAAGTTGCCACTTCGTGGCGTAATACATTTCTCTATTGCTTTAAATGAATAAAGATAACTTCTACATAAAATATTCAAAACACAGCAAATATAAAATTTTAATAAATTTATTTCCACAACTTTTTAAATTGATCCGTTTTATACACTAAAGGCATAGAAATGTATCCTATGCCTTTAGCTATTCAAAATAAAATATTTGTTGTAGAAAATTATATAAGCGACAATAAATAATATGTTGCTGCACCTGCAAGATAACCAATTAAAGCAAGTCCGGAGATTCGTTTTAAATACCAAGTGAAATTAATATTAAGCATTCCCATAACAACAACACCGGCTGCCGATCCAATAATTAAAATACTTCCTCCTGTACCGGCACAATAAGCTAAAAATTCCCAAAAACTACCATTTTGCATAAATGCTGCTTGATAACCAATAGAACCAATATCGGCAATATTGTACATCCCCATAGCTCCGGCTACAAGAGGTACATTGTCAATAATAGACGATAATATACCAATACTTAAATTTATTGCATAAATATTATGCAAATTATTATCTAAAAAATGCGACATAATTCTTAAATGTCCTGCCGATTGAAGTCCTGCAACAGCTAGTAATACTCCAAGAAAAAACAAAATACTAGAAAAATCTACTTTAGTGAGAGCAGTGTTTACGCTTAATTCGCTTTTAATATAAGAATCTTTTCTTTTGTGTAATAGTTCTGTAGTAACCCATAATATTCCAAGAGCTCCTAACATCCCCATGTATGGAGGTAGTCCGATTAATGTTTTTAATACAGGCACCATTATTAATAAAGAAACACCTAGAAAAAATACAAATTGTCGTATGAATTTTGATGTTAGGTCTTCTCTTTCTCTTTTTACGGTTTCTATAGGTCGAGTAACATTCCCTTTCAGATTAATCGTTACTATTAATAAAGGAACCAATAATGAAATAAAACTTGGCAAAAATAGATTGGAAATTATATTACTTGCAGTAATTTGTCCTCCAATCCAAAGCATTATTGTTGTTATATCTCCTATTGGCGACCATACCCCGCCAGCATTTGCAGCTATTATTATTATACTTGCATAAAACCAACGTCGTTTATTATCGGTAATTAATTTCTTAAGTAAAGTAATCATTACTATCGATGTAGTTAAATTGTCCAGTCCTGCCGACATAAAGAAAGTTATTAGTGCCAAAAGCCATAATAATCTTTTTTTATTAGTTGTTTTAATTCTATCTGTTACTACTCGAAAACCTTCATGTGCATCTATCAATTCTACAATTGTCATTGCTGCCATCAAGAATACTATTATCGATGAAATGTCTGCTAGATGTTCTGCAATTTCGTGATTTACAATAAAACTAATATAGGCATTTGTATTGTTTCCGAGAAGTTCGGAATGACTACTTAAATAGTGATGAAAAGATTCATTGTTTTGTAATATTGTTGGAGCTCCTATTATATAAACAGCCCAAACTACTACACCTAACAGTATTGCTGTTGCAGCTTTATTAACTTTTATTACATGCTCTTGAGCAATAAAAAAATATCCCAGAATGAATATTGCCAACATTAAAATAAACATAATACTTATTTGATTTAAATTTAACTTATTATAAAAAAATGCAAATGTAATATTTTTTTTATCTAAAGCTAAGATGTGTATCAACAATTTTAGATATCTAGATAAGAAAATGTTTTGCTAAAAAATGTAATAACCTGAGTTCGATATAAGGATGTCATACAGAAAGATGTATAGTAGGTAAGATTTTGGATATAAAACCTGAAGTAATAATGAATTATTTCAAAGTGTTTATATTCTAAAGATTGTCTGCTACACCCTTTCTCTTTGGGCTTTAGCGAGACGCTTATATACTTCCTTGTATTTTCTTGAATTAACCCATTAGTACTGCAAAAATATGACTTGTCTATAAAAGCCTCGCTTAAAGCTGTATATATTTCTTATATCGAACTCAGGTTAATAGAAAATTCAAATTACTTTTAAAATAATTTGAATTTTCAAGAAAGGAGTTTTTTAATAAGCTGTTTTAATAATTGTTTTTACAGCATATCCTATTAATGTGGCAGAAGTAGTTTTTTCTATCTTAACGCTTACGTAATCGCCTGTTTGAAAATTTTCACGAGGAAAAACAATAACTTTGTTTTGCGAATTTCTTCCAACAAGATTATCATTCGATCTTTTTGATGTTCCTTCTACAAGTACTTCGAAAATTTTACCTATATCTTGTTTTTTACTAGTTTTTGATAGTTTATTTTGAAGATCAATAATTTCTGTCAGACGTCTCGACTTTATTTCTTCAGGCACGTTGTCGCTAAGTTTCTTTGCAGCCATTGTCCCTGGACGTTCCGAGTATTTAAACATATAGGCATAATCATAATTTACCCATCTCATAAGCGATAATGTTTCTTTATGGTCATCATCTGTTTCGTCGCAAAAACCTGTCATCATATCTGTTGAAATAGCGCATTCTGGAAGAATTTTTTTAATAGCCATTATTTTATTCATATATTCTTCCCGAGTATAACTTCTATTCATTAATTTTAAGACTTTAGTGCTTCCCGATTGTGCCGGCAGGTGAATATGATTACATATATTATTATACATAGCCATTGTATATAATACATTGTCGGAAATGTCTTTTGGATGAGATGTTGAGAAACGTATTCGTAAATCGGGACTTATTTTTGCAACTTTCTCTAATAATTGAGCAAAAGTTAATTCGTGATGATGATTATTTGAATCGGTAGTTTTCCAGTAATAAGAATCTACATTCTGACCTAATAGAGTTACTTCTTTATAACCCAATTCAAGTATTTCTTTTATTTCTCTAATTATTGTTTCAGGATCTCTGCTTCTTTCTCTTCCTCTAACATATGGAACAATACAATAAGTACACATATTATTGCATCCTCGCATTATCGAAACAAAAGCCGAAACGTGATTTTTATCCAAACGAACAGGATTAATATCATCATAAGTTTCTTCTTTCGATAAAAGTACATTTACAACTTTTTGACCTGTTTCAGATGTTTCTAGAAGTGTTGGTAAATCTCTATATGCATCGGGACCTACAACTAAATCAACTATTTTCTTTTTCTTAATTATTTCTTCTTTTAAGCGCTCTGCCATGCAACCAATAACACCAACTATTAATTCAGGTTTTTTCTTTTTTAAGTGTTTAAAAACATCTAGTCTGCCCCAAACCCTTTGTTCTGCATTTTCTCGTATCGAACAAGTATTTACCAAAATAACATCTGCGTCATCTATATTTTCAGTAGTTTGATAACCATTATCTTGTAATATCGAAATAACAACTTCGCTATCAGCGGCATTCATCTGGCAGCCATAGGTTTCTATGTATAGTTTTTGCTTTGATTGTATATTTAAATCTGTAAAATCTGAGTTATTTGAATTCATAATTATATTTTTTTACAAATTTATTATTTTTTTAACAACAAAATGAAATGTCATTTGAATATTGTATTAAATATCTATATTAGAAATAATATTTTTGAATTATTCTCGAATTATTCTCGAATTAATTGCTAGTCATACGATGACTTGTTAAAATTTTTAAATAGTGAGTTCACTCCGAAAAGCCGCTAAGAGGTTAACTTTACAAAAAGACTGAAAGCTATAAATCTGTACATCAGTTTGTTATAAATCCGATAAGCGACTATAAATTGACAACTTTAGTTTTCGGAGTAGTCTCAATAGTCATCCAACGAATATTATTTTATCATCTACTAAACAATAATTGTTATTTAGAATTTCATGTAAATAAAAAATTAATATTAAAATCTTTATTAATAAAGTGCAATTTCTTATTTTTGTAAAAATGAGTAGAATAATAATTAATAAATTATAATATGTCGGGACATAGTAAATGGTCAACAATAAAAAGAAAGAAAGGCGCGGCTGATGCTAAGCGATCAAAAATTTTTTCAAGAATAGTTAAAGAAATTACAATTGCAGTAAGAGAAGGAGGAAACGATCCTGACTCGAATCCTAGTCTTCGATTAGCTATAAATAATGCTAAGGGTGTTAATATGCCTAAAGATAATGTCGAAAGAGCAATATCTAAAGCCGATAGCGAAGGACAAAATTTAGAACATAGCTCTTTCGAAGGATATGCTCCTAATGGAATTGCTGTTTTTGTCGATTGTTTATCAGATAATAATAACAGAACAGTTAGTAATATTCGTGCAATATTTTCAAAATATGGCGGAAGCCTTGGGAAAAACGGTTCTTTAAGTTTTATTTTCGATACAAAAGGAATATTTACCTTGCCTCTAGAAAGTGTTGGAGATATGGATGAGTTTGAATTAGAAATTATTGATGCAGGTGCTGAAGATATTGAAGTTGAAGACAATATTGTTACAATTACAACTGCAATGGAAGATTTTGGTTCTTTACAAAAGAAACTCGATGAACTGAAAATTGAACCCGAAAATGCATCATTACAACGAATTCCAAATAATACAAAAGAACTAGATGTCGATTCAGCTATTCGTGTTATGAAAATGATTGATGCATTCGAAGAAGATGAAGATGTTCAGAGTGTATATCATAATCTCGAATTTTCCGATGAACTTGCAAAAGCAATGGAAGAATAATAAAATCTTAAATATGATATTCTTATAATGGTCAATAGTTGTTTTTGAATTATTGACCATTATTGTTTTTATACTTTTAAATTCTACTTTGACAGATTAAACAGAATTAAGATTTTTCAGTTTTTTTGCCCCTAAGCCTAAAGGGAGAAAGCTAAAAAAAATAATCTGTTCCCTAAAGGGAACAAGGGTAAAAACAGCTTGATTTTGTGTTAAAGCATAATCTGTTAAAGTAGAATTAAGCAATAAATATTTATTTGAATAGAAAAATTGAGTCCACTCCGAAAAGCCGCTAAGAGGTTAACTTTACAAAAAGACTGAAAGCTATAAATCTGTACGTCAGCTTGTTATAAATCCGATAAGCGGCTATAAATTGACAACTTTAGTTTTCGGAGTAGTCTCAAAATTAAATAAATCAGTTATAAAAATAATTGTATGATTAATTTTTTTTAAATTTAAGATATATTCTTTTAGATGATAGTTTGCTAAAGTAGGAAGAACCAATTTTTGATTGTAGTATATTTGGTTTAGTATTATAATTGGGAGTATAAAAAAACAAATAAAACAGTATACCAATGAAAAAGAAATATATCTTATCTCTCGATCAGGGAACATCAAGCTCAAGAACTATTTTATTCGATTCAGAAGCTAATGTGGTTGGTGTTGAACAATTAGAGTTTAAACAATATTACCCAAAGGCTGGTTGGGTCGAACACGATGCCCTCGAAATATTAGAGACACAATTATATACTGCAAAAAAATTAATTAAAAAATTAAATATTTCTCCCTCAGAAATAGCATCTATTGGTATTGCAAATCAGAGAGAAACAACTGTTTTATGGAATAAAAAAACAGGGAACCCTATTTGTAATGCAATTGTGTGGCAAGATAAACGTACAGCCGACATTTGTAAACAAATGATAAAAGATGATATGCAAAATTATGTAAAAGCATCTACAGGTTTAGTTATCGATTCGTATTTTTCAGCATCAAAAATTAATTGGATTTTAAATAATGTTCCAAATGCACGCAAATTAGCAACTAATGACGATTTGCTTTTTGGAACAATAGATACATGGTTATTATGGAACCTTACAAAAGGAGAAATTCATATTACAGACTATTCTAATGCATCGAGAACTATGCTTTATAATATTAAGGAACTTGAATGGGACAAAAAACTTTTAAAATATTTCGATATTCCTGAAAATATTCTTCCCGAAGTTAAAAATTCAAGCGAAGTTTACGGAAAAACTCATATAGATATTTTTGGAGAAGCAATAACAATAAGCGGTATAGCCGGCGATCAACAAGCCGCTTTGTTCGGACAGACTTGTTTTGATGTTGGAATGACAAAAAATACTTATGGTACAGGTTGTTTTATGCTTTTAAATACCGGCAATAAAATTGTTAATTCAAACTCGGGATTATTAACTACTATTGCTTGGGGAATAAATAATAAAGTGGAATATGCTCTTGAAGGAAGCGTGTTTATTGCTGGAGCTGCAATAAAATGGTTGAGAGATGGTTTGAAATTAATTAAAAGTGCCGACGAAACAGAAGAAATAGCATTTAATGTTGACAATACTGAAGAAGTATATGTTGTGCCTGCATTTTCGGGCTTAGGTGCGCCTTATTGGGATATGGATGCCAGAGGTGCAATTTTAGGACTTACACAAGGAGTAACTGATAAGCATATTATTCGAGCAACTCTGGAATCTTTAGCATACCAATCAATGGATGTTATTATGGCAATGCAAAACGATTCGGGAATAGAACTTAAAAGTTTAAATGTCGATGGTGGAGCATCGGCAAATAATTTCTTAATGCAATTTCAAGCCGATATACTAAATGCAAATGTTGTGCGACCCGAAAATATTGAAACAACAGCCTTGGGAGTAGCTTATTTAGCTGGGTTGGCTATAAAATTTTGGACAAAAGAAGATATAATTGAAAAAAGAAAAGTTGAAAACAAATTTGTGCCTATTATGAACGAAAAACAAAGAACAAAATTATACTCAGGATGGCTTAAAGCAGTTGGAAAAACTAAAGGATGGCAACAATAATATACGCAATCTTGTTAGTATATATATACGAAAACTTATAAAAATAATTCGCAAATGAAAAAAATAATATACTTAATATTCTTAACTCTAATATTTAATAGTTGTGCAATGTACAAAATTGTTGATATTGGAAGTGTAAGTGATGTTGATTTTAAAGGAATAAAAAATAATATAATTAGTTTAGATATTTCTTTGCCAATAAAAAACCCAAATTTATATTCAATAAAAATAAAATCGGTAAATCTCGATTTGTATGTTAACGATAAATTATTTGGTAAAATAAAAAATAATAATAATATTAAATTCGCTGCAAAGAGTAACAATACTTATTCTTTACCGGTTGATGTAGAAATGAAAAGTGTTCTTTCAGGAGCATTACAAATGATTAATTTGTCAAATAGTAAGAATATTAAAGTTAGAATAAAAGGGAACGTAAAAGCCCGAGGATTAATATTTGTTAAGAAAATTGAAGTTGATGAAAACAGCATAATCGAATTTTAATTATTTACTAAAAAATAACAGAAATTAGTAATTTGAATAAAGCATATATGTTTATTGGTTCATACTATAAAAAATATTATTATAGAAGAACTATTAATTTCGTAAAGATGAAAAAATAGTTAATTTTGAAGAATTAAATAATATTATATTTGATAAAATATTGATTTAAGTTTGCTAATATTTTTCAGTAAGTTATAAAACTAATACATATGAACACTCGCAAAGTATTTATAATAGTGCTTTTTCTTGCTTTTCATTTCCTTGTAAAAGCTCAAGAAAATAATGTATTTCAAAATAACGACAGTATTATAAACTATAATTATTCAAAATCCGATAGTGCAAAAAATATTATTCAAGATAAACGAATTGATGAGTTAGTTCAACGACATATTCAATATAATAAGTATAATAATGGCATTCTGGGTTATAGAATTAGAATATATTCTAATTTAGGGAAAAAAGCACGCTCAGAATCTGATAATGCAAGAGCTCGTTTTTATGGATATTTCCCAGAAATTCCTATTTACAGAAAATATGAAAGTCCATACTTTAAAGTTTATGTTGGAAACTTCAGAACAATGAACGATGCTTTAAATATTTTGAAAAGAGTAAAACATTATTTTCCGGAAGCATTTATTATTCACGATAAAATTAATTTCCCTAAGCTTGACGAATAAAACATAAAACTGTATTATTTATATAATATTAACTCGAATAGTAATATAAAAGATGAGTGATCAAATAAAACATGAGTGTGGTATTGCTTTAATTCGTTTATTAAAGCCATTAGAATATTATCAGGCAAAGTATGGTACATGGATGTATGGATTGCAGAAATTATATTTATTAATGGAGAAGCAACATAATCGTGGACAAGATGGAGCCGGTCTTGTAAATGTGAAATTTGATCTCCAACCCGGGAAAAAATATATAAATAGAGTTCGATCGAATGGTGATGCTCCAATTAAGGAGATATTCGATGAAGTAAATAAAAATCACTTACATATTTGTGAGAAACATCCAGAATTGATTAATGATGCTGTATGGGCAAAAGAAAACTTGCCATTTGCAGGCGAATTGTATCTGGGACATCTAAGATACGGAACTTTTGGTCGGAATAATATTGAGTATGTACATCCTGTTATGAGAGAGAATAATTGGAAGTCGAGAAATCTTGTTCTGGCCGGAAATTTTAATATGACAAATGTCGATGAATTGTTTAAAGCACTTGTAGACTTAGGACAAGCTCCTAAAGATTATACCGATACAGTAACTGTTCTAGAGAAAGTAGGTCATTTCCTCGATGAGGAAAATCAATTATTATTCCGACAGTATAAAAACGAAGGAATAAATAATAAAGAAATTTCTCATCTTATAGCAGAAAATATTAGTGTAAAGAAAGTTCTTCAAGAAGCGAGTAAAGATTGGGATGGAGGATATGCTATGGCCGGAATGATTGGACATGGCGATGCTTTTGTTACTCGCGATCCTTGGGGTATCCGACCTGCTTTTTGTTATAAAGATGAAGAAATAGTTGTTGTGGCTTCTGAGCGCCCGGTTATTCAAACAGTAATGAATGTTAAGGAAGATGATATTTATGAAGTAAATCCAGGTGAAGCAATAATCATAAAAAAGAATGGCGATATTCTAAATAGCGAAATAAGAGTGCCTAATAAAAAACAAGCTTGTTCATTCGAGAGAATATATTTTTCTCGTGGTAGCGATATAGATATTTATCAAGAAAGAAAACAATTAGGTCGCCTACTTACTCATCGAATATTAAAAGCTATTGATAATGATATAGAAAATTCTGTATTTTCATTTATTCCTAATACAGCAGAAACAGCATTTTATGGAATGATAGATGGATTAAAAAAATCATGTATTAATGTACAAAAAAAGAAAATACTAGCTTTAGGTAACAAATTAAACGAAGCAAGTCTCGATAAAATTATGTCAGAAAGAATTCGGGTAGAAAAAGTTGCTATTAAAGATATAAAATTACGAACATTTATTTCACAAGAAAAAGGTAGGAAAGACCTTGTTGGTCATGTTTACGATATTACTTACGGAACAGTTAATAAAGGAAAAGATAATTTAATTGTTATAGACGATTCTATTGTTCGTGGAACTACTTTAAAAGAGAGTATCTTAAAAATTCTCGATAGATTGAAACCTAAGAAAATACTTATAGTTTCTTCTTCGCCTCAAATTCGTTATCCCGATTGTTATGGTATAGATATGGCTAAACTAAGCGATTTTGTTGCATTTAAAGCTACTGTTGCCTTGCTTAAAGACACTAAACAGGAGAATATTATTAACGAGGTATATAAAAAATCGAAAGCTCAACAGAATTTGCCAAAAGAACAGATAGTAAACTATGTTAAAGAAATATATAAACCATTCTCTCCGGAGCAAATTTCAAGTAAAATTGCCGAATTACTTAAATCAGATGAGATAAATGCTGATGTAGAAATTATTTTTCAATCTATTGAAAATTTGCATTCTGCATGTCCTAATCATACTGGTGATTGGTATTTCACCGGAAATTATCCTACTCCCGGCGGGAATAAAGTTGTGAATAATGCATTTGTAAATTATGTAGAAGGGAAAAATGTTAGAGCTTATTAATAAGCTGAGTTCGATATAAGGAATATGACATATTTATATCGAACTCAGCTTATTTCTTTTTTTATTTGTTGATTTTATGCTTTGGTTTATATATAATGCTTTTTATTTTTCGTTTAATATCATTTATTTTCTTTTCTTTAAGATATGAATCGAAATATCTTTCAATCTTTTTAGGATATACATCATTAATTGTAATTAGTATTCCTGTCTCTTCAACTTCACCGAACGATTCATTAATAGTTGTTCCAAAAGTTCTCATTGTTGAAGAAAGATTTGTATAAGCATTAATTAATGGAGGAATATTTTCGCTTAATTCTCGAACTTTCTTAGAAAGTATTTTGTTGTTTTCTGCAAAATCTTTACCAGTAAAAATCTTATTCATTTCATCTTTGTTAATCCCAAGCTCAAGATTTTTTTTAGGAAATACTAAGTTGTCATTATCGTGAAAATATTTATCAATAAAATATAAAATTAAATTTCTGGCTTCTCGATTATAATGTGTGTACATTGTAACCTTGCCGAAAAGATATTTAATATGAGGATTGTCAATAACTAATGCTCCTAATCCGTCCCATAAATTATCGAGAGCAAACATTGCTTTTTTAAATTTCCCGGTCGATTGATAATATGGCTGAACAAACGATCGTCCAAGTTCAATTGTGTATGGAAGATAGTTGTTTTTAAAATCATCTGAGAAATTGAACAGTTTTTCAGTAGCAAGTTTATATGAATGTTTATTCGAATTGCATTCTTGAAACCTATATCCTCCAATAATTTCTTTTTCTTTTGGATCCCAGGTTAATAATTGTTTATATGGATTAGTGCAAATATCGTAATTATCGATATCCATTTCTTTACCTGTTCCCCCTCCGGCATTCCTGAAAGTTAGTTCTCGTAATCGACCTATTTCTCTCATTACATTAGGCGAGTCGTGATGAGTAATAATATATATATGATTATGTCCGAAATTTGTGTGTCGCAGGAATTTGTCTTTATTCAATTCCTTTTCCAATAATTCTTTGCTTATTGGTTGAATTATCTCTTTCATTTATTATTAGTTTATTAGAATATACAAAGATATAAATTATTTTCGATTTATGTAATCGAAGAAAGTTAACTCATTATTCTTTTCTAAAGAATAAACATAATCCTTTATATTAGATGCCCATTCATTTCGATTTCTCGATTTGTCTATTTCTTTATATGAAATAGGTTTCCCTATTGTAAATATTATTTTTTTATCCTTTTGTTTAAACATTTCATCTACCAAATAAAACATTTCAAAATTAGTTTTTATCCCTAAAAAAATCCGAAAATTAGATAAATTGTAAAAAAAAGATGAATTTTTACCATTAATATGTAATGGAATAATATCTCTTTCGTGCTTTATAGCTTTTGTAATAAAACTTTTTTTCCATTCTAAATCAACAATCTTTCCTTTTCGTTTACGAGAACATAATCCGGCAGGAAAATTTAATATCTGGCTATCAGACTCGTAGGTGTATTCAATTTTTTTTGCATATTCTGTCGATTGTTTGCCATGCTTATTTATTGGAATAAGTATAGAAGACGCATTTTTAACATTCATTAAAATATCGTTTACAAAAAATCTAACATTTGGGAATTTTTCCCCTATTATTGAAGTAAAAACAAGACCATCTAATCCTCCTAACGGATGATTGGCTACAAATATAAAGCGACCATTATCTGGAACGTTTTCTATCCCATTTACAACAATTTTTAAATCGAAATGTTTTATGCAGGCTTTTACAAAGTCTAAACCTTTTTTATCTCCAAATTCTGCAAGTATTTGATTTAATTCATCTTCGTGAATAATTCGTTTTAAATAGTTGTAAATAAAACACGGTATAATTTTTGCTATTCTAGGATTTTTTTTCTTGAATACTTCTTTAATATCTATCTTGTCCATTACTTATAATTTGAGTTATAAAATCACTATAAAATTACAGAAAATATCTTGAAAACGATATCTCGAGAAGCTTTTTGTAAATGTGTATTTTTATATTTATGTAATTATAAACGAAAAAGTTATCAACAAAGTGGTAAAAAGTGGTAAAAAGTGGTGTGATGTGGGAAAATTTTGCATATTTTTACATAATAATTTAGTTTAATTGAATGACAACATTTATAGGAGATTATAATTGCAAAACTGATGCTAAGGGGAGAATTACTTTACCTTCGGCCTTGAAGAAGCAGATGTGTTCTGCTTCTCAGGGTATATTTGTTGTTAAAAAAGATATTTTTGAAAAGTGTTTAGTACTATTTCCAATCGAAGAATGGGATAGGCAAAATAAAATAATACGAGATAAAATAAATCCGTATAATAAAGAACATAATAAATTTTTAAGAAATTTCTACAGAGGTTCGGCAGAGGTTATACTCGATAGTAATAATCGTATGTTGATTCCTAAACGCTTATTAGATTTGGTTGAGATAAAAAAAGATGTTGTTCTTGCAGGGCAAGATGGCAAGATAGAAATCTGGGCCAATGAATTATACGAGTTTTTTGATGAAGAAAGTGAAAATTTTGCTGCTTTAGCCGAAAAGATAATGGGAGGTGATATAAACCGTGAAAATTTTGAATAATGGAATATCATATACCGGTATTGTTAAACGAGAGTGTTAATGGTTTAAATATTAAACCCGACGGAATATATGTTGATGTAACATTTGGAGGGGGAGGGCATTCTTACGAAATATTTAAACAACTTAAAACAGGCAAACTAATTGCTTTCGATCAAGATATTGATGCAAAAGAGAATGTTATAGATGACGAGAGATTTATTTTTGTAAATCACAATTTTAGATTCATAAAAAATTTTTTAAAGTACTACAAATTTAATAAGGTTGATGGTGTTTTTGCCGATTTAGGAGTTTCTTCACATCATTTCGATGTTGCAGAACGCGGTTTTTCATACAGGTACGACGGAGCTCTTGATATGAGAATGAATAAAAGAACCGATTTTACTGCAGAAGATCTTATTAATAATTACGATGAGAAAGAATTAGCTCGTGTTTTTTTTGAATATGGCGAATTAAGAAATTCTAGAAGCATAGCAAAAAAAATCGTTTTGTCTCGAAAAGAAAATACTATTTCAAGTATTTTCCAATTATTAGAAATAATTAAACAATTTACTCCTCGGCGTGTCGAGAATAAATTCTATGCAAAAGTTTTTCAGGCATTACGTATAGAAGTTAATCACGAGATGGATGCTTTAAAAGAAATGCTGATTCGTGCCGAAGAAATGCTTGCCCCAGGAGGAAGACTTGTTGTTATTACTTATCACTCTCTTGAAGATCGTTTGGTTAAAAATTTTATGAAAAAAGGAAAATTTTCGGGTGAAGTAGAAACCGATTTCTATGGAAATAAATTAGTACCATTTAAATTGATTAATAAAAAAGTTATTTTGCCCGAACAAAATGAGATAAAAAAGAATAGTAGAGCGCGTAGTGCTAAATTAAGAATTGCTGAAAAATTATAAGTAATATATGAAGCATAATAATGATAATATTGAATTTATTGATGAGCAGCAAGAAAGAAAAGAATTAAAATTTGGTGCTGTTAAAGATTTGCTCGATGGAAGCGTGCTTACAAAAGATATTGTTGTAAAACAAATTCCATTTATTATATTCTTAACAATATTGGCTTTTTTTTATATAGGAAATAGATATCATGCCGAAAAAGTCGTTAGAGAAAGTATTATTTTGCAAAAAGATCTTAAAGAATTGAGAGCCGAATCTATTACTATAGCATCTGAATTGATGTTTATTAGTAAACAATCAGAAGTCTCTAAATTAGTGAAAAAACGAAATCTTAATTTAAAAGAATCGGTTGTGCCACCAAAAAAAATAATTATTAAAAAAAATTATTAAAAAAATAATGCCATTAAAAAAAGATATAGTATGGAGAGTAGGTGTAACTTATGTTTTTGTTCTTGTTTTGGCTGGAATAATTGCAGGAAAAGTGTTATACATCCAAATTGTTGATGGTGGAGAATTGCGAAAAAAATCAAAAACAATAAATTACGAAGACATTATTGTAGAATCGAATAGAGGAGACATCTTGGCTGCCGATGGAAGATTATTGGCAAGTTCTATTCCTTACTACGAAATAAGAATGGATACTCGTAGTACAGGAATGGACGATAAAGTTTTTTTAAAAAATATAGATTCTTTAGCTTATTGTTTATCGGGATATTTTAAAGATAAAACGGCAAACGAATATAAAAATGAGTTTGTTAAAGCTAGAAGAAATAACGAGAGATTTCATTTAATTAAGCGACGAGTAAATTATAATCAATTAAAAGAAATAAAGAAATTTCCTCTTTTTCGCTTAGGTCAGTATAAAGGTGGAATTATTGTAATTCCTACTAATATTAGAATACAACCTCATGTAAATCTTGCTTCTAGAACCATTGGCTATACTACAAAAAGTCGATCCGACAATTCTGTTGGTATTGAAGGTGCATACGATAACGACTTAAAAGGAGTTGAAGGTGTACGATTAATGCAAAAACTTAATGGTAATGTATGGATTCCTGTAAACGATGGTAATGAAGTGGAACCAAAAGATGGGAATGATGTTGTTACAACTATCGATGTAAATATTCAGGATGTTGCCGAGAGTGCTTTAATGCGCCAATTGAAAATTCAGGAAGCTCATCACGGAACTGTTGTTTTAATGGAAGTTTCAACCGGAGAAGTTAAGGCTATTGCTAATTTAGAACGTAATAGTAAAGGCGAATATAAAGAAACGTATAATTATGCTGTTGGAGAAAGTACAGAACCCGGATCTACTTTTAAGCTTGCAAGTATGATTGCTGTTCTCGAAGATGGTTATGTCGATATGAACGATTCTGTTGACACCGAGAAAGGAATAGTTTATTATTACGATACTAAAATGAGCGATTCTAAGATTGGAGGATATGGAAAAATCTCTGTTAGAGATGCTTTCGTAGTTTCGTCAAATGTAGGGATATCTAAAATTATTACTAAATATTATACCGGTAAAGAACATAAATTTATCGATAGATTATATCGAATGAATTTGAATAAGAAATTGGGCCTAGATATTAAAGGAGAAGGAAAACCAAATATTAAATATCCAGGCGATAAATTGTGGTCGGGAATTTCTCTGCCTATGATGTCAATAGGGTACGAAGTTCAGATGACCCCATTACAAATACTTACCTTTTATAATGCTATTGCAAATAATGGGAAAATGATAAAACCTATGTTTGTAAAATCGTTGATGTATCATGGTGATGTAGTTAAAAGCTTCGAGACAAAAATAATTAGTCAATCTATATGTTCGCATTTAACATTAAAAAAAGTGCAAGAAATGCTCGAAGGAGTAGTTGAGAATGGAACAGCTAGAAATTTAAAAAATAGTAATTATAAAATTGCGGGAAAAACCGGAACTGCCCAAATTGCAAATAAAAAACTCGGGTATAAAGATAATTTAAAGATTAGTTATCAGGCATCTTTTGTGGGGTATTTCCCTGCCGATAATCCAAAATATTCGTGTATTGTTGTTGTAAATTCTCCATCAAAAAATGTGTATTACGGAAACCTTGTTGCCGGTCCTGTTTTTAAAGAAATTGCCGATAAAGTTTATGCCACAAGAATTGATATGCACAAAAGTGTAAATAAAATTTACAATAATTCTAAAACAAAAATAGCATATACTAAAAATAGTTATAAAGATGAATTAGTTTATGTCTTAAATAGTTTAGGAATACCTGTTAATGACGAGCAGGTAGATTCTGATTGGGTTCTTACATCAAAAAAAGATTCTTTTATTAAACTTTCTAATAGATATATTGACAAAGGAATTATGCCAAAAGTTGTTGGAATGGGAGTAAAAGATGCTGTATATATATTAGAAAATTTAGGGCTTGAAGTAAAAATTGATGGAAAAGGAAGTATCCAAAACCAATCGATACAATATGGCAAAAGAATAGAAAAAGGAGACAAAGTAGTATTAACAATGTCGTTTACAGAATGATGAGACCTTTAAGTGAAATATTAGAGAATTTAGATACCCAAAAAATAATTGGTAGGGTTAATATTCGAGTGGCTGAAATTAGATTCGATTCTCGAACTGTGAAAAATGGCGATTTATTTGTTGCTGTAAAAGGTTCGCAAGTTGATAGTCATAAGTTTATTAATAATGTAGTAGAAAATGCAGTAGCTGCTGTTGTGTGTGAAAACTTACCAGAACAAATTAGCGATAAAGTTACTTATATTGTTGTTAAAGATAGTAGTAAGGCTTTGGGTATTATTGCTTCTGTTTTTTACGATAATCCATCATCAAAATTAAAACTTATTGGAGTTACCGGAACAAACGGAAAAACTACTACTGTAACATTGTTATATAACTTATTTCGAAAATTAGGATATAAAGTAGGAGTTTTATCAACGGTACGAAATTATATTAACAATAAAAAAATAGATGCTACTCATACAACTCCCGATGCAGTTCAAATTAATAACTTACTCAATAAAATGATAATTGAGGGTTGCGAATATTGTTTTATGGAAGTTAGCTCTCATGCAATACATCAGAATAGAATTGCAGGATTAAATTATTATGGTGCAATATTTACAAATATTACTCACGATCATTTAGATTATCATAAAGCTTTTGCTGAATATATTAATGTTAAAAAATCATTTTTCGATAATCTTAATAAAAATGCTTTTGCTTTAATAAATATCGACGATAAAAATGGTAAAATAATGGTTCAAAATACCAAGGCGATAGTTAAAACTTATGGAATAAAGTCATTAGCCGATTATAAAGCTAGAATAATAGAAAGTCATTTCGATGGCTCGCTTATTAATATTGAGAATGTTGATGTATGGACACATTTTATTGGAGAATTTAATGTTTATAATTTACTCTCGGTATATGCATGTGCATTAGCGCTTAATCAAGAGAGTTACAGTGTTCTTACTGCAATTAGTGAATTGAAACCTGTTGAAGGGCGTTTCGAGACTATTGTTTCGAAAAATAACATTACTGCAATAGTCGATTATGCTCATACTCCCGATGCATTGAAGAATGTATTAAAAGCAATAAATAAAATATTAAAAAGTAATCAAAAGTTAATTACGGTTGTTGGTGCGGGTGGCGATAGAGATAAAACCAAAAGACCCGAGATGGCTAAAATAGTTGTAGCAAATAGTAATAAAATTGTTTTTACTTCTGATAATCCGCGAACAGAAGATCCTAAGACAATTATCAATGATATGAAAGAAGGACTGGAAGATAAAGATAAAAAGAAAATCCTTACTGTTATTGATAGACGTGAAGCCATAAGAACAGCTTGTTTCTTGGCCGAAGAAAATGATATTGTCCTTATTGCAGGAAAAGGACATGAAACATATCAGGAAATAAATGGAGAGCGAAATCATTTCGACGATAGAGAAGAAGTGAGAATAATATTTAAAGAAATAAATAACTAATACAATATGCTTTATTATCTGTTTGAATATTTAGAAAAACTTAATTTCCCGGGAGCCGGAATGTTTCAATATATTTCGTTTCGCTCAGGAATGACTGTTATTACATCTTTAGTTATATCATTAATTTTTGGAAAGCAAATTATTAATATTTTACGTAAAAAGCAGATCGGGGAAGAAGTTCGTGATTTAGGACTGAAAGGTCAAAAGTCAAAAGACGGAACACCTACAATGGGTGGTATTATTATTCTTACATCTATTATTATCCCAACTATGCTGTTTGCCGATCTTAAAAATATTTATGTAATATTAATGTTGATTACTACAATATGGATGGGAATAATCGGATTTATTGACGATTATATTAAAATTTTCAGAAAAAATAAAAAAGGATTAGCAGGTAAATTTAAAATACTAGGACAAGTTGGGCTTGGATTAATTGTTGGAATAACACTTTACATGAACGATGATGTAGTTGTACGCGAAAATATACCACATATATTAGATTCACAAAAGTTTGAATTAATCGATAATTTAGAAAATATAAACGATAAAGAAATTATAGAAACAAAAGATGTGAAATCTACAAAAACTACCATTCCGTTCTTTAAAAATAACGAATTCGATTATGCATACCTAGTCTCATTTCTTGGTAAGAAAAGCGAAAAATGGGCATGGCTTGTTTTTATATTTTTTGTTATTTTAATTGTTACGGCTGTTTCTAATGGAGCAAATCTTACCGATGGTCTCGATGGCTTGGCAACAAGTTCATCAGCAATTATTGGTGTAACTTTGGGTATTTTGGCCTATGTATCGGGTAATACAATTTTTTCCGATTATCTAAATATTATGTATATCCCTAATGTTGGCGAATTAGCAATATTTATTAGTGCTTTTATTGGTGCTACGATAGGGTTTATGTGGTATAATTCCTATCCTGCTCAGGTATTTATGGGCGATACAGGAAGTCTTGCTTTAGGTGGTATTATTGCTGTTTTTGCAATTATTATTCGCAAAGAATTGTTAATTCCAATTCTCTGTGGAGTGTTTCTTATGGAAAGTCTTTCTGTTATAATGCAGGTAAGCTATTTTAAATATACTAAAAGAAAAACAGGTATAGGAAAAAGAATATTTAAAATGGCTCCTTTACATCATCATTATCAAATAAAAGGCTATCCTGAACCTAAAATTGTAACTCGATTTATGATTGTGGGAATTATTTTAGCCGTTATAACAATTGTTACATTAAAAATAAGATAATAAAAAACTAATGAACAAAAGAATTGTAATACTTGGTGCCGGAGAAAGTGGAGTGGGATCTGCAGTTTTAGCTAAAAAACTGGGGAACGATGTTTTTGTGTCCGATTTCGGAAGTATTAAAAATGTATATAAGAAAAAACTTAATGAGAAAAATATTTCATGGGAAGATGAAAAACATACTGAAAGTATGATTTTAAATGCCGATGAAATTATTAAAAGTCCCGGAATAAGTGAAAAGGCACCTATTGTTATAAAAGCAAAAGAAAAAAATATTCCTATAATCTCCGAAATTGAATTTGCCGGCAGACATACCGATGCATTTAAAATATGCATTACCGGTAGTAATGGAAAAACTACTACAACAATGTTAATTTATTATATTCTTTCGAATGCAGGATTAAATGTTGGTATTGCAGGGAATATTGGTAAAAGTTTTGCCCTTCAAGTTGCCGAAGAAAAATTCGATTATTATGTAATCGAATTAAGCAGTTTTCAACTCGATGGAATGTGTAATTTTAAAGCCGAGATGGCTATAATAATGAATATAACACCCGATCATCTCGATAGATATAATGGAATGCAAGACTATATTAACTCTAAATATAGAATAGTTCAAAATCAAACCCCAAACGATTATTTTATTTTTTGGGCCGAGGATCAAATACTTATTCAAGAAAATAAAAAAAGAAAAATTCTTTCTAAACACCTTCCTTTCGCACTGAATACTGAGATAGAACAAGGTGCTTTTGTTTGTGAAAATATAATTAAGTTTAAATATACTAATAAAGATTTCGATATGTCAGTTAACGAATTAGCATTAAAAGGGCAGCACAATACTTATAACTCTATGGCTGCAGGTATTGCCACACAGGTGCTGAAAATCAGAAAAGAAGTTATTCGTGAAAGTTTAAGTAGCTTTAAAGGAGTAGAACATAGACTCGAATCTGTTTTAAAAGTTCAGGGAATAGAGTTTATTAACGATTCAAAAGCTACAAATATCAATTCTACTTGGTATGCTTTAGAAAGCATGAACGATAAATTAATATGGATTGTTGGTGGAGTTGATAAAGGAAACGATTATTCTTTGCTAGAAGACCTTGTTAGGCAGAAAGTTAAAGCAATAGTGTGTCTTGGAAAAGATAATGAAAAAATTCATAATGCTTTTAAAGGTATTGTTGATACTATTGTTGATACACAATCGGCGTCCGAAGCTGTTAAAACAGCTTATTATCTTGGCAGTAAAGACGATACTGTATTATTGTCTCCTGCTTGTGCAAGTTTCGACTTATTTAATAATTATGAAGAAAGAGGTAATTTATTTAAAAAAGCAGTTCGCGATTTATAAAAGGTATAAATAGAATTGTTGCTTAATAATTGCATGTAAGCAGAAAATGAAATTGAAAACAAATGAAATTAAAAGAGGTATTATCGAAGTATTTTAAAGGCGATGGAATAATATGGGGTATTATTCTTTTGTTGTCAATTGTTTCGTTATTAGCAGTTTATAGCTCTACCGGAACACTTGCATATAAATATCATGGAGGTAATACTGCATATTACGTTCTTAAACATTTTTCGTTATTGGTTTTCGGATTTGTAGTAATTTTTATTACTCATTTAATACCATATAAATTTTATTCTCGATTATCGCAATTATTTCTTTATGTGTCGATATTTATGCTTGGCATAACTTTAGTTCTGGGTACAAGCCTAAATCAAGCATCACGTTGGTTAACCTTGCCGGGAATTGGATTAACAATTCAAACATCTGATTTTGCCAAACTTGCGTTGATAATGTATTTAGCTAGAGTATTGTCGTTACGTCAAGATAGGATCGATAAATTCGACGGAATTATTGTTCATTTAATCTTACCGATAGTTTTTGTGTGTGGATTAATAATGCCTGCTAATTTATCAACAGCATTAATATTATCTGCAACATCAATGGTATTGTTATTTATTGGTAGAGTGCCTACTAGATACCTGCTTGGAGTTGCCGGAGTTGGTGTTTTAGCAATATCTTTATTGGTGGCAGGTGTCTTAGTGTCGAAAGAAAAAGGAAGGGTAGGAACTTGGCAAAATAGAATTGAAAATTATATAGGAAATGAAAATGGGGATAATTATCAGGTCGAACAAAGTAAAATAGCTATTGCTTCTGGAGGCTTTTTTGGTAAAGGTCCGGGAAATAGTTCACAAAGGAATTTTTTGCCGCATCCATATTCCGATTTTATTTATTCTATAATTATTGAAGAATATGGATTCTTCGGCGGGTTTTTTATTCTATTATTATATTTAGTACTATTATATCGAGCTGGCGTTATTGTTCGAAAAACAAAACGTACTTTTGCCGCTTTTTTATCAATAGGATTGGCAATAAGTCTAACTTTTCAAGCAATGATAAATATGGGTGTTGCAGTAAATGTTTTTCCTGTAACCGGTCAAACATTGCCATTAGTTAGTATGGGAGGTTCATCGTTATTATTTACCGGTGTTGCCTTAGGTATAATATTAAGTGTAAGTCGAAGCGTGCAAATCGACGAAGAATATCAGAGCGAAGAAACTTAGTGTAATAATAAATTATACAACATTATAAAATGCAAGCTAATAAGAACAAAAATATAATCATAAGTGGAGGAGGAACAGGAGGACACATATTTCCTGCTATTTCTATTGCAAATGCATTGAAAAATATTGATAAAAATATTAATATTCTTTTTGTAGGAGCAAAAGGAAAAATTGAAATGGAGAAAGTCCCTGCTGCCGGATATAAAATTATTGGTTTGCCAATTGCAGGTTTTCAACGACGTATTAGTTTTAAAAACATAACTTTATTCTTTAAGTTATTTAAAAGCCTAGTTTTATCGAAAAAAATAATAAAAAATTTTAAACCCGATATAGTTGTGGGAGTTGGTGGTTATGCCAGTGGTCCGGTGCTGATGATGGCTAATAGAAAGAAAATTCCAACTCTTATTCAAGAGCAAAATTCATATGCAGGTATTACAAATAAATTACTTGCTCGAAAAGCAAAGAAAATATGTGTTGCTTACAAAGAAATGGGGAAGTATTTTCCAAACGAGAAAATTATATTTTCGGGAAATCCTGTACGACAAGATTTATTAAATTATATAAATAATAAACCTGTTGCCTTAAAACATTTTGAGCTCGATAGTAATAAAAAAGTTGTACTTGTTCTTGGCGGAAGCCTAGGTGCTCGAACTATAAATAATAGTATTATTTCTAATATAGAAAATTTATTAAAAGAGAATATTCAAATACTATGGCAAACAGGGAAGAATTATTATAATGAGGCAGTTAATTCAATTAAAAATATAGAGAATTCTAATATTCATGTTCTCGATTTTATTAAAAGAATGGATTTAGCATATTCTGCTGCCGATATTATTATTTCTCGGGCAGGTGCCGGAACAATTTCAGAATTAAGCTTAGTTGCGAAACCTGTTATTTTAGTTCCTTCACCTAATGTTGCAGAAGATCATCAAACAAAGAATGCCATGGCATTAGTAAAAAATCAAGCTGCAATATTAGTTGCCGATAGCGAAGCAAAAGAAAAATTGATTGAAACAGTATTCTTGTTAAAAAACGATGAGGATAAAATAAATAAACTTGCAATAAATATTGCTAAAATGGCTATGCCCGATTCTGCAGCAATTATTGCAAACGAAATATTAAATTTAATTTAAATAGTTTAGCGTGAATATTAATAAAATACATAATGTTTATTTTGTTGGAATTGGAGGAATAGGAATGAGTGCTATTGCCCGGTATTTTAACTCTATTGGCAAAAATGTAGCAGGTTACGATAAAGTGTCGAAAGCACTTACAGTAAAGTTAAATAGCGAAGGCATTGATATTCATTTTGACGATAATGTAGAATTAATCGATAAAAAATATAAAAATAAGAATACAACATTAGTAGTTTATACTCCTGCAATACCAAATACTAATAACGAACTGAACTTTTTTATTGAAAACGATTTTATTGTAAAAAAAAGGTCGGAAGTTTTAGGATTGTTGTGTAGCACTAAACAGGGAATTGCAGTTTCCGGAACTCACGGAAAAACTACAATATCAACTATGATTGCACATCTATTAAAGCAATCGACAATTGGGTGTAGTGCTTTTTTGGGCGGAATTTCAAAAAATTACGATAGTAATTATCTTGTTGATATTAATAGTGAAAAAATTGTAATAGAAGCCGATGAATTCGATAGATCATTTCTTACATTATATCCCGATATTGCTGTCGTTACAGCAATAGATGCCGACCATCTTGATGTTTACAAGAATGCAGATAATCTTAAACAGAGCTTCGAACAGTTTATAAATCAAATAAATAATAAAGGGAAGCTAATAATAAAAAAAGGTCTGAATATTAATTATCATAATATAAAAGACATTGATATTTATAATTATTCCTTAAATGAAAAATCTGATTTTTATGCAGAGAATATAAGAATAGATGAGGGCTTATATATATTCGATTTTATTACTCCGAATAGTAGAATCAATAATATAAAACTTGGTTTCCCGGGAATAATTAATGTAGAGAACGCTATTGCTGCACTAAGTGTTGCATATTTGTGTGGAGTTAAAAGTTTAGAGTTAATGAAGGCTTTAAGTTCATTTAAAGGCATAGTGCGAAGGTTTGATTATCATATCAGAAAAAGCAATTTTGTTTATATCGATGATTATGCTCACCATCCTGCCGAATTAAAAGCAACAATAAATTCGGTAAGAGAAATTTATCCGAAGAAAAAAATTACAGGAGTGTTTCAACCGCATTTATTTACTAGAACTCGCGATTTTGCCGATGAATTTGCTAAAAGTCTTGATCTATTAGACGAAATAATTTTATTAGATATTTATCCGGCTCGAGAAGTTCCAATAGAAGGCATTAGTTCAGAAATAATATTTAATAAATTAATTAATAATAATAAAACACTTTGTAAGAAAAATGAATTGTTAAATATATTAATAAATAGAGATCTAGAAGTATTAATAACATTAGGAGCCGGAGATATTGATGAGTTTGTAAATCCAATAAAAAATATGTTTAAATAAGTAATTATGTACAGTAACAATAAACAAATTTAGTTTTTGAAGTATTAACAGATGAAGATTATTAAAAAAATATTATTTTGGGTTTTATTTATAAGCTATTTTATTATTGCTTTAAGTTTTGTTTCGACAAAAAGAAACGAAACATTATGTAATAAAATTAATGTTATAGTTCTTGATAGCTTAAAAAATAAATTTATTAATAGTAAAGATATAACTCGATTATTATTGAATAGCGATAAAAATATTTTAGGAAGTCAATTAAATGTTATTAACACTAAAGAAATTGAAGCATTAGTTAAAGAAAATACAGAAATAAAGAGTGCCGAAGTATTTGTTTCTAATAGTGGTGTATTGAATGTTGAAATTAATCAACGAAATCCAATAATGAGAATTGTTAACAATAAAGGATATAGTTATTATATAGATAATGAAGGATATATAATGCCATTGTCGAAGAAATATACATCTCATGTTTTAATAGCAAATGGGAATATATCTGAATATTTCGAGATAGGAAAATTAACTCATCTCGATTGTAAAAACGAAAATAAAGGGAAGAATTTATTAATATGCGATTTGTTTAAATTAGGAAAGTATATTACTGAGAGAAAATTCTGGAATTCTCAATTCGAACAAATATATGTTAATAGTGATGGAGAATTTGAATTAATCCCACGTGTTGGCGCCCATATTATTTCTTTTGGTGGCATTGAAAATTATAAGCTGAAATTTAGAAATCTAAAAGCTTTTTATTTTCAAGGATTAAATAATATAGGGTGGAACAATTATGAGAAAATAAATTTAAAATTTAACAATCAGGTAATCTGTACAAAACGGTAATATTATGAATCAAAAAAACGAATATGTTGCTGCTATAGATATTGGAACAACTAAAATTGTAGCAATAATTGGGGAAAAGAAAGAAAACAATAAAATTGAGATTTTAGGTATTAGTAAAGTATTATCGAAAGGTGTAAAAAGAGGAGTTGTTTTAAATATCGAAGAAGCTGTAAATTCTATTAAGAAGACTGTTGACGATATTCAAGAATCATCGGGTATTAGTATTTCTGATGTGTATGTTGGTATAGCAGGGCAGCATATTAAAAGTATAAGAAATAGAGGATATATTAATAGAGACTCATATGACGACGAAATAACCAAAGACGATATTAATATTCTTATTCAGGATATGTATAAAATACCTATAGATATTGGCGAAAAAATTATCCATGTATTACCGCAAAATTATATTGTCGATAACGAAACGGGTGTTAAGAATCCTATTGGAATGTCGGGAAAAAGAGTTGAAGCCAATTTTCATATTGTTATAGGTCAAATTTCTTCTGCAAGAAATATTGGAAAGTGTATTTCAAAAGCAGGACTAAATTTGAAACAATTAATATTAGAGCCTTTAGCTTCTTCAGAATCAATATTAACAGATGACGAGAAAGAAGCCGGGGTTGCCATTGTAGATATTGGAGGGGGAACAACAGATGTTGCTGTGTATTTCGATGATATTATTCGACATACTGCAGTTGTGCCTTTAGGAGGCGATGTTGTAACAAAAGATATTAAAAAAGGTTGTGCTATATTGCATCGCCAGGCTGAACAGCTTAAAGTGCAATATGGATCTGCAATGGGCGATGTTGTGCGTGATGATGAAGTAGTATCTATTCCCGGAATTAGTGGACGAGAGCCTAAAGAAATTTCTTTTAAAAACCTTGCCTACATGATTCAATCGAGAATGGAAGAAATTGTAGATTTTGTAGTTTATGAGATAGAAAATTCCGGATATTTTGATCGTTTGAGTGCAGGAATTGTTCTTACCGGGGGGGGAGCTCTATTAAAGAACTTATCTGCTTTAGTGAAATTTAAAACCGGATTAGATGTTCGTGTTGGATACCCTTCGGAAAAGTTAACTGCCGAGACATCAGAAAAAGTAAATCATCCGATGTATGCCACTAGTGTAGGTTTAATTATTAAGGGTTTTGAATATTTAGAGCAAAATAAGAAAGAAATAACCGACGATAAAATAGAAGACCCTATAGAAGAAAAAAATATTAACGAAGACAATACAAGTAAGCAGATTAGGAATAATGGTTTTTTAAAGAAATTTAAAAAGGCGTTTACCGATTTATTCGACGAAAATGATGCTGAAATGTAAAAAAATAGATTTATAGAATTAATTAGAAATTTGTAAAATTATATATTATGGCTGAAGATTTAATACCTTTCGATTTACCTGTTGATCAATCTTCAATAATTAAAGTTATTGGTGTTGGTGGTGGAGGAGGAAATGCTGTAAATCACATGTTTCAACAGGGGATAAAAGATGTAAATTTTGTTGTTTGTAATACTGATTCTCAAGCATTGGATAATAGTCCTGTAAAAGTAAAAATACAGCTTGGCGAATCATTAACCGAAGGACGTGGTGCAGGAAATCAACCCGATATTGGGAAACAAGCAGCAATAGAAAACCTTGATGATGTAATTAAAGTTTTAGGAAGTAATACTAAAATGGTTTTTATTACTGCAGGAATGGGGGGTGGTACAGGCACCGGAGCTGCGCCTGTTATTGCTAAGGCAGCAAAAGAAATGGATATTCTAACTATTGCTATTGTTACTATACCTTTTAAGTTCGAAGGACCAAAACGTATTAACCAAGCAATTGATGGAATTAGTGAATTAGAAAAGCATGTCGATTCATTATTGGTAATAAATAACCAAAAATTAATGGAAGTGTGCGACAATATGAAATTCTCAGAAGGATTTTCTTTCGCCGATAACATATTAGCTGCTGCAGCTAAAGGAATAGCAGAAATTATTACTGTACATGGTTATATTAATGTCGATTTTGCCGATGTTCATACTGTTCTTGCAGATAGTGGTGTAGCACTTATGGGGACAGGATCAGCTGAGGGCGAAGATAGAGCTGTAAAAGCTGTTCAGGAAGCTTTAAATTCACCATTATTAAACGATAATAAGATAATTGGAACAGAGAATATTTTACTGAATATTTCATCAGGAAATAGTGAAATTACTATGGCAGAAATTGGTGAAATTTCCGATTACGTGAATAATGAAGTAGGATCTAATCCAAATATTATTTGGGGAACAGGTAAAGACGAAAGTCTTGAAGATAAGATTAGCATAACAATTATTGCAACCGGTTTCGAGAGTAATAGTATTCCCGAACTTTATGCTAAAAAAATTAAAAAGAAAAAAGTTATTCTTAACGACGATGATTTTGACATAGCAGCAATAAAAAGAAATAAAAAAATAAATCCTAATAAGGATGAAAGTCTTGAATTTACTCAACGAACAATCGATTTTGATATTAAAAAAGACAGAGAAACGGAAAAATATTTTGTCGATAATAAATATGGTAATTTTAAAGATGTTAAAAAAACTTCCGAAAAGCTTGCTGAAATAGAATCGCTTAAAGAAAAGAAAAACAGTTTAGGGGGAAATCAGTTTTCTTCAGCTAAAATGAAATTTAATATCGACGATATGGAAAATGTCCCTGCTTTTGAACGAAACAAAATAAAAATTGAACAAACAGTTTTTTCAAAAGATTCTAAAGTTTCACGATATACTCTTTCCGACGATGAAGAGAATTCAACGGTAAAAATAAATGAAAATAATTCCTATTTGCATGATAATGTTGATTAATTAAATATTATTGAAAATAGATTATTAATAGTTTTATTATTAAAACAACTAATTATGAACTTAACAGAAAAAATAAATAGAGATATAAAAGATGCCATGAAAGCTAGAGAAAAGCAAAAACTTGAAGGCTTAAGGGCAATAAAAAACGCTTTATTATTGTTAAAAACAGAAAAAGGTGCTAGCGATAATATTTCGGAAGAAACAGAGATAAAACTTTTGCAAAAACTCGTAAAACAACGTAAAGAATCGGCTCAGATTTATGAAGAGCAAGGAAGAACCGATTTAAAAGAAAAAGAATTAACCGAAGCAGATGTTATTCAACAATATTTACCCGAACCAATGAGTAATGAAAAATTAGAAAATGTAATAAAATTAATTATTACAGAAATAGGAGCAAAAAGTATGGCCGATATGGGAAAGGTTATGGGCATGGCAAATAACAAATTACTTGGTAAAGCCGATGGTAAATCTATTGCAAATAAAGTAAAAGAGTTATTACAGTAAACACAATTGTATTTGAGTATTTTTAGTATAATTTCTTCTTGTATAAAAAAACCGTTCAATTATTTGAACGGTTTTTTTATACGATACTTAATATTTTCTAATAGAATTTTGCTCTTTTATCAACAATATTAGCTGATGTTTTTAATGCTTCGTAGGCTTCAAAAATTAATATATTCCTATTATATCGTGCTTTAGAACGAATTTTCTGTATTTCAAAATTAGTATTGCTTGGTTTTTCTGTAACAGAATTTACCGAAACAATATAAACCCCATTGTTACCAAGAATAGGTTTTGAAATTATTCCTTTTTCTAAAGTAGAAGCAGTTGAAATAACTTTAGGTTCAATACCTGCACCCGGTAATGAGAATGAATTGAAATTAATATTATTTGCTTCTTGTAATTGTAAATTTAGTACTCTTGCTATATCTGCGATATTACTAGATTCTTTTAATTGACTATTTAATTCTTGAGCAATTTTTTCCGATTTCTTCTCAGATTTAACTTCAACAACGATTTGAGTTTTTACTTCTTCCAAATTGGCTATTCCGTCTTCGTGTACTTCTTTTACAAATGCTATAATAAATCTGTTGCCTAATTCAAAAATTGGGTTGTTTTCTGTTTTAATAATGTCGTTTTTATCTGTTTTATAAATTGCTCTGATTAAAATTCTGGGAGATTCTAAACCGGGAATTTCTTTATCATTTTCTTTAATATTCTTTGCTACATGTTTTGTTAGCTTAACATCTTTGTTAATAGCTTCAGAAAATTTATCGTATGTGAAATTTGTCCCTGCAAATTTACTTGCTTCAGAATATATGTTTTGATAAGTCTGAGAACTAGCTTCTATGGTTCTTTCGAGAATTGCTACCTTAACTTTCTTTTCTTTTTTTGCTTTTTTAGTTACTTGAACAATATGAATTCCATAATTAGAATTAACAAGTTTTGTTTCGCCTACTTTTGCCGAAAAACAAGTGTCGCTAAATTGTTTAATCATCTGACCTTCTCTAAACCACCCTAAATTTCCGCCATCATCGGCCGAACCTTTATCGGCAGAATATTCAGAAGCAAGTTTTGCAAAATCAGAACCATTTTTAATTAATTGTAATAAACTATCGGCTACAGCTTTTGCTTTGCTGATGTCTTTTGAATTTCTATCTGGTTGAATAAGAATATGACGAGCTTTTACAGAGTCGGAAACATAATTAATTTCCGATAATTTAGCTAATTTATATGCATTATTTTCGAAATATGGACCATACATTGTCCCAACTTCCGACGAAAACATAATTTCGCTTATTTTGTCAGATAATTCATCTTTAGTGTAATTTTTATCTATAAACGAAATGTCGCTATTAAGATTAATAAAGTCTCCATCATTTTCGGTAGTTTGAAAATCTGATGTAATATCAGTTATCCATTTTATTGTTGCAACTGAATCTTCTTTCGATGGTAATATATCAAATGTAACATATTCTATTGTTCTTGATGCAGATTGTTTATAATTCTGTTTGTGATTAGTATAATATTTTTTTATATCAGATGAAGAAACTGTGATTAAACTATCTGGAACAGATGATAATCGTTTAACTAAATAATTAAAGTTTACTATTCTATTCGAATTTTGTATTTTGTTTTTTGCTTCAGCTGTTGTAATATTTAAACCTTGTTTAATTAGGTTTGTGTATTTTGTAAATTTTTCTTCTTGAACTATTTGGTCTTCAATAAATAACCAGTACGATTTTCTCTGACCGGAAGGATCTTGATCGTAAGTTTTTAGAAAGTTAATAATTGCAAGTTTATTTACTCGTCCGGTTTCAGGATTTGTAAATAGTTGTTTAATAATAGGGTGGACATTTGAGCCTTGAACCATATCCCATAATTCATCGCTAGAAATTGCAATTCCTAATTCTTTATATTTATCATCCATAACATTGCGTCTAACTAATTGTTGCCATGTTTGGTTTCTTAAGTTTTGCATTGTTGCTTCATCTATCGAATTATTCCCACTAGTGTATTTTGTTATTTCTTCTAGATTTTGAACTTCGTTCTGAAATGATTGATATGATATTGATTGATTTGATATTTCGGCTATTTCGTATTGAGAATTTGAAAATAATGTGCCTCCCGACTTTAATAAGTCGCCTAAAATAAATGCAAGTAGCGCCATTCCTATTACTACTGCCACTAAAACTCCTGCTCGATTTCTAATTTTTTCTAATGTTGCCATTGAATTATATGTTTAATAATATTTTGTAAATTTAAAAGTTCGAATATAACAATTTTTATTATTTTTTCTTAATCTAATTAAGAAAATCAAATGATTATATTCCATTTTTATTTTTTAGTATTTATTTTTAAAGTATATTATGAACTTAATCTTTTTCTGCGTCGTAAAAAGTAAATAGCAAAAGAAATAATTGCAAAGATAATAAAAAGATAGCTTTTTAAAATTCCTTCATGAATAGTTTGATGTATTGCCGAGAATAAACATAAAATAGCAATAATCAACCATGTTATTTCAAGTATTTTCGGATACCTTTGTTTCATTATTCTTAATTATAAGTTTTTGTTATATGAGAAAAAAAATTGCTTAATGCTTGTTGGCTGAATGTAATTAGTTAAATTTTTCTTTTGTATACGTGTTAAATGTGTTTTATAATGAAGTATATTGATTTATTTAGGAGTTTTATTTGTTATTATCGATATTTATTATCCCCGTTATGTCTTTAATCTCCCATTTTGTTAAGTCTTCATTTGCTTCTAATCCTTTTCCATGAATTATTCCGTCTTTGTGGATCATTCTTACATATTCATCAGTATAAATTTTTTTTTTCTTTTGATTCCATGTTAGATATTCTGTTTTTAAGGTGTCTCCTTTTGTGTTAACAACTTGTACGTCATTTTTTACAATCCAAGTATTTTCTGTTTCATTATTAATTGCATAATTCGATCTAATACTTGCTATTTCGTTTTGTAAAGAATCGTAGAAAAACACATGTAATCCTTTAGGAAATTCTGTATATGGTTTTTCTAGATTAAGATATCTAGTTATTAATGGAGAAATTAATTTTGTTTTAGTTTTTCCATATTCGCTATATATTATTTGTGTATTTTCAATTTTTAAATCAGGAGAGTTGCTTCTATCTGTAATTGAATTAATTTTTTCGATTTTGTTTTTAGTACACGATAAAAAAAGAAAAATAATCCCCATACTTATGAGGATTATTTTTTTAATATGGTTTGTAAAAGTTTTCAAATTATCTAGCTCTAACTGTTGTTGATTCGTTTATCCAACATTCTATTTTGTACACATCTCCCTCATTATAACCATTAAAGAATATGGCTTCATTGTCGGGAAAGTATTTATGGTACGCTGCAATATATTTATTTGCAGATTCTGTTAAATTAGGATCAATAGCTTTTGCTTTTGCAAATTGATCGACTGCTGCCCAATATATAGCATTTTGTTCGAAAGCTTTTTCGCTACACGATTTGGTAGCTGCTGCGTAAATATGTCCAATAAGCATATAAGGATATCCACTTGTTTTATTAAGTTCATGAGCTTTAAGAGCGTATGATCTAGCAATAGCATAATTACCAAGTTTTCTGTAAGTAAGATCTCCTAATTCAAGATAATATTTTGATTTAATAAGGTTGTCTTCTTGTAATTCAATGGCTTGTTTGTAGTATTTCGTCGATTCATTATATTTTTCAATATTGCTATATCTTTTTGCTAATTGATATGCAAATATAGCTTTTGGCTCAATCGTATTTAACTTTTCAGCTGCATTAAAATATAAAACAGTTTCATTCCCTCCTTTTGTATTGTTTAAAAGAATTGTTATTTTTTTCAATAATGCAATATCGTTTGGATTTTCTTTGAACTTAGGTTCAAATAAATGAACTAGATTGTCTGCACTTGCTGCTCCACTTTTTTCAAAGATACTTTCAATAGCGGTTTTTGCTTTGAGAGTTTTTTTGTCGTTTGGATTCTTTTTTAATTTATCGTCAATAATATCCATTAAAAGAGCATAATCGCTAACTACTTGTGTTCCATCAAATTTTTTGGCCGAATATAAAACTTTTGATGTTTGCAAATATACAACCATTTCTGCAGCTCCTGAAGATTTGCCCCTAATAGCAATTGCTTCTGATAATATATCATAGCTTTTTTGCATATTCTCAACTGTATTTTTCGATACGTGAGCTAAATCTATTCCTTTTTTACCTAGTACAAAACCTTTCTGACCAAAATACTTTATTCGCTTATCGTAGATGTTTAATAAACTGTCAACTAATAATTCTTTTTGTTCATCAGATTCTGATTTTTTTATAGAAGCTTTAATCATTTTAATACCATCGATATAGATGTTTTTTGATGCCTTTGGACATTCCATATAAACAACTTTCCAAGGCTCATTGGCATCGGCATAATTTTTTTGTTTATAATATTCTCTATATAGAGATATATTTTTAATACATCTGATACTATCTTCTCCTTGTCCATATTTTGAACCATCTTCTACACCTTTTTGTCCGAAGCTTGAAAAAACCACGAAAAACAAAAGTAATGAAGTAATAAACCCTTTTGTAATAGTTTTCATTTGTTTTAAATTTAGAATCAAATTTATTTTTGATTTCGATTAATAATTATTTATATATTATTGATATTTTGGTTTAAAAAACCAAATATCATAAAATGTGATATTAAAACCTATAAAAGTGTAATTCTCTTTTATTAGATTATTATTTGTAGTTCCATTTTTTCCAAGTTCACAAGTTAAGTTAAATACTGTTTTATTATTATTTGTTGGTAAACCTACTCCAAAACTTATGCCAAAATTATTTATTTGTTCATCGCCTATTTTAAGATAGCTGTTTGTATAGAATCCTCCGGCTCTATATCTAATTCTTTTTAAATAATTTCGTAAAGAATATTTATTTGGAATATATTCCGTTCCAATTCTGATAGATGTTTGATCTTCAAAATTATTATTAGTATTGAATGGACTATTGCCGCTCCAATTTTGTTTATTATAGTCAATTCCAATAGTTAATTTTTCTTTTATCCCTGCAGAAATACCAAATCCAATATTTATAGGAATTGTTACATCTGATTTTGTTGTGTTTGGAGCAATTACTGTATCAAGTAATGAACTGTTGTTATATGTAAATACCGATGATGTATATTCAGCATTTACTGTATTTTTATTAGTAAACACTAATCCTATATTATAAAAATACGTGTTATTAATTGTATTGTGATACTGAAGTCCGAATGTATATCGAAAACCGTTTATTAGTATATCATCTTTTAATTTAGTAATATACGAGTTCGTATCTGCTATCGCAATGTTACGTTCTTGTTTAATTTTTCCGAATAAATACGATATATTAAATCCAAGTGAGATATTTTTATGTATGTTAACGGCATTCCCAAAATAAAATTTATTTATTCCTCCAAATCCTTCGTAAAAATGAGCTATATCTCCAAAATCCGGGTCAGAAGTTATATTCTGAATTTTATACCCAACACGAGAGTATGGCACAACACCAATACTTGAATACCACCATTTTGTTACAGGAAAAGAAATTGCAATATGATCAAAATTAGCATTATTATATTTCTCAGAAATATCTTGAGTATCAAAGTTTGAGAATTTACTGTATATTCCAATATCAAAAACAAACGATAATGTATCTTGAGATGAATAAGATGCCGGATTTGAATAATTAATTGTATTGGGATTTCGTAATCCAATGCCAATTCCTCCCATTGCTTTGTTTTGTCCAAAACTATTTGTATATAATTCGCCAAAGCCATATCTAGAGTATGGAGAGTATGTACTAACCTGAGAAAAGGCTATGTTGCTAATAAGTATAAAGCTTAATCCTAGAAGTGATGTTTTAATTTTTGTTATCATTATGTATTAAAATTCTGTTTAGTCCTATAAAATTTAGATTTGAATTTACAAAGATGGTATTTTTTAGCTTTTTATCAAAAAAAATTGCATCTCCTCCGGTAAAAATTACTTTTAAATTGGAATGTATGTATTTAATTTTATCAATATATGAGTCTATTTCAAATATTATTCCATTTTGTACTCCCGAAATTATTGCTTGATTTGTATTTTTTGCAAGTAACGAAAATTTTTCATTACTTTTTAGATGCGGAAGTTTATTTGTAAATAAATGTAATGCTTTAAATCGCATTTCCATTCCCGGAGAAATATTCCCTCCTAAATATTCTCCTTTTTTATTAATAAAATCAATTGTTATTGCAGTGCCTAAATCTACAACAAGAATATTCTGATTTGGAAAAATATCCTGTGAGCCAACTACCGAAGAAATCCTGTCTTTCCCTAGTTGTTCTTTTGTTTCGTATAAATTATTTATTGGTAATAATGTAGTTGAATTTAGTTCGTAAAAATGCGAATAATTTTTTTGAAGAAATTGTTTAATTTCCGGTAAAAAAATTCCAACAGCAGAAACCAAAACTTTTTTAATATCAGAATTTTCAGTTTTTATTTTTTTTAGAAAATCGAGATTAAATATTTTAGGATGAAATGTTTTTATTATCTTTTCATCTTTAAATATTGCTAATTTGCTTCTTGTATTTCCGATATCTATTACTAAATTCACAATTAGAATTGTTGTTTTTATTTTATTTAGAATTTTTCAAAATTGTTCAAAATTGTTCTTTATAAATAAATTATACTTTAATAAGTTGTAACGTTAAAAGTATAAAATTGTTTTATTTAATATTAGTTGAAATAATAATTATTTCATATTATTTAAAATGTTACTTGCTTTTTCTATATTAGTGATTTTTTCGATAATTAATGTTAATTTATTTTTCCCTTCTTTTATTTTAAATAGTTTTGATTGTTGTTGAACATGATTTAGTATATCAATAAATATTTTTGATTTAAAATAAGGGGATTCTTGGTCTGAAATAAAATGAATTAGCATTTTATTATTTTTGAGAATTATTTTTTCAAACCCGAGTTCAATAGCTTTCCAGCGAAGTTTTACAACATTTAATAAATCAGATGTTTGATTGGGTATTTCTCCAAATCTGTCGATTAATTGTTCTTCGAAGTTTTTTAAGGTATCTATATCTTCAATATTATCAAGTTCTCTATATAATTTTATTCTTTCCGAGACATTACTAATATATGTCTCGGGGAATAATATTTCCATATCAGTATCTATCTGGCAGTCGGAAATAAATTTTTGATTATCTATTTGTTTTGCAATAGTTTTTTCCTTTTCATTTTTATAATCGGCTTTAAATTCATCATTTTTCAGTTCAAGAATAGCTTCGTTTAATATTTTATGGTATGTTTCAAAGCCAATATTTGAAATAAATCCACTTTGCTCTCCACCAAGTAAATTGCCTGCTCCTCGAATATCTAAGTCTTGCATAGCAAGATTAAAACCACTGCCTAGTGCCGAGAATTCTTCAATTGCCTTTAATCTTCTTCGAGCTTCTGGAGTAACCGATGTTAAGGGAGGTGTTAGAAGATAGCAAAAGGCTTTTTTATTTGATCGACCAACTCTACCTCTAAGTTGGTGCAAATCGCTCAATCCAAAATTTTGGGCATTATTTATTATTATAGTATTAGCATTTGAAATATCTAAACCCGATTCTATAATTGTTGTTGCAATTAATATATCGTATTCAAATTCAATAAAATCGAGCATTATCTCTTCTAGTTTTTTCCCTTCTATTTGCCCATGTGCTACCACTGTTCTAGCATCCGGGAAAATTTTATTTATTAAGGTTTCTATTTCTAAGATATTCTGTATTTTGTTATGAATAAAAAATATTTGCCCATTTCTTTGAAATTCGTATTCTATGGCCTCTCGAATAATATCTTCGTTAAAATTATGCAGTTCTGTAACTATTGGGAATCTATTTGGAGGAGGAGTATTTATTATACTTAAATCTCTTGCACCCATCATCGAAAATTGTAATGTTCTTGGTATTGGTGTGGCTGTTAGTGTTAGTGTGTCGATATTAAGTTTTAATTGCTTTAATTTTTCTTTTATACTTACTCCGAATTTCTGTTCTTCGTCGATAATTAGTAATCCGAGGTTTTTAAAAACTATATCTTTTCCTATTAATCGATGTGTTCCAATAATAATGTCAATTTTGCCGTTCGATAATTCTTTTTTCACGTCGTTTTGTAATTTCTTCGATTTTAATCGGCTGATATATTCTATTGTACAAGGAAAATTAGCAAGTCTTTCTTTAAACGTTTGATAGTGTTGTAATGCTAAAATTGTTGTAGGAACTAAAATTGCTACTTGTTTGCTGTCAGAAACAGCTTTAAAAGCAGCTCTTATTGCGAGTTCTGTTTTTCCAAATCCAACATCTCCACAGATTAATCTATCCATTGGTTTTCTCGATTCCATATCTTCTTTTATAGAATTTGTCGATTTTAGTTGGTCGGGTGTATCTTCATACATAAATGACGATTCTAATTCTTTCTGAAGGTAAGAGTCCGGCGAAAAAGAGAAACCTTTTTGGTTTTTGCGTTTTGCATAAAGTTGTATTAAATCTTTTGCAATATCTTTTACTTTTTTCTTTGTGCTATCTTTGAGTTTTTGCCATGTTCCAGTACCTAATTTGTATATTCTTGGCGGAGTAGAATCTTTCCCTTTATATTTCGAAATCTTGTGTAATGAATGAATACTTACAAAAAGAATATCATCATCTTTATATATAAGTTTAATCGATTCTTGTTTTTTCCCATTGGTTTCAATTGCTGCTAATCCGCCAAACTTCCCAATTCCATGATCGGAATGTACAACAAAGTCGCCAAGGTGTAATTTGTTTATTTCTTGAATGCTAAACGATTCTTTTTTTGTGAAGTTGCTTTTTAATCGGAACTTATGATATCTGCCAAATATTTGATGATCTGTATAACAACATATTTTTTGATTGTTATCAATAAACCCCTCATGAAGAACATCGCTTAATGGAGTATAATTTAATGTTGTATCTATTTCTTCAAAAATTGCATTTAATCGTTCTATTTGCTTTGTATTGTTCGAAAGAATATATGTTGAGTAACCTTTTTGAGTATTGTTAGAAATATCTTGAGCTAATAATTTAAAGTTTTTATTAAAACTGGGTTGATGTTTAATATTAAACTCTACAGTGTAATTAGATTTTAGAAATGGACTTTCTGAAAATTCTATGATTGAATATTTTTCGCATGATTCTTTAAAGTCTATTCCACTGATAATATTAGTTTTTTCGAGAACTTTTTTATGTATTTCATCAATTTTTTCTTTTGTATATTTATAATCATTAATCCATAAATTACAGTGTTCCGGGATAAAATCAAAAAAAGAAATTATTGATTGTTTTTCAGATTCTGAAATTTCTTTAATATTTGGAATTATTGATATTTTATTATATTTATCTTTCGATAATTGATTGTCTATTTTAAAACTTCTTATCGATTCAATTTCATCGCAAAAAAAATCTATTCTGTATGGGAAATCACTTGAAAAAGAGAAAATATCAATAATACTGCCTCTTATTGAGTATTGTCCGGGCTCGTAAACAAAATCAACTAATTCGAATTTGTATTCTTCCAATACTTCGCTAATAAAATCGATAGAAAAATTATCGCCAACAGAAATATTTAAAGTCGATTTTATTAATTCAGATTTACTTATTACTTTCTCAGAAATAGCCTCAGGGTAACTTATTATAGAAATATTGTTGTCGGATGTTATTTTGTTTAATACATCTGTACGTAATATAATATTTTCAGAATCTTCTTGTCCGTAAATTGCAGATCTCTTATATGAAGTAGGGAAAAAATATGTCGGATTTTCGGGATATAAGGAGTTAATATCGTTATAAAAATAGGCAGCAGTTTCTTTGTCGGGAAGAATAATAAGATTTGTATTAGAAAGAGTATTACAAACATTCGAAATAAAAAGACTTTTAAAAGAGCCTTTCATTCCTTTTAAATGAACATCAATTTTTTGTGTTTTATTGTTATTTAATAATGCAATAAAATCTGTTAATAAAGAATGTTTATTTATTAATTTGTTTATTTCCGATAATTTCAAAACAAATAATTTTTGTAATTAATTTAAAAAAGGTAGTTGATTTCAACCACCTTTCTTAATATTTTGTATGAATATTTATTTATGGTTTAAAAATTTCTTTGTGCAATTTACCATATCTTTAGAACCCGTATAAAAAGGAACACGTTGATGTAATGATGTTGGTTTAATGTCTAATATTCTTTTATGTCCATTAGTTGCATCGCCTCCGGCTTGTTCTGCGATAAATGCTATAGGATTACATTCGTATAATAAACGTAATTTCCCTTTTGGAGTTTTTTCTGTTTCAGGATAAATAAATATTCCTCCTTTTAATAAGTTTCTATGAAAATCGGCAACCAAAGAACCAATATATCTAGCCGAATATGGTCTATTAGTTTTTTCATCATCTTGTTTACAATATTTAATATATTGTTTTACACCATCGGAAAATTTAGAATAATTTCCTTCGTTAATCGAATATATTTTACCTGTATTGGGAGTTTTTATGTTAGGGTGCGAAAGGCAAAATTCACCAATAGTAGTATCTAAAGTAAAACCATTAACTCCATTTCCCGTTGTGTATACCATCATTGTTGACGAACCATAAATAATATATCCTGAAGCAATTTGTTTGCTTCCTTCTTGAAGGAAATCTTGAAGTTGGGCTTTTTCTCCTCGTGGAGATATTCTACGATAAATAGAGAATATTGTTCCTATCGATACATTTACATCAATATTTGACGATCCGTCTAATGGATCCATACAAAAAATATATTTGCCATCGTTTGAAAGCTCATCGTCAAAAGTTACTATTTCTTGGTCTTCTTCCGATGCAATACCACAGCATTCACCACTATTTTTTAAAGCTAAAGTAAATTGTTCGTTAGCAAAAACATCAAGTTTTTTTTGACTCTCACCTTGTACATTCATATTATTGGCACTTCCCAAAATATCAACTAGTCCGGCTTTATTAACTTTTTTGTTAATTATCTTTGCTGCTACACCTACGTGATATAAAAGTCGGGAGAGCTCTCCTTTAGCATATGGAATATTGGCTTGTCGCCTGATTATAAATTCGTTAAGAGTAGTAACGTGATATCCTTTCATGATTTGTTGTTTAATAAGTAAATGTTTAATTGTTAGGTTGTGATTGCAAAAATATACTATTTTTTACTGATTTCTAATTAAATTAAAAATCCTTTTTGTAAAAACATTTATTATAAAGATATTTTAGTAATTCATTAAATATTTCTGCAAGAAGAGTTTCCAAAACGAACGTTTTTTTAATTTATGTCTTTTATTAATTAATTTAAATAATATGTAAGAATGAAAAAACTTTAATAATGTAAATATTCACGATTATATTAAATAAACAATATTTATATTTTGTAATTTTGGGGCATATTTGCGTTGGCTTTTATGTTATATCGATTAATGAATTTTTATTTAATTATTTTAATAAGTATATGATAGTTTATAAATTTGGTGGTGCCTCGGTTAAAGATGCCGATGGAGTTAGAAATCTTGCAAAAATTGTTAATTCATGTCAAGAAAATTTGATTGTTGTTATTTCTGCTTTTGGGAAAACTACTAATTCCATCGAAGATCTTATTGCTGCAAATGTTTCTGATACAGAATTGCTTAATCATCGATTTAATAAGTTAAAAGAATATCATATCGATATTATTAATAATTTATTTTCAGATAAAGACCATCGTGTTTTTTATAAAGCGAATAATTTGTTCGACAAATTGTATAATATTATTACAGATAAATCAAATATAGAATTTGACATTAAATATGATCAAACAGTTTCTTTAGGAGAAATTATATCTACAATAATTGTAAGTGAATATTTGAATTTTATATCAATAAATAATTTGTGGATAGATATTAGAAAAAATATTATTACCGACAATACATATCGCGAGGGTAATGTTGATTGGAATTTAACGCGAAAGAAAGTAAAACTCGAATTTATTGGAGATGAAAGTATATATATAACCCAAGGTTTTATTGCTGGCACTATCAAAGGCGATACTGTTACTCTTGGGCTAGAAGGCTCTGATTATACGGCTTCTATTTTAGCTAATATTTTAAACGCAAAAAAAGTAGTTGTTTGGAAAGATGTTCCCGGAGTACTTAATGCAGATCCCAGATATTTTGAAAAGACACAAAAATTAAATAAAATATCGTATCAAGAAGCTGTAGAATTAGCATTTTTTGGGGCAAAGGTAATTCATCCTAAAACAATTAAGCCTCTTCAGAACAAAGAAATTCCGTTAATAGTTAAGTCTTTTATAGAACCTGATGACGATGGTACTTATATTCACACATTTGATAAATATCTAGAAGAAACACCAATTTTTATTTTAAAAAAAGAACAAATGTTAATTTCGTTTTTTCCAAAAGATATGTCTTTTATTATAGAAAAGAGTCTTTGCAGAATAATGAATCATTTGTTAGAAAATAAAATAAAAATAAATTTGGTGCAAAGTTCTGCCGTTAGTTTTTCTTTTTGTGTAGATAATTCTAATTCAAAAATATATAACTTACTTAAAAAACTAAATTTAGAATTTCAAATATTATATAACGATAATTTGGAATTATTAACAGTTAGACATTATTCTTCGAAAAATATTGATGAAATAAAAAAAGATAAAAAAATATATATTGAACAAAAAAGCAGACATACCGCTCAGTTTGTTTACAAATAGTTACTAGGCAAATTCTTTAATAATTTTATCTGCCAGAACCTCCGATAACTTAATATTTGATTCATGTGTCCACCCTGCAATATGGGGGGTTAATATTACATTACTATTATTGTTTATTAAATAATTAAAAGCATCAGGAAGTTGTAGAGAAGTATGCAAATTCTCAAACGAAGATTTTTCATATTCAAGAACGTCTAAAGCAACTCCAATTACTTTCCCCGTTTTTAAATTCTTTACTAAATCTTTTGTTTTTAGAACTTTCCCCCTTGCTGTATTAATAATGTATATGTTTTTTATAAATTGATTAATAAAAGCATCATTAATCATGTATTCTGTTTCTTTTGTTAGAGGAACGTGAATGCTTATTATATCAGCATCTTTAAATAAATCAGTAATAGATTTCTCTTGTACATAAGAATCAGAATAATTAGTTTTATATTTATCATATGCAATAACATTAGCTCCGAAACCCGATAATCTTTTAGCAAAAGCACTTCCCATATTTCCGTAACCAATTATTCCAATAGTTTTACCTTTAATCTCAAATCCGCGATTTTCTTCCCTGAGCCATATCCCATTCTTGACTTCATTATTCGAACGATTGATATTGTTGAGTAAAGAAAGTAACAAACCAAGAGCATGCTCGCCAACAGCATCTCTATTTCCTTCCGGAGAATTAAAACAAGTAATACCTTTTTGTCCTGCATACTTAATATCAATATTCTCCATGCCGGCACCAACTCTTCCAATAAATTTGAATTCTTGAGAAACTGCATCAATAATATTTTTGTCGATAGTAAATTTACTTCTAGTTATTAATCCAAAATATTGGTGTATTGTTTTAATAAGTTTATTTTTTGTGAGCTCAGGAAAATATCGACAAATAAAACCTGCATTAGTGAGTTTTTCTGTTAATATTGGATGTGTTTCTTCAGTAAATAATATTGTTTTTGTAAGCATTAGATGTTGCAAATTAATGATTTATATAAACTTTAAAAGCTGGTTTGTATCCTTTTATTTCCCCCTTTGAATTATAAATTTCATAGGCTAACATAATAGAATAAACTTCTTTATGCATTTTTAATTTATCTATGTTAAGTAACCATTTTTCTTCAAATTGTACCTTGGCAATTAACGAACGTTTAAATTCATCAGATTTTTCTAAATTACGTATTTTTTCAATCGATAAGCTGTCTTCACTAAAAAAATCAAAGGCTTGTAATTCTTTAGAATAAATTCCTTTAAATATTCTATTTACTAAGATGTCCTTATCTAAATTTCGCAAACAATATTCTTCCCAAGTGTCTTGAGAATTAGGGTTTTTTATTAAAACATCAGTTATTATTGTATCTGCAATACTAGTGTAGTTTGATACCTGATAATTATTATTTTGAATATTTTTATCTTGTTGTTCTGAATTACATGAAATTAAAACCGTAGAAAAATAAATCAGAAATATGTTAAGAAAGATTTTTTGTTTCATGTTCTTGTTTTTTAATTATTAAAGAAGTTAATTAACCTCCTATTTAGTTATCTATCGAAGACTAAGCGTTTCCCTCTTACTTTTTTATTAAATTTCCCATTATTATACGCAAGTTCCCCATTAATAAAAGTATGTGTTATTTTTGAATTAAATGTGTAGTTTTCAAATGGAGACCATTTACATTTGTATAGTATGTTATCTTTATTAACTGTATTTTTTGAATTTAAATCAACTAGAACCAAATCAGCATAATATCCTTCTCTAATATATCCTCTGTTAGAGATTTGAAAAATGTCAGCAGGAGTATGGCACATCTTCTCAACAATTTTTTCAAGTTTTATTAATCCTTTATTATATAATTCTAGCATTGCTGATAGTGAATGTTGTACCATCGGACCTCCTGAAGGAGATTTGAGATACGGCTTGTCTTTCTCTGAAAATAAATGAGGAGCATGATCGGTTCCAATAACATCAATCTTGTTCGATAATAATCCTTTTAAAAGCGCTGTTTTATCTGTTGGTGTTTTTAAAGAAGGATTCCATTTTATTTTATTACCATATTTCGAATAGTCATTATTGTCGAACCAAAGATGATGAATAGTTACCTCTGCAGTGATTCTTTTATTTTTAGATGGTTTTGTTTCTAGTAGCTCTAATTCTTTTGCAGTGCTTATATGTAGAATATGTAACCTACTATTAAATTTATTTGCCAAACTAACTGCATATGAAGATGATTTGTAACATGCTTCAGAACTCCTGATTTCTGTGTGATATTTAATCGGAATGTTTTCCCCAAATTTATTCTTAAAGTGGAGTGTATTTTGTTGTATCATATTGTCGTCTTCACAATGAACTGCTATTAGAATTTTCGACTCTTTGAATATCTTTTCAAGAGACGATGCATCATTAACACTCATGTTTCCTGTTGAAGAACCCATAAATAATTTAATACCACATAATTTTGTAGGATCAACGTTTTTTATTTCATCAATATTATTATTTGTTGCTCCTAAATAAAACGAATAATTTGCAAAAGAATTTGTCTTAGCTATAGAAAACTTTTTTTCTAATAATTCAAGACTTGTAGTTTGGGGAATAGTATTAGGCATTTCCATAAACGAAGTAATACCTCCCGCAATTGCTGCACGAGATTCAGAATAGATATCTGCCTTATTTGTTAAACCGGGCTCCCTGAAATGTACATGGTCGTCTATTATCCCCGGAAATAAAAAAATGTTTTTTGCATCAATAATATTATCATCTATAAATCCCGGAGAAAGTGAACCTTTAATAATTTTAATTATTATTCCATCTTTTATTATTAAATTTCCCTTATATATTGTGTTCTCATTTACAATATTTGCATTTTTAATTATCATAATTATATCCGAGTATTTTTTAACGTGTATATTTTTTAAAAAAACTTCTGAATTTCATTTTTATAACACCCCAAACGGCTTCATTAAAAATTCCTCCACTCATTTTAGATGTTCCTTCTTGTCTATCTGTAAAAATAATAGGAACTTCTTTTATATTAAAACCATATTTATATGTAGTAAATTTCATCTCTATCTGAAATGCATATCCTTTAAGTTTTATCTTATCTATATTTATAGTTTCCAATACCTTTCGTGTATAGCATATAAACCCTGCTGTTGTATCACGTATTTTCAAACCTGTTATCATACGAACATATGCAGATGCAAAATACGACATAAGAACTCTGTTCATAGGCCAATTTACAACATTTACTCCAGAAATATATCTCGATCCGATTGCTAAATCAGCATCTCCATTTTTGCATGCATCGTATAGCCTAAGTAAATCATCAGGATTGTGAGAGAAATCAGCATCCATTTCAAAAATAAAATCATATTTATTTTCAATTGCCCATTTAAATCCTGAAATGTAAGCTGTTCCTAAGCCTAATTTCCCTTCTCGTTTTATTAGATGTAAATTCGATTCAAATTCTTCTTGCAACTTGTTTACTATTTTAGAAGTTTCGTCCGGAGAATTATCATCTATTATTAAAATATGAAATGACGATGGTAAAGAGAATACTTTCCTTATTATATTTTCGATATTTTCTTTCTCATTATAAGTAGGGATAATAACAATTTTTTTCATAAGTGTAAAAATTTAATACCATATATTAATGTATAAAAAACCATTTAATTGATATGTTGTTTTGTAAAAAAATCTGTAAATATCGATTAATGAGTGTGCATGTTTAAGTAATTAATAATATTTATTTAGCGAAGTTAATATTTTTAGATGAATAAGTATTGTTAAATCTTTTGTAAAGATGAATATTATAGATTAAATATATGAGCCCACTCTAAAAAGTCATAAAATTTAAACTCGTTTAGAATGGCATTTATTTTTTTTAAATAATTTGCAATCTAAATTTTTTATACGATTCTAAACACGTTAAATTAAAAATTAACAAAATAAAATTAACAAAAACGTTAAAATATGAAGCATAATTTACATTTATTACCATTTTTTTGCTTTTTTGTATCAAACTACCTGTTATTAGGACAAAGTTTATCCATAAACTTCTCAAAATTGCCCATATTTTATTTTAAAAATGCTCCTGTATTTAGTTTTATCTTTTCGTAAGTGATAAGATAATTGAAAAATAGTAGCCTCAACATTGTTGCGTTTGTTTTTTTTTCTTTAGGTAATTGTTCTACTTGTTTTCTAAGATAACAGCTTTCTATTTGTTTATCAGTAAAATAACGA
>Ga0190306_1000054_pt1 | contig 46302 bp, 34 predicted proteins | sample 48700734_MG_FD_161657 | JGI IMG/M metagenome (GOLD analysis project Ga0190306, IMG submission 161657) | Hydrothermal vent sediment bacterial communities from Southern Trench, Guaymas Basin, Mexico - 4870-07-3-4_MG | ecosystem: Environmental > Aquatic > Marine > Hydrothermal vents > Sediment ... | reverse complement strand
TAACGCTTCATTTTTGAAATAGATTGTTTCTATGTCCTCCATTAATGTTTCCATAAATAACATAACTTAAATTCAAAATTGGGTGGTTTCTATAAGTGGGATTGTAGGTGCTTTGGGGAGGGGGTTATTCTCTTAACTCTGAAGGGTCTGCAAATCCTCCCTGACCCTCTATTTTCTCTAAAACACAACAGACAAATTTCACTTTCCCTTGCCTTGTCGCTTCAAAAAATCTCTTCATTTCCTCTGTCATCTCTTCTGGCGTCCTTAAATCCTTCTCCTTAACACTATTACGGTAACATCCATGCCAGTATCCACAACTTTGCTCTGAGCAGAGCGGTCCACTTGCATATACCATTCTAAAATTTTCACGAATCTCTCTATCTCTTAAAAAGTCCCATACGTATCTTCTCACTCCTTTGTAGGCAGAGTCTATTATTATCAAATATCCGCCATTCCTAAGACATTTCTGAATTTGAATAAGATACCATCTTCGCATTCTGTTGTCCAGTTCGCTTAACACATAAGAAATTATTACAGCGTCACAAAAGTTTTCTCTATATCCGATTTCCCAAAAGTATCTTATGCTCTCTACTCTTTCGTGTCCACCGAGCATGTTTTTATAGCATTCGCCGAAAAGACTGTGCCTCTCGTCAAAATTATTTGTGCCATTTTTACTTTTCTGCGAAACTAAAATCTAAAATCTTTTTAATGATGATTTTACCTACCTTAATATAACGATGAAATGCGGAGATGAACGAATTTACAGATGGATGAGGATGAGACTTTCTCACAGCTTGACCCCAGGATTCGTAAGATATTGGTGAAGACCTTTTCACAACCTGCACCTACAGAGCCACAGAAGCTGGCTATACCGCTCATTCTTGAAGGTAAAGACGTGTTACTCATTGCACCCACAGGCTCTGGTAAGACCGAAGCGGCGATTCTACCGGTGTTCCACAGGATACTGGAGTATGAGCATGACAGGAGTGGCTTCCTCGCACTTTATATCACGCCCCTGCGCGCTTTGAATCGTGATATGCTATTGAGGTTAAAGCGTTGGGGTAAGGAGCTGGGCATCAGTATCGAGGTGCGACATGGCGATACCAGCGCGTATATGAGGAGAAAGCAGGCTGTAAACCCACCTGACATGCTCATTACTACTCCAGAGACGATACAGGCGATGTTACCAGGTCGGAGGCTGCGTGAGAATTTGAAGTCCGTGAAGCATGTGATAATAGACGAAGTACATGAACTTGTGAATTCAAAACGAGGTGCACAGCTTTCAATTGCACTTGAGCGGATAGCACGCCTCTCAGGTGATTTCCAGCGCATATGCCTATCCGCCACGGTTGGCAACCCAGAAGAAGTGGCGAGATACTTCGCGGGACGAACTGGTACGATGACAGTTGTGAATGCAAGTACAAGAAGTGAGATGGAGATAGATATTTTATGCCCTGGTACAGAGTTAGATGCCCAGATAAGAGCAATAACCGGTGCGGTGAAGAGTGCAAAATCGAGTTTGATATTTGTAAATACGAGAAGAGCTGCGGAGATGCTTGCTTCTTCCATTAACAGGTTCGAACCCGGGCTGGTTGGTGTCCATCACGGCTCACTCTCGCGAGAGACGAGGCTGGAGGCAGAGGATAAACTGAAGCGTGGCGAGATAAGAGGGCTTATCTGTACCAGTTCTATGGAACTCGGCATTGACATCGGCTCTGTTGATCTGGTAATCCAGTATGCATCGCCACGTGAGGTGACGAGATTGGTGCAGAGGGTGGGTCGGGCATCACATTCATACCAGAAGAGTTCGCATGGCATGATCATTGCACTTACACCCGATGACGTTGCTGAGTCGCTGGTGATAGCACGTAGAGCGAAATCGGGCGATATAGAACCGCAAAAAATGACGATCGGCTCGCTTGATGTCATGGCGCATCAAATTTGCGGTATTCTGCTCGATTACGGCACAAGCACGATATCACTCCCGGAACTTCACTCTTTTATACGGGGCGCATATCCATACCGTGATGTTTCACTTGATGTAGTGAAGCGAGTGGTGAAGCAATTGGAGGATGAAGGGCTATTATTATCAAGAGTGGATGGAGCGCATACGCATGTAAAGAGAAGCAGAACCACAAGGGAGTATTACTATGAGAACCTCTCGATGATTCCCGATGAGAAGAGATATGAGGTGATTGATATTGTGAGTGGTAAGCTGATCTGCATGCTGGATGAGCGATTCGTACATAATTTCGCCACTCCTGGCGCATTATTCGTTGCGAGAGGTGAGACATGGCGGATAGTTGATACAGTTCCAGGGGCAGGGGCAGGAGCAGGAGCAGTAACGGGAGCGGGAGCAGCAGAAATAAGTACAGGAGAGCGGCTGAAGGTGGAGCCAGGAGCGAAGAAGGAGGGTGAGATACCGAACTGGGAAGGAGAAGAGATTCCTGTTCCTTTTGATATTGCGCAGGAAGTGGGCGAGTTACGAGCCGAAATCGCATCTAATCCTCGCAAGTTCGCCGATTCACCAACGCTCAAGTCGGTTGTGGAGCTGATACAGCGGCAGATAGAGGAAGGACATGCAGTACCAACGGCGAATATGCTGCTCGTGGAGCTGAATGGAAATGGTAAAGAGGTGGTGATAAACGCATGTCTGGGGCATCTTGTGAACGGGACATTAGGGAGGGTGATAACCGCCCTGCTCGGTGCACGACTCGGCACTGATATCGCAATGGAGATAGACCCGTATCGAATAAAGCTAAAATCAGGGCTTAAGATGGATAGAAAAGCAATAGAGGAGACGATCCGGGCACTGGAGCCCGAATTTATTCGCACGATAATAGAAAAGACATTGAAGAACTCATTGTTATTCAAATGGGAGCTACTGAATGTGGCGAAGAGATTTGGTGCATTGCGTAAGAATTACGATAGAAGCGGTGTCTCCTTAGATAAACTGGTAAAGATATTCGCGGGCACGCCGATCTACGAGGAGACGGTGAATGGGATATTTGCAGATAAGCTGGATGTGGAGCGTACAGAGGAGGTGGTGCGCGGTCTGAAATCAGGCTATTTGAAGCTCATTTTCGCGGATTCGCAAACCCCTATTGGTGCATCTGGGTATTCGAGCTGGCGAGATGTTCTGGCAACGGAGCGCGGTGAGAGTTTGATTATAGATGCACTTAGGAATAGAATAATGAACGACAGGGTGATTTTATTCTGTTTGAACTGTAAGCACTGGCAATCGGTCAGACGAGTGAGGACGATTGTGGAGCTCGGTAGTGAATCGCTCATCTGTCCGGTCTGTAATTCGCGTTTGATTGCGGCTTTGAAGCCCTGGGAGAAGGAAGAGATCATGGCGGTGAGGGGTACAGGTACCGGTACAGGTGAAGCGGAAGCGAAAGTGGAAAAGAAACGGGTGATGCGTGTATATCGAAATGCGAATCTTGTGCTTTCGCATGGCATTCCCGCGGTAATTGCACTCGCTGCTCGTGGTATAGGTCCAGAAGCGGCATCGAGAATAATAAGGAAGGCAGAAGGCTCAGAATGGAGGTTATATCGCTATATACTGGAGGCGGAGCGGCAATATACGAGCACGAGACGGTTCTGGGACTGAGACTGATAGCCCGGTCAGTATTTTCTGTGGCTTTTGAGTAACCTGGAGCCCATCTCTTATTCTTATCCATTCAAATTCAAATTCAAACTAAATCAACCCATTTTTCATGTTATGTACACATCTACCCACTGCGACCAGAACTGAACAGGGTTCTTAACCGGCACCATCTCCCCTTTATCCGGGCTGAACAGCTCGCTATTGTAAAACACGAAGCCCTCGTTCATTTGATGTTCCAAATTGCTCCTCAATATTCCTTCCACGGTCTCTTCTTCGAGTTCGCCCGCTGCTCGCAGTATTCTTATCAGGTAAGGCGTGTCCCGTGGCCAGACAACCGCCTCATGGTATTCCGCATCGCCATAATAAGTCCTCCTGGGGGACTTCTTCACCAGTATCCCGAATGGTAAGCCATTCTTTTCCACTAACAAGTTCTCCTTCACTTCTTTTATGAATCCCTTCAACTCGTATTGAGAAAAGATATTCTCATCCAGCAATAGCGAGAATGCGACCACTCCTGGAGACCCCGGCGTATTATCCTTTTTACCGTTCACCGTTACGAGATTGTACAAAATATTCTCTTCAGCATTCCAGAGCACTTTTTTGAAATTTTCACGCGCTTTTTCCAGTAATGCGGAATACTCATTTCCTCCTGTCTCGTTCTCAGGGTTAGAACTGCTCAGGCTCAGGCACATGTTCACACAAGCCCTCAACATTTTTATCCATTGCGCATTTATCTCAGGCAGGAAATACTTCGGCTTGTTCAGTTCGTCTTCGTTACGTGCATCACACCACGAATCAGGTATCCTTGTCGAGAAGTTGAATTTTTTACCTCCTATTTCTACTTCTCGCTTCGTATCGGTCCACGAATGCCAGGGAACGATGGAAATAAGCCCGTTTTCGTTCAGCACCGGCGCACCGTTTATCTTTTCCAGAGAGTTCATTTTGAATCGCGAGATGGTGAACTCTGCCCTTCGCAAAATTGTGCTTGCGAAATTCTCATCCTTCCGCCTCTTAAAAAATTCTCCCGCCGCGATAAATGCGAGCAGTGTTGCATCTGCACTATTATAGTCATAGTCCAGGTGCTCGTGCTCGCCCTCACCCTCACCCTTCCTTTCCGGGAATCTATTTGGTATCCTTCCGTATTCGTCTTGGTATTCGAAAGCCCGCAGGATAATGTCTCTTATCCTTTCGGCATGCCCGATACGGAAGAGAGTCTCAATGTTGTTTATGATTCCTTCAAACAGGTCTCTAAACCAGGGTGTTCTGAACCAGAAATCGCCAGCTTCGTAGAAAAATTTTTTGTCAAGATACATGCCGAATCTGGAGAGTGCAAGTGCCCTGAACGCAATTGCAGGTGCACTTAAACTTAAGCCCAGCGATTTTACCATTTCAATAGCTCTCTTCTCTTCTTCGCTCTCGTCTCTCAGCCATTCTTTTCCTTTTTCGGTCAGCCATTCGAGCTCGAGTTGAGTTTCTGTATTTGTATTTGAATTTGAATTTGAATGGCTGCAGGCTGTGGCTGTGGCTGTAGCTATGGCTATGACAAGCAAAGCAGTATTATCTTTATTATTCTCACCCATGGGGATTTCAAGCTCACCTAAGGATACCGGGTTCCTTATCTCCCCTTTGAATACAACTTTCCCATCTATGTTCTCTCTGAACCCTGAGCCGAGTTTATACCACCATTCGATCTTCTTCTTTCCCCATGTTCTGATCTCGCATTTATTCACCGTTCTTAGTGAGATGCACTTTTCAGCCCGCCAGATAAGCATTCCATCGTTTAGAGCCTTGCAGAAGTGACTATCAGGTGCAGACTCGTCATACATGTGTCTTATATCCACAACTGGCTCGATTACAATTGAAGATGCATTGGTTTCGAGCGAGACGCAGGCAGTAACACCGTTTCGCAGCGCTCCAGTATCCATCAAATAGTAAGTTATAGCGAGGCGTATTCCCTCTTCTTCGTTATTGTAATAGTAAATCATTTCCCATGGAGAAGCAATTACTTTCTTCGCTCTTAGCTTGATATACTTCGATCCTTTCTTCGCACCCACTGCTATTCCATCCAGGAAATGAAAATTCTCACCCTCTATCAATACGGATAAACCTTCATAAGGATAATCACGGTTAGGGACGATCTTCTCTGAGGAATCACCAAAAGGTACAGAGAAAACCGATTGAGACCATGAAGCTTTGGGTCTCTTTAGAATGATATGCTTAGTTCTTGCAGGATTTATATCCTCTATCGGCGATATCTCGACGTTAAAATCCATTGTTATCTCTTTTTAGTTTTAGCCTCATTACTTTTATATTCTCATAACCATAAACCCTTTTAAAAATAAAAATGAATAAGCGTGCCATATTTGGATTTTGCATCACGACCCTCTTGCTCTTGAGTCTGTCTTCTTTTTTCTTCTTATCAGCAAATCATGACGTAAACCATGAACAGGTACAGGTACAGGAAGAAAGCGAAAAGATCATCCCTATCTGCAACCGTGAATATTTCGAGCATTTACATGCAGAGCTTCAAAACGCTTCTCAATCCATTCATATTGTACAATTTCAAATGAGATACTATCCAGATTATACAGGCAGTCATTCGAATATGCTCTTAGACGACCTGATAGAAGCGAATAAAAGGGGAGTGGATGTAAAAGTAATGCTTGAGGGCGGTGAGGAATTTTTAGGTGAGAATTTCACCGAAGACCAGACAAAAGCCCGGGAATATCTTGAGAAAGGCGGTGTAAAGGTGAAATTCGATGGAAAAGGGGTTACAACCCATGCAAAGCTCATTATAATAGACGAGCGAGTCGTAATTCTCGGGTCCACAAACTGGAACTATTACTCGTTAGACCGAAACAACGAAGCTTCTGTATTGATAAAGTCGAATGAAGCTGGTATATACTACGAGAATTATTTTGAGAAATTATGGAACCAATGGAACATAAAGATAAATGAATTTATGCCAGACCCTGCTGGAAGCGATGATGCAGATATGCCAGAAGGGGAATGGGTTGAGCTTTATAACGTCGGTGAAGCGAATGTAAACGTAAGCGGCTGGGTTCTTTATGACTCTAATGACTATCATGAGCTCTATATAACGCCATCAAATACAAATACTGGAGATACAATTGTTCCTGCAAATGGGTTTTTACTTGTTTACAGGAATGGAGATGACGATTTCAGCCTTAATAACCGCGGGTATGAAGAAGTGAGGCTTTATGATGGCTATCCTCCTTCCAGAAGCACAGCTATTGATATTGTTTCTTATACTGGCAGCGAGGAGAACAAATCATGGGCAAGAATACCCGATGGAACCGGGAACTTTTCTATTAGCGAACCAACACCGGGTCTGAAAAATGCCCTGAATATGAATATGAATACTAATAAACTGTTCGACACAAACACATCAAAAAATCCATATCCAGGCATCTTTGGCACGCATAAGGGTACAATCACGCCAAACCAGACGATAAAAGTCTCCAGGATGTTCACATACTCATGCCCCGGCACAGGCGGTCATTCAGAATACGTGGCTTTCTATGATGCAACAACAGGAGACGAGATAGCGAATGGCACATGGAGTGGTTATCAAGGAGCAGGCGATTACCATTACATCGTCTTTGAAAACCCGTTTTTGCTGAAGAAGGATGCTACTTACAACTACACTATTCGTACAGGCTCTTATCCGCAGATTCATCATACCGATAATCTTTCAACACCCGCGGGGTTCATAACCTGCTCTGAGTTTATAGATGCGAATGGGCGTTCGTATAACAACTGGATACCGGCAATAAGGTTGGAGGGCAGTTACTCAGATTCAAATATAGCCCTGTCGGAGATATAAAAGGAATCCCGAAGCATTACCGCTACATAAGCAGGTGGTTTGGAAAATGGACATGCATTTGCAGTTGCAGTTGCGAAAAAGGGTTATGAAGTCATGGGGATTGAGTTGCATAGATGGATTTGCAAAACGGGACCTTGAGGAGTTGTTGCAAGAGCATGGTTTTTCGTGCGAGTAAAGAAGCTTATTTTTGCGTGAGCGGAAATCGTTGGAAAAAGAATAAAAATGAATGACCTGTTATTAATATTATCGCTAATCTTTGTTGGACAAACTTTGGGGTGTTTAATTGGATTGATAAAAGAGCCAAAAGAAACCGTTTTATATGGCTCCTTAGCATTTGCTGCTTCTATGATGCTGGGTATATCGTTCTTTCAATTGATACCCGAAGGTTTAGAAATCGCACCCATATATTTAGTGATTATCTCTTTTATCGCCGGTATTGTTACGTTCTGGATTATTGATAGAACCCTGCCACATATAAATCCTGAGTTACTGAGAAAAGAAAAGCCTTCGATAAAAAGAAGCGTTACCATGCTTGTTATCGGCATAGCTTTGCATAATATACCGGAAGGGCTGGCAATCGGGGTCGGATTTGCTTTAACACCTGCACTGGGAATTATGATAGCAGTGGGGATTGCAGCACAGGACGTGCCCGAGAATATCGCAACAATCGTTCCTTTATACGGGTTAACAAAAAAGAGGCTGAAATCCTTTGTTATAGTAACGGTGACAATATTGTTTGAATTACTCGGCTTTATTTTCGGCTACTGGTTTTTGAAAGAAACATCCTTAGATTTGTTGGGCGCTTCACTTGCACTCGCAGCAGGCTTTATGACTTACATATCCGTAGAAGAGCTGATTCCAGCAGCGCAGATAAGACAGAATTTAGGAGTGGGTGTTAGCGGTCTTGTTCTGGGATTGGTATGTGTTCTGGTGATTAGCCTTCTGTGAAGTTAGGAATGGTGATATGGTTATGGTACCAGAAGAGGATTAACCAGTGGCACTGATCGTTTCGGTCTGTAGCTGAGCCATGGATGTAGTGCTATTGCTACTGCTATTGCTTGTCTTTCCTGCGTTATTGTTATCATTTCTGCCATTGCGTTTCCTTCTAAGATATCGCTCGCACTGCTTTACACGGTCGTAGCCGAGCATCGTACCGAGGATAAAGTCCTCCTCATCCGTTAAATTTGACAATGACGTAATATTCATCTGTTTGATGACGGAAACGCAGATGGGATTGCCGAAAAATACGTTTATCTTCGTTCCGTTTACCTCTTGAATGTGATAATCTATCCTCTCCCTCGTTAGTCTTTCTTCAATTGCATATCTGTTCGATGCTTTCGTCGTATAAAGGACGAGAGCTCTTAATCCCTTCTTATACTCCTGGATATGATGGGTAAACACTTCCATAGCTCCCATCGTGTTACTCACGCACACGCTCACTTTGCTGCGGGAAAGAAATAAAAGGAAAAAGGGATTAAAGTCAGCGTTAGAGCTAAAGCGCTTTTGCGACTTTTAATCCCCACGCTTCGGCGTCTTCGAATGCGGGTTCAACATCGCCGTCAACTTTTAGCCCTTCAGCGACGATTTCGGCACCGCATTTCTTGAGTGTCTCCTCGAGTATATCCACCGCCTTGCAGAACGAGTCGGGGTATTCTTCACTATCTCCGGGACCAAAAACCGCTGCCTTTTTGCCTTCCAGAGATACGCCGTCCATTGCTTTATGGAAGTCCACAAAATCATCCTGCAAATCGCCTTCTCCCCATGTAGAGCACCCGAATACAATGGCATCGTAATCTGCGAGTTCATCAACGCTCGCTTCTGTCACGTTCTTCACCGTGACCGATGCCAGCCCGCGCTCAAGACCCGCTGCTACATGCTCAGCCAGCATTTCCGTATTACCCGTTGTCGAGCCATAAACCAAAATTACTTTCGCACCCATCTTCTCTCACCCTTCTTTTTGGATTTGTATTATATTGGATATTGGGATGTGTTGGCAGTTAGGTGCATAAATAATGAACCCTAACAAGATTAGGAAGCGGAAAGAAAACCAAAATTAATTAGGTAACATTATTTGTATCCCTAACAACTTCTTTCAGATTATGAGATTGAGATGTGATTGCGGATGCGAAGGGACTCGTAAGAGAGCATGTCGCGCGGAATAAGCACTGACCACCATAAGGAAATAGCAATCGTAATTTATGCGGTATTGACATTTGTAGCGATGCTGAGCCTGACGCTCATGGCGCCCGTGATTAAAGAGTTCATCATTGACCGTTTCGGTGCCAGCAATACCGGGGCGAGTATGTTCTTCACACTTGAGATGCTTGCATACGTGATTTTTGCCATTGTCTGGGGTTCGCTCTCGGATAAGTGCGGTAGAAGGAAACCATTCATTGTTCTCGGGTTCGGTGGCTCTGCGGTTCTCTATTTTCTGATGGCGCAAGCGAACTCGCTGCAGCTTCTTTTGATACTGAGGTTTATGCAGGGCGCTATCACGGTCATGGCATGGTCGCTCGTGATGACGAGTGCGCTGGACGTCGTGCAAAGGACGAGCTATGGTAAGGCGATGGGTGTGATTGGGATGGCAATGATGCTGGGCATGGCATCAGGAGCACCGGTCGGGGGCTTATTAGCAGAGAAGTATGGTATCTTCTTCCCCATGTATTTCGCCTCTTTCCTCTTTCTGATGGGTACCCTGATTTCGGCGACCCTGATACGTGATGTTCGCATAGAAAACAAGCCCGAGACAATGCTCGAATCCGTAAAGGTGCTGGTTGAAAATAGAGAGCTCGGAATTCCCTATGTATTCAGTTTTGTCGACCGATTTACGGTTGCATTTTTCATCCTCGCATTCCCTTTATATCTGTTTGATGCTTTTGGGCTCAGTATTGCAGAACGAGGGTTGTATCAGTCATTACTGCTATTCCCTTTTATTCTGTTCCAGTACCCTTTTGGGAAGCTGTCAGATAAGATAGGCAGGACTGTGCCTCTTATCATCGGTTCTTTCTTCTATGGACTGGAGATGTGTCTGGTAGGATTCGTGGGCAGAACAACGCTTATCGCACTAATGCTCGGCTGTGGCGTGTTTGCCGCGATGATGTTCCCCGCCAGCATTGCACTTGCGGGAGACCTATCACCGGTGAATAAGCGAGGCACGGCGATAGGCGGATTCAATGTCTTCGGCTCGCTGGGTTTTATAGCGGGTTTTTCTGCAGCCGGGATTCTCTCTGATATGTATGGTTATTGTACGAGTTTCGTTCTCGGTGGCTTTTCCGAGATGCTGGTGGCACTGGTTGCGATACCGTTTCTGGTGAAGCTGGGCTTTAACAGGATGAATAAAGGAATAGAGGATAGGGAATAGGGCAACAGTTAATTGCATGCTTGCACGAGTTCGGGATGCATTACATTAGGGGAAGATAAATAATCCTAATATTTTTAGGTTTGCAAACTGAACCTTTTTAGGGTTCATTATTTATAGCCCCATCAGGTTGTGGTAGGAATAAGGTAAGAAGATAAGAATATTCAGGTTTTACAAATCTATTTAAGGTTGTTGATGAGTTTTATAAGCTTTTTGACGTGCTTAAGCCCCCATGTAATATCTTCCTTGCCCAGCCTCTTTTCATGAAAGCCCTCGACGTGCAGAATCCAAGCCTCAGCCCAGCCATGACTCACATCCTCTCCAAGTCTACTTTCCATCCTTCTCACAGCTTTTCTGAGTAGCGACGCAAACCACCTGCCGTTGTGCTCAGCTTCATCATAAACCTCAGGGGCATACTCTTTTGCAAGTAGCTTCACGGCATCCTCAGCAGCTTTGTAAATCTTCTCGCATGCTTGCACGAGTTCACCTTTTTCCAGTAGCGCTTCTCCTTCTTTTAAAAATCGCTTAACCTCTTCAACCGGCGTAACTACAAGTCCTTCTATCCTGCTATGCGAAGCTGCTTCGCTCATGTATTTTACTTAGGGTTCAGAATATTTAAATAGTATCACGTTATCATTAGTTCTTGAATCTGCTTTCTTAGTTTAAACAGTTCCTTCAGGTGAAATCGGATTGATAGCGATGTGATGAGGACGAAGGATAAAGCTCCATTTTTAAAAGGCGCTCGTGATGCAAAGCAATTCCCAAGAACAACCCCTTTTTAAAGTTTGTTATGTCGCAGGTGAAGCGGGGGCGGGGTTAGGGGAAGGTGAATAATCCTAATATTTTTAGGTTTGCAGTGGAAATTTAAGGAACAATTTAGGTTTTATTTCAAAAACCGAACCTTTTTAGGGTTCGTTATTTATGTCCCTAATTTTCTATCGAATGTTGTAAAGAAAAGTTGCAAGTAGGGGTACCCAAGTGGGTAAAAATAGGAGGTGAAAAAGAAAAAAATGAATACAAAAAATGCGATATTGGTGTCGCTAATAGCGACAGCATTTTTAGTAGCTGCGGTGGGAAGTGCGAGCGCAGAATGCCCCAAATGCGGGGCTACGATAGACCATAGTATGGTTCTTACGTGCAATATGACCTGCCCGAACACAGACGGTTTAATCATCGGTGCACCCAGCATTACCATTGATGGATATGATGCTGCAAACGATACATACCACTGGATAGATGGAGTTACCGCAGACACGGGAAATGTAGGAATTCGCAACGCTGGACACGACGATGTGACCATAGTCAATCTGACGATTAAACATTTTCGCGATGGTATATACATCAGTAACGCCAATAGCAACCACATAGTCGGCTGCACATTGCACGACAATGGAGCAGCTAGTCATGGTCCGCATGAATCGCAAGGAATTCGCCTGGCTTCTGTATGCAACAGCGAGGTAACTGGCTGCACGATTTACAACACTACGGGCGACACAACAATGGGATGCTCCTCTGGTGGTGCCGGAATTCACCTGTTCAGCCATTCCAACAATAATAGCATAACCAACAACGTGATCTACAACAACGCTCTGGCTGGTATCTACTCTAAGATGAGGTGCAGCTTCAACTACGTTGCATACAATACAGTGTATGGAAACGGCAGGGTAGCAGGTGGAAATAACGACAACTTCGGTGGCGGTATCAGGTTACAGTGCAGAAATACAAACGGCTGGACTGTTGAGCACAACGACGTATATGATAACATTGGACCCGGAATCCTTCTGAGAGGTGCTAACAATGCTGTCAACCACAATAACGTGACGGGTCAGCGAAGCAGCAGTACCCAGACAGAGTGTTCTGCGTATGGTCCTGGTACCGGGATTGTCTCGTGCAAGACAGGAAATACCATCGAGAACAATAAGATATGCGACAACGAGTACTTGGATATAGACAACCTCGGGGGATTGTCAGGCGATAACAACACCTGCGACACGGCATCCAACTACTGCGATGGCTCGGCTGGCTGCCCACCACCTTGTGTCTTCCAGTGCGAAGAACCTGGATGCGTTTGCGATGACGGCTGGTGCGATAATGTTGGTCGCGCATACTATCTATGCGGCGAGAGAGTAACAGAGAGTTGCACACTCAGCGGCAATATGGCATGTCCGGCAACAGGTCTGTATATTGGACAATCGGGTACAGAAGCGGCTCCTATCGTCATCAACGGATACAACGCTACGCAGAATGAATACTTCAAAATCAGCGGACCCGGCGGTGCTGTGGACTCGGCGGGAATCTACAACGATCAGGCATACGATTACATAACTATCGTTAATCTGACGGTTGAACGGTTCCGCAACGGAATACACATCAAGGGCGTAAGCGAGAGCAACAAAGCCGAGCATAACCGCATAGTCAACTGCACCGTGCGTGACAATGGAGCAGCTACTGTTGTGGGTCATGGAATTCGCCTGGATTCATACGTATGTGACAGCGAGATAGTCCAGTCAGAGGTTTACAACAATACCGGTAACACAGGACTGGGATGCAGCTCTGGTGGTGCAGGAATTCACCTGTTCAAGTATTGCAGCAACAATAGCATGACCTACAACAAGATATACAACAATACTCTGGCTGGTGTCTTCTCCAAGATGTGGCCGACTAACAACATCTTTTCGCATAATGAGGTGTATGGAAACGGCTATGTCGCAGGCGGAGGTAACGATAGCTTCAGTGGCGGTATCAGGTTGCAGTGCAGGAATTCAAACGGCTGGACTATTGAATACAACGACGTGCACGACAACATTGGACCCGGGATCCTTCTGAGAGGGGGTAACAATGCTGTCAACCACAACACTGTTGAGAATCAGACAAACAGCAGTACCCAGACGGAGTGTTCTGCGTATGGTCCTGGTGCAGGGATTATCTCGTGCAAGGCAGGAAATACCATCGAGTGGAACAGGATATGCAACAACTCGTACGTGGATATAGACAACCTGGAGGGCTTATCAGGCGATAACAATACCTGCGACACGGCATCAGATTACTGCGATGGCTCGGCTGGCTGCCCACCACCATGTGTCTATCAGTGCGTGCCGCCAGAAGAACCGGACCTTGTGATCGAAGACATCAAACCTGTCAGATGGTGCTGCTGCTGCTGCATCGAGCCCGAACACATCAGAACCGTAAAAGGAGGAGCTGAGAGCGAAAAGATGCAGGTCATGTTCATTGACGACCCTGAGCTGGCAAAGGAGTTTAGCGATGATGAACTGCGCAAAGAAGTAGCAGAAGCGCTCGCCAAAGACCCCGAATTAGCAGAAGAGGTCGCAGCCAAGCTTGCAGGTGAGGATGAGAAGAGAGCGAAAGAATTGAGTCGCGACCCGAAGCAATTAGCACTCTACTGCTGCCGGTGCAACGCAATCAGAGAGCTGGCAGACCTGCTTGACACCGAGCTTACGGCGGAACAGCAGCACGAGATGTCCGACCAGCTCGATATAATAGTGGGCTGCGGATGTTGCTGCTGTGATTGCTGCCTTACCGCTGAGTGCTGTTGCTGCTGCTGCGGACGTGCCATAGCCTACAAGATAGCGAACGTGGGTGATGCAGAAGCAGGCTGGAGTCTGAGCAACCTTACCGTTAACGGTCGCGTCAGGTCGGTGGACATCGTCAGACCGCTGGATGCCGGAGAGAGCAGATGGGAGGTCTTCCCGTGCTACCGCATGTGGTGGCCATGGCATCGTGAGGTAACCGTGTGCGCGGATGTCACTGACTGGGTAACTGAGAGTGACGAGACGAACAACTGCCGAACCGAGTGGTGGCCCTAGATAAGACCGATACCTACATCAAGACCAGGACCGACACTAAGACCTATGCCAATACCAAGCCCAAGCCTGACAAGATAGAATGGGAGCGGTAAGAATGGAAAATAGGGCATAAAAAGCTGAGAGGGATTTGACATTCCTCTCTTTATTTTTAAAAATGCTGAGAAGGGAGGTATAAGAAGGAAAAAAGAAAGAACCTGTGCTAAGAAAGAAAAGATGGGCACAAAGAAAAGTTTTTGGAGGTGAAAAAGAAAAAAATGGAAAACAAAAAAGGTATGGTTTTGGCGATGGCAATAGCGACGGCGTTTTTAGTAGCTATGGTAGGAAGTGCGAGCGCACATTGCAACCAAACTGCGAACCCAAATTGCCATGGTTGCTGCTATGTTAACAGCAGTGACGATTGCACTTGGTGCTATGAATGCGGTGATACAGTAACAGAAAGCTGCACACTCGATGCAGATTTGAACTGCTCAGCCGGGGCACACGGTTTGACCATCGGAGCATCAGGTACAGCAGCCGATCCTATTGTCATCGACGGATACAACGCTTCGCAGAATCAATACTTCGCAATCAGGGGACCTGGCGGCGTTAATACACAGTACTATGGAATTTACAACGGGCAGTCATACGACAACGTAACCATAGCTAATCTGACAGTTGAAGGATTCTTCACTGGAATATGGATTGAGGGGACCTATTCTAACAGAGCCGAACGCAACAACATAACTAACTGCACAGTGCGTGACAATGGAAACAGGAGTGCAGGAGGTCCAGGTGTATCTCGAGGCGGGATCTGGTGCAAATATTGCTGCAACAGCAGTATAACCAATTGCACGATTTACAACAATACCGGTAAGCTGTGCGATGAGGGATGCGAGCCTGGTGGTGTTGGGGTGTTCTTACACAGTTATTCCGACCATAACACCATAGCCAACAACTCGATACACAACAACTACGTAGCTGGTATCTACTCCAAGATGCGGTGCATGCACAACTATGTTGCAGACAACGAAGTGTACGAAAACGGTCATGTTTACGACTACTGCCCTGTTGATCCGAACTGGTATGTCGGTGGCGGTATCAGGTTGGAGTGCATGATGACAAACTACTGGCTGGTTGAACACAACTATGTGCATGATAACATTGGACCAGGAATCTACGTAAGAGGGAAGCATAATGTTTTCAGGTACAACAACGTGACGAATGAGACAGACGCCGTCACCACAATATCACCTGACTCCGCTGGGTTTGGTCTTGGTGCCGGAATGTATTCGTGCGGTGTGAATAATACCATCTATAACAACACGGTATGCAATAACTCGTATAAGGGCAGGGATATATACAACCAAAGCGGCTTTACCGGCAATAACAACACCTGCACGTTTGCACTTGATTACTGCGATGACGACGCTCTCTGCCCGCCGCCGTGCGTCAATATCTGCCTAGGCGCACTGGAATTAGACCTCCGGGTACTTGAGAAGTACGAGACATGGCATAACGACACCCACTACTACGTAAACTACACGATAGTGAACTACGGATGGAATACTACTCTCTCGTCAAATCCGGGTCATGCAGGCATCTTGATAGATGGACAATTGGTTGATACGCAATACGTTCCGGCGTTGTCCGGATATGAACAGCACACCAACGCGAGCGGTCCATGGCAGGTGACAGGCATTGATAATGTCACTGTTTGTGCGGACATTTACAACACGACAGCAGAAGGGGATGAGACCAACAACTGCACATCCAACATCTTCGGCGGACCTGACCTCACAGTCCCTATGACTCTGGATTCACTCTGGGAGCCGCCTTATGGTGACGCGTCGTTGAAGAACTTCAGTGTGTCCTACACGATAGAGAACATCGGGGATAAGAGATCAAATGCGAGTGTGACGAAGTTCATCCTCATGGATGAAAACCTGGTTGAAGTCTGCAATATAACTAACAGCACTCCGGCACTGGATCCAGGTGAAAGCAGCTCCGGCATCGTTGGTCCTTTCACGATGCCAGGAACAAAATGTTACTTCAGGGTCGTGGCAGATGCCACCGATAACAATACGGAGAACAGCGAAGACAACAACTGGACACGGTTTATGCCGAGCTATAACTATCCGGGGTGCTGCGATAAGTGCGGTGATGTGAACTGCAGAGATGGTGTGACCGCGGGAGATACGACGCGTATTCGCGCACATCTTCACCATGGGGTTCCATTGGACTGTGGATGGGCTGGTGATGTGAACTGCAGAGATGGTGTGACCGCGGGAGATACGACGCGTATTCGCGCACATCTTCACCATGGGGTTCCGTTACCTTGCTGCGGAGGAAGGTGCCCAACATAGGAACATAAAAAATAAAAGATAGGGGCTTTTTTTGCCCCTTTTTATTTTTGGGAGGTGAAAATGAACAGAAAAAAAATAGCACTCGGAATAGGAATAGTATTGGTAGTATTAGCAGCGTTTACCGCACCGGCAGCGGCAGGACCGAATACAGTGTACTTTGTTCCTCGAAACAGCAGTGCGGGTCCGGATGAGACAATAGAGGTTGATGTCTTAGTAAATATAACTGACCCATACGGTTATGACCCGGAATACGCGTTCGCAACTATTGCGATAAACGTTACGTTTGACTCAAGCGTAGGTGATATAATATCGTGTGACGAACCTGATGAGCATCCCTGGGATGTTTGTTGGATGAAGTCAAAACATGGTGATAGTTGGTATGTAACTGCTGAGAACGAGCCATGGGATGATCCTGAACCACCTTACGGTTTAGGCCCCGGTATATACCCAGTTGCCAACTTCACCATCAAAGGTGTAAGTCCGGGTGAGATGGATTTGCTCTTCGACTTTGAGCAGCCACGTCTCAGCGAGATGGTAGATGCGATAGGTGATCCCATGCCAAACCAATCATGGGTTATCGGCACATTCAAATGCACAGAACCAGCGGAGACCTTCGAGAAAGAGCTTGTTGCGGGCTGGAACCTGATTTCGCTGCCGTTGATACCGTCGAATAACAGCACGAGTGCAGTACTGGGAAATGATACGATCGAGTATGACGCCGTTTACAGATACAATGCAACCTCGAAGCAATTTGAAGACGTTACCACAGGGACAATGGACCCGGGAACCGGCTACTTCGTGAACGTCACGACTGCTGGCACGTGGTCTTATAAGGGCACACCATACACTTCGATGAGCATACCATTGAAAAGGGGTTTGAACCTCGTCGGCTGGCTGAACTGCACGAAGCAAATCAGTGGTAACCTGACTTCGATTGCTGGCAAGTACAACTACATTGCACGATGGAACGCGTCTAAGCAGAAATACGAAGTGTATGAGCCACATGCACCGGACGTGTTCAATGACTTCTGGACGCTGGAAAGAGGAGAGGGCTACTGGATTGCGGCAAAACAGGACTGGAAGCTGGAGGAAGGCTGTTCGGGCTAAAATGAAAAACAAAATTTTTCCCTTTTTTTCTTTTTTTGGGGGGACACTCTGAAAGGAAAAAAATGAGAAGGAGGTGAGAAAGGAGAAATGAAAGAGCCCTGTGCTAACACTTCCTTTCTGCATTAAGAAAGGAAGTGTGAGGCACGTTAGGAGGTGATAGCGTAAAAAATGGATAAAACGAAAAGAATAGCATTTGGAATTGGAACAGTGTTAGCAGTGTTGACAGCGTTTATAGCGCCTGCAATGGCAGGGCCGAATACAGTGTACTTTGTTCCTCGAAACAGCAGTGCGGGTCCGGATGAGACAATAGAGGTTGATGTCTTAGTAAATATAACTGACCCATACGGTTATGACCCGGAATACGCGTTCGCAACTATTGCGATAAACGTTACGTTTGACTCAAGCGTAGGTGATATAATATCGTGTGACGAACCTGATGAGCATCCCTGGGATGTTTGTTGGATGAAGTCAAAACATGGTGATAGTTGGTATGTAACTGCTGAGAACGAGCCATGGGATGATCCTGAACCACCTTACGGTTTAGGCCCCGGTATATACCCAGTTGCCAACTTCACCATCAAAGGTGTAAGTCCGGGTGAGATGGATTTGCTCTTCGACTTTGAGCAGCCACGTCTCAGCGAGATGGTGGATGCGATAGGTGATCCCATGCCAAACCAATCATGGGTTATCGGCACGTTCACGTGCGTAGCACCAACCTACACCATCAGCGGCTACACCACTCCGGCAGCCGACACGGTCAAGATAACGAACCTGAACAACAGCAAGGAATGGGCGGCTGATTATATCGGTTCGGATGGCTTCTACAACCTCACACTGGATGTCGGCGTGGATGTGAATGCAACTGAGATACTCCAGATCACTGCGTGCGATGAGATAGCATCTGACGAGTACAGGAACGAGAGCAACTGCAATGTCACAACCCACGTGCCTGTGAACATCCCGGGCGAAGACACCAACGTGAACCTCACGCTGAACCACTACTGCCTGCACTACCACAGCTATCCATACCGCACATGGGAGCAACCGAACTGGAGCGGACCCGCAGTCATGCAGATGATGGTTGACCATTACCGACCTGAGGAGCCAACCCAGACGTACCTGAACGAGACGGGTATCGCACACAACCAGCAGCCGTGCAACGCAAACCTTTCGTATGTTGACCCGAAGGGTATGCAGTGGACACTGAATTACATATTGCATAATACCTCCTCTTATGGCGGTGGTAAATATGCGAACTATGGAATCGGAAGCTATGACGACAATCTCAGTGCGCTACACTATATCTGCTTCTGGCAGCACCTGGGACCAGGAGCAGCGCCAGCTTATGGAGACTATTCCAACTGGATGGCGATACGTGGAATACACACGAGTGAAGATCCATATCCCGGTCCTTACCCACCTGCGGGTAACTACGACATCTACGGGTTCTGGATAAACGATCCAAATCCAACTGGCATCGGTGAGAACTCTTACAAGACCGTGGACCAGTGGACGAGTGAATATTACCTCAAGCTTTCGGGAGTAAGAGAGTGTGACAGCTACCTGAACAAGTATGTTGCGGTATGTGAGCCACCAGAGCAGCCCGATGTCGAGGTAAAACCGGTACATTCACCTGCAAGGCTCGATAAACCGGTAGACCCTGAACTGATGGGGCTGGACGTGGTAAAAGCGGCAATTGACGGTGCGACCGAGGAACTCGTGCCTTACGATACCGAATTCGCAGCAGTATTTGCAAAGACGATTGCAGGTGAGCCAATGCTGGTAACAGATGATGACGGAAATGACTACTATTTAGTGCCGTTTGAGGTGCCGGTGGAGAAGAGACCGATACCGATACCGCTCAAGAAACCTGTTGAAATCCAGAAAGTAGAAGGGAAAGCAGTAAAATTGCTCAGTCTGGATCTGGACGGTGAAAATGCGGTAGAGCGGGTTACAGTCAGATCACTCAAACTCAGACCGATAAAAGAAGAGAGGACGCTCGCTGTTGTCATTGTGGATGCAGAGGACGGCAGCTTCAAAGAAGCTTCGTGGGTAAAAGAGCCGGTGAAGTATTTGCCGGTATCGAAAGCAGAAGCTTTGAGGCTCGTGTTTGAGAAGCTGAGACAGGACGGACACGGGCTTAGGCTTAGTGCTTTCGGAAGACCAACGATAGAACTCGTTCACCGTGATGCAAGTCCGTACTATCCGGACTGGAAGATTACGATTGGGCAAATGGTATTCTACGTGAGTCAGGACGGGACAGTGAGCTGCTATGGCTGTGATAAGCCAGAGCCACCACAGTATTCGTCGTATTTAACGGTTGATATAGAGGAGCATATATGTGATGGAATTGCCACGGAGATAGACCCTATTATGGCTGGTAAGGTCGAATACTATGTGTGCGAGGAGGGTATTCAAGCATGCGCTCCCATCGGACCGGGCTGCCTGGCAGAAGAAATTGCACAGGAGATAATCGAAGCATCGCCCACTGAAGCCTGGTATATAACAGACGAACCGGTAGGTGTGGTAGTGCCCTGCCCGGCGCAAAAATCAAAGCCGAGACTGATTACTCCAGGACCGATACGAATACTGCCAATTTGAGTGAGCTGGTAAAAAGAGTCAGTAGCATAGCAAAACAAAAGATGAAAAGATAGAGGGTTAAATTTTTCCCCCAACACTTTCTTTTTTCCAAAAAGAAAGAACCTGTGCTAAGAAAGAAAAAAATGGAAAAAAGGAGGATAAAATAAAAGCAAACTTTTAAAAAAGCTGAAAAGAAGGTGAAAAAGCATGGATAAAAAAATAGTGGGCACATTGCTCGTTGTGGTAGTGTGCATGGTAAGTATTGTACCGGTGGTAATAGCGCAAAAGACGCCATTTGTCATTAATGGATATGTATCATACGCAAATGGAACCGCATGCAACGAGCCGGTCGTGAACATAACAAATACGAACACAGGTGAGAGCTGGTATGCCGAAAACGCTTCAATATCGAACTACTACCAGCTCGTGCTTGCTAATGGAACCCATTTGAATGTGAGCGAGACATTGAAGGTTGAGGTTACAAGTCCAGACGGCACTCAGTCGAAGGTTGTAGAGCTCACGGTAGATAAAAGCGAAGTAGATGATGGCGGGATTTTCGACTTCAACATCACACTTGGAGCCATGAATGCTCAGACATGGTATCTTACTCCCGAAGCTAAACCCGATGATGCGCCAACCGCGAACGATGGTCTGGAGCACGTGAAAGACAACCTGATGCACAAAGGTTCAGGAATCGGCACAGGCGAACATTTTGATTTGAATTATACCGAAGTGGCATGGTTCTATGCAGATACCGGAGCAGAATGCGAGCTCGGATTTGGCGATAAAGCGTGGAAAGCGCATATTCGGACAGAAGCGATAGAAGATGATGAAATAGGGCGCAACCTCACAGTTGAGATTTGCAGGTTGGAAAAAGGCACCGGAGATGTAACCGTTATTGCCAGCCACACCGAGCAGTTAACCGCAGTGGGAACTAAACATCTATGGAACATAACCTGCGAAGACAACGTATCAACATCACAGGATTTCAGTACTGGCGATTGGCTCGCAGTTAGATTATCATGGGATTGCCCAACGGATGAGCTCCAGATATACTATAAAGCCGAAGCCGGCAGTGACTCTTATATCGAAAGCCCTTCTACTGACCCCGGCTACCCGATTCCGGAACTGTCAACGCTAATATTGTTCTCTTCCGGGTTGGTCATACTCGCTGGCTATGGCTATGTGGTGTTAAAGAGGGGAAGCGAAAAGGAAAGGAGGTAAAGAGGATTGCCAGTTTTGAGCACATCTACATCTAAGAGAGGTAGAAGTGTAGTTTTTGTATTGGCAACAGCAGCAGCCGTAGTTTTGATTTTTTTCGCAGGGAGTGCGCATGCGGGCTGTGTAAGCGAGTCAGGTAAAGATTATGGCTGCGGGGATGTAGTAACCGAGAGTTGCACCTTCAACGAAGATTTAAGCTGCCCGCCCGGACACGGGCTAATCATAGGAGCAGACGGGATTACCATTGATGGTGCAGGTCATAAAATAACGGGAAGTGAAACCGCAGATGCCTGCGAGTGGGTCACTGCAGAAACTCCCAAGAAGGGATACTGCGGGATTCTCAATAAGGGCTATGACAACGTGGTGATAAAGAATCTGGAAATAGAGAACTTCTGTACGGGAATCGCATTTCAGGGCTCAGGGCAGAACCCTGTTGTGAATTGCACCATAACTAACTGTGAGATACACGACAACGGCAACGCCACATGTTCAAGTGACACCTCAATACATGGAATCCATCTATGTTATGTAAGCGAGTGTACGATAAGCAACAGCAGGATTCACCACAATACCGGAGCGGGGGATAGCTGTGAAGCTGGTGGCAATGGCATATTTCTTTATGCGGGTAGTGAAGCATTTACGAATAACACAATCACAAAAAACGAGATTTACGATAACAGGAAGAGTGGGTTCTTCACCAAGATGAAACTCCACCATGCCAGGATTACCGACAACCACGTCTATGGAAACGGTCAGGGCGGAATCGTGCTCCGCTGCAGGATGTCTAACTACAATTTAATCGAAGGCAACAACGCATCTTGCAACTATGGCGATGGAATATTTATAGGTGGTGAGAACAACACCATCAGAAATAATGTCGTGCGGAACAACATAGCAGGTTTTAAAATTGGTCCACGTGATGTCATCGGCGATGGTGACGGTATAAACATGGGAAGAAGCCAGGAATCAAATAACAATTCGCTCATAGCAAACGAAGTATGTGGTAATGAAGGAGTAGATATAGAGGTGGCAGTGGGATGTATCGGAAATCACGGCAGGGATAATACCTGCGATACGACCACGAATTATAACGATGAAGGAACTGAAGGATGCAGTAATGCATGTCCGGAGGGGATAAACGCAGAGGAGTTAGCAAAGGAGTTGACGGAACAGGGCTGGGTGATGTATGGAACCGACCGATGTCCATTTTGCATCAAGCAAAAGGCAGAGTTCGGTGATGCTTTTAAATACATAAACTATGTTAATTGCGGCTTAGAAGAGAACAGGCAAGCATGTGAAGATTTTGTGCGAACATGTAAAGAAGCAGGCATAAAAGAGGAAGATATAGGTATTCCAGCCTGGATTTCGCCTAATGGCACCCCCTATATCGGCTATCATGACCTGGTCAAGCTTTCAAACCTTGTGAGCGAATATCGAGCTGCACAGCCTGCTCCCACTGCAACTCCACTGCCAATTTCAACACCAACGCCTGGCTTCGAGTCTGTGCTTACGGTGATAGCGGTGATTATCGTTACGCTTTCTTTCTTTTCCAGAGAAAGAACCTGTGCTAAGAAAGAAAAATGAAGGTGGAAATAAAAGGAGATAAGGAAATAAAAAATAGCTTCTCTTCAACGGAAATCACGGATGAATTGTTTTCTCCAGGGCGTGGGAGCGAGGAAATGGCAAAAGAAGAAGTTGCTTTCGATGTAGCGGGCTATGTTCTTGTCTCGGCTAAAAAACACTTTCTTTCTAAAGAAAGAACCTGTGCTAAGAAAGATTATTCTTTTGGTAAAGCTTTTCTTTCTAAGAAAAGGTTTGTTGAGAACGCTTTTATCCCATATTTTTCTATCTTTTTCAATCTCTTCTCGTTAGACCAGAGCCCAATCTCATGCCCTTTACTTTTGAAGAATAGAGACAGAGCAACGTATGGAACATCCTTCAAATGTGAGGATAATATTTTCTCTGCCATTGATAAGGAACCCTCGAATAAATCTTTTGGAACAATTTTTATAAATAAAATCAACTCTCTTGTCGTACTGCCTTTCTTGAAAAAAGAGAAGAGGACATTGGCGTCAACAACTAATTTCATTCTTGCACATAGAGCCTATTTAACAAGACCATATCTCCTCGCCAAATCCTCATTTACCGCCCTACCCAACCTCAAGCAATCTTCATCAGATAGTTTGCTGTTCTCCGTCATTCTATTAAACACTGACAGCAGTAATTTCCTGAATGCTTTCGACCTCTCTAACCTTAACTCAGCCAATCTCTCTTCTATTGCCTCTAAAGCGAATTTAGACTTATCCACAGCCAATTCTTCTATTTCCTTCTCCAATTCTTCCGGTATCCTTAATCTTAACTCCGCCATTTCTATCACCAATAATAACGTTAATCCTGAGTATATAAATAACTTTTCTTCGACTTTGACTTTGAGAAGTTGTGAAGATGCATATACATGATACATGATGCAAGATGTAAGTCAAACCTGTATTCTGTATCTGGCATCGAGGAAGGAGGAAAGCCAAAAATTGACACCGTTACGTCACAATAATGGTTACGATAGGAGGTGAAAAGGAAAAACGAAAAGAAAAACAGTCGTGTTTGTTGTGCTTGCAGCAACACTGCTTGTGAGTATGGCGATTGCAGCCGCGGTGAACTCGCCGATACTACGCGATAAAGCAGGACAAAACAGTACCGATTGGTTCGAGGACATAGCACAGCGAGTTACACAAACACTCGAAACATCAGTTCCTTCTGATACCATAGAAGGCGACAACTCTACCATTACAAATGAGTTAGAGGTGCCTGTGCCACATAGGCATACAGGTGCGCACATTCGTCAACGCGATAAACAGACACAACCCGATGCCAAACCACTAAAAACCGGCAACGATACCGAACTCGACTACGAAAACATCGCTTTGCAGTATGTCTCTAAAACACACGGAATACCCGTGGAGGAATTGACTGTATCGCACAAAGTGCAGCCGCATTACTGGGTTATTGACAAGAAAATGTGGTGCATGAAAATAGATATGAAAAAGTGGAACTTGAACAAAGGTCCGCTTCCCATGTTCGACGAAGTATGCGTGGATTTGGATGGCAATATCGTGAACGAAAGCGAGTTCAGAGAGCAGGACAAGAAGGCATACCGGGAGAAATACGGGAAGCTGGAACCGGATTTATACTACCGATTGCAGTCCATGCAGCCCAATGAGACGATAAAAGTGATAATTGACCTTGTGGGGGTGGACACGAAGGCAATAGAAAGAGAGGTTCTTTCTAAGTATCCGAACATCGAGATAATCGAGAACCTCACGGAGTCTTTTTCAATCACGCGGGATCCCAATCGCGATGTCATTGGGCACATACCGGTGTTCCTCAAAGATGGAAAGCTTAGCAGGGAAGAGCGACTTAAAATCCGTGATGAATTCTATGTAGCGAAGCGCGAAGCGTATGCACAGAAAGAGAAGCCGCTCTTAGATTATTTGACAGCAAAAGGATATGATGCTCGAGGAGCTAAAGGTGTTCCCACAGTCTTTGCAACACTTCCCAAGGAAGAGATAATCGCTTTACAAGAAAGAGACGATGTAGCTAAGATATGGCTTTCTTTATCAGGTGGGCCAGAGATAGACACAGCAGTGCCTACGATTCGTGCAGACAAAGCCTGGAGTGCCTGCGGGTACGATGAAGACTTTGCATCTTGGTCTAGGATAGCAATCGTTGATGATGAGGGGGTTGATTTCGCCAACCCCTATCTTCACGGTTACATGCGTCCCGGCCAGTGGGATATAGACGGTCATCCCACTGAGTGCGCGGGTGTTGCTGCAAGCACGCATCCCACCTTCCGGGGCGTTGCGTATAATGCGACGATACTGAGTGCACCTTCTGGCTCTTGGTGGGATGAAGACATAGAAGATGCAGCGGAATGGGCAATAGCCGAAGGTGCAGGAGTTTTGAGTTGCAGTTTCTGGATTGGCACAAACCTCACAATGAAATGGATAGACCGGTATTTCGACAAAGTTGTGTATGAGGATCGTTGCAGTGTAGTCAAATCTGCTGGTAATAGAGGCTTGACCGATGGTAACGTTACAAGTCCCGGTCTCGGCTGGAACGTGATTACAGTTGGTGGAATTGACGATGGTGATAACCCATATTGGTATGATGACGATATATGGCAGAATTCGAGTTACAAGGATCCGGAATCGCCACATCACGACCGCAACAAGCCGGAAGTATGTGCAGTATCAAGATGGATACGGAGCACAGAGACACAGGAATATTTCAATGAGAATGGAATGTGGATTACAAATTCATCGTGGAGATACGCAGGAACGAGCTATGCCGCACCTGCAGTTGCCGGAATCATCGCCATGCTGGACACTTGTTCACTCTCCTGTTTCATGTATCCTCAAGTTTATAAGGCAGTAATCCTGGCTTCTGCAACGCATAACGTCTATGGCGACCCTATTGACGATAAGGAAGGAGTAGGAACGGTAGACGCATCAAAGGCATGGGAAATCGTGAACAATGAGTTCATAGATTCTGATTTTGTAATACCACATGCCAGCAGGCTTATATATTTTGATGCAGTCAAAGGAGAAAAGGTACGGTTTGTTATAAGCTGGTGCTCGCATACGAACTGGGACGTTGATGAGTCGTATGACGTGCTTGAGACAGATTTTGATCTTTATATTTATGACCCACAGGGGAATCTTGTGGATAAATCCAGGAGTCACGACAACAATTACGAGGTTGTGGACTTCACAGCACCGGTGAGCGGGCAATACGAGGCATTGATAGCTCGCATAGAAGGTGACGAAGAGGAATATGTCGGCTGTGCATGGTCAAGATACTCAGTGGAAAGCGATTTCTGGTGCCCGTTAAAAGTAGCCGTACATGAGCCATTCCAATTCTTCAAGATGTCAGGCGGTGATACTACGTATGCCTGGGACTTCGACAATGACGGCGAAATAGACAGTTACGAGGAAAACCCGGAGCATTCCTACGAACAGGCAGGTCTGTACACGGTAAGCCTTACCGTAACTGATTCCGGTGGCACGTGCAAAGAGACCAAATACGATTGCATACGCGCGGGACCGGTCGCGGATGCAGCGAGACCGCTAATAGATGCTGATTTCTACGCTACGCCACGAGTTGGCACTCCGCCTCTCACCGTCAAGTTCACCGATACGTCGTCAGGCGGTGAGATAAATTCGTGGAAGTGGGACTTTGGCGATGGAAACGTGAGTTACGAGCAAAATCCTACGCATACTTATTACGATGTTGGTGCTTATGACGTGAGTCTTGAGGTAACGAACACGAACGGTGCGCGGACGAAAGAGACGAAGTTCGATTATGTCAAACCGGGGTATGACATTACGATATACGTTGATACCGGCGGGTGGTGGTATGCAGGTGGACAGTATAACCCCAGTGATACGCCGATACAGGATGCGGTAGACCATGCAGGTGCTGGTTATGAAATCATTGTTCATCCGGGAACGTACACTGAGAACGTGTATATAGCGGGTGGAGGGCGTTTGACCATCAGGTCGCTGTCCGGCAATCCAGAGGATACTATCGTTCAGGCGGCGAATCCAGACTGGGCAGTCTTTTGGGTACACAGACCGTACGTAACCGTAAGTGGACTCACAGTTACAGGTGCAACTGGATGGGCTGGAGCTGGAATACTTCTCGACTCCAGCGCAGATAATTGCATTATATCGAATAACATTATAACGAACAACGGCTTTGTTGGCATCTGGGTGGACGCTCCGAGTAATGTCACCATAACCGACAACGAAGTATCAGATAATAATGATATGGGCATCTTCATTGACTGCGGTGGCTCGGGGCATACCATAGCCAACAATAGCGTATCGAATAACGGTGATATTGGTATTGATTTATACCATTCTTGGGGAGGCGAGTTAATCAACAACAGTGTAACAAACAACGAGAAGGGCATCTTCATTGGTGATAATATAGAAAACTGGAACATAATGGAAAACACAGTGTGTGAGAACGCGTATGGCATAAGTGCATATGACGCACCGTATAGCAACTACTTAACGAACAATGTCGTATGTTGTAACAAAAGATTTGATATATACGTTGGCAGTGGTGTGCTATTCGGCGATGACAACACCTGTCACTTAGGATACGGTTACTGCGATGATTCGGCTTGGTGTCCACCAGCATGTGCATATCTGTGCCCCGGCACGCCGGAGGTGGACCTCTGGATCAGGGACGCTTTTTTGGATACGTGGGTCGTTCCGGGCGTGAACTACACAGTAACTTACACGGTATGGAACATCGGTTATGAAATGGCAGGTGCGAGTACTACTGGCATTATTATTAACGGCGTTCGCACGTATGACGACCCTGTTCCCGCACTGGACCCGTTCGAGAGCTACACGAACACCGTCGGTCCTTTCGATTTGACGAACCCGCCAGCGCCGGATAGGATTGAGGTTTGTGCGGATATTGACAACGAGGTTTACGAGGACGGGAGCGAAGATAACAACTGCCGTGAGAACCACTTCGGCGGACCAGACCTTGTGATCACCGATGCTCATGGAGAATGGGTTGACCCCTCGTGGAAGACTTACAATGTAACCTACACGGTGAAGAACATTGGAGATGTCACATCAAATGCGAGCGAGACGAAGATCATCCTCGAGGACGCAGAACACAGCGAAATCTGCAATGTAACCGTTTCTGTGCCGGAACTGGAAGTAGGAGAAAGCTATACGGACACCGTCGGTCCTTTCACGATGCCATAAACGGGAAGAATAAAAAAAGGTGAAATAGAAAAAATGAAACCAAAAATAGCGAGCATATTGCTCCTCGCGTGGGTATGCCTGGCAGGTATTGCTGTGCTTGCAATTGCACAACCCGTATCTGTTGTTACCTCAACCAACGGCACCGCATCGAATCAAACCGTGAACATAACCTCCCATTATCCCGTAGAACTTGAAATAAACGACATCGAAAGAGCAGTAAGAACTTTCAACATCACCATCAACCAACCAGTAAATGTCTCATGGCTGATAAACGGAACAGAGGTATTCAACCAATCAGGTGTGAATTTCTCCGAATATAATGCAAGTGCAGTACCGGGATACTGGAATGTTACCACTTATGCTTATAACGAAAACGGTAGCGATATGCGAACGTGGTGGTGGACCGTTAATCTTACCGCTAATGATACTTCTCCACCAACCGTTATTGATTATGCACCAACCGGCACAAAAGTGTCCATAAAAACAGATGTCACAGCAACCTTCAGCGAAGCAATGAACTCCTCCACATTAAACAATGCAACAATATCCGTTTGTAACAGTTCCGGCAGCACTGTAGCAGGTCTCATAACCTGCGATTCCGAAACAAATACTACTGTTACTTTCGACCCGCTCAACGAGCTCGAATACAACGAAACATACCACGTAACCATCACAACCGGGGTGCAGGACCTCGCGGGAAATAATATGTCTTATAATCATAGCTGGAACTTCACGACAAGAAGCGAGATTCTAAGAAATCCTATCGTTATTTCCGGATGCGTCGCCGGCGAGAACAACATGCCGATATTGAATCCCACGGTGTGCATAACAAACCTGAACACGAATGAAAGCTTTTGGGTGGAAACTCATGCGAACGAAAGCTACTATCGGATGCAGACCGATTCAACGCACGTTCGTGCAGGCGATACGCTCAGGTTCAGCGTAAGTGATGGTGAGAGCTATTGCACGGTGATAAATCGAACCATAACCGAAGAAGATATAGAAAGTGGTGGATTCCAGCAGAACTTCGATTACCGCCCGGACCTGGTCATCATCAGTGAGTCAGAAACATTCAATAGCTATGATGGCACTTTGAGCGTCTCCTACACGGTAATGAACATCGGAGATGGAAATGCAACTGAAAGCAACACGACCATCTATGTTGATGGTGTTCCAAAGAAGATAGACCCTGTCGGACCGTTGGCTCCGGATGAATATTATAGCAACACGGTTGTTGTCTATCGCACATTCGATAAGAGGAACACCACCATCAAGGTCTGTGCTGACAGCGATGATGCGGTTGACGAACGCTTTGAGGATAACAACTGTCTGGAGAACGAATTTGAATGTACTGCTCTGCCAAATCTAAAAACATGTCAATATTGTAATATAGAAGGGCCTGATGATAGCGGGAGATTCAAAATCGCTCTATTTGATATAGTGAACTGTGGCGATAGCTACGCATGCCAGTGCAATGCAACCATCAGCATCACAAATGTTTCGGTTAATGGTACCGTTTCTGATGTTGTTGTCAAGGATCGAATTAAGCCATTAGGACCACACTCTCATACTTGTCATCGTGGCTCAGCAGGACCCTTCGTCTGTGCACCCAATAGGTGGGTAAAAGTCAGGATTTGCGCAGATGGTGATGACGAGATTCTGGAGAGCGATGAAACAGATAACTGCTATGATGTGAAACCGTTTCTGTGCCCTGCATCTGCGTGTAAGCCTGACCTGATGATTGACTCTATTTCAAGAACGTGGATCAACCGTACAAATAAGACCTTCAGCATCACCTATACGGTAAAGAACGACGGGACCGGGAATGCGAATGCGAGCATGACACACATCGTTGGCGGTACCAAAGATATACTTGATCCTGTTCCAGCGCTGGCTCCTGGTGAGAGCTACACCAGCACACTTGATGGTCCCTTCTATATACCTGGCTATATCACCACGATCAACATCTGTACGGATTACTATGGTGTAGTTAATGAAAGCGATGAGGACAACAACTGCTGGGGATACCGCGTTGGAGTACCATACCTTGAGTTATGGAAGGGAAAAGCCTACTGGGTTAGTGGCGAGGATAAGACGTTTAACATCTGTTACGAGATATATAACAATCCAAAAAAAGGGATGGGAAGGTCAAATGTGAGCACGTTGTCTGTTTACCTTGATGGTAATCTCACTATGACGGACACAATCCCCGAATTGGATCCTGTGTGGTTTCACCCCGCCTACAAGGGCACAATCGGACCGCTCACGATGCCAGAGGGGAAAGACGTCACTGATGTTGTTTCATACCGGCTCTGCTTGAAGTATGAGCATGGTGAAACATGCAAGGGTGGTACGTTCGGAGGTGGCGCATGCGTGGGTGATGATGGCTATATTGTTAGTTGTGGTGGCTCATTCGGCGCATGGACTGGACCGCCCCCAGTGATAAGCAAAAGTTGCACGCTTACCGGGGATATGTACTGTCCAAAAGGAATACGGGTAGGAAGCAGTAATATCGTAATTGACGGCAATGGCAGTGGAATACTGGGTGATAGGTCTCGCTACTATTATGACAAACCCCCGTACTATATACATACACGTGCCGGAATTTACAATGATGGACATGATAACGTAACGATAAAGAACATGGATATCAGGAACTATTATATCGGAATTACCATCGTGGGAGCGGATAACAACACCGTAGAGAACTGCCTGGTTCATGACAACGGTGCTGTGGATAAATATACCTATGGAATCGCGGTTGTGGGCTCAAACCATACCACAATAGAGGGATGCGAGGTTTACAACAATATCGGCAAGCCCACCGGTGAGAATGTAGCTGGCGGTCACGGGATAAACTTCGAAAGAGGCAGCAATTACTGTGTGGTAACGAACAGCCACATCTTTCACAACTATCTCTCCGGCATACTCGCTTCTCCATCATGTAAATATCTTTACATTGGCAATAATACGATAGAGGATAACGGGTATTGCAACGAATCGGGATTCTGTGCCGGCATCAATCTGCACTGGCGAGGTGGATTCGGGCAGATAACGAACTCGACCGTGGAGAACAATGTGATAGTGAACAACACGGGCTCGGGAATTTATGTTGCGCAGGGCTATACCGCTATAAAAAACAATACAGTGAGAGGGAGCAAGAAGAACGATTCCGATTTAAATGTTAACGGCTATGGCATCCTCATTGACGGTGGGAGGGTTACCTTCCTCTATAATAATACATGCTGTGAAAACGAAGGTGCAGATATTGTTAATAGCGTTAATAGTTTTGCAACCTTCGGCGACGATAATACCTGCGATGTAACGGATAATTACAACGATGAGGGAACACGAGGTTGCAACTTCTATTGCGGTGGTGTGAATGGTGCCTGTATCGGCGATGTCACAGGCAAGGTTTTCAGATGCGGAGATGTTGTGACAGAGAGCTGCACGTTCAACCGGAGCATGAGCTGTCGGGGCTGTTCCGCTCGATACGGATACGGTTTAATTGCTGGTGCGGATAACATTACCATTGACGGTGCGGGTTATGCGCTGACCGGGAACTTCTCGGGCATTGGAATCCTATGCAATCATTCCGGGGTCAAAATAAAGAACCTGCAGGTTGAGGACTTCTCTACTGGTATGGAGATAGAAAATACAGGTGAAGTCTTGATAGAGAACTGCACCGTGCGTACGAATCTCCTGACGGGCATAAACTTCAGTGCGGATAACGGCACGGTTCGCAATAGCAGGATTTACGATAATTTCGGTCCCGGTATATTTGTGGGCGGTGCTAACAGTGTCTTCGAGAATAATACCGTTGCGAAGAATAGAAATGGTACTCTACCGGGCTATCCGGGCTATGGCATCTATTTCAGTCCCGATGCGAAAGGCAATAGCCTAACCACGAATTTCATCGGCGATAACGAATACTATGATATATACAACAAAGATGGAGCGTCGAATTATAATCTCAGCGATAACAATACCTGCGACATCGCGTTCAATTACTGGGATGCCTCAATGCTCAAAGATAAGAAGTATAATTGCACGTATGCATGGACTCCGCCAGACCTCATCATCAGCAATAAGTATGAGGAGTGGGTGGATGAAAAAAATGCAACATACAACGTCACCTACACGATAGAGAACATCGGAGTGCCAGAATCACGCCTCGCAGAGCGGAGCTTCACTTACCTGTATATATGGGGTGCGCACGCTGCAACTGACCCTGTTCCTCCCTTAAATGCGAGTGAGAATTACACTTCCACTTTTGGGTATACTCCAACAATGTTGAGAGATGAAGACAGAATCAAGGTATGCGCGGACGGTGCAAACGAGGTCGAGGAGAACAATCCAGCGAATAAATTTTATTATAAGGATGATGAGTGGTATAGAGATGGTATAGAGGAGCTTCTTGAATTAGAGGACCACGAAGCGAACAACTGCCTTGGGAATGTATTTTATAAGAATCTTGTTGAAATCAAGTGGAATGTAAGTGCGGCGTGCGTCGCCACGGATGGCTCAGGCACGGAATACAGATGCGGCGATATTGTAGAAAAGAGCTGTACATTCAATGGTAATATGCCATGCCCGTCTGGACACGGATTAATCATCGGAGCAAGTGGTATCACGATTGATGGTGCTGGATTTGCGATAGGCAGAGATGCCCCTGCATCTTCCTGTGCGGGTGTCAGTGAAGGCAATCCAGGGGGTGGCGATTGTGGAATTTACAACCCCGGGTATGATTATGTCAAAATAACCAACTTAGAGATTTTACACTTCTGTAACGGTATCGGGCTTGATGGTTCCAGTGATGTTGTTGTAGGGAACATAATTGAAAACTGCAAGATACACGACAATGGTAATTCTATGGGTCGCAGCCATGGAATCCACATGGTACGTGTGAAAGACACCACGATAAGGAATAATGACATCCATCACAACAAAGGCACAGGTGATAGCTGCGGTGACGGTGGCAACGGTATCTTCCTCTACGCCGGGAATATAAAAAATGCAAATAATACGATTGTGGATAACGACCTCCATGATAACGACCGAGCCGGCTTCTGGACAAAGATGGGAATGAATGGCTGCACGATTAAGAATAACCGGATATGGGGCAACAGTATCGGGTCAGGCTTAGGTGATATGACGGGCGGACTCGTATTGCAGTGTGTAAAGTCAAACCATAACACAATCGAGGACAATGAAGTGTGGGCTAATCATGGCAGAGGCGGGATATTCATCGGTGGTAATGATAATATCATCCGCAAAAATAACGTGCATGATAATAAGGGTGACGGGATTTTTATGGGCGGGAGGGATAATACATTAGATAATAATGTGGTCTGTGACAATGAAGGTGTGGATATAAGGACTTGCGGGGAGGAATACGGGAATAGCGGCGATGAGAACAGATGTGACACAACCGAGAATTACAATGATACAGGAACTACCGGGTGCATGTATCCGTGCTCAGGCAGACTATTGCCTGACCTCGTGATTACTGAGATACGGGGTGCATGGGTCAGTGAAGAGGATAGAACTTATAATGTAACCTATACGGTAAAGAACATCGGGACTGCAGATGCAAATAAAAGCACAACACGCATTCAGATTCTCGGGGGAGATAGCCACACGGATGAGGTTCCGGCATTGAAACCAGGCAAAAGCCATACTCACACATTCGGTCCTTTCACGTTGCCCCCGTCAAGAACCTGTGATGAGATTACGATTACTGCAGACATGTTAAACGCTGTTACGGAAAGCAACGAAGAAAACAACACGAAGGTGTATTATTTCCCGCCGGTTCTGGATAAGATTATTGTTTCACCTTCAACTGCCAGACTTGAGGTGGGTGACACACAAGTGTTCACCGCAACCGCATACGACAAGAATGGAGACCCCACGCAGGGCATTATCATCACATGGAGTAGCAGCGATAAAGAAGTTGGGGATGTAAGTCCAAAATCTGGTATAACAGATGGAAATGGAAATGCAACTACGGTGTTTACTGCGAATCACGTAGGGACAATCACCATAACGGCAGCAGGCACGAGAGAAGATGGAACACAAATAAGTGGGCATGCAACTGTTAAGGTGTGGTTCAAGGAGCCAGAGAAGCCAGAAGTACCGTCATTTGTTAGACCTGGAGGCGGAGGAAGACCACCCGCGGGTGAAGAGAATATCACGGGCTATGAACCCGGTCCGGGCGAAGGCGGAGGAGAAAGAAGCGTTGGAGAAGGCAAGGAAGCGCCGATAAATGAGACCAATAAGAGTGTAAGCGGTGGAAAAACGAAGGAGATATCAGGGTACCGAATTGGACCGAAAGGATTAGAAATATTGGTGGAGAATGTTAAAGTGGTGGCACCGGTGTTTTTGATAATCATGGTGGTAATATTTGTTGTGCTGTTCTATTCCGGATACTTTGGTGAGAAACGCGCGCACAGGAGGAAGAATAAGAATAACAGGAGGAACAGATAAAAACAAAAATAGAACCAGCAGTATTTATATCTGCTTATATCTGCTGGATATTTAGTTAGGTTTTGTCCAAAAAACCGAACTTTTTTAGGGAATGGTTTTTGTATCCCTAACTAACAATAAGAATACCATCAAAAGTTGTAAATAAAAACGAGGGACGGATAAAAAATGGTCGTACCACTTACAAGTTTGCCGGAGATTCTCCGTTCTGCAATATACCTCATCTCAACTTCGCTGCTCTACCCGGTGATCATCGTATTACTTGGATTGACGGCGCTGCTCGTGGTAGAGATCGGCATGTTCTCGTTTGAATGGCTTGCGAGAACGGGTAGATTGAAGAGAGGGAGCGGGGTAGAGGTAAGAGGCGAGAAAAAGCGATTGAAACGATTCGTAGCGTATTTCGCAAAGCGTGAGCTGAAAGATCTGGAAAGGGGAGTGGTTGAGGCGAAGACGCTGATAGATAGGGGCGAATTTGAAGAAGGGATTGATGTACTTGAGGATTGCACGACAAGGCGATTTGTATATCAGTTTTTAGACGGTCTTTTAGCGCTTAAAGCTAAGGATACCAAATTAAATAACCCGGAACCTGTTTCTGCTCATTTAGATATATTTTCGATAAATCTCGAGAAGTTACTGCAGAAACTGGAGATAATGGTCTCGAAGCGGCTCGAACGCACGAGGGTGATGGTCAGACTGGGACCGATGTTCGGGCTCATGGGCACGCTGATACCCATGGGTCCAGCGCTAGTCGCACTCACGAAGGGCGATGTGAACACGCTCGCAAGCAATTTAATCATCGCTTTTGGCACGACGGTCGTGGGATTGCTAATCGGTGGTGTTTCTTATTTGATTTCTATGGTCCGAACACGCTGGTATAAAGACGATATGAATGATATCCACTATATCTGTGAGGTGCTGTTTGGAGGGGGTGAATAAGAAAACCTCAAGCTTATACAGATTAACACAAGAAGATGAAGAATAGGCTTTAGGAGGTGATGTGATATGAAGAAAATGAAATACATGAATAGGAAAACGGAGAGAGGCGATGACGGTGATGACGACCCGATGTCGGGCGTTGCGAACCTGTTCGACGTTGCGATGGTATTTGCAGTTGGATTGCTGCTGATGGTATTGATATACTTCAGCATGCCGGAGCTTTTGACACCAGAGGATGTGACAGTCGTGAAAATAAACGAGCATAATGTGGAAATAATCGCGAAACACGGTGAGAAGATCGAGAAGTTGGAGATGTCCAATGAGACGGTGGAGACGGAAATAGTGGGGAAGTTCGGGACAATCTACAAGACAAAGGACGGTGGGTATTTGCTCGCACCCGCAAATATGACCGGTGGTTGAAATACACTTTCTTTCTAACTAAGTTTACGGAAGAACCGCGGGCTAAGGAAGGGACAACGCGGAGGTGAAAGAGGGGATAAAAAATGAAAAGAAGCTTCGTCGGGATACTGACGGTAATAGTAATGCTTTTGTCTTTGATATGTTCGGTTTCAGTGGGGAGTGTGAATGCGGGCTGCATTGGCGATGTCACAGGTATAGATTATGGATGCGGAGATACAGTGATAGAGAATTGCACATTCAACGAAGATATGAACTGCACGACAAAATACGGGTTGATTATAGGGGCTGATGGCATTACCATTGATGGTAATGGTTATACAATAACGGGTCCTGTCGAGTATGCTGATTCAGAAGGTATTCATAACAAAGGTTGTAATAATATAACCGTAAAAAATTTGAATATTAAAGATTTTTGTTTCGGGATTTATTTTATGGATGCTAATAACTGTACTATAGACAATAATACGATAAGTTATGGCGTGGGAAGTGGGATATGGTTATTCACCTCATCATATAACAACATAACAAACAACGAAATCAATTATGGAAAAGAAGGACATGGCATTCTGCTATCTAATAATGCAACAAATAATGTGCTGAAATATAACAGGATATTAACGAAAAACGGTATGGGAATCTGCGTGCACGAGTCAAAAGAAAACGAATTTTATCATAATTTCGTTTGCGGTAATGCACGAGGAGATATAATTGTAGAATCGGGGTATGGAAATGTGGGCAATAACAACATGTGTAATATCACCGCGAATTATAATGATACCGGAACCGGAACTGGAACCGGAACTGGAAGTTCTCCATGCACTTATTCTTGCTACTCTGGAGTATTAGTACTGGATGAGAGCATAAAATTGGAACCCATCGCCACAACTACAACCGATAAAGATAAAACCCGTCGGGATTGTGGATGCGTATCGCCTTCGGGGAAAATATTCGGGTGCGGTGATGTTGTGACTGAGAGTTGCACGTTCAACTGCAATTTGTCCTGCCCTGCGGGGCACGGTCTGATAATAGGTGCAGACGGGATTATAATTGATGGGAGGGGTTACGTGCTGGATGGAGTGGAACCGAGGACGTGCGATGGATTTGGTGTTCAGCGTTCCGGGATTTACAATCCGGGACATGATGGAGTGGTGATAATAAATCTGGAGGTTAAGAACTTCTGTAACGGGATTTATCTCAAGGGCGATGAGGTTGCCGGCAACTTCGTTTACAATAATACGATAACTAACTGTGAGATACACCACAACGGTAATAACATAGGGGAGACAGCAACGCATGGAATAAAGCTCAAATACGTATCGCGAAGCACGATAAGCGATAACTGGATACATCATAATAAGGGAGGAGGGGACAGTTGTGAGGGCGGTGGTAATGGAATTTTCCTCTACGCCGGCGATTACAATCTCATATTTAATAATACGATTTGCGATAACACGAAAGCGGGTATTTTCACCAAGATGAAACCCCGATATAACAATATTTCGTATAACGAGGTAAAAGGGAATGGGCAGGGCGGGATAATCCTGAGGTGCAAGTGCAGCAGCTCCTTTGACATCGAACATAACATCGTAACGGATAACAAGGGACCGGGGATTTATGTGGGCGGTCCTGACAATAAGCTCCGGTTTAATACGGTAATCAATAACAGGGATGGCTCGATTTACAGGAATGACGCCTCGATAGCCAATGGGATTCGTATATCGCGGGAAGCATACAATACCACTCTAATTTCAAATGAGGTTACGGGGAATGACGATGCAGATATATACGTGCGGGAGGGGCTTACAGCCACGGGCTATAATAATACTTATCGGACATTTCTGAATTTTGAGGATTCTGTTCCAGGCGTTGAATGCGAACAGGAAGTGGAGGGGAAGCGAATGGTGGTCTGGGAGGAAGTAATAGAAGAGACAAAGCAGGGTATAGAACTACCGCCGGTTAAAGTAACACCGTTGATGGCTACATTGATTGTGGTTATCGCACTGGCATTTATACTATACGGGTATTTACGGAAGAGAGCATGAAAGAAACGGGTAGAAGACCAGTATTAACGTTTATAATATCGCTATTGCTGGTAATCTCAGTAATGGTAATGGTAATAGTAAGTAGTGGTAGTGGTGGTGATAGTGGTGTATGGGATAAAGGGTTGAATACTAATATTGAAGAGCTAAAAGGGTATGCGGAGAAACTGGTGAGTGTAAGAAATTATAAAAATGCCGGTATATTATACAGTAAAATCGCTTCTCAGTATAGCAATAAAACCGATTGGGACAATGCATCAAGATATTACGTATTGGCGGGTGATAATTTCGTAATAGCGGAAGAATATGAGCGTGGTGCCGCATCTTATCTAAATGCTGGCGATTGCTATTATGAAAAGCGAGACTGTGATAATGCATCAAGATATTATACACTGGCAGTGGAGAATTACAAAAAGGTTGATGCGAATTATGATGGTTCATGGGTAAAAGATAAGATTGAGCGTTGTAATGAGCTGAGTCTGCTGAGCACGATGCTAATCTTTGGGGTGTTGCTGGCAGTGATAAAGTTCTCAGCGAAGACCGCATTTGGAACTGCCCTTGCGTCGCTTAATAAGAAGGAGATTTTAGGTGTTGCTTCGGTTTACTTCGCGGTTCCTTTTGCAATGAGCATCATAATAGGCGTTCCTGGTGGGGCATACAAATTTGCCAATGCGGTACTGGGTTCATGGGTGATACTTGGTGCGATGCACATGCTAATAGCGTTTTTTTTGCTCTTTTTAGGTTTATACACGATAAAGAAGTGGGTCAGGAGTAAAAAAGACATTACAAGGAAGACATTTTTGCTCATGGCTATTCCTTGTCCGGTATGCAGTGCGACGATGTTCATCGCATGTGCGTTGCTTATAATCATGGGTATGGGAAGCCTGGAGACAGGTATGCTGGTAGGGGGTGTGTTCTTTGTTTCCATTCTCGGGATGACGTTTGCGATACGGGGATTAAGATTAAAATTAAGAAAGAATCTGAATCCATCAAGTCTGGGTGGAGTGATGATGTTCTTCGGGTTGCTTTATTTCCTTTCGCTATTGCTTATACCGGCATATCTGCCTGTGCGTGATATGGAACTGAACATTGTGGGTATACCACCAACCGATGTGCTTATTGGATTGCTTTTTATGGCTATCATGGTTGCTATAGGATTCATCAAACAACACTTTTTCTCTTTCAAACTTTTAGAAAAAGGTTGATTAAAAACGCTTCGTGGGAAAAAAGAGAAATGGAGCCAGGACCGCTGTCGGAACTGATGAAAGTTATGTTGACTATAAGTAATTCATTGCTGTATCCAGTGCTAATACTGCTGGTGGTGCTGGTAGCGGTATCGTTTATGTTTGTCGGGGAACTTTTATCAGATTATTCAAAGAGGAGCGGGAATTTAGAGGATAAGTTTAATGGTGGTCATCTGAGCGGTTTCTACAGTAAGCTGGAAGAAGTGCTCAACGAGCATAGTGATGAGGATACACTTGTGAGAGAAGTGGAGAGGTTATTAGTGGAGAAAGAAGTGGAAATGATGAAGAAGTTAGAGATACCGCGCATGCTTGTACGTGTTGGACCCATGCTCGGACTCATGGGCACTCTTATTCCATTGGGTCCCGCATTGTTGGGACTGAGCGCCGGAAACATAGAACAACTGGCGAATAATCTGGTGGTCGCATTTACGACAACGGTAGTGGGTCTTTTGATTGGCGCGGTTTCCATGGTCGTAGCCACCGTGCGACAGAGGTGGTACACAGAGGATATGAATGATATGGAATATGTAGCGGAGAAATTGTTAAAACAGGCTTTGGAAAAGTTTGATCAAAACGCTCCACAAAAAAGGAAATCAGGAGGTAAAGAAAATGGATAAAAGAACGAGGATAATGGGTAGAAGGAAAAGAATAGGAATAGGTGGTCATGGAGTGACGGAAGAGGACCCGATGGGAGGCTTGACGAACCTTTTCGATGTCGCGATGGTCTTCGCCGTGGCGTTGATGCTGGCACTGGTGACTTATAGCAGCTTGCCTGAGTTGATCTCCGGGAAGAACGTTACACTCGTGAAGAATCCCGGAACCGCGGATATGGAGATAATAACGAAGCAGGGAGAGAAGGTGGAAATACAGAAGGTTACGAATGAGACCATCAAAGGCATGGGCAAGAAACTGGGAACGACATATATGCTGGAAAGTGGAGAGGTGATTTATGTGCCGGAAAGCTATCCGTAATTCTTTTTACTTACTTTTAAAAGGATGGATATATGGAGAACACTTACAACACAAACAACAGGAAATGGCTGAAATCGCACCATGATACGCTATTCCCGTTTTTCCCTTTACTCAAGAGGAAGCGTATCGAATGGCTGTTTGACAGATTAGAGGATAAAGGAGCGGAAAAGGGTGCGTTATATGTTCATATCCCTTTCTGCAATGGTAAATGCACCTTCTGTATACTCACAAAGGAGCCACTTCCGCATCGTTCGCATACAGCAAATTATGTGAACGCAGTTCTGGAAGAAGCGAGTGCGTGGCGCGATTACTTTTCTCCGGTGGAAACTGTTTACATAGGCGGTGGCACTCCCACTTCGCTCTCCTCAGAAGAACTCAAGTTGCTATTTGAAGGACTGGGAGAGATATTTAGAATAGAGAAGGATGCGGAAATCAGTATTGAAACAACCGCCAGCGAACTCACGGAAGCTAAAATGAACCTGCTTGCAGAATTGGGTGTCAATCGTCTGAGTGTAGGAGTTCAGACATTCAATCTCGGCTTGAGAAACATTCTTGGAAGAAGAGGCGGGGGTAAAGAAGTCATTAAGAAATTGAATAGAGCGAGAGAGGCTTTTCCGCTCCTTACGATAGATATTCTGTATGATGTCCCGGGACAAGAGAAGAGGGACGTAATAATTGATTTGCAAAAAGCCGTGGGAATAGGTATTGATGGCATCTCCCTTTATCCTTTGATATACAGTCCCAAAACTCCGATAACTAAACGATTCAAGCAACCACCAATCGAAACCGCAATGAGCATCTTTGAAACTGCAAAGAACTTTCTGGAAGATAATGGGTACAGCCACATAAATATCAACCATTTCACAAACGGGCGAGATAAATTCCGCTATTCTACGTATTTCAATAGTTTGGGGAACGTTCTCGGTTTAGGTGCCGGGGCAACGGGTTTTATAGCTAATTGCTTCCTGAAACATCCTTTTACAAGTAAAAAGTACATCCAGCAGAAGAATAACACTGTGGGGAGCGTTTTCAGCGTGCCCGCGAATGTCATCCCCGTATTGTGGTGCGTATCGCAAATCCAATACGGCAAGATAGATATAGAAACACCGCGAAGGAGATGGGATTTTGAGCCGCTTGAGGCGTTTGCCACGACCATAGAGAAATGTGAGGACAACGAGGAGATGATAGTCAGGAAGAATGTAATCGAACTCACCACGAAGGGTATGTTCTGGGCGAATACGATCGGTGCGGAGATGGCGGTTGAATGTTTATACAACGGAAGAGGAGAACTCGTGAGCCTTGAAGATAAGCTTTCTAAAATTGCAAAGGAGATCATGCTTGATAAGATAAGAAGCAGGAAGGACATATAACATAAGTTTTCGGTTTTTTATCCAAAACCTAACATTTTTAGGTTTATTTAGAAAACCTAACATTTTTAGGGCAGGGTTTTTGTATCCCTAACTTTTAATTAGAGATGGGGAAAGACAAAGATGAAATTGTTGAGCGAAGTCGAGCCAGAGGTGAAAGTGGCAGTAAAGAAAATAGATGGTGGATTGGAGGTCAAAAGAAACCTGGAGGAATTGGGCATTTCAGAAGGAACCGAGCTCACGGTAGTGGCTACTGAGCCCGTGCACGTGCACGCAGGACCTATTTCGTTAAAAGCTGCAGGACGAGAAGCAGTCGTAGCTCGCGGATGGGCGGATAAGGTGTATGTGGAGAGAAGAGGCGAGACGGTTCCTCTTCTAAGGCTTGAAGCGGGAGAAAAGGGGACAGTGAGCACAATAGAAGGCGGAAAAGTCTTTGAAGATAATTTCGCTCTGCTTGGCATAGAAAAAGGTAAGGAAATAGAGTTCCTGCGGCATCTACCCGATGACACGCTGGTGTTGAAGATGGACGACCGCGAGATAAGTATGGGTGAAGGTCAGGCATCGAAGGTGCTGGTAGAACACGGAGGGAAAAACATCCAGGTTAATTATCTTGGAGAAGGCGAGCACGTAAAGATAAGCAAAGTACTCGGTGGAACTGCGCTAAAGGAAAAATTTGAGCAAATGGGCGTAGTGGAAGGCAAAGAGATAACGTTGGTCAGGAAGGAGACGCCAGCACCGAGTCCAAAAAGAGGAACCTACGTGCTCGCGAAGCTCGGTGAGCAACTGGTGACCATCGGACGTGGACTCGCAGAGAAGGTCTGGGTGGAATAAGTATAGTGAGAGGTGGAAAGCGAAAAATGGACAATTACGGTGCCATGCTACCGTTAAGCCGGTTGAAACCCGGAGAAGTGGGGCGAGTAATGGCTGTTGAAGGCGGACATGGAATTCGTCAGAAGTTGTTTTTAAGAGGTTTATTTGAAGGTAGCGTGGTTCGCGTGATTTCCTGTTATGGACCTGTTACCGTGGAGGTGGATAGAAGCACGGTCTCCATAGGCAGAGGAATGGCGCAAAAAATAATCGTGAAGAGGATATGAAGAAATGGAGAAGAAGTTGAGTGATATGGATTTTGACGAAGAAGGAACGGTGAAGGAGATAGACGAGAATTTGAAGAAGCAAGTAGCCGGTATGGGTATCCGCGTGGGTAAAAACATAAGAATGGCGACGAAACAGCCCATAAAAGGACCGGTGGTGGTAGAAGTGGACAAGTCGCTCACGTCTCTGGGCCTGGGCATAGCGGAGAAGATAATAGTGGAGGTGGGATAGGATGAGAATCTTATTGATGGGGCATCCGAATGTGGGTAAAAGCGTCTTCTTCAATCGGCTGACGGGCGCGAGAGTCTTTGAGTCGAATTATCCGGGTACGACAGTGGATTTCATGAAAGGCTGGATGCGGCTGGGAGGCGAGGATGTCGAGCTGATAGACGTGCCAGGAACGTTCTCTCTGGAGCCAAAAGATAAAGCGGAGGAGGTAGCGGTGAAAATGCTTACCGAAAATAAAGATTCGGTGGTGGTATGCGTGCTCGACGCGTCGAAGGTAGAGCGGGGTCTTTACTTAGCTCTGGAAATCATTGAACGCGGTTACCCGGTTGTGGTGGCATTGAACATGTGGGACGTTGCAAAGGACAAGAACATAAGAATAGATGTGGAGAAACTGGAGCGGATTTTGGGCGTGCCCGTGGTGCCAACGACGGCGATAAGTGGCGAAGGGTTCAAGGAGCTCGTATCTAAGCTAAAAGAAGCGAGACCTGCGAAGATAGAAGAAATCGTTGAGCGGGCAGGTGCAGGTAAAAAAGGAGGTGGTGAAGTTGCCGCTGTCAGTGGATGAGCGCTGGGATTTGATAGAGAAGATAACGAAACAGACGGTGGAATTTGGTGCGTATAAGCATACACTGAAGGATGCGATTGCGGAACTCACGGTTAAGCCGCTTACCGGGATACCGGTAGCAATTGCGGTTTTGTATGGCTTCTGGTCGTTTTTCTGCGATTTCGCCGGCACTCTATTCACTGACGGCTTCATGGTTAAGATTTTTGATGAGCACTGGCTGCCGTGGTTGCAGTCAGTTTTTCCCGGTGGGTTGGGAAACCCGGTGTATGCACTTATGGTAGATGCGGGGCATTTAGAGAATGGAGTGCTTGTACCCTCGGACAACTGTTTTGAGGCTTTTGGAGTGCTCACCAGCGGACTGTTCGTGCCTTTTGGCGTGGTTCTGTGGGCGGTGCTGGCGTTTTATCTGATGTTTGCATTCCTGGAGGATATAGGCTATTTGCCAAGACTGGCGGTTCTCGTTGATACAGTATTGCACAAAATAGGTCTGCACGGCTATGCGATTGTGCCCACTTTCCTTTCTCTGGGCTGCAATGTCCCGGGCGTAACGGCAACGAGAGTCCTGGAGACGAGGAAACAGAGGTTCCTGATGATTACACTACTGGGGATATTTATCCCCTGCGGTGCGCAGATAGGAATCATGCAGGATTTAGTGCCGGAACTGATGGGCTGGATATTCCTTACTCTTGCTATCGGCTATCTGGGCTTTGGATACATCTTGAACAAAATCGTGCCTGGTGAGTCGCCGGAGATCATAATGGATGTGCCACCGTATCGAATGCCAACATTGAGGAACATAGCGAGGAAGCTGTGGATAAGGACTTCGCGTTTCCTGCTCGTTGCGGTTCCTTTCGTTCTATTGGGCTGTCTGATTGTTGGTCTTATGTACCTGACGGGAGCGATGGACTGGTTAGCGTCTGTACTGGGTCCGTTGCTAATGGTCTGGTTTGGAGTGCCGAAAGAGACGGTAGCGCCGTTAATAGCGGGCTTTCTGAGGAAAGATTTAGCGGTGGGAGTGCTCGGCGGTCTGATGGAACAGGGGATAATGACTCATTTCCAAGTCTTCACATCCGTGGTTCTGCTCTGTATCTATTTCCCGTGCCTGGCGACATTCGCACTGATGCTGAAGGAGGAGAACTGGAAAGAATTTCTCGGAAGCCTGGCTTCGCTTGTGGTGATGGTCTTTGTTTACGGTGGCTTGATACATTTAGTGGGGCTCATGCTGGGGGTGGCATAAACAAATGAACGAAGTGGAAGAGAAATTTGGGCAGATATATTTCACGATTTTGGGTGCAGTGGCACTGGCGTTTGGCGCTGCGGAACTGATAGCAAGTGCGGGAGGCGGATTTACGTGGGGGATTTTAGATTCTTCCGGTGCTACAGACCCCCTGTTCCTGCCGTGGAGAGCGATAATCCTCCTATCTGTGGGATTCTTTTACCTGAGCAGTGTGAAGGATTTCGCAGAGGTGCATCAACTGGCGAAGGCGGTGATGGCGAGTATAATGATATGGATAGTTGCGGGAATGGCGATATGGACGAGGATAGCGAGTTCTATACCGGGGGAAGAGACGTGGTTCAACAGTTTAGAGGGCTTTTTAGCGAGTTATGCGCCGCCATACTGCCCTGAGATGTTTCTATTGCCGTTCTCGCTCGTGATTGTGTATTATATCATGAAGGAGAAGGAAGCGGAGAAATGAAAAATAGAGGGAGCAGAAGCAAAATGCGAAGTGGAAAATTGCCATTAAAAGCAGTGGCAGTCACAATCATGGCATTGGGTTTGATGGCGCTATCCACAGCGAGTTTTAGTATTCCCGTTGATGCGCACATGCCGGGTGCAAAGGCACCGCCGGCGTTCGAGCTGTCGCCTATTGTAATCGCGGATGACGGGACAGAAGTGGAGATAACGATAGAAGATGTGGGGAATTATCACAATGAGCGTATGAAGGAATTTAAGAGAGATATGCTTAAGAAGCAGAATAAAACAGAGGAAGAAATAGATAAGATAATAGAGAAGGAATTCGCAGGATCAACGGGTATCTGTCCATGTTCGTCATTTGCATTCAGGGCAGCACTGCTGGGTATATCAGAACTGTGGGGCGATGAGATACCGGAGAGAGCGGACATAAAGTTTATCACTCGCCGCCCCACACCGGGTGCTACGCAATGTCTTCAGTATATAACAGGGACGGGACCAGGAGTTCCAGATGTGAAGTCTAAAGGAGAGCTTCAGATGATTCTGCCCGATGGAACCGAAGTAACGGATTTGTCGGTAAAGAACC
>Ga0190306_1000053_pt1 | contig 46403 bp, 45 predicted proteins | sample 48700734_MG_FD_161657 | JGI IMG/M metagenome (GOLD analysis project Ga0190306, IMG submission 161657) | Hydrothermal vent sediment bacterial communities from Southern Trench, Guaymas Basin, Mexico - 4870-07-3-4_MG | ecosystem: Environmental > Aquatic > Marine > Hydrothermal vents > Sediment ... | reverse complement strand
GAAGCTTCAATTCTGGATGAGAGTGGTAAGCTTGTCAAATCATTTTCATGGAAAAATGAAGCTCCGGACAAGGCTGTGTGGGATGGAACAGATAATGCAGGTACCCCGGCTCCTGCTGGTACTTATACATATTCTTTGACTTCCACTGATGAAGCAGGAAATGTGGCAGACCCTATTGTTCTGAAAGGGATAATTTTGGATTTAACCCAAACTACAGTTGCTCTTGTAATTGATAAACCTGCAATTTCTCCTGATGGAAATGGAATAAATGATTTTATGACTGTGTATATGGATCAGGCTGTAAAAGAAGGAATAGAATCCTGGGAATGGCAGATATTAAATACCAATGGTGATGTTTACTGGAAAGTTGCCGGAAAGGGAGATGTCCCGAAAGCAGTTGTATTTAACGGTAATGATTCTGCTGGAAATCCAATGCCCGAAGGGGACTATAATTTTGTTTATAAGGTATTTTACAGAAATGGAAACAGACCCAGTGCTCTTGAACCTTTTATTATAGACGTAACAGCTCCTGAAATTAATTTTACTGTAACTAACCCTGTGTTTTCACCAAATGGTGATGGCTTAAAGGATGATGCTGAAATTAAATTTAAATCTGATGGAAAAGTCACCTGGAAAGGAAGCATTCTTGATTCAAAAGGGAACGAAGTTGTTTCGACCAGTTCTGATGATACTACATCGTTGATTGTATGGAATGGTACTGACAAGAGTGGAGCAGAAGTTCCTAATGGAAATTATACTCTCCTTGCTTCTTTCACAGATTCTGCAGGAAATAGTACAAGTATTGAACCTTCTGTTTTGACTGTAAATAGAGATCCGGCTCGAATATCCCTTAAAACAGCAAAGGGATTCTCACCTGATAATGATGGTTCCAGTGATAGTATGATTATTCTTGTAGACACAAACCTTGATTACAATCTTGAGAGCTGGAAGCTTGATGTGATAGATGGGGAGGGGAATGTAGTAAGGGATATACAGGGGGTTGAAAATCTTCCTCCTGAATTTGTATGGGATGGATCTGCTATTGATGCAGATGGTAAAATGTCACTTGCAAAAGAGGGAAACTACAGTGTTCGACTGACTGCAAGCTACCTAAAAGGTGATCTTGTTGATGCAGTTTCAGATATCTTTGTCCTTGATCTTACAGCACCAAGTATAAATGTGGATGTTGCAACAGATCCCTTTGCAAGTACAGATAATGGTGTAGAGGGTGATGTATATCTTACCCTTAATGTTTTGGATAATACATCAGTTGAAAACTGGTCTATGGATGTTCTTAATACGAAGGGTGATGTTTTAAGATCTTGTTCAGGCACAGGAGATCCTACAGGGAATATTACCTGGAACAGCACTGATTCCAATATTGAAACAGGTGCTTCGATTAAAAATCCTGATTATATATTAAAATTGACGGTTACTGATATAGGTGGAAATGAGTCTGTCTATGAGACAGATATTCCACTGGATATTCTTCTTGTTTTAAAAGATGGGAAAAAATATCTTTCCGTCCCAAATATTATTTTTGGGGCTTATAAATATTCTCTGGGATCTGCAGGTGCAGATCAGCTTGCAGCAAATAATTCTTCATTGGACAGGGTGGCTTCTATTTACAAAAAGTATCCGGCCTATGGACTTGTATTGGAAGGTCATGCTCTAAATATTTATCTTGGTGGTTCCCGTGAAGCCGGGGAGGAAAAAATTCTGCTTCCGTTAACTGCCAATAGGGCTTCTGCTGTTAAGGATGCTTTGGTGGAACGGGGTATTTTGGAAACAAAAATAAGTACTGAAGCCTATGGAGGGCAGCATCCTGTTGCTTCTGTTAGTGATAGAAAGGTATGGTGGAAAAACAGAAGGGTTGAGTTTGTAATGACTGATCCTGTTGAATAGTGATATCCGGGAGTTGAAAAATACATCTTCCGGAATACTTTTTTATTCTTTACTGTAGAGGTTCTTGAAAAACTCGAAGAGTTTAGCAAGAACCTGCCTTTAGAGCCGCTCAGAATACCTTTTCAGGGTAAACAGTTATAGTTTTGAAAGCGGCTCTGTAGTTTTTTGTATGATTTAACTAATATTTTTTTATAAATACCCCTGATTGAGGAATTTTGGGGTTTTATTTTTTATTTTTAAATGTTAATTTATTAACAATACTTCAGTTTTCTTGACAAATGGGGGGTACTGGGGTAACCTAAAAAAAATGCAGGAAGGAATAGTTTTATAAAAAAGGAATTTATATGAGTTCTGTAAACGAAGGCCGGATAGTGCTTGATATGCAGCACATTTCCAAACAGTTTCCAAACGTCCTTGCCAATGAGGATGTAAGCATTCATCTGCGAGAAGGTGAAATTATTTCTCTTCTGGGTGAGAATGGAGCAGGTAAATCAACCTTAATGAATGTTTTATATGGGTTGTATCGACCTACTTCAGGGAAAATACTTCTGAATGGTAAAGAAGTTGAAATTTCTTCACCAAAGGATGCAATTCGAAATGGACTGGGAATGGTTCATCAGCATTTTATGCTAATAGACACCTTAACAGTAACTGAGAATATTATTCTTGGGAGTGAGCCAGGAAAGAGTGGAGTTATTGATTACAAGGCTGCCCGCAGGGAAGTTCTTGAACTATCCAAGAAATATCATCTTGAAGTTGATCCTGATGCACTCATCGAAAATATGGCGGTTGGCCTTCAGCAGAGAGTGGAAATATTAAAAGCTCTGTACAGGAAGGCAAAAATTCTTATTCTGGATGAACCTACTGCAGTTCTTACCCCTCACGAGGTTGAGCAATTATTTGAAGTAGTAGAGAAACTTAGGGAATCCGGAGTTTCCATGATTATTATTACCCATAAGCTGGAAGAAGTAAAAGCAATATCTGATAGAGTGTATATTCTTCGCAGAGGGAAATGTACAGGAGAGCGAGTTACAAAAGATATAACAAGGGAAGGAATGGCCAATCTAATGGTTGGAAGAGAGGTTGTTCTTACTGTTCATAAGGAAAAGAAAGAATTTTCCGGAGATCCCATCTTTGAACTATCTGATATAGTTGTAAAAAATGAAAAAGGTCTGAATGCTCTCGATGGTCTTTCCCTAAATGTCCGTCCCGGGGAGATTGTCGGAATTGCCGGGGTTGACGGGAATGGTCAGACTGAGCTTGCTGAAGCCATTATGGGTATGTGCAAACTGGAAAATGGGAAAATACTATTCAAGGGTGAAAGGCTTGAAAAATATTCTACAAGACAAAGAAGGAACAAGCATATTTCCAATGTTCCTGCAGATCGGCAGCAATTCGGCCTGATTCTTCCTATGGATATTTCTGAAAATATGGTTCTTGGTTTTCATGATGAAAAACCTTATGCCCATGGTTTTAATCTTGCATTGAATAATATTCATGATTATGCGGAAAGAATGGTTAAGGATTATGATATAAGAGCTACCGGAGTGGATGAACCTGTAGAGAATTTATCCGGTGGAAATCAACAAAAGGTTATTTTAGCAAGGGAATTTTCCAGAAATCCGGAATTCCTTCTTGTAGCACAACCAACAAGGGGGTTGGATGTCGGAGCGATAGAATATATCCATTCGCAAATTCTTAAAATGCGGGATAATAATGTTGGGATACTTCTTATTTCGTTGGAACTGGAAGAAGTTTTCTCCTTATCAGATAGAATACTCGTTCTTTATGAAGGGAAAATTGTTAAAGAATTTATTCCTGATGAAACCACTGACAAGGAAGTTGGTTTTTACATGACAGGTGGTAAAAAATCAGAATCCGGGGAAAAGGAGTAATCATGGAAATAACAAAACTCAAACCGGTTTTTTATACATTGGCGGCAATATCGGGTGTTGTAGGAATGGCAATGTATTTTTCTTCAATATTTTCCGGCATATTCTTAATAATTGCCGCCATAGTGATCTATTATATATATCGGGGATTGTTGACAAGTTACAAAACTGCAAAAGCTGAAGTTTATTCGGTATTAAAAAGTATGCTTATACCTCTTGTTGGTATAATTGCAGCAATTTTGATTGGAGCCATTATTATGGTTCTAACCGGTTATAATCCTGTTAGAGCCTATAAAGCATTATTTTATGGGGGCTTTGTAAAAAACTGGAGTATTTCCGTTTTAAATGCAACTCCATTGTTGTTTACCGGACTTTCGGTAGCATTTGCCTTTAAAGCCGGGCTTTTTAATATTGGAGCAGAAGGCCAGTACTATGTTGGTGCTATGGTAGCTACTTTTCTTGGAATAACCTTTAATCTTCCTCCTGTTGTATCAATCATTTTAATTTTTATTATTGGTGGCCTTTTAGCTGCTGCATATAACTTTATACCTGCGTTATTAAAGGTCAAGACAGGGGCTCATGAAGTTATTACTACCATGATGTTTGCACATATAGCAAAGTATCTTTCTTCAATTTTTATCCGGGGGATGGGAGGTGACAGTGCTGGATCTCATCCATATGTTACAGATCCTATACGAGATAGTAATTTCTTAATGAAGTTTAAAACAATTTTCCCTTCTGCCAATTATCGGGTGCATATTGGTATTTTAATAGGTATTGGAATGGCATTGCTTGTAAGCTACATTCTGTATAGAACGACTTTTGGTTATGAGATACGGGCTATTGGGCAGAATAAAGATGCTGCAAGAGGGCAGGGTATTAATGTTGGTAAAAATATATTTATAGCTCTTTTATTTGCAGGGTTCCTTTCAGGGTTTGCAGGAGTTACCCAGGTCATAGGCCTTGATCATAAAATGTTTGAAAATTTAAATGCAGGTTATGGATGGAATGGTGTTTCCGTTGCTCTTCTGGCTGCAAATAATCCAATTGGTGTTATTTTTACAGCGCTTCTCTGGGGTGCTCTGGATGCAGGTGGCCAGTATATGTCAAGGACTACTCAGACTCCTAATTCCATTGTAGAAATAATTAAAGGAATCATATTGTTCCTTCTTGTTGCTAAATATATCTGGGCCTGGCTTGGACACAGGTTAAAACGCTGGCTTGGGAAACGATTGCAAAAAAACGGGGGGGTACAATAATGGAAGGAATTTTAGCAATTCTTAATACAGATCTTCTGGTAGCAACCATTAGATTATCCACTCCTATAACTCTTGCTGCTGTGGGTGCTACAATATGTGAGCGTTCCGGTATTGTTAACATAGCTATGGAAGGTATGATGATTATGGGAGCATTTTTTGCTGTCGTAGTTGCATATTTTACCGGTAATCCATGGTTGGGGCTTCTTGCCGGAGTTGTTGCCGGTGGTATTTTTTCTCTGGTTCATGCTGTTGCTACGGTAACATTTCATCTTGATCATGTTGTTTCAGGTGCAGTTTTAAATATTTTAAGTTTTGGTATTGTTCGATATTTAATGGTTCTCTTTTTTGGTCATCCGGGAACTACAGAGCCTATTCCTCATGGTCTTAACGAATATCAGTTTGCAATTCCCGGACTTTCAAAGATTCCTGTACTGGGATCTATGTTTTTTAATCAGACTCCCATTGTTTATATGTCATTTTTATTAATAATAGCTGCTCTGTTTTTTCTTAAAAGAACAAAGGTTGGTCTTCACCTAAGGGCAGCAGGGGAGCATCCCATGGCTCTTGAAACAATAGGTGTTTCAGTATACAAAATGCGCTATCTCGGGGTCTTAATATCCGGATTATTTTCAGGATTGGCAGGGGCATATTTGTCAATTGAGAATGCGGTATCTTTTACAGAAGGAATGTCTAATGGACGAGGGTTTATTGCTCTTGCGGCTATGATTTCCGGGGGCTGGACAGCAATTGGATCGTTTCTTGCCGCACTGTTTTTTGGATTTGCAGATGCATTTCAAATTCGAATGCAGATTTTTAAGGTTCTGCCAATTCCTGCTGAGATTTTTATTATTTTTCCCTATGTTGCAACTGTCATTGCTGTAGCCGGTCTTGTAAGAAAATCAAGATCACCTAAGGCAGATGGAATTGACTTTATTATAGAAAGGGAAGATGGTTAGGGTTTGAATAATTCTCGTATGAGAGTTAATTATATAAAGGATTTTGTTTTTGGAGGAAAAGTATGAATAAGTTTACACGGATTTCAGTTATAATACTGGTTCTGGCACTTGCTTTCTCAGGTATTGTGTTTGCTAATGGTAATTCAGAAAAAACTGATACAGCAGCCGCAGCAAAGATTATTGTTGGTATGGCAACTGATACAGGTGGTCTCGGTGATAAATCATTTAATGATGGATCTTATGAAGGTGTGAAAAAAGCTGCAGTTGATTTTAATCTGGATGCCAGAGTTGTGGAATCAAAACAGCAGACTGACTATGTTCCAAACCTTGCAGGTCTTGCAGAAGATGGCTCCAAGGTTGTTTTTGCTATTGGTTTTCTAATGGCAGATGCTATGATTGAAGTAGCAAAAAACAATCCTGATACAGTGTTTGCCGGTATCGATATTGGGCTTGATCCGGCAACTGCTCCCAAGAATGTTCAGGGTCTCCTGTTTAAAGAACAGGAATCAGGATATGTTGCTGGTGTACTAGCAGGTCTCATGACTAAAAAATATGCTTCTGTTTCTGACAGACTAAATGATGATAATGTAGTTGGTATGGTTCTTGGTATGGATATACCTCCTGTAGAAAGATATCAGGCTGGTTTTTATGCTGGTGTTAAATCTGTTAATCCTGATTGTAAGGTTCTCAGTGTTGTAACTGGTGTTTTTACAGATCAGGCAAAGGGTAAGGAATCTGCTCTTGCCATGATTGAACAGGGTGCGGACATTATTTTTCAGATTGCAGGTTTAACAGGAATTGGTGCTTTAAACGCTGCTGATGAAGCTGGTGTTGCTGGTATTGGTGTAGATGTTGACCAGTATGGCGTTGCTCCTGAAGCAATTATGACTTCCGCTGTAAAGGGTATTACCCAGGCTACATATTTAACAGTTAAAGATGTTATAAATGATAAGTTTGTTGGTGGTGGTAACAGAACTTTTGGTATAAATGAAGATGCTACTGGTATTGCACCTTACCATAACTGGAACAGTCTTATTCCTGCAGAGGTAAAAGATGCTGTAGATAAAGCTATTGCAGATCTTAAATCAGGTAAAGTTGTTGCCCCTGCATCCCGTGCAGAAGCTGGTTACGAAGGTTAATATACACAAAGCTTTGTAATTAAAACCGGATCTTAAGATCCGGTTTTTTTTATCTTGCTTAGTTAAGTGATCAAAGTTAAAATGCATGTACAGGAGAAGAATTAGTTATGGATAAAAGAATAGCTGCATTAACAAAGGCATCAGATTATATAAACAGTAAACTTGATTTTAAGCCTGAAATTGGAATGGTTCTTGGTTCCGGTCTTGGAGTTTTGGGAGATGAAGTCGAAAGTCCTGTAATAATCAAGTATGAAGATATTCCCGGTTTCCCAGTATCTACTGTCGAAGGCCATGCCGGACAGCTTGTTGCTGGAACTCTTGAGGGTAAAAAGGTTCTGGTTATGCAGGGCAGGTTTCACTATTATGAGGGTTATTCCTATGAAACCGTAGTTTTTCCAGTAAGAGTAATGAAGCTTTTGGGCATTAATAAATTTCTGGTTACCAATGCCTCTGGTGGTGTAAATAAGGATTTTGATCCCGGTGACCTTATGCTAATTTCTGATCATATTAAATTTGATGTAAATGGACCTCTTCGAGGCCATAATATGGATGATTTTGGATCAAGATTTCCTGATATGTCAGATGCCTATAAAAAATCTCTCCGGACAATGGCAAAGAAAGCTGGTGATGCTTTGGATATTCAACTTAGGGAGGGTGTGTATGCCTTTATGGGCGGTCCTAACTATGAGACTCCGGCAGAAATACGTATGTTGGGTATTCTGGGAGCTGATGCAGTAGGAATGTCCACTGTTCCTGAGGTTCTGGCTGCGGCTCATGCTGGTATGGATATTCTTGGTATTTCATGTATAACAAATATGGCAGCAGGAATTCTGGATCAGCCCCTTAATCATGCAGAGGTAATGGAAACAGCAGCTATTGTCAGGGATAACTTTATTGCACTTGTCAGAAAAATTCTTACAATGTGGAAGTAATGAAACCGGAAGATATCATAAAAAAACTCGATCTTATTCCTCTTGCAAATGAGGGAGGATATTACCGGCAAACGTGGGTATCAGACTTTATTCTGGATGGATCAAATATCGTTTCCCATTATGGAGAGAAAAAAATTGCCGGAACTGCTATCTATTTTCTTCTGGTAAATTCCTATGAAGGATTTTCTGCCCTTCATACTCTTCCAACAACGGAAATATATCATTTCTATCTTGGAGATCCTGTTCAATTAAGTCTTTTTTATAATAATGGCAGTGTAAAAAATATTATTCTGGGTCAGGATATTTTATCAAATGAACTACCTCAAATTACTGTTCCTCCTTCAGTTACACAGGGTTCTGCTCTGGTTCAAGGTGGAAAATGGGCCTTACTTGGAACAACTATGGCTCCCGGTTATTCCGACAATGATTTCAACCTGGCTTCCAGAATAGAAATGCTGAAAAAATATCCTGAAAATAAAGAGTTAATAATTTCATTAACCAGAGAAAAACAGGACTTATAAATGGGTAATTGGAATATTGAAGGTAAAAATGTACTTATTACCGGTGCTTCCGGTCATTTGGGTAGTGTAATTGCACACAGTTTCAGTCAGGCAGGCTGCAGAGTTTTTTTACAGGGTAGAAATGAAAAGAAACTTCTAGACTTGCAAAAAATTCTTGCTGGTGAATCTATTGTAGTTACTGGGGACATTTCGGATGTCATAATTATTGATAAAATATTCTCAAAAATTGGCGGTAAGTATAAATCCCTGGATTTTTTAATTAATAATGCAGGTTTACAGACAGTGCTTCCCATAAATCAGCTTGAATCCGGGGATTGGGAAAATATGATGTCAATAAATACAAAAGTGCCTCATTTATGCACAAAGGCTTTTCTTGAGCTTTATAAAAAATATCCGTCAAATAATTCTGCAATAGTAAATATTGCATCCATTGAAGGAAGTGTTCCGGCATTGGCTCACAGTCATTATGCGGCTTCCAAGGGAGCACTTATACAGTATACCCGTGCATCTGCTTTGGAGCTGGGTGCCTACGGGATAAGAGTTAACAGTGTATCTCCCGGACTAATCGATCATGAAAATCTTAAGAAGGATTGGCCTGATGGAGTGATCAGATATATAAAGTCTTCTCCTTTATCCCGGCTGGTGGATCCGGTCGAGGTCGCAGATACAGTCCTTTTTCTTAGTTCACCGTATGCACATGGGATAACCGGAGTAGATTTAAGAGTGGATGCAGGCATGGGGGTTGTTCAGGGGTATTAGTGTAGAAATGTCCTATAGTGTGTCTTTACACGATGATTTTTTCTGCAATAGATCTAATATGATCAGTAATTTCTTCCTCATCCTTAACCCTTCTATTCTTCATTAAAATTTCCCCGTCACAAATAACTGTATCAACGCAACTCCCATTGGCTGAGTATACAAGATTGGATATAAGGTTATGTGATGGAACAAGTTCCGGAGTATTTTGGTCTAAAAGGAGACAGTCAGCAAGTGCTCCTACTTTAATTTCGGAGGATAGTTGGGGAAAAATAGATGCATCTGAACCAGTTGCAATATTGAAAATACTCTCTGCACTCATTAGTTCCGGATTATTATTATGAAATTTTTGAAGAAGGGCAGCAAATTTCATTTCTTCAAACATATCCAGATTATTATTTGAGGCACAACTGTCTGTTCCCAGCAAAATTCTAATTTTTCTATCTTTAATTTTGCTGTATGGGAAAACCCCTCCAGTAGCCAGTTTCATATTGGACGAGGGATTGTAAACAACAGTAACATTATTTTTTGCCATAAGATCAAGCTCACTATCATCCAGCCAAATAGAATGTGCTGCAATTAGCTCTGTTTCCAATAGCCCTGTTTGTTCAAGAAGTTTTGCTGGCCGTATGCCATAATTCTTTATACATTCGTTAACTTCAAATTCAGTTTCAGAGAGATGTATATGAACTGGTATATTTTTTTCTTTTGAGAGCTTTGCTATCCATAACAGACTTTCTTTTGAAAGGGTATATATAGAATGGGCTGCAAGAAATAGACTGTTTTTTTTTGAATGTTCAGTATTTGCAATATCATATAGACAGTTCTTTTTCATATTTTCTGCTTTTTCTTTATTAAAAAAGTCAAAAAGGGCAGGACCGGCAGCGGATTTAATACCGGAATCTATAAAAGCCTTCTGAGTCATACCAAAGTGAAAGTACATATCATTACAAAATGTTGTTCCGGATTTTATCATTTCAAGAACGGCAAATCTGGTTCCCCAGTATGCATCTTCGGGAGTAATATTTGCTTCTGCAGGCCATATTTTTTCTTCCAGCCAGGGTTGGAGTTTCATGTCATCACCAAAACCTCTTAAAGGAGCCATGGCTGCATGGGTATGTCCATTTTTTAGTGATGGGACAATAATTTTGTTTTCCGCATTAATTATTTCTGCTGATGGATCTTCTATTTTCTGGTCAATACGGGTAAATATACCGTTGCTTATTAAAATATCCCTTTTTTTTCCATTTAGTATTGCATTTTTTATGAGCAGGTTCATGACTTTTCTCCTTTAACCCTTTACAATGTTGGGTATTCTATTTAAACATATTTAAGCTAAATACGAAAGTGTAGTACTGTTGTTACAATTAATAGTACTGTTAATTATAGTAGGAGTTATCAATGGATTTTGATTTAAAAAGCCTTCATCCTCTGGAAATAAGGTTGTTGAGGCATGTTGCTAAAAATGTAAAAATTACAACAGAACGTATAAGTACAGAATTGTCCTACAAACTTGGACAGTGTAATCAGGCCTTTAGCTGGCTTTCAGCAAAATCTTATATTGGAGAGACCAGTAGGAATCTTCGAACTTTATATGAGATTACAGAAATTGGACGGGAGTATTTTGAACTGGGGATACCTGAAGTTAGAATAATAAATCTGCTCCAAAGTAAGGGTCCTTTAAAGATGCCTTCTATAGCTAAAGAACTTGGGCTTGAAAATAAAGATGTTGGTTCTGCCTTCGGTCAGTTATCAAAAGAAGGCATTCTAAAAATGGATGCTGATAAAAATGTTGAAATTAAAAGTACAGATCTGCCTCCAAGGATAACACTTTTTGAATCACTTTTAGCAAAGGGAACCAAGCAGGGTATTCTTGATGAGTCTGAGTTGAATGTAGATGAACTTGCCGTAATGAAATCCAATAGCAAAAAGAGGGGAGCTGCAGGATCGCCCTTTAAAATTATAGAAAGAGAAGATCTGGAATATAAACTAACTGATGATGGAGAGAAAGTTAGAAATCTATTATTGGAACAGGGTCTTACCGGTGAAGAGATTGGCTCTCTTACACCGGAAATGCTTGCAAAGGGCTCCTGGAAAGGGAAAGATTTTCGGGAGTATAATATAAATACCCCTCCCAGCAGAGTACTTCTGGGACGTAGAAATCCCTATAGTCAGTATCTTCAGTGGGTAAAAGATAAACTTTCTTCTCTTGGTTTTGAAGAATTTGACGGCCCTCTTGTAGAGACTGAATTCTGGAATGGAGATGCGTTATTTATGCCCCAGTTCCACAGTGCAAGGGATATTCATGATGTCTACTATCTTAAAAATGCTGCGTCTGCCAAAAAAATTGAGCAACCCTGGCTGGATCAGGTTTCAGAAACTCATGAAAACGGGTGGAAAACCGGAAGCCGTGGCTGGGGATATAAGTTTGACCACGATTTTACCAGACGTCAGGTATTGCGAAGTCAGGGGACGGTTTTATCTGCAAAACAGCTGCATAAAGCCAAAATACCCGGAAAATATTTTGGTGTAGCCCGTTGTTTCAGGTATGACCAGGTAGATGCAACCCATGGTGCTGATTTTTATCAGACTGAAGGTATTGTTCTTGGAGATGATGTAAACCTAAAAACACTTCTTGGTTTGTTGAAAATGTTTGCTGAGGAAATTGCCGGAGCTGAAGAGGTTCGCTATGTTCCCGGTTACTTTCCTTTTACAGAACCCTCTATAGAGGTTCATATTAAACATCCTGTTCTTGGATGGTTTGAGCTTGGCGGCAGCGGGATATTCCGTCCCGAAGTAACAAAGGCAATGGGAATAGATGTCCCGGTACTTGCATGGGGATTAGGTATTGATCGAATGGCTCTTATGCATCTTGGATTAAATGATCTTAGGGAGCTTTTTACCCCTAATATTGAAAATGTACGTCTTAGAAGGAGCAAATAATCATGCCTAAAATAGAAGTTAAACGTGATACTTTATATAGCTTTATTGGAAAGACTTATACTGATAATGCTCTGGAAGATCTTCTTCCATGTGCAAAAGCAGAACTTGACGGGGTTGATAATGATGAAGGTATTTTAAAGGTTGAACTTAATGATACAAACAGACCGGATTTATGGTCTACAGCCGGCCTTGCCAGACAGCTTCGGGTATATGAGGGCGGCAGGGGGGCTCAGTATAATTTCTTTTCAAATTCTAAAAAATCTCTGGATGCAGAGATGCGAATAGTTAAAGTTGATCCTGGTATTAAGGCTACAAGACCCTTTATGGCAGCTTTTGCAGTTACTGGTAAAGCTGTGGATGATTCTTCTTTAAAAGATTTAATCCAGACACAGGAAAAATTATGCTGGAACTATGGACGTAAAAGAAAATCAATTGCTATGGGTGTTTACCGTAGTGATCTGATAAACTATCCTGTTTTGTATACTGCTGCTGATCCTGATAAGACAAAATTTATTCCCCTTGGAATGGATAAAGAGATGAATCTTAGGGAAATTATTAAAGAACATCCCAAGGGTCAGGAATATGGGCACATAGTTAAAAATGATGATAAGTTTCCATTTATTACAGATTCAAAGGGTAATGTATTAAGCTTTCCCCCTGTTATAAACAGTTCCGAAATTGGATCAGTTAAAGTTGGTGATGAGAATCTTTTTATTGAACTGACAGGGACAGATCTTCCATCGTTAATTTTAACAGCTTCGATTGTAGCCTGTGATCTTTCCGATACCGGATTTACAATTCTGCCAGTCAGGGTTGAGTATCCCTATGATACAGCTTTAGGGAAAAGCATAACTACACCATACTATTTTCAGGAAGATATTTCTGTAGATATGGATTATGCCCGGAAACTTCTAGGTACGGATTTATCAGCAGAAGAAATGATTTCAGCACTGGAAAGAATGGGAATAAAACCTTCAGTTGAGGATAAGGCTATTAAAATTAGAGTTCCGGAGTACAGGAATGATTTTCTTCATTCTGTAGATATAGTGGAAGATATTATGATGGGGAGGGGTATGGACAGTTTTGAACCTGTTATGCCCTCGGATTCTACAGTAGGAAGAATAAGCCCTGAGGAAGAGTTTGCCAGGAAGACTAAAGATATTCTTATAGGACTGGGGTTTCAGGAAATGATCTACAATTATCTTGGATCCGGAAAAGATTATATAGAAAAAATGAATATTTCCGGAGATAATCATATTCAGATATTAAACCCTATGACAGAAAATTATGAGTATGTACGTGCAAGTATTCTTCCCTCGGTTCTTAACTCGGAGTCTGTATCTGCAAATGCTGTGTATCCTCATAATATATTTGAAATTGGTAAAGTAGCTTTTCTTGATTCTAATGATAATTCCGGGACTGTTACTAAAAACTCTCTTGGTTTTCTTAGTGCAGATAGAGCAGAAGGTTTTAATCAGGTAAGCAGTTGTGTTTCTGCAATTTTTTACTATCTGAATAAAGACTATGAGCTGGTTGAACTTGATGATCCCCGATTTATAAAAGGTCGATCTGCAAAAATTATGTATAAAAATAAAGAAGTGGGAGTATTTGGTGAGGTTTCTCCTCTGGTTCTGGAAAACTGGGGTATACAGATGCCTTCTACCTGCTGTGAGATTGATATGGATATTTTAATGGAGGCATAGATAATGGATATTGTAACAGAAGCTGTTCAGTTAAAATGGGAAGAAGATTGTAATATTATTGTCGGGCAATCTCATTTTATAAAAACAGTAGAAGATATCCCTGAAATTTTAATAAGCTCGGTACCTGGTATTGAATATGGCCTTGCCTTCTGTGAAGCTTCCGGGCCATGTTTAATACGTACAGAGGGTAATAACACAAAGTTGGTAGAAGAAGCTTCTGCCTGTGCTTTATCTGTTGCTGCAGGTCATACTTTTTTTCTTATATTGAAAAATGCGTACCCTATAAATGTACTTAATCAGATAAAAAACTGTCAGGAAGTAGTATCCATTTACGCTGCAACTGCTAATCCTCTGCAGATTCTTGTTGCAGAAACCAAGCAGGGCAGGGGTATTGCAGGCGTAATAGATGGTTTTTCACCAAAGGGTGTGGAAAATGAAGAGGATAAGACTGACAGGAAAAAACTGTTGAGGAATATTGGGTATAAGATTAAATAAAATCTTGCAATATCTGGAATTTCAATTATACTGAGTATATGGTTCATGTACATTTTCTTCTTCATCTGGCTATTATTCTTATTCTTTCCAAATATGTTGCGGCTTTGGCTATTAAGTTTAAAATGCCTCCTGTTCTTGGAATGATAATAACTGGTATTTTAATTGGTCCATCAGCTTTGGATATCGTAAAAACTGATGTTGTAATACAGTGGCTTGCTAAATTAGGTGTTATTCTCCTCCTTTTTACAGCAGGCCTGGATACTGATCTTGTTCAAATGAAATCCCAGGGGAAAGCTTCTTTATTAACCGCAGGAGGCGGGGTTCTTGTCCCGTTTCTCCTTGGTTATTTTACATCCCTTTTTTTTGGTCTTGATAATTTTTCTGCAACACTTATGGGTACTGTTTTAATGGCTACCAGTGTTAGTGTAACTGTAATGACCCTCATCGATTTAAAACAGCTCCATTCTTCTGAAGGAACAACAATTTTAGGTGCTGCTATTATTGATGATGTTATTGGTATTCTTATGCTGACCTTTGTTTTTGGTCTCCATGGTGGAGAAAATAATATTCTATTGTCAATGGGGAAAATACTAGGATATTTTGTACTCTCTTTTTTAGTTGGATTTTTCCTGTTTAAACCGATTATCCGGTTTACTAAAAGGCTTAATGTTGAATCCGGGGTGGTTACCATTGCTCTTGCACTGTGTTTCTTTTATGCCTGGGCTGCAGAGAAGGCCGGTATGGCTGAAATAACCGGTGCATATATTGCCGGCCTTTTTATTGGGCAAACCAGATTTAAAAGAACAGTTAGTGAAGGTGTGGAAACTTTAGGACAAACCTTTTTTGTAGCAATTTTTTTTATAAATATTGGTCTCGAAACTCATTTAGAGAATATTTCCGGAAATCCCCTTTTTATAATACTCATTATATTATTTGCAATTATAGGGAAAATATTTGGTTCAGGTCTCGGTGCGAAGGTGGGTGGTTTCAGTTTGGGGCAGTCAACAAGAATTGGTGTGGGAATGGTGCCCAGAGGGGAGGTTGCATTAATTATTTCTGCCATGGCTTTAACAAGGGGCATTTTTACTCAAACTGAGTATTCCACAACAGTTCTTATTGTTATTCTGTCTGCTATACTAACTCCTCCCCTTTTAAAATTGACATTCAGGGAGAAAAAAGAAACATGAAAGAAACAAAAGTTGGTGAAATTAGAAAACTAATAACATTGGAACCGGCAGTTGTTGTAGAAAATGAACAAATTGAAAATGTTATAAAAATATTTATAGATAACCCTATAATAAGAGCAGTTTATGTTGTTGATAAAAAAAGACAGCTTGTTGGAATTATTACGATGCGGGATATACTAAAAAAAATAAGTATAGATTTTTCTTCAATGGCATCCATATACTCTGATTCCAGTTTTTCAAGTTATAAAATTGCTTCATCCCGGAATAAAAAAAATGCCACGGATCTTATGGATCCTGAATTTTATTATGTTACTGATAATGATCCCATTGAAAAAGCATTTAATTTGTTATTTAGTAATAATGCAGGAGAAATTCCGGTAGTTGATAAAACTGAAAAATTAATTGGAGACCTGAATATTATAGAGTTGCTGGTGCTTTGGCATCAAAATCACAGTACAACAGGAGAATAATATGTATATAATTGATTATTTAAAACCTGAAGGAATTAATATCCAGGCGGAAGGTAAGAATAAAAAAATCATAATATCCAATCTTCTGGAACAGGCTGGTGAAAATCGTATTATTCCAAAAGACAAAATACAGGATATATTTTCTGCGGTAATGGCAAGAGAGGCTCAAAATTCCACCGGAATAGGTAATGGCATTGCTATTCCACACTGTAAAACAGATCTTGTTTCCCAGGGAATAATACTTGCAGCAACAATGCCTAACGGGATTAAGTATAATTCACTGGATAATAAACCTGTTAATATTCTATTTCTGTTTATTTTTCCTGGAAATGAGAACAAGGAATATCTACAGATTCTTGCCAAGGCAGCCCGATTGTTCAGTGATGAAGTAATCCGGCACAAACTTATATTGTCACATACAAGTGAAGACTTTAGAGAAGTTATAGCCAAAAATGATATCATACCCATTCAAAAGGGGAATAATGGTAAGTATCTTTTTATCCTTGCACTTAGTGATCAGAAAAAAATGCAGATTGTTATATCCAATCTTGTTGAAATTGGGGCACAAACTTCACTTATACTGGATAGTGAAACTCTGGAAAAAAAGCTTGCTTATGACATTCCTATGTTTGCAGGACTAACACATTTTAAAGGGAAGTCACCGTATTCAAAGACATTTATAGGTATAATGGATAATTCAAATCAGATTGATTACCTTAATAACCTCCTTTTAAAAGAGGAGATAGACTTAAATGCCCCTGGAGCAGGCTTTCTGCTGACAATAAAAGCGGATAAGATAATTGGAGGAATCCCGGAAGAAATAGAAGTTTAATCTTTGTATTTTGATATTCTTTCTACAGCCGTCTATATATATGCTGTATAGAAGCATCCCTGAAAAGAATTCTATTCGGAAATGGATGAAAACTCAGGTCAATTTTAAGATTTAAGACCTGTACTTTTCCGGCAATTGACCCTTTTGTATAACACAATAGTAGATAAATAATTCCATAAGCATTAAATGGCTGTTTTTATTTGTTTCTCTTGCAAGAATATCATATTTTGCAATTAGAACAATAATATTTTGTAATTCCTTAGTGGTATAATTTTTCAGTCCATCCAGGTATGTTTGCTGATTTCGTTTTCCCCGTATTTGAGCCTTTGATAAAGCTTCTTCACGACCGTAGTGTTTAGAAAAAAGTTGTGAGAGTGTTAAAAGTTTTCTAAATTGCCACTGCAATCCACTAATAAGCTGCACCGGGGAGCCCTCTCCTGATAGAGCTATCTTATGGAGAATTTCTATTGAAGAGGAAAAGTCAGAAGCAGATATTTTTTTAAAAAGTGTAAATACATTTTCCTCTTTACTATGGTAGATAAAATGTTCAATATCCTGCTCTTCTATATGTGAATTTTTACCAAAATATATTGCCAGATGAGTGCATGCATTTCTCAGGTCATTGGTATTATTTTCTACCATCTCCAGGATCATTTCTATTGCATCGTTTGATATTTTTATATTATCTTTTCTAAAAAAATTTGATATCCATGATTTTTTTTGATTCTCAAAAAGTTCCCAAAAAATATGCACTGATTTTTTAGGTATTGCACTAGTAATTTTTTTGTCGATTGAATTTTTATCGGATAAAAGAAATAATGTACAGTCCGATCCTGGCGATTTAATATATGAAATTAATTCTGTAATATCATTTTTCTTTAAATCTTCCAAATTCATTAATGTAACGAATTTATAATTGGAAAAAAGAGATCCGTTTTTCATAAGGGATACTATTTCTGCAACTGATGAATCATAGGGATAGAATTTATGGATATCAGGCAATTCACCAGATTGATTTTTATAGTTAGCAATAATTTTCCGGATTTCATCATTTTTTTGACCAAGTTCAGAGCCTAAAAAAAGATATACAGCTTCAGGACTACTCATAGCTTCTAATTAAATATTGAAGTTTACCCAGAATTCTTACATTTTGGGAATAAATAGGCGGATAAACCGGATTTTCCGCCTTTAATTTTATTCTGTTTTTCTCTTTGTAAAATCTTTTTAATGTAACAGCTTCATCATTTACCATTGCAACTATAATATCCCCATCTTCTGCGGTCTGCCTATAAACCATTACAGCAGTATCACCATCCATTATACCTATATCCTGCATACTGTCACCCCTTACTATTAATGCAAAATGTGTACCAATGCTAAGGCTGGAAGAAGGGATTTTAATGAAACCATCAAAATTTTCTTCTGAGAAGAGGGGTTTTCCTGCTGCAACATTCCCAAGAAGAGGAACTTCTATTAATTCTTCAAGATTTTCTTTTTCTTTGATAATACCAATAGCTCTGGATCTGTTAACATCACAGTGTATTTTACCTTTTTTTTCAAGTGCTTTAACATGGTCATATGCGCCATTTACCGTTATCTGGAAATTCGATGCAATTTCCCTCATAGTTGGCGGATATTTACTTAAATTTATAAAATCTACAATAAAGGTGAGGACTTCTTCCTGGCGTTTTGTTAATTCTTTCACTTAACTATTTCAATTCCTAATTTTTTGATTTTACCGTGTAAATTACTTGGATAAATTCCAAGTGTTTCTGCAGCTTTTGATATATTATACTCATTTTGTTCCAGTTTTTGAATAATAAACTGTTTTTCAAATTTATTTTTTGCATCATTAAGTTTCATTCCTGTATATTCGGTGCTAATGGTGGTTTCTCCCTGTGAAACATTTTCTTTTAAATAGTATTTTACAGTATCTATGGAAATTTCTTCCTCATCAGACATAATATTAATTCTTTCAATAAAATTTTTTAATTCCCGTATATTACCCGGCCAGGTATAATTTCTTAATAGCCTGAGCCCTTCCACTGATATTGTTTTACAGAATTTATTGTTAGGAGATTGGAATTTCCCCATGAAATATTGTATTAGCTCCTCAAGATCGCTTATTCTGTCTATTAGTGATGGTGCATGTATGGGAACCACATTTAATCTGTAATATAAATCTTCTCTAAATCTTCCTGCTTTTACCTCATGTGTTATGTCTTTGTTTGTTGCAGTAATAACCCGAATGTCAACTGAAATAGGTTTTTCACTGCCAATTCGTTCAAATTTAAGTTCCTGAATTGCCCTTAGAACCTTAGCCTGGGCATTTAATGACATATCCGCAATTTCATCAAGAAAAAGTGTTCCTTTATGAGCAAGTTCGAATTTACCTTTTCTTCTGGCTATTGCAGATGTAAATGCTCCTTTTTCATGCCCAAATAATTCACTTTCTATTAAAGTATCAGGAATTGCAGCACAATTTACTTCAATGAAAGGGCCATCAGCCCTTAGGCTGTTTTTGTGGATCTCCCTTGCAATTAGTTCCTTTCCTGTTCCGTTAGCTCCTGTAATCAATATTTTTGCATCAGAAGCAGCACTTTGTTTAATTCTATTCCAGATTGCTTTCATTTGATCTGAGGATCCTATCATTTTGTCTTCTAAAAATATCGAGTTTTTAAGTTTGGTATTTTCCTTTTTTAACTCTTCCAGTTTTAAAGCATTTTTTATCAGATTAATTATTTTATCAAGTGAAAGTGGTTTTTCCAAAAAATCAAAAGCACCAAGTTTAACAGCTTTTACAGCAATATCAATATTTGCATGACCGGAAATCATAATGACTTCAATATCAGGATATTCCTTTTTAATTTCCTTAAGAACATCAATCCCTCCCATATTCGGAAGCCATACGTCAAGAATTACAAGATCAGTTGATTCCTCTTTTAATATTCTTAATCCATCAAATCCATCACTGGCGGATAGGACATTATGATTTTCATCTCTGATAATATCTGATAAAACTGTTCTGATACCAGGTTCATCATCAATAATTAGAATATTACTCATGTATCTTCCTCCCTTGGAAGTTCTATAAAAAATGTTGTACCTACAAGTGGTTCGGATTCAAACCATATTATTCCTTTATGATCGGTAATTATTCTTTCCACAATTGGTAATCCAAGTCCTGTTCCTCCCTCTTTGGTTGTGAAATAGGGGTTGAAAATTAAATCTTTAAAATCCGTAGCTATACCCTGTCCTGTATCAGTTATCATTATTCTGCAGTAGTTTGTGTCTCCCTTTCTTATTAATCGGGATTTAATATAAACAACTCCCTTGCCACTTATAGAATCAAATGCATTACTTATAAGATTTGAAAAAACTCTTTGAAGCTGACCTCTGTCTCCTTTAATTTGAACATCTTCCAAACCACTGGTATCTAATATTATATCTGAATTCGATTCAGCATAAAGAAGAGATGTTCCTAAAACCAGGCTTCTCAAATGAAGATTTTCTTTTACAGGACCTGGCATTCTCGAAAAATCGTTAAATTGAGATAGTAGTTGTGTTAGATTTTCTACTTCTGAAATTATAGCATCTATAGCCGGTTCCAGTATAGTACCAATGGATTGGGGATCAGACTTGTATCTTTTTAGTATTCTTTCTGCAGAGAGTTTTATTGGAGTTAGCGGATTTTTTATTTCATGAGCCATTCTTTGTGCTATTTCCTGCCAGGCAGTGACTTTTTCAGTATGAACCAGATTAGTTCTTGAGAGTTCTACTTTCGATACCATATTATTAAATGAATTCACAAGATCTGCAAGGTCATCTTTTGAATGAGGTATAATTCTATAAGAATAGTCCCCATCAATAACTTTTCTTATTGCTTCTTCCAGATGTACTATTGGTTGAATTATCTCTTCACTTAAAAGAAAGCTGGTTAAAATAGATAATAGAATTATGGGGAGAGAAAAATATGTATAGAATAGAATTATAATGGAAAGGAAATTTTTCTTAAATGATCTGTTTTGGGAGAATAACTCGAGTGCCTTTGTAATTTCTCTGGCATTCTGATCAAAATTTTCCGGTAATAGAACAGTTATAACTGTATAAATTTGCTTATTATCCTGTATAAAATCCTTTCTCGTCTCGAGTATGCTAAAAGCTCCGTTTTTCGATCTGATAACTATACCATTTTCAAGATTATTGGGATTTAATACCCTGTAAACATTATTTTTTGATCTAAAAAATATTTCTTTATTCTTTGAATCATAAACTCCAATACTGCTTATAGAGGGGAAGACAGTATTGATATTTTTCCAGACTCTATCAGGAGTAGAATCTGTACTTAATATAATATTTTCAAAGACGAAACTATCCCGTATTATTGCAATATTTCTCATAGAAGAACTGTTGAACTCAATTGCAATATCCAGCCCCCCCCTTAAAGCTTTTTCAATTTCCGATGAAAACCATGATTTAACAGAGGCATTTATAAAATTTATCGCAAGAATTCCCTGGGGAATAGATGACAGTATAGTTATAAATGTAAAAATTATTAGAAGTTTGATTTTAAAATTAGACCCAGGTTGTTTTTTCCTCTTTTGTCTGATTAGCTTAACAAGATTATAAATAATTGTAGCAATTAAAAATATAGGAAGCACCATGGCAAGTGGAATAAAAACAAGATTTGAAAATGACTCTCCCCTGGAAATTTCAAGCAGGACTTTATTTGCAAAAAAAAGAACAAGTATTATAAGCATAATATAGACTGATACAATACTTATTAGTCCTGCATAAGCAGATTTTGTATTTTTATAACTGCCCATTGGTTTTATATCATACTTCCTCGAATCTATTTTCAAATAGCTTTACAATTGCGTTAACTGCTGTTTCTTCATCCTTTCCATCTGCAATAACTTGCAGGTTTGACTTATAATTTGCACCAAGAGTGATTATTCCCATAATCGATTTAGCATTAATCTTCATATCATCCAGTTCAAGAAAAATATCAGAGTCAAATTCATTTGCTGTTTTTACAATTAGAGCTGATGGTCTTGCATGTATTCCGGCTCTGTTCTTTACTGTTACAGTTTTTTGTTTCATTGGTTCCTCAGAAAATATCAGTATTATTAGAGTATAAGTTCCGTGCATTCTTATTTTCAAGCCATTTTAGAACATTATTATCAAATTCCTGTGCGGAATAATAGCCAAGTTTTTTTAGTCTTTCATTCATTGCTGCTACTTCTATGAGAATAGGTATATTTCTTCCTGCTTTGACAGGCATCTTTATTAATGGAACTTCAACATCCAGCATCTTCTTTGTTAGTTCATCTGTCCCAATCCTGTCATACCCAGATTCAGGATTCCATGTTTCCAGATCTATAATAAGTTGAATTTGCTTTTTATCCCGTATTGACCCTACTCCAAACAGATGGCTTATATTTATAATTCCCAATCCTCTTATTTCCATGTGGTGCCCAAGCATCTCATTAGTTCCCGAACCCATTAAAAAATTGCCGTTTACACTTCTTAGAACTACTGAATCATCTGCTATGAGGCGATGTCCCCTTTCAATAAGTTCAAGTGCGGATTCACTTTTTCCAACACCGCTTCGACCGGTAATTAGCACACCGATACCAAATACTTCTACCAAAACACCATGAATAGTTTTTCTGGGTGCAAAAATATCTGAGAGAGCTCTAATTATTCTTAACTCAAAATCGGAAGAAGAGAGATCTGTTTGGAGAATAGGGCATTCGCTGGTTTTTGCAAGTTTTAAAAATTTCTCACCGGGAAGTGCTGAATTAGTAAAGATACAACATGCCAGCTTGTAAGAAAACATTTTTTTAATGTTTTCCATTTTTTTGGTTTCTTCCAGCATTTTTAAATATGCTACTTCCCCTTTTCCGAATAACTGTATCCGGTGATAAGCAAATTCTTCAAAAAATCCACTAAGGGTTAACCCCGGGCGATTAATTTCAGAGTCTGTTATAATACGGGTAAGCCCTTTTCTGCCCTCAAGACATTTTAGGTTGAGAGAGTTATGGTCTTTTAAATCCAAATTAAGTAAATCAAGTACTGTAAAATCATTCATCATATTGATATTATTTAATTATGGGAACTTATTTTTTCTTTTTCTTTCCGTATTTTTAATTCAAGTTTATGTACAAAATTGTCAATACCTTCGTATAATTCAATTGATTCCAGGCTTAGATGAGCAGAGCTTCCCCATCTGAAATGGATATTACAATCTATTTCATAACCATGTTTTGTTTTCGTAATTGTAAAAAGAAGATCAATAATATGATCTTGTGCATAGCTAATATGCTCGAGCTTTTTCTCTATGAATTTTCTTGTTTCATCACTAACACTGTAATGGATACCTTTAATTTCTACATTCATAAAACCCTCCGTAGCAATTTGATACTTAAATGATATTTAAATGTACCACGAAAAGCAATGTTTTTTTTAATTATTGATAAATAAATCTGAATATCATCTTTCAAAAGAAGAATCAATAGATAATTCTGATCGATATTTTGCAACTGTCCTTCTGGCTATATTAATTCCCTGCAGTTTTAATAAGTCTGAAATTTTTTGATCAGACAGGCGTTTTTCGGAAGTATCTTCCTCAAGTAATTCTCTAATTACTTCTTTAACTCCTTCCTTGGAGAATCTGGAGTAGCCTGGGCCTGGTCCGGATATGGAATTGGTAAAAAAGTATTTAATTGGGAAAATACCCCATTCAGTCTGCATATATTTTGCATTTGAAATTCTTGAAACAGTTGTTTCATGAACCTTTACCTCTGATGCAACATCTTTTAATGTAAGGGGTACCAGGTATTTTGGGCCTTTGAGAAAAAAATTTCTCTGAAATTCAACAATTACGGTTGCAATTTTTACCAAGCTTTTGTTTCTTAAATGGATGCTGTTAATAAACCATTTGGCATCCCGAATACTATTTTTTACATACTGTTGAGTGGCCTTTTCCCCTTTTATATTCTGAGTTTCTTCAAAAAAAGGGGAAACACCCAGAACAGGAATTTCCTCATCATTTAAAACGAGTACAAATTCTCCATTTTTAATAGTTACCATAATATCCGGGATCACATAAACTGGAGGGCTTGTGGAAAACAATCTGCCGGGATATGGATTTAGGGATTGAATAAACTCAATAACAGCGTTTATTTCATCTAATGATAACTCAAGTATTTTAGAAAGTTCCTTATAGGATTTCTTTTTTATTAGAGGAAGATAGTCCTTAATAATTTCTATAGTCCCATCTGGTGCATCTACAGAGAGTTGAGCCTGGAGTATTAACGATTCCTTATAATCTTTTACACATATACCTGCAGGATCAAATGAGCGTACTACATCAAGCATTACAGGCAATATTTTTTGTTGGGCTGTGTTAAGCAATGTGTTAGGGTCTTCCTGGAAGAATCCATTACTATCCAGATTATGGATTAGCAGTTCTCCAACTTCAAATTGTTCTTTACTCAGAGCATGAAGTAGTAATTGTGACATGAGGTGTTCCTGTAAAGATTCGGGTCTTGAAAGAGCTCCTTCTATGAATTTTTGTTTTCTGTCTGAGGCTTCTCTACCTTCTTGACTTGTATATCCGGAATCTGAACTATTTTCGAAGTAATTTTCTTTGTCTTCATTTTTAGAATTTGAATATTCTTCCAGAGAAACAAGAGATTTATCTTCAATTAGCTCCAGTGCCGGGTTTTTTTCAAGTTCTTCATGTATTCTGTTGGTAAGCTCGTGTAGAGGGAGTGCCATCAGCTGTATTGACTGATAAATTTGAGGTGTCATTTTTAGACGCTGAACCTGAGCAAAAGCAGGTTTTTGGTACTGTTGCATTTTCTCTACCTACATCCTGAAATCTTTACCAAGATAAATTTCCCGTGCCAGTGAATTTTCCAATAAATCTTTCCCGGATCCTTCTGCAAGTATTTCTCCATGATTTATAACGTATGAGCGGTTAGTTATTTCAAGGGTATCCCTTACATTATGATCGGTAATTAGAATCCCAATTCCTTTGGTCGAAAGTCTTATTATTATATCCTTAATTTCATTAACAGCAATAGGGTCAATTCCTGCAAAGGGTTCATCCAATAGCAGAAAATTTGGTTCTATGGCCAGAGAACGTGCAATTTCTGTTCTTCTTCGTTCTCCACCTGATAGTGTAAAAGCTTTTTGTTTTCTAATCTCTGCTATGCCGAATTCTTCCAGCAAAATATCCAGAGTTTCCTGTTTACCTTTCTTTGAAAGGTTTTTGCGTGTTTCAAGTATAGCTCCGATATTATCTTCAACAGTCAGCTTTTTGAAAATTGATGCTTCCTGAGGAAGATAAGAAATGCCTTCCTTAGCTCTGACAAACATTGGCTGATGTGTAATTTCAAGACTGTTTAAAAAAATTTGCCCTCCTGTTACCTTAATAAAACCAACTATCATATAAAAGATCGTAGTTTTTCCTGCACCATTTGGTCCAAGGAGCCCTACAATTTCCCCTGCATTCATTTTGAAAGTGATGTCTTTTACCGCATATTTTTTCTTAAATTGCTTTGATAATGAAACTACACTGAGTATACTGTTACTCAACTATTTTCTCCTCATGTTTTATTGGAACGGATTCGTCAACGGATTTTTCAGTATCTGACTTAATTGTACCGGATACTTCTCCAGTCATGTTAATATTATCCGTATCCAGATCAATTGTTATTCTGCTTGCCCGGTATTCGTCATCTTTCCAAATAACTATGGGATTCCCTGCAAGTTCCAGGGTTTCATTATCTCTGTTATATTTTGCAAATTCCGATCTGCAAATCATTGAATCATTTTCATTTGCTTTAAATATTCTAACTCCTATTTGTATAATTGTAATATTATCTTTTCCTCTGTTTTTGAAATAGCTTCCTTTAACAACAATTTCATTTTTCTGATCTATCATTTCAGCATAGCTGTTTATTGTCATAATTTCAGCTTTTCTATCATAAAAAAGTTTTTCTGTCTCTATTTGGATTCCCTGGTTTTTATCGATTACAATTATATTACCTCTGCAACGGGCATATTGGAAGTCATCCCCAAATAGTTCAATATAATCAGCTCTGATTGTTATGTTATCTGAAATAATCTGTGCATGTCCGGACAAACTTGTTTGTTCACTGCCTTTTGCCAGAGAGATAGAAGTTTTATCACTGGAAAAATTAAAATTTTCAGAGAATAAAGCATTTGCAAGAAGAGTTAATAAAATCAAAATATTAATTATCTTCATTATGATATACACCTCGAACAAATTTTTCAAAACGAAACGTTTTAGTTTTTAAATCCCCTGTGAAGCCTTGTCCTGAAATTTCTGTTCCAGAGTCTTTAAGAACTTTAACTTTCCCATTTTCAGAACCTGATAGCATCTTTTCTGAATCCTTCCAGTATAGATATTCGGATGAAATTTCAGCTTCATTGTCAGCGGAATAGATTATAATAGATCCTGATAATTCAGCATCATTGGATTCTGTATGAATAATACCCTTTTCAGCAGTTCCTTGAGTAATAATTTCTTTTTTACTATTTAATTCCTGGAATACAACTTTTTTAAGCTGAGTTTCGTTTTTTTGACTATAATTTTTCGATTCAGCAGCATAAATACGAAAAACGGCATTGCCGTTATCGACACTTGTATATAAAAAATCTCTAATAATACTATCCGGAACATCATCACCTATAGTATTGTTATTCCGTAGGTCTCCATAATCCATACTGCAGGAAAAAAAAACTAAAATTGATATTGACAGCAATAATAGTTTAACGGGTTGCATAATCCATGCTTGCTTTTACGAAATTTACAAATAGCGGATGAGGCTGTACAGGAGTGGATATAAATTCAGGATGGAATTGAACTCCTATGCTCCATGGATGATTACTCCATTCAACAGATTCAACCAAATTATCATCCGGCGTAAAAGCGCTGAAAACAAGACCGGATTTTTTTAATTCAGCTGTATAGCCTGTAGAGACTTCATATCTGTGTCTATGTCTTTCCCAAATTTCACTTTTACCATAGATATTATGTATATTTGTACCTTTTAGCAGGATCGATTTACTTTTCCCTAAACGCATTGTTCCACCCATAGTGTGAATGCCTTTCTGTTCCTCCAGTAAGCTGATCACCGGATGATCTGTTTCTGGTGTAAATTCTGTACTGTCAGCAGATTGCAGTCCAAGAACATTTCTTGCATATTCTATTACCATCACCTGCATCCCGAGGCAAATACCGAAACAGGGAATATTTTTGGTTCTGGCAAATTTTACCGCTTCAATCATTCCTTTAATTCCACGTTGCCCAAATCCTCCGGGGATGAGGATACCATCAATTTTCTGGAAAACTTCTTCCTGATTGTTATTTTCCAGATATTCAGCATCAATTTTTACCAGGTTAATTTTTACCTTGTTAGCAATGCCGCCATGACAAATAGATTCATTAATTGATTTGTAGGTATCATTTAGATTAGTATATTTACCAACAAGCCCAATATTTACTGTTTTATCGGCTGTTTTTAAAATTTCGACTATAGAAGCCCATTTACTCAGATCACCCTTTGGTTTCCTTAGATTTAGTTTGTCGAGTACAATATTGTCTAAATTTTGTTTATGAAAAACTAATGGAATTTCATATACGGATGTTTTTACATTGTATGCAGATATAATAGATTTTTCTTCAACATTTGTAAAAAGAGAAATTTTATTTAAAATTTCTTTCTCAAGAAACTCAGGTGACCGGCATACCAGTATATCCGGCTGGATACCTATTTCTCTCAATTTGTTTACAGAATGTTGTGTAGGTTTTGTTTTAAGTTCTCCTCCTGTAACTTCCGGTATTAGAGTTAAATGTATAAACAGTATATTTTCTTTACCCAGGTCATGGATAAATTGTCTTGCTGCTTCGAGAAAGGGTATGGATTCTATATCACCTACTGTCCCTCCAATTTCGATGATTGCTATATCAACTTCATCACCATCACCGGCTAATATAATTCTTCTTTTTATTTCATCTGTTATATGTGGAATAACCTGAACTGTCCGGCCAAGATACCTTCCTTCTCTTTCCTTCTTTATTACTTCCTGATAAATTTGACCGGTTGTTATTGAATTCAATCTGCTTAAGGGAGAATTTGTAAATCTTGCATAATTCCCAAGATCCAGATCGGTTTCTGTTCCATCATCAGTCACATAGACTTCTCCATGTTGATATGGGCTCATTGTTCCTGCATCTACATTGAGGTAGGGATCTATTTTTATCATACGGATTTCCAAACCTCTGTTTTCAAGAAGGTTTCCTATTGAAGTGGCTGTCACGCCTTTACCAAGGCTTGAACAAACACCACCAGTTACAAAAATATATTTTTTCATGAGTTCGTATTATAAAGCAGGATAAAAAAATAAGCCAGTAGAAAGTGGAATTTACTGCATTTGTTATATTTCTTACATTATATGAGTATCAAAATTTTCATGATTTAGATAGAGCATATCGGATAAATAATAATTATTTTCAAGTAAATGAGAGTTCAGGGCAGCAGTATCAGCTACTTCTGGAGAAACGTATATTGGGGAACCGAGTCTTAAAGCAAGAGCTATTCCATCACTTGGTCTTATTTCAAGGGAAAAGTTTTTTAGGCCTTTTTTGTAGATTATTTTTGCGATATAGTTATCATCAATAAAATCATAAATGTAAATATACCGTAATTTATAATTGTGTTTAATAAAAAATTCTGATAGAAGATCATGTGTCAGCGGTCTTTGCGGCTTTACATCTTCAAGTTCGATAATTATAGCACTTGCCTCAAAAGGGCCAATTAATAACGGTATTATTCTATTTATTTCAGGATTTTGGAGAATTATAATTGGCAGTTGGTTTTCGTTATCCAATGCAATTCCCTTAATTGTAAACTGTAGCATATTCCTTTTCATTTCACTTAATAATATAACACAGTCTCTTTCAAAACCACGATTATTATGAAAAAAGACCTCTATTGACAGGTGGTCTGCAAATAAATACAATTTAAATACAGGATGGGGTCTTATGTCAATTGAAAATTTTTTAACTGAAGTACAGTTTAATAAATTCCGTGATTATATTTATAATGCAAGTGGGATACATTTTTCCTCTTCCAATAGAACCATTCTGGAAAGCAGACTAAAAGAGCGTCTGCGCAAAGTCGGAATTTCCGGAGTTGATGAATACTATAAGGAAATTACTACAAATGAAGGGGAGATGAAAACTCTCCTTGATACTGTTACAACAAATCTGACAAGGTTTTTTCGAAATACAGCACACTTTCAGGCCTTTGAGCATTATGTAATTCCAGAGTTAGTTAAGTACAAAAAATCCAGAGGTGAAAATACAATTAAAATATGGAGTGCAGGATGTTCAACGGGTGAAGAACCTTACTCTCTTTCCATGGTACTGAAGGATATTCTCCCTCCGGGTTTTAGTTATGATATTACAGCATCAGATTTGAGCTTAAAGTGCCTTATGACTGCAAAAGAGGGGTTTTATTCTGACCAGAAGGTAAATGGGATTTCCGGCAAATATCTGCAAAAATATTTTGAGAAGAAACCAAATGGTTATCTTGTAAAAGATGAAATAAAAAATACTGTTAAATTTGATTATCATAATCTAAAATCAGATAGTGGTCAGCGAAATCTTGATATAATTTTTTGTAGAAATGTTATTATCTATTTTGATGAAGCAGCACAGACAAATGTAATAAATAAGTTTTATCAATCAATGAGTAATCATGCATATTTATTTATTGGGCATTCTGAGTCTTTGTTCGGGATGGATACAAAATTTGAGTTTCTTAAGACTGATTTTGCTACTATGTATCGGAAATTTACTAAATAGGATTAAAATATGAAAGATATTTCTGTAATGATATGTGATGATTCGGCATTGATGAGAAATCTGCTTGGCCGGATAGTAGATGAAGCTGAAGGTTTGGTTCTTGCTGGTAAAGCCATGAATGGCAAATTCCTACTGGAAAAAATTCCCAGAATTAAACCTGATATAATCCTTTTGGATCTCGAAATGCCGGAAATGAATGGTATTGAGTTTCTTAAAGAGCGTAAAAGATTAAATATTAATATTCCGGTTGTAATACTATCTTCTATTGCTGTTAGAGGAGCTAAGGTTACAATGGAAGCTCTGGCCTTAGGGGCTTCCGATTTTATTCTTAAACCTTCGGGATCTATTTCTGAAGATATTCATGTAGTAAGGGATAGAATTGTTACAACACTACTTGCATATGGAGGTAAGTCCGCCAGAACTTTCCACAGTGAGAGCAGTCAACCAGGGGCTTCTCCTTCTATAAAGAAGGAAGCAGTGAAGAATGTTCCCGTTACATCCTCTATGCCCAGAGAAAAGGGCGGTGATATCGAAATTGTGGCAATTGGGATATCCACCGGAGGTCCAAATGCATTAAGACTTGTATTGGCCGATATAGATCCTGAGTTTCCTGTTCCTATTGTGATAGTTCAGCACATGCCGGCAGGATTTACTACTGAATTTGCTAAGAGCCTGAATCGTATATGTCCTCTGGAAGTTAAGGAAGTAGAAGATGGTGATGTTTTAACTAAGGGAAGGGTTTTTATTGCTCCTGGGAATTATCATATTGAAGTGGAAAAAAAGAAACTTGCAGCTATTATTCATACTTCATCCTCAGATGTTGTAAATGGTCACCGGCCTTCTGTAGATGTACTGTTTGCTTCTGTTGCAAAACACTATGGCGGTAATAGTTTAGCTGTAATTATGACTGGTATGGGAAGAGATGGTGCATTGGAAATTGGTTCAGTTTTTGCTAAAGGTGGTATTACTGTTGGGCAGGATGCAGAATCATCAATTGTTTACGGGATGCCCAAGGTTGCTGCGGAAAGAGGGTTTATAGATTATGTGGTATCGGTTAACGATATGGCTTCAACTCTGAATAAACTGGTTAAAGAAAAGAGATAGACTTTCGACAAGATAAAGGATAGTAGGGACGCAAAATCTTGCGTCTCTACTATTCTTTATTACTCTGAGGGGGTAGATCTATTCTCATAGAGAACGAAGGGCTGCACCCATCGTTCATAAATGACACCCCTTCGGGGCTGAAGAAATACTATTCTTTATTTATTAGTTTTGTTATGCGTGGAGTATTTTTTCTTTTACTTACTTTGTTGTAATAAAAAGTAATGGCGAAACCGACTGCAAGGCCTAATACTCCGGAAATAACACCTAATCCCTCATTACTTCCAAAAATGGCTGTACTTAAACCATAAAAGACTATAAATGAAATGAGAGGGAAAATTAAAACCATAAATCCTGCAAACACAGTTCTTCCCGGGGGCAGATAAATTTCTACCGTGTCTCCTGATTTAAGATCGAATTGTTTTTCATTTAGGGCACTGAAAACTTTACCGTTTGTAGAACAGAATGAATTCCCGCTACAGTTTTTACAGCCACCGCTTAAGGATGAACAAGAGAGGGTAATTTCCTCTCCATTTATATTTGTAATCTTACCCAGCTCAGTCATTTTTTACTCCTATACTCGTTATCGAGCACTTTCCTTTGATTTGTATGTAAAACCTTTATTTTCAGACATCCCATGGAAAGTCTCTGTCGCTGAATGATAAAACAGTTTTTTATTTATACCAAAACAATAAGTCATAAATTTTTTTTATCATTCTCCTTCTATAGGGTATCGTATTTCTTTAATACTTTCTGTTTTATTGTCATCATTAATCTGTATAATTGCACCCTGAATTTCCAGATCATTCCACCATTCTTTGGATCTTTCCGGAATTTGGGTTAAAAATTGTTCTATTTCAATATCCGGAGCAAGACCTCCCACTCCTGTCGAACTTCCGGTTCTTCCCGTATCACATATAGTACCAGTTCCTTTGGGGAAAACACTTGCATCTGCAGTAAGTGCTTTTGAATGGCTGCCAATCACTGCATTGAGTGTTCCATCCACATGGAAAAACATAGAGTACTTTTCCGCCGTTGTGGATGCATGAAAATCCAGTATAATAATATCAGTTTCATCTTTAATTCTATTAATAATGTCAGGAATAAAGGTAAAAGGGTTGCTTAAATGAATTCTGTTAAAACCGGACTGGCCTAATAAAGATATAACTCCTATATTTTTATCACCAGCACGATATACTCTCCAACCTCGTCCGGGAGTTCCGGGTGGATAGTTTGCAGGTCTTAAAATATATGAACTATTACCAATATGGCTAACCATATCTTTTTTAAAAAAAGTTTTTTCTCCTGTTGTAATAACATCTATTCCAAGTTTGTGAAGCTGAATGGAGTGATTCTTCCCTATCCCAAAACCTCCGGTAGTACCTTCTCCATTTGCAATAACAAAATCAATATCAAATTCTTCCTTGATTTTATGAAGCCCGTTTTTTATACAAAAGATACCTGGTTTTCCTACTATTTCACCGAGTACCAGAATTTTAAAACTCATATAACCCTCTTGGAGACAAATATACTATTCTAAGTTTCAAATACTATCAGATAAAAGAAATTTAGTGAATATAGGGGAATGAATGATTCTTCTCTTGATAATAATCCTATAATTCTATAGCCTTAACCTGGAAAAGTAATATAGACCTGTAGTTATTTTCTGGGGAAGTCCGTGAGAATCGGACACAGTCGCGCTGCGGTATTGAACAGGATTAATAATCTGTTCTAAGTCCGGGTACCAGGTTAATTACATGCTCGTATTTTGTCGCGAAAACAAAAGGAGAGTAACATGACGCAGCAAAACCTATCTGTATACAAACAAATTATTAAGAGAAATGGAACAAACAGTCCCTTTGATACCGGGAAAATTACCAGGGCCATAGCTTCTGCAGGAGAGGCAACAGGGGAAATGGATTTTGATCAGGCCGGGTGTCTAACGCTAAGAGTTCTTAACCTGGCTCATCAGATTATTGGTGAAAAAATTCCTACAGTAGAGGAGATACAGGATATAGTCGAAGAGGTTCTGCTTCAGTCAATTTACCATAAAACAGCTAAAGCCTACATTATTTACCGGGATCAGCATAAGAAAATAAGGGAAATAGCATCCCGGGCAAGTATAGATCTTATCGATCAGTATATAGAAAAGACAGACTGGAAGATAAATGAGAACAGCAATATGTCCTTTTCCCTTCAGGGACTTAACAATTATATCTCATCAGAGATAAGCAAAGTCTATTGGCTGGGGAAGATATATCCTGCAGAGATTAAAGATTCTCATGAGAAGGGTGAATTCCATATCCACGATCTTGGCTCTCTTTCGGTCTACTGTGTAGGCTGGGATCTTCAAGATCTTCTTCTGAAGGGGTTTAGAGGTGTTTCGGGGAAGGTGGAGAGTGCTCCTCCAAAGCATTTCAGAACAGCTCTGGGGCAAATTACAAACTTTTTCTATACCCTTCAGGGGGAGGCTGCCGGAGCTCAGGCCTTTTCCAGTTTTGACACCCTTCTTGCTCCATTCGTCCGGTATGACAATTTATCGTATAAAGAGGTAAAACAGGCCATGCAGGAGTTTGTATTTAATATTAATGTTCCTACAAGGGTTGGCTTTCAGTCCCCTTTTACGAATATAACCCTGGATCTACAGCCCTCGGTAAACTATGCGGATACCCATATTGTAATAGGGGGAAAGCTTAAGGAGGAGACCTACAGAGATTTTCAGGACGAGATGAACCTTATCAACAGAGCCTTCTTTGAGGTAATGGGAGAAGGAGATGCAAAGGGGAGAGTTTTTACCTTTCCCATTCCTACGTATAATATAACAAATGATTTTGACTGGGATAATCCGGAAATGGATCTCCTTTGGGAGATGACCGGAAAGTACGGTATACCCTATTTTTCAAACTTTATTAATTCCGATATGAACCCCGAAGATGCCAGATCCATGTGCTGCCGGCTCAGGCTGGATAACAGAATTCTTCAGAAAAGGGGCGGGGGGCTTTTTGGAGCCAATCCCCTGACAGGTTCTATAGGGGTTGTAACCCTTAATCTCCCCAGACTTGCATATGAGTCTCTGAATGAGAAAGAGTTTTTTGGCCGGCTGGAAAAACTGACTGATCTGGCGGCAGAGAGTCTGGAGATTAAAAGGAAGATTTTGGAGAATTATACAGATAATAATCTGTTCCCATATACCAAATATTACCTTGCAGTAATAAAGGAGAGGTTTTCCACCTACTGGGAGAATCATTTCAGTACCATAGGAATAGTTGGACTTAACGAGGCTTGTGAAAATTTATTGGAAGAAAACCTGGCTGGAGAGGATGGGCAGAGATTTTCTTTAAAGGTAATGGATTTTCTCCGTGATAAGCTGATATCTATTCAGGAGAAAACAGGGCACAACTACAATCTGGAGGCAACCCCGGCAGAGGGAACGGCGTACCGATTAGCACGACTGGACAAGAAAAAGTATCCTGTTATTAAATGTGCAAATGAGGAAAACTACAGGAATGGAAGTGAGCCCTACTATACAAATTCCGCTCAACTGCCGGTAAACTATACAGACGACCCCTTTGAACTTCTGGATCTTCAGGATGAACTGCAGACAAAATTTACCGGAGGAACGGTTGTCCATGTTTTTATAGGAGAGCGGATTAAATCCGGGGAAGCTGTAAAGCAGTTTGTAAGGAAGATATGCGAAACCTACAGACTTCCATATTTCAGCATTACTCCTACATTCAGTGTATGTCCTGTTCATGGTTATATAGCCGGGGAACATTATGAATGTCCCGAATGTTCCGCTCCATGTGAGGTTTATTCGAGAGTTGTAGGCTATCTTAGGCCTGTTGAGCAGTGGAATAAAGGGAAGAAAGCAGAATTTTCGGATCGATCCATGCTTAAAGTTGTATAATATGGAGATAGGCGGATTTCAGAAATTTTCTCTAATAGATTATCCCGGGTCAATAAGTGCAGTAGTGTTTACGAGGGGGTGTAATTTCAGATGTCCCTTCTGTCATAACCCTGAACTGGTGCTTCCGGAGTTCTATTCCGATACTCTTGATCCGGAAGAAATACTTGGATTCCTGGAAAAACGTATAGGAAAGCTGGAAAGTGTAACCATAACAGGAGGAGAGCCTACTATTCAGAAGGGACTTATTCCTTTTATGGAGAAGCTGAAAGGGATGGGGTATATGATTAAGCTGGATACCAATGGGACAAAACCGGAAATTATCGGCAAAATAGTGGAGAAAAACCTGGCAGATTTTATTGCTATGGATATAAAAGCCCCACTGGAAAGCTACAGCAGAATATCCGGAGTATCTGTGGATTTGTCAGCGATTGAAAAAAGTATAAGTATTATACTTGACTCCGGTAAGAAATATCAGTTCAGGACAACTCTGGATCCAGCTTTACATACTGACCATATGAGATGGGAAATAGAAGGATGGATGGCAAAACTAAATGCAGAACATATCTTTCAGGACTTTGTCCCGGGAAAAACAGTAGAAGCTTTTTCCGCTGTATCACATTTTTAATTTATAAAATAGTTCTACTCTAAAATATTGGTTATTCACTGGCGTAAAAAGCTACAGTGGATAAAGTCTTTGTTTCATTGTTTTGGATTTTCTCCCTGTTTTACTTGATTTTTGAAAACTGAATAAGTACATTATACTATTGGAGTTGCCGAAAGGGACTCTACAAAAGCCGCCTTGTATGAGGGGCTTAAATACTCTATGAGAGGTGTTTTATGAGAGACAAGATGGTTATAGATCTTGGTCAGATAATGGATGAGATTTTCGAAGCAACAAAGGGCTTTGGAGATGCTTTTAAAGAGGGTATGCAACATGGTGGAAATGAATATGTTGATTATTATCCTAATTATTCCTACCCACCGGTTAATATTTATGTTACCCAGGAGAAAAGCCTGATATTTGAATTTGCTCTGGCTGGATTTAATGAAAAAGATTTGAATGTGGAATTTAAGGGAGATTATTTGGTCTTCTCAGCTAAGTCTCCATCTTCAGATTATGGTTCAGATCTTAAGTTTTTTAAACGTCGACTGAAGTTTAAAGATGTTCCTGAACAGAAATTTTTTGTACCTGAAGGAAAATTTGACCAAAAAAAGGTGAAAGCAGTTTTCAAAAATGGTATACTTAAGATAGTAATTCCTGCAAGGGAAATTATTGAAACAAAAGAGGGCATAAAAGTAGAAATCGTAAAGGAGGATGACTGATGTTACTTTGGATAATAGTAGGTATAGCAATAGGTTATTTTTTTAAACCACAGCTTGATGGATTAATTGGAAAGGCATTAAAATCTATTAGGGATAACAAAAAAAAGAAATATGATGATGATGATTATTAGAGTTTTCTATTAATCCTTAAGAAAACCCTGGCTTTTTAGGTCAGGGTTTTTTGTTTATATAATTGAACATGATTTAATATGATATTTGGAGAAGAAAAATGCTTAATACAGTAAAACTAGAACATTTTAACAAGAGTGCAGAAGATGGTAAGACAGAAGAAATAATCAGAGAACTAAATATAAAGTCGGGAAGTAGAATTGCTGATATTGGTTCCGGTGGAGGTTACTATACCCTTAAGTTTGCAGAATTGGCAGGAGAAACAGGGCTTGTTTATGCTGTGGATATGGATCAGAAAAATTTGGATTTTATTGCAAAGGAAGTTAGCAAGCAGGGTTTTGAAAAGCAAATAAAACTGGTTCTCGGTGCTGATAAAAATAGTAATTTACCTAAAAATGAGATGGATTTAATTTTCTTAAGAAATTCCTTTCACCATCTTAAAAATAGAACAGAATATTTTAAAAGCCTTTACGATTGTTTAAATGATAAGGGTACAATTGTAATTATTGATCATAAAAAAGGAGAAAGCTCCGGACCCTCATTGGGTCATGGAACAGGAGCAGGTGAAATTGAAAGCGTTATGGACAAAATTGGGCTTATCCAGTACAAATCTTTTGATTTTTTAGCAGGCCAGTGGTTTTTCATTTATAAAAAAAACTGAACAAACTTCCGGAGCTGTGCTGAACCAGGCTGTCTTGACAACAACAGGGCAGTTCTTTAGTATGTTCCCATTGTCGCCCGGATGGTGAAATTGGTAGACACGCTAGTTTCAGGGACTAGTGTTCGCAAGGACGTGAGAGTTCGAGTCTCTCTTCGGGCAGGTTTTAACTCCTTATGGAAAAAAACCAAGATAAGATTTTCATCTATTTAAATACTGTACATTTATTATCGGTTAGCAATAGGCATTCATTATTAAAGGAGAACTTCTCTAAATTATTCAGCACCCAGATAATCTTTTCTATAATAGCTCCTGAGTTGGGCTGACGAAGTGCAATAACAATAATACCATAGTGTGGTTTTTCTGTTAGATGGATTGTGTGATAAAAATCTTTATCTGAAGTTAAAAAGATTGCTTTTTCTTTCTTTGCCAGAGAAAATATTTCTAAATCTGATATTCCTTCCTGTACTGTTCCTCTAATGTCAAAAACTGTATGTCCCAGTTGTTCGAGGAGGGATGTTACTTTCTTTGGGAAATTCTCATCCAGAAAAAATTTCATACAGCCTGAGATTCAAACGGAATAGTTTCAAACTGCATTAGTTCACTGGAGAAGTCTAAGACTGCTGAAATATCTTCTTTTGTTACATTAGGATAGTTTTCAATTATTGACTGATATGTTCCTCCCGATGCAAGATCAGCTAAAATATTTGAAACGAGTACTCTTGTCTTTCTTATAACAGGATTCCCATGGCAAATATTAGGATTAATTTCTATTCTTGTATTCATTAATTCCTCCAATGCATAACTATGTGTTAAATATATCCTTTTTTCATATAAAAATAAGTGGCAGATATTCATTATTTGAAGTTTTTTTAGTTTTCAAAAACCGACCTCTCTATAGACCCCGTCCTATAGTTTTTTCAACTATTAAGCACTACTCCGGTAATATGAATTGAGCTGCATTATCGTAGATCAATGAAGCAGTGCAGATATAAAGTTGAACATTATGATATTATATCCGGGATTTTTAATGTAGTAAATTTACCTAATTACTGCTTCAGTCAGATCGCAGATGAATAAAAATAACCCACGGGTTTACACTTTTGATTGTAACGGAAATTCTTCCGGATTTTTAATTATATCCAACGACAAATCTACATCCAGGTCAGGCCAAAAAAAGTGGTGTTCCGTAGGTTCTTCAACATTAAGGATTCTCCCTATAGAAGCATCTTTAAACCATGGAAAATCAATATAAGAGAGAAAATACTCAGTTTCTCCATTTATCAACCAAAAACCATGACTGGAAATATTAGTAACTTCAGTCTTTAAAATGTTTGTACCATGATTCTTCAATTTCACCATAATGTACCTCCAGAATTCGTTCAATTTCATTTATCTGCTGTTTTGATAGTTTGTGTTTTTTTGCTAGTTCAATTTGAGGATCCATCCAGAATTTTGCCTCACATTTTCAGAATGCACATGAATATGCATCCTTTTTTCTTCTCTGGAAAAAAAGAAAAATCGATACCCCATTTGTCTAAATACTGTAGGACTCATATATTACCTCATTATTATAATATATCCAATTCTAAGTGTTGTGTATCTATTTTTTAAAAAATTCCACATTAGTTGATTAAACTATAGGACGGGTTCTTCAACATTAAGGTTATTTCTTTCCTGTCAGCTTAATAATATGATACCCGAACTGAGTCTGAACCAGTTCACTAACAGAACCCACTCCCATTCTTTTCACAGCTGCTTCAAACTGAGGAACCATTTTTCCTTCTCCAAACCAGCCCAGGTCACCACCTTTGGATTTACTTGGACAGGTGGAATAATCTCTTGCAAGAGTTTCAAACCTTGCACCCTGTTTAACTTTTCGTAACAGTTCCTGTGCCTGCCCTCTTTCTTTTATTAAAATATGGCTTGCTCTCCACTCCATAATATTCTCCTCTTTACCACTGTAAGCTTGTTTATATATATAAAATCCATTAAATTTCAAAGAAATTCAAGGTTGCATGTTTATAGACTGGGCTTTTTTATGGTAGAATAATTATAAGATCAGAAATAATAATCAACAAATTTTAATATGGACTATTCATGAGTGCAAAAAAAAAAGCAAATTACGACGAAAGCAAAATAAAAACCCTTAGTTCCCTTGAACATATCCGCCTTAGAACCGGAATGTATATAGGCCGTCTGGGAGATGGCTCCAATCTTGATGACGGGATTTACATTTTATTAAAGGAAGTTGTGGATAACTGTATAGACGAATACATTATGGGATTTGGTTCCAAAGTTATTGTACAATGCAAAAATAAGACAATAAAAGTAAGAGATTATGGCCGTGGTATTCCTTTGGGAAAAGTTATTGAATGTGTATCTGTTATCAATACTGGTGCAAAGTACAATGATGAAGTTTTTCAGTTTTCTGTTGGACTAAATGGTGTCGGAACAAAAGCTGTAAATGCACTTTCCAGCAATTTTAGAGTAGTGGCCTTTAGGGATGGTAAGTTTTCAGAAGCTATTTTTGAAAGAGGGTCTTTAATATCCAAAAGAAAGGGTAAAAAAGAGGATGAAAAAGACGGTACTTTTATAGAATTTACTCCTGATGAAGAAATATTTGGAGAATTCAATTTTAATTTTGAATTTATTGAGCAGAGAATGTGGAATTATGCCTGTCTTAATTCTGGTTTGACTCTGGTTTTTAATAAGAAAAAATTTGTATCCAAAAATGGACTTCTGGATCTTTTAAGTTCAGAAATAGGAGATGCAAATACACTCTATGATATTGGATTTTCCAAAAATAAAAGAATAGAGTTCGCGTTTACCCATACAAACAGCTATGGAGAGACATACTTCTCCTTTGTTAATGGTCAATTTACAAGTGATGGAGGTACCCATCAGAGTGCATATCGTGAAGGGCTTTTAAAAGGTGTTAATGAATTTTATCAAAAAAATTATTCCGGGATTGATGTTCGGGAGGGAGTTGCAGGAGCTGTTGCTGTTAAATTACAAAACCCTATATTTGAAAGTCAGACAAAGAATAAACTTGGAAATATAGAGGTTAGAAGCTGGATTATTCAGGATGTAAAATCTGCTGTTGTTGATTTTCTTCATAAGAATAATACTGCAGCAAAAAATTTGGAAGATAAAATCATAAATAATGAAAAATTGCGTAAAGAACTGAATGCAGTAAAAAAGGAAGCAAAAGAGGCGGCAAAAAAAATTGCCCTAAAAATTCCCAAGCTTAAAGACTGTAAGAAACATCTTTGGGATAAGGATGGAGAACTTTCAACATTATTTCTTACAGAAGGAGAGTCCGCTTCCGGGTCAATGGTTTCATCCAGAGATGTTTATACCCAGGCTATTTTTTCTTTACGCGGGAAACCTCAGAATGTATTTGGAAAGAAGAGGGTGGATATTTACAGGAATGAAGAACTGTATAATATGATGATGGCTTTAGGAGTAGAAAATGATATTGATAACCTTCGTTATGGACGTATAGTTATTGCAACAGATGCCGATTTTGACGGGTTTCACATTCGCAATCTTTTATTAACCTATTTTCTTAGTTATTTTGAAGAGTTGGTTATTGCCGGTCGTATTCATATACTCGAAACACCCCTTTTTAGGGTTAGAAATAAAAAGTCAACCATCTACTGTTATAATATAAAGGAAAGGGATGAAGCTTTTAAGACAATTAGTAATGCAGAAGTGACCAGGTTTAAGGGTTTGGGGGAAATTTCACCAAAGGAATTTGGACAGTTTATAGGGGAAGACATGAGACTGGTTAAGGTAAATGTTAAGACTCTTAAAAATATTAAGGATACTATGCAGTTTTATATGGGTAAAAACACGCCTGAAAGAAGAGAGTATATAATGGAGAATCTAATATAATGAGTTATGTTGAAAACCTGTATAAACAGAATTTTCTTGAATATGCGTCCTATGTAATAAAAGACAGAGCTATCCCTGATGTTCGAGATGGATTTAAACCTGTACAGCGAAGAATCCTGCATTCTCTTTTCGAGATGGATGATGGTAAATTCCATAAGGTTGCAAATGTTGTAGGCAGCTGCATGAAATATCATCCCCATGGAGATGCTTCAATTTATTCTGCTCTTGTTGTTTTGGCTAATAAAGATGTTTTTATTGAAAAACAGGGAAACTTTGGAAATATTTTTACAGGAGATTCTGCATCTGCTGCAAGGTATATAGAATGCCGTCTTCTTCCCTTTGCTAAAAAAATTCTTTACAGTCCGGCAATTACTGAGTATGAAGAATCCTACGATGGCAGGAACAGGGAGCCTGTTGCTTTTCCTTCAAAAATACCCGTTCTATTAATCCAGGGTGCGGAGGGTATTGCCGTTGGAATGGCTACAAAAATACTGCCTCATAATTTTAATGAAGTACTTGAAGCCGTAATATCATCATTAAATGGAGAGTCTTTTCAGCTTTTTCCTGATTTTCCGGGAGGTGGGTATATTGATGTTTCAGGGTATCAGGATGGGCTTGGTAAAGTGCTGGTTCGTGCGAAATTTGATACTTCAAATGACAAAAAACTGATAATAAGGGAGATCCCTTTTGGAACGACTACAGAGAGTGTTATTTCTTCTATAGAAAATGCAGTAAAGAAGGGAAAAATAAAAATTGGTAGTATAAATGATTTTACAACGGATAAAGTAGAAATTGAGATAAAATTCCCACGAAATGTTCATACTGAAGATGTTGTTGATTCTCTTTATGCCTTTACAGATTGTGAGTATTCAATTTCAATTAATTTACTGGTTATAAATAATAATTTGCCAACTGTAATGACAGTAACAGAAGTTATTAACTATCATGCAAAACATCTTCTACATGTTCTTAAGGCGGAATTGAGAGTTTCTGAATCTGATGTCAAAGATAAAATCCATACAAGAACCCTTGAACGTATCTTTATAGAAGAGAGAATATATAAAAATATAGAGGATAAAGCTACCAGTGAGTCTGTACGTAAGGCCGTAATGGATGGCTTTATACCTTTTAAGAAAGAGATAAAAAGAGAAGTTACAGAAGAAGATGTGGAAAGATTACTTAAAATTCCTATAAGAAGAATTTCCCTGTATGATATTAATAAGGCTAAGAAAGAGATTGCAGAACTTAATGCAAGATTAAAGGATATTCGATATAAGCTGCAGAATTTAACAGAGTACGCTGTGTCTTTTCTCGAAGACGTATTAAGTGAAAATAGAAACAGGTTTGAAAGGAAAACAGAAATAATCTCTTTTCAAAAAATTGATGCAAGAGAAGCTGCAAAAAGGGATATCGATTTATTTTATGATCCGGATACTGGTTATCTTGGTACTGATGTAAAAACAGGTAAATCACAATTTAAAGTATCTTCTTATGACCGAATCCTGATAATAAGGAGAAATGGGATATATTCAGTTACGGATGTTCCTCACCGATTGTTTGTAGATAAGGGAATGCTCTACTGCGGTCTTGCAGATAAGGAAAATCTTGAAAGAAACGTTTTTTCAGTTCTTTACATAAATAATACAACAAAGTTTGTCTTTATAAAGCGTTTTAAAATTGAGAAGTTTATACTTGATAAGTCTTATCAAATTTTACCTGATAATTGCAAACTTCTTAAATTAAGCCTGAAAGAGGATATTGATGTTGCCATTAGCTATGTTCCAAAACCAAGAATTAAAATACTTGAAGAAAGGTGGGCTATTGGGGATTTTCTTGTAAAAAATGTTAAAGCAGGTGGAAACAGGCTGAGTACAAAAGAGGTAAAAACTATTAAGTTTATGAAATCCAGGAGCTGATGTTAAATGACTAATAAAAATACCGGAAATGCAGGGGATAAAGCCGTAAAACTCCGAATTCTATATGAAGATAACCATCTTATTATTGTAAATAAACTTACATCAGAACTCGTACAGGGAGATAAAACAGGAGATAAAACTCTTGGTGACAGTGTAAGTGCTTATATTAAAACCAACTATAATAAACCAGGGAATGTATTCCTTGGTACAGTCCATCGTCTGGACAGGCCAACGAGTGGTGCCGTAGTTTTTGCCAAAACCAGTAAGGCTTTGAGTCGATTGAACAATATGTTTAGAGATAATGAAGTAAAAAAAATATATTGGGCTGTAACCGATGCTATGCCTCCTGAGGAGCAGGGAGTTCTTGAACATTATCTGCTGCGGAATCAAAAACAGAATAAATCATATGCCCATTCTTCTTCTCTTAAAGGCAGTAAACTAGCAAGATTGGATTATACAGTTGTAAAAGCTACAGACAGATACTATTTGTTACAAATAGAGCTTCACACTGGTAGGCATCATCAGATTCGTGCTCAGCTGGCTGCTGTTGGCTGTCGAATTAAGGGTGATCTAAAATACGGGTTTCCCAGATCAAATCCTGGTGGAGGTATTCACCTTCATGCTCGTAGAATAAGTTTTATCCATCCTGTCAGCAAGGTCCTTGTAGATGTTATAGCTCCTGCTCCCAAAGATCCTCTCTGGAATATTTTTTCTTCGGCAGATGATGAGAGTAATTAAGTGAGGGGTCTCTTGCACAAGGGTGTTTCCCTTTCTATAATACAATAGTTGCAATTAATAGAGGTAGGTAAGGATGTCAGAATGGCAGGATCTGCTATATATACTAAAAACTTATACCAGGAAACGCAAAATACCTACAATAAGCATTTCGGATCTGCAAAAACTTTCTGAGAAATGGTCTGTTGATATATGCCGGAAACGTCCAAAGTTTACAGACTTTTCAAATTATTCAATTGAAGCATTATCACATGTTGTTGATAAACTGGTAACAGATGGAATTTGTGCTGTTGAAAAAAAACATGGCCGTATAGCAAACATTACACTACTTGATTTTTATGCTGAAAGTATAAAAAAGGCATATGACGAACTTGAATTGGATCCTGAACGGCCTTTTCCAGATGAATCCTCCTTTGGTGGAAATTTCCCCAATGAAATTATTAAGATTATTGATGTAAAGACCGGGTTTCTTGAGCTTTTAAAATCAGATAATAAAGATAATTCCAGGCTTGTTCGAATTAATTTTCCCGAAGGGATTAGAAGTTTAGTTGTATTGTCTAATTTACTTGATCCTGAATTACTTCAGTTATGTATATCAAAATTTCGAATTTATTTAACTATAAAAAGAAATTATGATTTTATATTTCATAGATTGCAGGGGTCATTTCAGCATAAAGATCAGGTAATAAAAGAGTTGTTTACAAAGATAATCAGTCAAAGGAATCTGGCAATAGCCACGATAATGAATCCTGATGATTTTACCTTTCAATTTTGGTCACATTTTTCTTCCCTTATTATTAAGGAGTTTAGAGAGAAAAAAGAAAAACTGGAAAGAGAGCATGGTTTTTCACAGGCTGCATATCTTATTGGCTTTTATAACTTATTTTATAAAGGTGCAAAACAGAAAAAAAGAGATAAGGAATTATCTTTTAAACTTGTAGAAGTGGGTTTACGTAAGTCTCCCTATATCTTCTCTTTTACAGATATAATGGGATTTAGAGATAAAAGCGGGTTTCCTTTATCCCGGAAAATTGACAGAAGCGAATTATCAGAATATCTTGAAAAACGAACAAGTTCCTCAGAGGAACAAATTATTCCTGATATTTTAAAGTTTGATACTTCTTCCAATAAATATTTATTTATGAATAAAGAAAAATATCTTTCTCTTCTATTAAGGAAAATACAGGAAGATTCAAGAGAGCTTCACAACCAGTATATTGATGAATGGAAAGATGTTCTGGGAGATTTTAAGCGTCTTGAAATGATGAATGACAGAAATCTTTTTGTTGAAGATATAGCTTTACGTGTAAGAAATATGGATCCGGTTTTGACCATGCTTATGAAGTTTGATTATCTGCTTTTATGCCTGGAAGAAACAAAACCTCCAAGAGAAGTTTATTTCGAAACTGAGCGATTATTTAATAGAAGCAGGGATAATTTAAGATCTCTGGATGAGATATTCCGTCTGGATAGGAAAAGTTTGTATAACAATGCAAAATCAATGCTTCCTGTATGGAAAACCCTTCCTGTTATAGGTCCTTTATTTCATATTTTATCAAAACTATTTTCAAGTGTTAAGAAAGGAGCGGAAGGGATTAAGGATCCCTCGGAACTTGTTGGCAGTTTTAACAAACCTGTTCATGCCAAACCAGGGATAAGCAGGAAGAAAAGTAGTATTGAAGAAAATAACGCAGTAGAAAGTTTTGGTAAATCAAAACAAAATTCTGTATCCTCGGGATCTGGCAGAGTGAAAACTTCTAAGGAACAATTGGCAAAATATAGAAAAGCAGTTTCCATTCTTAAAGAACATTATGTTGGAGAAAATGGTTCCCTGGGTGAAGCTATTAGTTCTTTGATAGATATTTGGAATCCTTTAATGGATGGAAAGGCAAAAAAAGATTTTATAGAGGATGTTGACTCAATGATAAGGGATTATATACGGGGAATGAAAAAGGGCTTTTCAGTTAAACCTCCGGATATAGGTAGAATCCATAATATTGCGGTGCATCTTGGTGAAAACAGTGCCTTTGAAAAAATAAAGAAAAAAGATGAATTTATACAATATATTGAATTATATATTGTAAATATACTTTCTAAAAAATAGACAGAGAGGCTTAGTTCTATGAAAATATCCAATAGAAATGTGAAAATGCAGGAAAGTCCAATTAGGAAATTAGCACCTTATGCTGATACTGCAAAAAAAGAAGGTGTGAAGGTTTATCATTTAAATATTGGTCAGCCTGATATTAAAACTCCAAAAATTATGCAGGATGCATATAAAAATGTTCCTGAGATTATTGCATATGGCCCCAGTAACGGACTTGCCTCGTACAGAGAAAAACTGGCTGAATCATATAACAGTATTTGTCCGGATATTACAGCAGATAATATTTTTATCACTACAGGAGGAAGTGAAGCTATTATTTTTACCCTAATGGCTGCATTATCTCCTGGAGATGAGGTTTTAATACCGGAACCCTTTTATACAAACTATAATGGATTTGCTTCAATGGCAGAAGTTAGTATAGTTCCGGTTACAACAAAAATCAGTGATGGCTTTCATCTTCCTCCAATGGAAGCTTTTAAAGAAAAACTTAACGGTAAAACAAGAGCTGTAATGTTTTCGAATCCGGGGAATCCCACAGGAGTTGTCTTTTCAAGAGAAGAACTGGAAGAATTAATATCTTTTGCAAAAAAGTATAATTTGTACATTATTTCGGATGAGGCATACAGGGAATTTACCTATGGAGAAAGAAAAGCTATTTCTATAATGGAATTTGATGATATTGAAGCGAATGCAATTCTAATAGATTCAGTTTCCAAGAGGTATTCTGCGT
>Ga0190306_1000052_pt1 | contig 47109 bp, 42 predicted proteins | sample 48700734_MG_FD_161657 | JGI IMG/M metagenome (GOLD analysis project Ga0190306, IMG submission 161657) | Hydrothermal vent sediment bacterial communities from Southern Trench, Guaymas Basin, Mexico - 4870-07-3-4_MG | ecosystem: Environmental > Aquatic > Marine > Hydrothermal vents > Sediment ... | reverse complement strand
CCGAGCTTGCCGAAGGTGAGGAGATGGAAGAGATCCCCGAGCTTGCCGAAGGTGAGGAGATGGAAGAGATCCCCGAGCTTGCCGAAGGTGATGAAATTGAGTCTGTAGCCGATGATATGGTATCTGCGCATGTCGAAAGTGAAGAAATAGAACTGTTGGAGGTAGATGATTCTGATTACATTGATGATATTAGTAAAGATGAAGATAATGATTTTTTTAAAAAAGAAAAAAATGCTGCTGTAATTATTGAACAGGTGTCAGGGTTTGATAAAGAAGTTTATACAAATGAATTAAATAATATTGGAAAATTTGTTGAGAACTTTAAAAAGTTAACAATTTTGGAAATTGAAAAAGAAGTACTTGGACAGATTAGTATTGAAAATATTATAAACAAAGAAGAAAATACTGATATATATTCAAAGTTGCATAAATTAGAAGAAATTCCTATAAATAAGACACTTGATAATAAGAGTTATCTGATAGATGAAAATGAGGAAAAACTTGAAAATCTTTCAGTAATACCAACAAATTCTGATAATAGTATCTATAATTTAGAACAAATTTCGGAGGATTTTGGATTATATAGTATTAAAAATTATAGTTATAAAAAATCTGTTCAGGGTTCATTGGAATTAGCTGATACCAATTTGTCTGGGGAAGAAGGGTTCATGATGCAAGAAGTGTCTGGAGATATTAATGATAATGAAAATATCGAAATTAAGGATACAGAGGAATTTGAGGAACTTGAGGAACTTGAGGAACTTGAGGAACTTGAGGATTGCTATAATTTGGATGGTTCAATTATCGATCGCATAGAAAAGCTTAAGTCTGGAGGATTCGCAGAGATTAAAACTTTTGAGTCGCAATCTGAACAAATTGATTCTAAACAGGCTGTTTCGATGGCTGATGGAGTTTTTCAAATAAATGATGAAGTATATAATACTACTTCAATACCAGATAATTTTGAGCTTAAAGAGCTTGTAGATTCTGTTAGTCCTTCTAAAGAAAATAAAGCAGATAATGAATATGTTAATATTCTGGATTTGGTAGATGTTGATTTACCTTTTTTTGGCAGCAAAAATGTAAAACCAAAAAAGAGAAAACCTGATGGGGATATATTTATTGATAGCAGGTATAATTACGATAGATTCCGATCCAAATTTAAAAAAAATAATATTGGTATTGTTCAGTCACTTATGAAAATTACACAGGAATTTGATGCTGTTTTTGGCGGGTTGCTGGTTTTCGGCAACAATGGATGGCGAATGGAACATTCTCTTGGGTTTAATGGAAAATCTGTAAAAAGATTTATATTTTCTTCTGATGAAGATTTTTCCAGGGAAATTTTTGAAAAGAAAAAATATTTTCTTTTAAAAAGAGGAAAATCCGGAATTGATGAAGTAGATAGTCGTTTATTTGAGGGTGATTTGAGTTATATGAGGGGATCATTGTTTATTCCAGTCCTATTTAACAAGAATCCTGCTTATCTATATTTAGGTTTAAAAAATATAATTTCCATATCTGATTGTATTGAAAAACTCCAAAATATCTAAAAACAAAGATTTCAGAGTAATTTGGATACTTTTCTGTAACTTGACAACCTAAAGGTTTTAAGTTTATTATTATCGTGGACTGACTTTGGAGGAAGCAAATGGTTAGAAGTTTACTTATAATTCTTCCTCTCGCCGCAGGTTTATTTCTAGGTTGGATAATTAGATGGCTTTATGCTAAGTTTCAGCTTTCATCTACTGAACAAAGGGCTGAACGATTAAATCATGAAGCAATAAAAGAAGCAGAAGCTAAAAAGAAAGAGTTACTTTTAGAAGGTAGGGATAAGCTCCAGACTGAGAGAAATCAGATGGAGCGTGAATATCGTGAAAGAAGAATTGAATCCCAGCGAATGGAGAAAAGACTCCTACAGAAAGAAGAAAATCTAGAGAAGAAGCAGGTTGATCTTGATTCACAGAGACGACTGCTTGCAGAAGGTGAGAGAAGGGTTAAAGATAGAGAAGGAGTTCTTCTTGAAGAAGAAGAAAAATGGAAAGAGAAATTAGAGCAGGTAGCAGGATTATCAACTGAGGATGCAAAAAAACTTATCATGCAGTCTATGGAAAATGAGGCAAAACATGATGCTCAGGTGATAATAAATAAAATTGAACAGGATGCAATAAGTGATGCCGAAAAGAAGGCTCGTGATATTCTTATTACAACTATTCAGCGTTTGGCATCAGATGTGACTTCTGATGTTTCGATCAGTTCTGTCAGTTTACCTAATGATGAAATGAAGGGCAGGATAATTGGCAGGGAAGGTCGCAATATACGTACTTTGGAAACATTAACTGGTGTTGATGTAATTATTGATGATACACCTGAGGCTGTTGTTATTTCGTGTTTTGATCCGGTACGCAGAGAAATAGCTAAAATATCTCTCGAAAGACTTATACAGGATGGTAGAATACATCCTGCCAGAATAGAAGAAGTTGTACAGAAAGTTACAAAAGAAATTAGCCAGGTAATTCTTGAAGAGGGTGAAAAGGTTGTTTTTGATCTTGGAATACATGGTATAAGTAAAGAAATTATTCGTGCACTTGGAAGACTTTACTTTAGAACAAGTTATGGTCAAAATGTTCTTAATCATTCCAAAGAAGTTGCAGTTATTTGTGGAATGATAGCGGCAGAAATTGGAGCTGACAGAGAAATAGCTAAACGTGGTGGGCTACTGCATGATCTTGGTAAGGGTATTGAGACTGAAGGTGATGGTACACATACTGAGCTAGGTGCAGAATTGGCCAGAAAATACAATGAGGATCCCAGAGTTGTTAATGCTATCTTATCTCACCATAACGATATTGAACCAAGTTGCATTGAATCGGTAATTACTCAGGTAGCTGATACTATATCTGCTTCTCGACCAGGCGCAAGAAGGGAAACATTAAATAATTATATCAAGCGTCTGGAAAATTTAGAACGGATATCAAATAGTTTTGAGGGTGTAGATAAGGCTTATGCTATTCAGGCAGGACGGGAACTTAGGATAATGGTGAATAGTGACAGTGTAGGAGATTCCAATTCCAGGGATCTTGCCCGGGATATAGCCAAAAAAATTGAACTTGAAATGAGATATCCAGGCAGAATAAAAGTTACTATTGTGCGTGAAACGCGTGTCGTTGAGTATGCCCGCTAATGAGAAAAGAGTAGTGTCTGATAAATTAAGAGCTCTCATCCTGGGAGATATTGTTGGTCAGTCAGGATGCAGAGCTGTTTTTATCGGGTTAAAGACGCTTATAAAGAAATATAAGTCTGACTTTGTTGTAATTAATGGCGAAAATGCAGCAGATGGATTTGGAATAACTCCGGAGATTGCCACCCAGGTCTTTGCAAGTGGAGCTGATGTAATAACATCCGGTAATCATATATGGCAGAAACGTGAAATATATCCTCTTTTAAATTCAGATTCACCTATTATTCGACCTGCTAATTATCCGGTATCAGCACCTGGTAAGGGTTTAGTTACAGTTGATATTAAGGGTGCAAAGATATCTGTACTTAATTTACAGGGAAGAAAGAATTTTGGTAACCTGGATTGTCCTTTCCGTATCGGTCTTGAATATTCAAAAAAACTTAAAAGCAAGTCAAAAATAATAATAGTTGATTTTCATGCTGAATCAGTTGATGAAAAAGAAGCTTTGGGAATATATCTTGATGGGAAGGTTAGTGCTGTTTTAGGAACTCATACGCATATTCAAACAGCTGATGAACGAATTCTACCAGGTGGCACTGCATATTTATCTGATCTTGGAATGACGGGGCCTTCCATGAGTGTAATTGGAAGTGAATATACTATGTCTGTAAAAAGATCGTTAACCCAGATGCCTTTAAAATATGAGGTTTCAAATAATCCTGCTGTTATTTCCGGTGTTGTGCTTGATATCAATGTAGAAACAGGAAAGTGTATAGCAATTAAGCGGATTAAACAAAAATCTTCAGTTTAATATTATGAAAAAAATTTCCTTACTTGATTTAGCAGTACAGAACTTTGGAACCATATCAAGAGATGTTTTATATTCAAAGATAATGTGTGGAGAAATCCTTGTAAATGGAGAGAAAAATTCAAACCCTTCATGTAATATACCCTTAAATTCAAAGTTTACATTTGTTCCTGAGAGATATGTCTCCAGAGGTGGGCTAAAGTTGGAAGCTGCTCTTAAAGAGTGGAATATTGATGTTAAAAATAAAATATTTTTAGATGCAGGTAGTTCAACAGGTGGTTTTACAGACTGCCTGTTGAAGAATGGAGCTGTAAGGGTATTCGCTGTGGATGTGGGGTATAATCAATTGGCATATTCCTTGAGGAAGGATCATCGGGTTACTGTATATGAAAAGTGTAATATTATGTCTCTTGTTCCTCCTGATCAGGAATCCAATGCCGCGGTTGCAGATTTATCATTCAGATCAATTGGTGGAGCCGGTAGACATATCATAAGTTTAACTTCAGAGAAATGGATGATTGCTCTCATTAAACCACAGTTTGAAATTGATTCACTGAAGTATCCTGAATTTAAAGGTATAATTTATGACAAAACTATACTTAAGAATGTTTTGAGGGAAGTTCTTGTTAAATTGGATAAAGATGTGCTTTATGTTGAAAAAGTTATGCTTTCTCCAATAAAGGGCAGAAAGGGCAATACTGAATTTTTATTTCTAATAAGGGATAATAGAAATAAGAATGCCAACCCTGATTGGATGGATTCTATTGGTCAGAAATTGGAAAAATTGGTAAAAACAATTCTGTAGGGACAGTCACGCAGGATCCCCTTTAGGGGGGACCCTGCGTGGCTGTCCCTACTGTACAGATGCTCTTGAAAGAGGTTCTCCAATATAAACACCTTCAGTTGAAAGAAACTGTTTTTTCTTTCCATCAATTAAAATTTGTACCTTATCTACTGTCGGAAACTCTGTAGCAGTATAAATAATCTGTTTTAATTCAGCTTCCAGACCTTCTTTCCCAAAATTATTAAAACTTAGGTTTTCATTAAAATTAATTATTGCTGTCATATTTGAAACATTTACACCTTCTATTTTTGTGCCTAAAGGGATAAGAGAGAGGAGCCCTTTATTAAGTTCACTTGATGTTAATCCTGAAATTAAGGCAGTTAAAGTTTCTGTAAGAGGGCTGTCGTCATAGTATACCGGCCTGCTAATACCCTGTAATGCTATTTTATTTTCATCACTCACATTAACATAGTAAAGAATTGAAGTCCTCATATTCTTTTCTGCAGGTTTTTGCTGTTCCAAAAAGTTAGTATCTTCCTGTTTTTGTGTTTCAATAACAATTTCAGGAATTATTTTAGTCTCCGGATTTATTCCAGCAGGTTCATCCTTGCTTCCAGGATTTAATTTATTTTCTGTTAATTTTGTAATTCTTTTAACTTCCGGTATTGTTTTTTCCTTTTGAGAAAAGATATTAAGAAATCCTGTAGCTTGCATTACACTGTCAATTCTGGAACGGTTGAAGAGAAATACAACTATAATTAATAGAATGAGAGCTATCCAGAATAAACAGCCTATTGATGATTTTTTTTTCTTCATTTGATACAAATTATCGGTAAATTCTCTCTTAATCAAGACAGCTTTTTGCGCTGTATCACTTTTTCTACTTAAAAAATACTTCTTCTCTAATATATTAGTAGTAAACTGGCGAAAAAAGTCTTGGGATGCATAGGTGAGCGGTGAGCTTGCGAACGACCAGCCAAAAGCAAGCTGAATTTATAGATATCGCAAATGCATCCAAGAGATTTGTTTAAGAATAAATGTAACTTTTGGATCAATCCTGATCTCTTATGTTTGACAGCTCTTATAAAAGGTCGTATATTAATGAATATGAAGATTTATAAAGGTATTTCGGCTTCGGCCGGTATTGTAACCGGAAAAGTTTTCCTTTATTTGGATGATAATCTAAAAGTACCAAAATATAGCATTGAACAGGAAGAAATTGAATCAGAAATGGCAAGATTTCATCTTGCGGTGGGGAAAGTAGCTGAAGATTTAAAAGTGATACAGTCACAGTCCAATGATACCCGAATAGAGGAAGAAAGCAGATTCCTTGATTCCCATATGTTAATGTTAACTGATCCTGAATTTATAAAACAGGTTGAAATTAATTTGGGAAATTATAAGCGGAATATCGAATGGGTTTTGCTTATGACTGTGAAACATCTAATAAGAACTCTTAAAAAGGCTGACAGTCCTTATCTGGTAGAAAGAACTGTGGATATTTATGATGTTACACAGAGAATACACAGACATTTAATGTTTAATGAAAAGATATCTTTATCTTCAATAGAAAGTGAAGTAATAGTAGTTACTCATAATTTAATGCCATCTGATACCGCTTCAATGAACCGTGATATGGTAAAGGGTATAGCTATGAATGCTGGAGGTAAAACTTCCCATACAGCCATTCTTGCAAGATCTTTTGGTATTCCTTCTGTTCTAGGTTTAACGAATATTACCGATGAGGCTCGAAGTGGTGATATTATTATTGTTGATGGAAATACAGGCACAGTAATTTTAGATCCGGATGAAGATACTTTATCAGAATATAAAATAAAGGCACAAAAGTGGTTACTCCATGAAGAACAGCTTAATAAACTGGATAAATTAAGTTCGGTAACAATTGATGGTAAGAGAGTTCTTCTTAGAGCGAATATTGAACTTCCTGAAGAAGTTGAACAGGTTTTAAGTCATGGAGCAGATGGTATCGGTTTATTTAGATCAGAATTTTTATTTTTAAAGCCTACCGGGTTTTCCAGTGAAGATGATCAGTATAAGGCCTATTCTTTTGTTGTTGAGAAAATGAAAAATAACGGTGGGGTTACCATACGAACTCTTGATGTTGGTGGGGATAAGATAATACCGGACTTTGAAACTTCTGATGATAAAAATCCATTACTGGGATGGAGGGCAATAAGATTTTGTCTGGATAGGAAAGATATCTTTAAAGTTCAGATGAGAGCCTTGCTCAGGGCTTCTGTCCATGGTGATTTACGAATTATGTTTCCCATGATTTCCGGTGTGGAAGAACTGGAGGATGCCCTTGCCTTTTTGGAAGAAACAAAACGGGAGATTAGGGCTGAAGGTATTCCTTTTGATGAAAATATAAGAATAGGAATTATGATAGAGGTTCCATCTGCAGCACTAACTTCAGATATTCTTGCAAAAAAGGTTGATTTTTTCTCTATTGGAACAAATGATCTTGTTCAGTATACAATTGCAGTTGACAGAGGGAATGAAAATATTGCATATCTTTACAAATACTTCCATCCAGCTGTCCTTCGTTTAATAAAAATGGTTATTGACAATGCTCATAGTGCGGGGATACCCATTGCTATGTGTGGTGAAATGGCAGGAGATCCCCTTGCATCTGTAGTCCTCCTTGGGATGGGGCTGGATAGTTTTAGTATGAGTTCGGGTGTTATTCCGGCAGTTAAAGAGGTTCTGAGATCTGTTCGACTAAGTGAAGCAGAGGAACTGGTTGAGAAGATAATGCAGATGAGTTCTACTCAATTAATAGAAAATTATGTAAGTGAGTGGATGAATGAGCGATTTGATAATATCTCAGTATGAAAATGGACTACCGGTAGTTGCTGTTGCAGGCAGACCCAATGTTGGAAAGTCAACTTTATTTAACAGGATGCTTGGGAGAAGAAAAGCTATTACCGATCCAACCCCGGGGGTAACCAGAGATCCCATAGAAGCTATTTATAGATTTGATGATCGGGCGGTTCGACTTATAGATACAGGCGGCTATAAACTTGATAAAGAAGGGCTTGATTCTATTGTCAGTAAAAAAAGTATTGACATAATGCAGTCTGCTGATCTTGTTCTGTTTCTTATGGATGTAACCGAAATTACTCCTGAAGATGAAGCTTTAATTAAAATATTAAGAAAATTTTCAGATAAAGTTCTGGTTGTTATAAATAAGGTAGATAATCAGGCAAGAGAGATTGAGGTTTGGAATTACTATTCTCTGGGTTTTAATCAAGTAATAGGGATGTCGGCAGAACATGGACTTGGTTTTGGTGAGCTTGATGAAAAACTGCTTGAATTAATAGATTTTGATATAAAAAGAAAAAAACATGAGGCTGAGGAACACCAGATTTCTATTGCTGTAATGGGTAAACCTAATACCGGAAAATCTACGCTTACTAATCGATTATTGGGAAGGAATGCTTCTATTGTTTCAGAGATTGCAGGGACTACCAGAGATATTGTCGAAGGATCTTTTAATCATAATGGTAAGGTCTATAAAGTTTTAGATACTGCCGGTATTAGAAGAAAGAAAAAAGTTGGTGAAAATGTAGAATATTATTCAGTTAACAGAGCTTTTAAGAGTATAGATGAATCTGATGTTGTTTTGTTGATGATAGATGCTGTAGAAGGTCTGGCAGACCAGGATAAAAAAATTGCTGCCCAGATAGTAAAAAAAGGGAAGGGAGTTATTCTTGTATTAAACAAATGGGATAAACTTAAGGATGTCCCAAATCAAATGGAAGCAGCAAAGGATAGAATACGTTTTCTTTTTCCTGTTCTGTCTTTTGCCCCAATTGTACCTATTTCTGCACTGAGCGGAGAGGGTATCGATAGGGTATTAAATCAGGTTTATAATGTCTGGAAACAGTTAAATAAACGAATTGAAACTGCGAGAGTTAATGAAGCATTAAAAAGGTGGACAGAGAATCAGGAAGCTCCCAGGAATAGTACCGGCAGGTTTAAAATCCTCTATGGAACACAGGTTAAGGTAAATCCGGTTCAGTTTCTTTTTTTTATTAACCGTAAAAATGGATTTCCGGATTCTTATCTACAGTATATAATAAATAATATCCGAAAGGATTTAGGGTTTTCCTTAATACCATTGCAGGTGGATATTAAAGAAAAAAATAAACAAATGTAATTCCGGCTAATTTTTCTACGGAATTTTTTGATAAAATAGATAAATGTGACGATATTAAAAAATATGCTGAAGTTTAAAATATTTCCACTAAAATACTCTATTCTCTTAACTTTATTTGTTACAGTAGTATCAAGTATTAGTGCTTCTCCTTTTAATGATCCTGAACTTGTTTTCCCTGAAAATACTGAAATACGTCAGATGTTTTATGATCAAATGACAGGTACTAATAAAGATGCGGTATCAACACTTCCTGAATGGAGTGTTATTGAAGAGACCGGTGTCCGTGTAAATTTCTTTACTACAACAGAGTTACATGATGATGGTAAGTATATTTATTTTTCTTTTTCACATAACCCTGATCTCGAATTTGATATGGGCTCTATTGGTAGTTATATAATTAAACGAAGCCTGGATGAATATGATGAGATAAATTTTGGTATAAAACAGATAAAAATATTTTATAAAAACAATGATAATTCTTTTATTCGTTTACAACCGGCAGTTGATAATAATGAATCATTACTGGAAATACATCTCTATGGAAGAATAATGCAAAAAGACATTAGGGTTCCATTAAGCCTTGCAGAGCTTTCCAGAAGATCTTTTGCAGATCTTGCAGCACTTACTTCGAACTATGTTGATTGGAATTTTTATATTTCAGATTATAGAAAACTTTATGGGGATGATGTAAGAGCACTTGCCAATACAATTGCACCGCTGTTGTATTATTTAAAGGATAAGGATGATGGGGCAATTGATCAGGCAGGTAACTTTGTTTACATAAACAGTTTAGATTTACAGATTGAAGATGGTGGACTTAATTGTTCAGGTTTTGTTAAGTGGATAGCCGATGGTCTTTATAAGGCTTCTACGGGTCAGAATATTGACATAGCTTATCTAAAAGAAAAACATTATGACCTTCGCGGAAATAAATGGAGTGAGAAACTGGAAACAGAGAAGGATCCTTATTTTGGTCTTGACTGGACAAGAAACCTTGCGTACGAAATTCTTAAACTCCATGAACCTGAGGCTTATTTAAGTTCTGTAGATGTTAACAGCCTGCATTATGAAACTTACAGGGCAAATATCGGCTTTCCCCTGGAAAATATTAAAACAGTGCTGTACGAATTAGCTGTTACCCATCCTCACGATTTCTATCTTGGTTCATTAAACAGTAAATCAAAGGAACCTCCATATTTAAGGGAACATACTCATGTACTGGCACTTTTTCCATATATAGATAAACAGAATAATTTTCAGGTAGTGGTCTATTCCAGAAACGAAAAAATCAGTCTTGACTATCTAAAATCACATTGGAAAGATAATTATATTCACCTGGTAAAAATAGAAGCTTCTGCAAATTTTGAACCTTCAGGTGTGAACTTGAATCCGGTTTTAAGACGATAATTTTGATTAATTAGAGATATGGGATGTAATATCCATACTTTTGTGAAGAATACGTATTATTTCGATTTTACTTATTGAACGTTTTTTATAAAAGATTATATGGCTGTCCTGAGGGAATTTCCTATATCCATTTTTTATATAATCACATCTTTTCCCCAGTTTGGTATTATTTGCCAGAAGCTTAAAAGTATCATCAAATTGTTTTATATATAAATTACGCTGTTTTTTACCCCAGTGATCTGATGTATAGACTGCAATTTGTATAAGATCCTTTTTTGCTTTTTGGGTTAATTTAAATAATTTCATTATGTATATTATTTGTCTAATTCTGAGATAAATGTTTCATAGTTATAATTAGACAAACCACTGTTTTCCCCTTCTGTTAACATAGCTCTAAGAGTTTTGAGTCTTGTTTCATCATTCTCAAGTAATCTAAGCCCCGCTCTTATGACTTCACTTGTAGATCCAAAGCGACCGTTTTGAATCTGGTTCAATATAAATCCGTTAAAATGTTCTCCAAGAGTAACACTTGTATTCTTTACCATTTAAATCTCCTAATACCAATATGTACCTAATTATGGTATATAGTTTATTCCAAGTCAATTACACTTTATCCATTAGTATGGCAAAAATTGTGTTTTTACTTCAGGAATTTGAATAAATATTTGGAAACAGAAAACAATTTTCTAAAAGTTGATTCTTCCCAATCAGATTGAAATAAATCTTTTTGTGGTATATCTTTGATTTAATGAAAAAAATAACTATTGTTCTATTTCTTTTCTTTGTAGTATCCTCTCTATTTGCTCTTCCGGTAGAGAGAAGGCTATTTAATGAGGCAGAAAACAGATACAGAAATGGTGAGCTTGATTTTGCCTTACATCAATATCAGAGTCTTATCGATGATTATCCCTTGTCAGAGTATGTTCCTGATGCAAACTTCAGGATTGCTGTAATTACTCTACGAACAGGCGATTTAGAGAAAGCAGAAATTCTTTTTGAGCGTGTTGAAACCCGGTATAAAAATACTCATTTTATAAATTATCTTTCTTTTTGGAAAGGTTTGATTAAATTTAAGAAGGAACAATGGAAGCAGGCTTCAGATTTATTTGCACTGTTTTTGGATAAAAAAACTCCTTCTTTGTACAGGGAAGCTTCTCTCTATAGAGCAAAAGCTGAATTTTCGTTAGGCAGAATAAGATCGGCCATTAATATTCTCGATACTTTATTTGAATCATCTTTTGATATATACAGTGATCCTTATCTTTATACTTTTTACCTGACAATGCTGGAAAAGGATGAACAATACACAAAGATAATTGAATTATCAAAGAATTTAATTAATAATCAGTTTACCCAAACATGGATGGACAGGATTGATCTTATCCGGGGTGAAAGTTTTTTTAAAATGGGTAATATTGTAGAAGCAGAAGTTTTGTACCAAAAAATATTAATGGCAGAACCCGATATTGCTTCTATTGGATATATCCGGCTTTTTTCAATATATAATAAAGATCCTTTTAAACAGAAGGATATATTTGATAAAGCCCAGGTAAGCCTTGCCGGTCATCCTGAACTATTAAATAAATTCCTGTTAAGAGTTGGTATTGACAGTTTCAAAAACAATCAGATGGATCTTGCTTCTTCCTACTTATGGCGTATATGGAGAACTTCAGATATAAAATCCATTAACAGGCTTGTTCCTGTTTACCTGTCCAAAATATTGCTATCACAGGGTGATAAGGTTATGGCAGATAAAATACTATCTGAATATTCCAGTAAAGTAGAACCCGTCGATGAACTTGTATTATATACCCTGTCTACAGTATTGATAGAAGAGGAGAAATGGATAGAAGCAGAATCAAAGTTAAAAGACTTTCTCTTCACTTTTCCCGATTCAGAGTATTACAGCGTTGCTGCCTGGATGTATGCATACAGTCTTTATAACACTGGTCAGTATTTTGAAAGTAAATCTGTAATTGATAAAATTCTTGCAGATGGTAGAGGTGGAGCTAATACAACAGATTTTATTCTATTAAGTGCAAAGGTATATTTAAAATTAGGAAAGCCTTCCCTTGCACTGGCAATGTTTAAAGAATATCTCCCCTTTGATAAAAATAATAATGAGATCTGGTTTGATATTATAAAAATTCAATTTAATCAGGGTGATTATTCCAGTGTATCAGAAAGTTACAATAGTATAGTTAATTCTTCGTTGTCATATCCTTCCGATATATATTCTCTTCTAATACAGTATATTGCCGGTCTTGGTGATATTGCGGTGGGGCATTATTCTAATGGTCTTGCAAAGCTTACACAGCTTGGTAAGGATATTGTAAAGGTAAAAAAACTTAAAACTATTGAACCCTATGTTTTTTATTATGCAGCCTGGGCTTCCTATAAGCTCTCGGATTACAAGAGTGCTTTTAACGGTTTTAAGATGATTTCCCAAAATTATCCTGATAGTAGTGTTTATGCAGATTCTCTCTATTTTGCAGGATGGTCTGTATACCTCATGGGTGAATATTCTTCAGCTGCTGATTTTTTTGTGGATTACAGTAATACTGTGACAGCTTCTGATAAAGTAAAAGGATTGTTTTTTTATGGTAAATCTTTGTATGCAGAAAATAAATTAAATGAGGCTGAAATAGTTTTTCAGAACATATACAGTCAGTATCCTGAAGATAATTACGGGGATGATGCCTTGTTTGAGCAGGGTAAAATTTTTGAAGATATTGGTAAAAAGAAACTTGCAGTAAGTACCTATCAGGAATTATACAGAAAGTATAAAACAAGTAATCTCGCAGAAGAAAGTTTATTTAGAGTTGGTGAAATCTACCTTTCTATGGGTGATTATAATAATGCAATTAAATCATTCTACTATCACCGTCTTAAATTTCCGGAAGGAAATTTAATTGATGTTTCTCTTTATTGGGGAGCAGATGCAGCTGAGAAAAACGGGGAATCTTATGGAGCAATCCTTCTCCTTGAGAAACTAATCTCAGATTATAGTGACAGCAGTCTCCTTCCGAATGCTCTTCGGAAAATAGCTTCCCTGTATTCCAAAGAGGGAGAGTATCGTAAGGCTCTTGTTTATTATGGTATGTTTTTGGCAAATTATTCAGATTCTGAATCAGCTGCTGAAGTTCGAATACAGATAAAAAAGCTTAATCTCCTGCAAAGCGGATCTGACAGTAAGGAAGCTGAACTTCTTGTTTTAATTGATGATCAGGGTACAAAAAGTGTTCAATCAAGAGAAGCATATATTGAACTTGCAAAAATGTATCTGTATAAATATATAGGAAGGGAGAAAGAAGCTTATAAGCTATTGGCAACTATAGCTGCTTTAAAAGAGGAATTCCCTTCTGCTGCTGCCAGGGCTGTCTATTACCTTGGAGATTATTATTCTATAATGAAAGATTATTCAAATGCGGCAAAATCATTTGTTGAAGCTGCCACCCTGGATCCTGATAATCGGGATTTAACCGGGGTAGCTCTTCTTAAAGCATCAAAAATGGCAATTGCAGCTAATGATATAAAAACTGCTGAAAAAATGGTAAATTTACTTGAAATTAATTTTCCTTCTTCCTCCTGGCTTCAAGAGGGTAGAAAAATTCTGGAGGGGCATAAATGAAAATATATTTACTTTTTTTTATGCTCGGAATGATTATCCCTGTATATGCAGAAGAAGCAACTCCTTCTTCTGTTGATTTGGTTCTCCCCCCCCTTATTGTGGAGTTTGAAAATAAATCCGGAAAGGCTCCGGATCTGGAAGTTCCTGATTATGGTAATATAGTCTTACCAGATTTTGAGATTTCATTACCGGATCCAGGTGATATACCAATTAATGACATTACTTTTAATATACCTCTGCCCGATTTTACTGAATACAACTATACTGAAAAACCTTCTTTCTTCAGTGAAGGTATCCTTGGTATAGGTGATAAGAATCATTTAATAGGCAATATTTCACTTTTCCGTCTCGGAAAGGATTTTAGATTTTCTCTTTCCTTTGCTCATGACGGACTGGATGGGTTTGGTACAAATGATGCAGGAATGGGGTATTTTTCCCGAAGTGAAATATTTAAAGGGAGTTTTAATAATGGAGATGAGTCTTTAATGCTCACAGGATCCGGATCCTTTAAGGAAATTGAAGATGGCTTTCAGGGACAGGTATCCTCATATTCTTCTGTTGTTCATCGTTTAAGCAATGTTGAATTGGGAATTTCCGGAGGAGAAAAAATATCATTTGACGGAAGTGTTTCTGTTAATTTAGCCGGCAAAACTCTTACAGGAGAAATACCGGTTTCTGACAATGAATCGATGTTGTCGCTTAATGGTTCTGCATCTTTTAATAAAGGTATATTTAACTCAACTCTTGGTGCAGGATATAAATATGATAAACTAAGTGGATTATCCGAAAAAAATATAGTTAATTCAGATCTTAAGCTTGGTATTACTTTAAAATCTATGGAAATTTCTGCCAGTGCAGGAATTTTCTGGATTCCTGGAATATCTCCTTTATTTCCATATTCAATAACAGTAGACGGGGCATATGAGGAAAAAGTACAGTATCATAGTTCTGCCGGTTATCTGGTGAAAAACTATCTTAATTATGATATGTGGGAGAATTATCCATATTTTGCAATTAATTCTGGAACCGATAAAGGATGGTTTTGGGATAATCAGATTACAATTTCTCCAAATCAATATACTGAAATAGGATTCAATTCTCTTTATAGATTTATGGAGAGTTACATGACTCTTATGCCCGGATCCTTTAATACTCTTGACGGTCTTTTCAACCTTGAGAGCATTAGCGGATCATATCTGGATGTTTCTCCCTTTTTAAATATTTCATTACAATCGGGATGGAATTTTTCTTTTGGATGGGATGGGCAGTTGTTTTTTGATGAAGAAATTCTAAAACCCGTTCATTCTCTGACTTCGGAAATAGTATATGAAAGAGAAAATACAGGATTTTCTCTTATCGGAGCTTACAGTCTAAAACCTTTTTCTGCTGTTCCTTCAATATCCATGGAAATTCACTATTTAATTAGCAATGGAATAGTTCTAAGTCTTGAAGGTACAGATATTTTGAATTATTTTTCAGATGACCGTTTTTTAACCATTGGAAATTATATTGAAGAAGGTGGTAAGCTTACGCTGTTAACTAAAATATCATTATAAAAAGCTGCATTCAAAATGCATGAAATTATTGAAATAGATATTTAGCAAGGAGTTAATTAAAATGTTTACATTAATATCAAAGGGCGGCCCTCTTATGGTGCTGATTCTTCTACTCTCTATTGTTGCAGGTGTTATAATAGTTGAAAGGCTTCTCTTTTTTCGTAGAATAAGAATGGATGAGGAAAAATTTACAGATCGTCTTAAATCTGCTATTCAAAAGGGGCATTATGATGAAGCTGTTGATATTTGTGATAATTATTCGACTCCATTGGCAAATCTAATGAAGGTTGGGATACAACACCGGAACCATGGTAAAACAGAGATAAAAGAATCAATTCTTGCTGCTGCAAATTTGGAAGTTCCACAATTGGAACGGTACCTGACTTCACTGGGGACAATTGCTCATATTTCACCCCTCCTTGGCTTGCTTGGTACAGTTACCGGAAATATAAAAGCTTTTGGAGTTTTGGGCCAATTTGGTTCTGTTGCAGATCCCTCACTTCTTGCAACAGGAATTTCAGAAGCTTTGCTTACAACTGCAGCAGGTATCATTGTTTCCATACCGGCAGTTGTGTTTTATAATTATCTTGTTGGAAAGGCTAATAATACCATTATAAATTTAGAAAACAGGGTTAATGATATGGTTCTATTTTTTAAGGTAGGGGACTAATGGTTTTTAAACGCCGTTTAAAACCTGTATATACAGTTGATCTTCTTCCTATGATTGATGTAATTTTTCAACTTGTAGTTTTTTTTATGCTATCCAGTACTTTTATCGTTACTCCTGGTATTTCCCTGGAACTTCCGTCTTCTTCTACAGCTGAACCTGTGGTTCTGTCGCAGCTTGTTATAACCATAGTCTCTGAAGATGAGTTGTATATAAATGACAAGATTAGTTCTCTCAGTGTGATGGGTAATCAGCTTAGGGATTCAGCACTAAAATCAACAGCAGAAAATACAAACGTTATCATTGAAGGTGATAGAAAAGTTTCCTATAGTTTAATGATAAAGGTTTTGGATGTTTTGAGACAAAATGGTTTTACAGGAATCAGCCTTAAAATGAGAGATTCCGGAAATTGAAAAGAGTAGAAAATGATCGTCTGATAAAGGCACTCATAATAAGTTTCTGTTTTCATGGGTTTCTTTTTTTTGGAATGAATTTGTTCAATTGGTTCCCAAAGGCTGATAATACAATGCAATATGGTCCAATAACTGTAATATTGGAAAAACCCAATTCCCCTATAGTTAAAACAGATAATCCAAGAGATCAGATCATTGAAAAAGAAATTACTAAAAATGAGGATCCCCTGCCTTCTGTTAATGCAAAAAGAGAAGATGTTAGCGTTCAGACAGATACTGCAGAAGATATTGCCTATGACCCTTATGCTGATATTGGCGAAAGCTCTGATACTGCTGCAGGAGATACTCCGATAGAAACCCCTGGAGATGTGAATCAGGATACTGCATATGTACCGGTAGTCAGGGATTCTATTGAGTTTGAAGTTCCTGTTAAAGGTGAGAGTGGAGGGGTAAGTCCAAACCAGGATACAGATAATAAAACTAAAAAAACTAATCCGATTATTAGTTCAGGTGATATATCAGAGCTTGAAAATGCACTTAGTTCAGATAATAATAACAACAATAATCTTTCTCCATCTTCAGAATCTGATAAAACTGTTTATCACTATAATGACAGTCCTGTGGATTTTGATACACAAGGAATAAATCGTAAACTTATATCGAGTCCTTCTCCGGAATTGCCTGCTGATCTCCCTGCTGATTTTCCTTCTGAAATTATATATAAAATAAGATTCAGTTTGAATACAGATGGTTTAATAAAGGTCTTGAGCATTAGCCCTCCCCCGTTATATCCTAAGGTTGAATCAAGTATTAGAAATGCCCTGAGATCCTGGACTTTTAACCAGTCTACGGGCACTGAAGATGTTAAAGGAACAATTACACTGATTTTTAAGGGTAGATAAAGTTATATGGAGATAAAAGCTGTAGGTTTTGATATTGATGGGACTCTTTATCCCAATTTCTCAATGTATTTAAGGTCTGTTGGTTCTTTTTTAAGTCATCCAGGAATTTATTATCATTTTGGCAAAATTAGAAAAGAGATTCGTGAGATTGACTATATTGGAGATTTTAGGAAAAAGCAGTCCGTGCTTCTTGCTTGTTCTATGAAAATAGGTACTAATAAAGCTTCTGAAATTATGGAAAGATATCTATACCAAAGATGGCTTTATATTTTTAAGGGAGTAAAGACTTTTAAAAATGTAAGACCTGTACTTCTTTCCTTGAAACGTGAGGGTCTCAAACTTGGTGCCATGTCTGATCTGCCTGTTCAAAATAAGATGCACTTTCTTGGGCTTTCTGATTTAATGGATTTTTCCTTTTCTTCTGAGGATACCGGTCATCTTAAACCACATTCTGCTCCCTTTACAACTTTAGTTAGCAGGTTCGGTGTAAAACCAGGTGAGATTCTTTATGTTGGAAATAATTATAAATATGATATATTAGGTGCCAAAAAAGTTGGTCTTCGTGCAGCTCATCTTGTTAGAAAGCCGGAACCTGATAGTCAGGCGGATTTTTCCTTCCATTCGTTTTTAGATTTAAGGAACTGGATATTTTCTCAAAATAGGGGAGGCTCATGGAATTCACAATTGGAAATATAATAACCCTTCTTGTTGTTGTAATTATTTTAGCAATATATAGACAGATGGATAAAAATAATCGTTCCCTTGAAAAAATTAAGCGATATTCTGAAAAAATAAAAAATGAGCTGGATGTTTATATTGATAGTAAAACAATCGAAGTTAAAAATTTTGCAATTGAACTGGATGTTCATCAGGAAACCGGAAAAGCTATTTTAAATAGAATAGTCAAAGCTGAAGAAAATCTTGATAGTCGAGCAGGCAATATAGATAAAATGTATGAGAGAATAAACGAATATGACAAGGCTCTTGATGAACTTACTCAAATGACGGGCAGAGTTCAGGAAAATCTTGATAGACTGCATAATGAGTCGGAGTTTGTCGATAAAGTTGGAAAAAGAGTTAAAGAAGCTGGTTTGGGAATTCTTTCTCTTGAGAAAAATATTTCCGGTTTAAAACAGGAATTTGCAAAAGAAAATATTAAAGAACTAAAACTTGTCAGGTCTGTTGTGCTGAAAGATACCCAAAAAATTGTTTCCCAGATTAAAAACGATATTAATGCAAGTGAAATTAAAATAAATGATTTTACTGCTGTAGTTAAAGATCTTGAAGAAACAAAAGAAACCATGCAAACAGATACTGTAGAATCTATTCAGAGTTTTCTTGATGAGCAGGTGTATAAAACAGAGCAGTCAGCTGAGCAATTGACAGCTGAGCTTGGTAATAGATTTGATACAATTCTGTCTTCAAAATCCGAGCAGCTGGAATCTATAGAAGCTGATATGCAGGCAGCACTGGATAAAATTTCTGAAAAATATGTATCAATTAATGATAATATGAAACAGGATATTATACAGTTTAAGGATCAGATTAAAGTTGTTGAGAGCTCCTATTCTGATTCGTTAAAAGCAGCAGCAGATAGAGGGAAACTTTTAGAGGATGAGGTTTTTGCTGCAGTAAAACAAAAAATTGACACGGATATTTTAAAAGTTACAGAGGGTTATGATAAAAGTTTAAATAAAATTAGTATTTTGGTAGATGATAAGCTTTCTAATTTCAAGAATACATATACAGAAATAGCAGATAAAAACAAAAAAGAACTGGAAAAAATATCCATGGAACTTACTACTTCTGATAATTCAATTCGGGCTAGGATTGAAGGAGTTGAGTCAAGAGTTAATGAATATGAAGATAGTATTAGTTATAAATTTGGAAAGCTGGAAGACGTCAGCGGAGATATTGATGCCCTTGAAAAAAATCTTAGAATTTCCATGGATCAATCTATAGCAAATATTGAAGCTGGTTTTATAACTTATACAAAACAACAGGATCAGGTACAGAAAGATTATAAGCAAAAATTATCAGAGGAAATGAAGGAGCTTGATGAAGGATTAAATGCTCTTGAGCTTGAGCTTAATGGGCTTAAGAACAGAGCCTATGAAAATGTTGCAAAAGGTCTTAAGGTTTTTGAAGATGATTTCTTTTCTGATTTGAAAAATAAAAATGTTGAAATGGAAGAAAAAATTATCGAATGGCAGGTAGGGATTGATAAAACTTTGGAAGGACTTGCTCTATCCGAAGAAAATAATAGAATTGAGGTGGAAAAAAACTATAGTCAAGCTCTTCAGGAGAAGTTGGCTGAGCTCCAGGAAAAGAATTTTTCAAATCAATTGAAGTTTGAAAATCAAGTTGGAGATTTTCAGAGTCGAATTGAAGAAAGGATGGCTCATACCGATATATTAGTGGAATCTATAGAGGAAGCTATAAAAAAGAATTTGATCGATATTAAGGAAAGTGCCCAGGCTTCTTTTTCCAGAGAGTTTGTAGAGTTTAATACCGGTGTGAATACTCAATTAAAAAAATCTGAAAGGGATATTGATTCTAAATTAAAGAACATAGAAGAGCTTGTTGAACAAAAAGCAAAGGAAGTAATTGGCTTTGCTGAAGATTCCAGATCGGAAGTTACTGTATGGCAGGCTAAAATACTTCAGGAAATGAAGGAAGCTGAATCTGAAATGACGATCGGTTATGAAGATCTTAAAAAGGTAGTTTTTAATAATATAACACAAATTAAGAGTGATTTTGAGTCTCAAAAAGAAGATCTGATAATAAATACTCAGGAAGAAAGGTCAAGAATTAAGAATGAGTTGAAGGAAAATGCTGCTGGTATATTTCAGTTGGAATTAGATCTAAGAAATAAAACCGATAGTTCTTTAGAAAATTTTAATAGAGAGTATGATGCGTTTATTCTTGAAATACAAAAGAAAAATAGAGATATGCAGATTGAATTTGATAAGAAAGTTAAGGAATTCAGACTGATATCTTCTGAGACCAAAGAGAAAACTGATCAGCTTCAGAAAAAACTATATGGAAAGGTCGAAGAGAATTATAAAATTCTCTCAGTAAATCTTCAGGAGATTGATAAGCGGCAAAAGGGATTTATAAGTCAAACCAAAATATTCGACAGGGCTGATTCTCTTAAAATTAGTCTGCAGGAAGCAATTGAGGATTTAAAAGCTGAATTGGTTAAAGTAGAAGCTCAAAGTAATGAGGCAAGGGAAACTGAACGTAAATTAGGCTCAATTAAAAAATTAGGTGATGAAGTAAATGTAAAATTGAGTCGTTTTTTAGCAGAAAAACGACGTATAGAAGAAATGGAAGGTGATTTTAAAAAGCTAATAATTATATCTCAATCTGTTGACAGTAAACTGCAGCAGGTTACGGACTCTCACGATGATTTGCAGGCAATTCAAATAAAAATAAAAAATCTTGAAGAACTGGAAAAAGAGATATCTGTTAAATTTGAACGTTTGGAAAAGAAAGATCAAATTATTGAAAATACTACAACTAATGTGGATAAAAATTTCCAACAGTTAAGTAATCTTGAAGAACAAATACGGGTTCTTAACGAGGATGTAACGGGTATCCCGGTAAAAATTCATGATTTAACTTTAAAGATAGAACTTCTGTCCAGAAATAAAAAGAAAGCTGATGAGACAGCCAGGCAGGTTGAAGCTCTTGATGGAGTTCTTAAAGATATAGAAGTTCGGATTGAGAATATGCAGAAGGCAAGGGAGTGGTTAGCAAAAACTGAAACCCGCCTTGAAGAAGTCTCAAAACAGGCTCAGGAGCAGGTTAAATTACTGGGAAGTATCCTGAAAGATGATAATAAATCAGTAAAAAGCAGCAAAGGTGCCCCTTCGATGGGTTCAAGAGATGTCGTTACGCGTTTGGCTCACCAGGGATGGTCCATACAGGAAATAGCCAGTGCCACAAAACTTTCCAGAGGAGAAGTTGAACTTATTCTGGAACTCCTTCCAAAGAAATAACATTGTAGGGACAGTCACCCAGGATTTGCTTCGCAAACCCTGCATGGCTGCCCCTACCTGATGATAATAACAATTTTTTTACTAAAAAGCTTGACCCTAAGTATGTTGATTAGTATTTTATGGCATACGATAAATCAATAAAAGATCATCATAAATATCAGAATTAATGAGGGTGGTATGTCTAAGAAGCAGAAAGAGGGGAAGGAAGAAATTTTACAGGAAGAAGAGCTGGTAGAAACCCCTGCTGAAAAACTTACTGTTGCTGAGGATGATATCAGTGAGAAGCAAGTTGAAAAATCAGAGGAGGAAATACTCCGGGAGAGAATTTCTTTTTTAGAAAATGAAAATAGTACTTTAAAAGATCAAATGTTACGGAAACAGGCAGAATCCGATAATTTTCGGAAACGAATATTAAGGGAAAAGGAAGATTCTATTAAATATGGTAATTCCAACTTACTTTTGGATTTAATAACTATAATAGATGATTTTGAACGTGCTATAAAAGCTTCGGAGGAGTCTCAGGATATAACAAATTTTCATGAAGGTATTGAGCTTATTGAGAAACAGTTTGTCAGTATGCTTGATAGAAACTGGGGGCTTAAGAGAATGGTTGCAGTTGGAGAAGAATTTGATCCTCAGATGCATGAGGCTATTGGAATGGAAGAAAGTACTGAAGTTGATAAGCAGACTGTAGTGGAGGACTATCAGAGTGGATATATTCTTCATGATAGAATCCTTCGTCCTGCAAGAGTTAAGGTTGCAATGCCTGCAGCTGAAAAAGAAGTTGCAGAAAGTGTAAGTGAGAACTAATCATGGTGATTACCATGTTAAATGCTAATTGTAAAATAATATAGGAGATATGATAATGGGAAGAATAATTGGAATTGATCTTGGAACAACAAATTCTTGCGTTTCTGTAATGGAAGGAGGCGAGCCTGTTGTAATTCAGAATTCTGAAGGACAAAGGACAACCCCTTCTATTATAGGATTTACAGCAAAAGGTGATCGTCTTGTAGGTCAGCCTGCGAAAAACCAGATTGTAACAAATCCCGAAAATACAGTTTATTCAATAAAAAGATTTGTTGGTCGTAAATTTGCAGAGGTGCCCGGCGAAATTAAAATGGTTCCTTATGCAATAAAAGAAGGTTCTGGTGGAGAGGTTCATGTAGAAGTACATGGTAAGGATCTGTCCCCTCAGGAAATTTCTGCTGCGGTTTTACAGAAAATGAAAAAAACTGCAGAAGATTACCTTGGTGAATCTGTTACCGATGCTGTTATTACAGTTCCGGCATATTTTAATGATGCACAGAGGCAGGCAACAAAGGATGCAGGTAAAATAGCAGGACTGGAAGTTAAACGTATTGTTAATGAGCCTACTGCAGCAGCTCTTGCTTATGGTTTTAATAAAAATAAGAAAGAAGAAAAAATTGCTGTTTATGATCTGGGTGGTGGTACTTTTGATATTTCTATTCTTGAACTGGGGGATGGTGTATTTGAAGTAAAAGCAACCAATGGGGATACACATCTTGGTGGAGATAATTTTGATCAGCGTATAATTGACTGGTTAATTGAAAGCTTTAAAAAAGATTTTGGAATTGATCTTTCCCAGGATAGAATGGCTTTGCAAAGGTTAAAAGAAGGTGCTGAAAAAGCTAAAATTGAACTTTCAAGTACTCATTCGAGTGAAATAAACCTTCCTTTTGTTACAGCAGATGCTTCAGGACCAAAACACCTTCAATATACATTAACCCGGGCAAAGTTTGAACAGATGGTTAGTGATCTTGTAGATGGAACAAGACAACCCTGTTTAAATGCACTCAAAGATGCAGGCCTTTCCCCTTCAGATGTTGACGAAGTAATTCTGGTTGGTGGATCAACACGAATTCCTGCAGTTCAGGAAGCTGTTAAAAATCTGTTTCAGAAAGAACCTCATAAGGGTGTAAATCCAGATGAAGTTGTTGCTATGGGTGCTGCTATCCAGGGTGGAATCCTTGGTGGTGATGTAAAGGATGTTCTCCTCCTGGATGTTACTCCATTATCTTTGGGTATTGAGACCCTGGGTGGTGTTTTTACAAAGTTGATTGAAAGGAATACTACAATTCCAACACGTAAGAGCCAGATTTTTTCTACTGCTGCAGATAGTCAGACTGCAGTGTCCATAAGTGTACTTCAGGGTGAACGTGAAATGGCTTCTCAGAACAGACCTTTAGGAAGATTTGATCTTGTTGGTATTCCTGCTGCACCAAGAGGTGTTCCCCAGATTGAAGTTACATTTGATATAGATGCAAATGGTATAGTTCATGTATCGGCAAAAGATCTTGGTACTGGTAAAGAACAAAAAATTCGTATTGAATCTTCTTCCGGGCTTTCTGATGCAGAGATAGAGAAAATGGTTAAAGATTCTGAACTTCATGCAGAAGAGGATAGAAAAGAGAGAGAAAAGGTTGAAGTTACAAATGAAGCCAATTCTCTTATATATTCTACAGAAAAATCTCTTAAGGATTTTGGTGATAAAGTTTCTTCTGAAGATAAGGCGGCTATTGAAGCTGGTGTGGAAGTACTAAAGAAAGCACTTGAGTCCGGTGATATTGATCAGATTAAAGCAAAATCAGAGGAACTGAAACAGACAGCTCATAAATTAGCAGAAGAGATTTACAAGAGTACGGAGGCAAATGCCCCTGGAGCCGGACAAAAAGCTGGCTCAGAAGGATCCGCCGGAGGTGGAGGTGCAGATACTTCCCAGAGCAGTGATAATTCACAGTCCGCAAATGGGACAGTTGAGGATATCGATTATGAAGTAGTCGATGATGAAGATTCAGAAAAATAATTAGATAGAGAGTCGTAGTTTTGGCAAAACGTGATTATTATGAAGTGCTTGGGGTTTCTAAAAGTTCCTCAGCGGATGAGATAAAAAGAGCTTATAGAAAGCTTGCAATAAAATATCACCCTGATAAGAATCAGGGTGATACGGTTGCAGAAGAGAAATTTAAAGAAGGGACGGAAGCTTATGAAGTTCTGAGTGATCCCAAAAAAAAGCAAATTTATGATCAGTATGGATTTGCCGGTGTTGAGGGTATGAATGGCGGACAGGGGCACGATTATTCCTCTGTCTACAGAGACTTTGAAGATATTTTTGGTGATTTTGGCGGTATATTTGATTCTTTTTTTGGTGGAGGGGGCGGAGGTCGTCGTGGTGGCCGTTCTGCAAAACCGAGAGGATCTGATCTTAGATACAATTTAAACATACCTTTTACTGATGCTGTATTTGGGACAAAAGTACAAATAAGTTATAACAGGAATGTTGAATGTTCTTCTTGTAAAGGTACTGGTGCAGAGTCCGGGGGTGGTAAGAAAATGTGCTCCACATGTGGAGGCAGCGGTCAGGTACGCAGAAGTTCCGGTTTTTTCTCTATAGCTTCCGCATGTCCAACCTGTAATGGTGATGGATATGTTATTGACAATCCTTGTAAAAGCTGCAGGGGGACTGGTCTTTCTCAAAAAAGTCAAAAAATAAAGGTAACTATTCCTGCTGGAATTGAATCAGGTAAAAGAATAAATATACCAGGTCAGGGGAATGCAAGCCCAAATGGAGGTATTACTGGTGATCTCTATGTTTATATAACTGTTTCACCTCATAAATACTTTGAGCGTGATGGTGCTGATGTTTACTGTGTAATTCCTGTTTCAATGACTCAGGCAGCCCTTGGAGCAGATCTTATGGTTACAACCCTGGATGGGAAGACAGCCAAACTGAAAATTCCGGCAGGTACCCAGAATGCTAAGGTTCTACGTCTTAGAGGTGAAGGTATCCCTCATCTTCATAATTCCGGTAGACGTGGTGATATGTATATTAAAATTAGAGTTACTATTCCGACTAGGTTAAGCAGTAAAGCTAAAGCATTATTAAAGGAGCTCGAACGTATGGAACCCAGTAAAGGTAACCCTGAACCAATACCGCTGGCTCAATTACGATAAAAAAATACCCCTTATAATAAGTATTATTATGAAGGGGCTTTTTTTTATGCTATTCCAGTCCGATAGGTAAAGGATGAATTATACAAGATATAAATTTCTTATAATAATATTTTTGGTTTCCTCGATTAATATTTTTGCTAATGCCAGAGTTATTAATGTAGATAAAATAATGAGTTCACTAAATGTAAAGACCTATGAAGAAAAATTTGATTCAAATCATGATGGAAATATTGATTATATTGTAAAATCAGATGATGCCGGGGTTAAGGTTATGGAGGCTCTTGATTTTAACCATGATGGTATGATGGATGATTTTTATTTTTATGGGGATGGTATCATCGTAAGGCGGGAAGTAGATTCTAATTTTGATATGAAAATTGATTTATGGGTCTATATAAAAGATGGATCATTAATTGAAAAATATGAACAGGATCTGGATTTTGACGGGGTCATTGATAAAGTAAAAATATTTGGAGGAGATCAATCAGGTTGAAAGGTACAGTTTATACAGGTTTTCATAGTATAGAGGAGCTTCTAAAGAAAAAAAAGTCAGAGGGTGTACTCTATTTTTCCAGGGTGTCAGGAAGAAATATGAATATAGCTGATTTAGCAAAAAAACATAATTATAAGGTAGCAAAAGTATCTGATTCTGAAATGTTGAAAATAGTTGGAAGTAACGATCACAGAGGGCTGGCTTTTGTTAAATCTTTTGAAGCAGAAAAGCATAGATCTGAAAATCTTGAATCATATTTAAGCAGTCTGCAGTCAACGAATGCTTTGGTGATTATTCTTGATGGAGTTACCGATCCCCATAATCTGGGTGCAATTATCAGGAGTTCTGATCAGTTCTATGCTGATATGGTTCTTCTGCCTTCCAGGAATAGTGCAAAAGATAATTCTACAGTGTCCACTACATCCGCAGGAGCAGATAACTATGTAAATATAGATATAGTTACTAATATAAGCCGTACAATGGATAAGTTGAAGAAAGCCGGTTTTTGGATTTATGGTGCAGATATGAATGGGAGCAGCATCAATAAAACAAATTTGACAGGAAGAATTGTACTTGTTATGGGTTCTGAAGGGAAAGGACTTAGGGAGCTTACCCGAAATAAGTGCGATGGTCTTATTTCCATACCATCCGGAGGGCATGTCGATTCTCTGAATGTTTCTGTTGCTGCAGGAATTATGATGTATGAAATTCGTCGTCAGCAGGATTTTTCGTTATAATCGGTTGAGGCAAGGCCTTTTATCCTAATCGTTGAGGCAAGGCATGCCTTGCCTTTACAGATAGATATTCGTTTAAAATTTCTTTATATTCTTCAGTGGTTTCTGCCCGAACAATTCTGTTCCGTAAGGCTGCAGATCCTTCCTGACCCTTTGTGTAACTGCAGAGCTGCTTCTTCATTTCTCTGCATGCGGCAGTTTCTCCCTTATAATGGATGGAAAGAGAAAGATGCTCCATGGCTGTATTAATTCTTTCGTTTATATTTTCCTTTTTACCAGTATCTTTTCCCTGGAGCAGCAGCCGTGTTTTTTCAAAAATAAAAGGATTTCCAATAGCTCCTCTTGCAAAAAGAACTCCATCAACCTCAGTTGTTTCCAGCATATGTAATGCGTCTTCAGCACAAAAAACATTTCCGGAACCGATTACAGGAATATCAAAGTTTGATTTAAGCTTTTTGAGGGAGTTCCAATCCGCTTCTCCACTGTATCCCTGGCTTCGTGTTCTTGCATGCATAGTCAGTAAACTGGCTCCTCCTTTGACTGCAGATTCTGCAAAATCAAGATAATTTATTGAGTCTAAATCCCACCCTGTACGAAATTTTACAGTTATTGGTATGTCTGTATTATCAGTTAGAACAGATATGATTTCTTCTATTTTTTTAGGGTTCTGCATTAGTGCGGAACCAGCTCCATTCTTAACCACTTTTGGAACAGGACAGCCACAATTAATATCTATAACAGTTGGATTTACTTTTAAAATTTCCGGTAGTGCCCGTTTGGCTGTATCTGCATTTGATAAAAAAATTTGAATACCTAGTTGTTTTTCATTTTCAGCCCGTCTCATTAGACTTACTGTTTTTTCACTTCCTCTTGCAAGTGCTTCAGCTGAAACCATTTCACTAAAAGTAAAGGAAGCTCCTTTTGAAATGCAAACAGATCTGAATGCTCTGTCAGTAAATCCTGCCAGAGGGGCAAGAAAAAGATTTCCCTGTATTGTTATTTTCCCTATTTTAACAGGATGGAAAAACTTGTTTTTCATGATTTAGAATAATATTATTCCTCAAGACCAAAAAAACGGAGGCTGTTCTGATAAAGAGTTGAACAGACTTCTTCCAGACTTTCTCCTCTTAGTTCTGCTATAAACTCTGCTGTTGCAGTAAGATAAGCTGGTTTGTTTCTTTTCCCTCTATGTACCGAAGGAACCATAAAAGGACTTTCGGATTCAATTAGTATTCTGTCTAAAGGCAGATTAATTACAGTTTCATGGAGATTCCTTGCATTTCTATAAGTAACATTTCCTGCAAAAGAAAAGTATAGGTTAAGATCAAGTGCTTCTTTTGCAAATTCCCAATTTTCAGAGTAGCAATGAAGAACTCCTCCCTTAGGAGGAAGTTTACCTCTTAGAATTTCAATTACATCACTGCCTGCCTCTCTGTTGTGAATTACTACTGGTAGATCATATTGATATGCAAGTTCCAGCTGTCGTATAAATAATTCTATCTGGGAATCCTTGTTTCCAAATTTACGATAATAATCCAGTCCAATTTCTCCAATAGCTACAATTCTGTCGAGTTTAATTCCTTCATCGATTTTAATTTCCCAATCGATCCCAGGATGCATAACTTCTGAAGGAGAAACGCCGATACTGTGATATATATGTGTAGCTGTAGATAGATTCTGATAAACCTTAAAGAAGTCCTGAAGGTTATTGCAAATACTTAGAATATGAGCAATTCCCGCCTGTTTTGCTTCCTGTGCAATTATGAGCTGGTCTATAGGATCTTCAGTAATTAAGCCTATATGGGCATGAGTATCAAACAGTTTCATTTTTTTTTCCATTTTAGGTCGGATTCGATAATTTATTCTGTTCCAATGAACAGAATACCATAAAATAGTATCACTAAGTTATGCTGAGGTCAATTGTATTTGACAATTTTTTATCATAATGGTACTGTTATTTATTCTTTGGAGGAGATTGAATGTCGTCGGCTCATAACTATAAAAAAGTTGAAAATGTAGTTTTGGATTTTATTTTTAGACATTTTAATTCGTTTGTCTATAGGATTACAGAATCCTATAGACGCATGATGTCTGCTGGTAAACAGCGCTTTACCGTTATGCTGATTCCTCATTCAGAGAAGAAAATCTTTAATTTTAAAATATCCGTATTCTCCATTATCTTTATTTCTATTACTCTTTTTGGTGTAATACTTATTTTTTTTATTTTCAGTACCCAATTCAGCGGACTGTCAAAACAGCTCATTACAAAAACAGATACCCTCAAGGCTACCAGTGCAAGTCTGGAGAATATGAGAGATGAGGTAACAGAACTTAGAAAGGTTTCCAAAACTTTTGAAGCTTCTTTAAACAGTACTCTGGGTATTTTGGGTATAGCTGTAGACAATAATTCAGGAGAATCCGGTTCCGGTGATTTAGCTTCTTTTTATAATGTAGAGGAGCAGGATGGAGGTAGTTTAAAAGAGATTACCGATCTTCAAAGTTTAAAATCGTTTTTAACGGAATCTGGTAAGTCACTGGAAAAAGTTACAGATATCTTTGCAAGTCAGGGTGATCTTCTGGCCGATTTGCCTACTGCCTGGCCTGTTGGATCCGGTATTGGTAGAATAACTAATTATTTTGGGCCTGAAATACATCCTTTTACCGGTCAATGGTATTTACATAAAGGAATTGATATAGCATCTTATCGCAGAGGAGTTCCCATTATTGCAGCAGCGAACGGTAAGGTTGTAGAACGGGGTTATGATGCAATGGGGTTTGGTAATTATGTACTTATCCGACACTCCTATGGTTACAGCACCAAGTATGCCCATATGGATAAGGTCTATGTGGAAGAAGGGGATATCGTTACCCAGGGGCAAAAATTAGGAACTATGGGAAATACCGGATTATCAACAGGTCAGCATCTACATTTTGAAGTTAGAATAGGTTCTCAGGTTGTTGATCCATTGAGATTTCTCGATATAAATTCCGGTGTCCATTAAATCTTTTAAATTACTTCAATAGGAAAAGAATAATCATGAGTGATCATCTTGGAAAAAATGCTGTTTTTATAAATTCTATTGTTGGTGACGGCACCAGGTTTGTCGGGGATCTTGAACTAAACGGCTTACTTCGAATTGATGGTGATTTTATTGGAAATATAAGAACAGAAGGGAAGGTTCTTATTGGAAAAAATGGAAGAGCCGAATGTAAAATAATTGCAGATACTGTAGTTATAGGTGGAGTAGTAAAGGGTGACATTGTATCAACAGGTAAGGTTGTCATATTATCAACAGGAATGTTGATAGGTAATGTCTCAACTCCCAGATTAATATCGGAAGATGGAGTTATACTTAATGGATTATGTATGATTTCAAATCCTGAAGATATAAATCCATCCCTGCCTTCAGGGTTGGAATCAATTTCCCCTGAAGGTGAAGCTCTGGAAAAATATAATCCCCGGAAAACTGGAAACTAATGGAAAAAGTCTCTTACTCTGAAAAATCATTTAGAAAAAAAAATTCCCGGTTTAACAGAAAAAAAATTAGCGAACCTGTAAGTTCGAAGCTAAGTTTTTCTTCATTATTGGAAAAGGAGAGCATAGAAGAAACAGAATTTGGATTGATGGATTATTCATCATTGGATCTTGAAGAACTGCTTGATGATATCCATGAAGCTGGGGATACTCTAAAAGATCTTCCTACTCTGCAGAATGTAAAATTATATAAGAACTCAGTATCAAAATTCCTGAATTTTGTTGTTAAGAATACTTTGGAAACAGAAACAACTCCAGGTTCAAATTTTAATCCTTTAAAAAAACAAAAAAAATATACCATAATTAGAGTAGTGGATGAAAAACTCGAACAGCTTGCAGCTGGAGTATTGCAAAATCAATCAGATCAGCTATATATTTTAGAAAAAATAGAGGAAATTAATGGACTTCTTGTTAATCTTATTAAATAGAAAAATAGAGAACAGCTCAGGAGCAATTCAATGAGTGATCAAATAGATAATCAGGTGAATAATCAAACCGTAGTTCCTGATACATGTGCAGGGAATGCTTGTGTAACTTTGGATTTACATTACTGTTCTGTTAAAGTTCTTCATTCAAGTGAAACTCAGACTTGTAGAATGGAAACAGCTTCTGAGTATAAAAGGGGTGATTTTGTTTTAATAAATTCCCGATATGGAAAGGATTTGGCTATAGTACTGGGACCTGTTAAATGTATTCACGGGTCAGAAAAAGATAGTATAGAAGATATAATAAGGCTTGCAAAAGAAAAAGATCTTTCCAGGTATAAAAATAATCTTGAGAGGGAAAAAGAAGCTTTTACCATCTGTCGGCAAAATATTATTGAACATAAACTGGACATGAAACTTATTTCTGCCCATTATTTATTGGAAGAAGCTAAGATATTATTTTTTTTCACTGCTGAATCCAGAATTGATTTCCGTGATCTGGTAAAAAATCTTGTATCAATTTTTAAAATGCGGATAGAACTTAGGCAGATAGGTGTACGGGATGAATCCAGGGTTTTAGGCGGACTTGCTGTGTGTGGAAGAAACTACTGTTGCAATGGTGTTACGGATAACCTTAAACCAGTTTCAATCAAAATGGCTAAAGAACAGAGTCTTTCCCTGAACTCTATGAAAATTTCAGGTCCTTGCGGTCGTTTGTTATGCTGTCTATCCTATGAATATGATTTTTATTTTGATGAGAAGAAAAAATATCCTTCTGAAGGAAATAGAGTTCAATCAGGTGAAGATCAGTATAAGGTTTTGGATACCAATGTTATAACCAAAAAACTTACTGTTGTTTCGAGTGACGGCAGGTTTTTTACCATACCCCTTAAATTTTTTAAAAAAAATAATTCGGGAAAATGGACAATATCAGAAACATTTTTTGAAAATCAATAACTATCTTGACAGTTAGGCTGAATTTTGATATTTTCCTATCCTAAGTCGTTACTATAGTGAAAATTATTCCAGGAGGATACATGATAAAGACAGATCAGGCTTCTAAGAGGTTAAGACAAAGTGAAACAAGAAGAATGCGGAACAGAATGAATAAAAGTACAATTCTAACTGCAAAAAAACATTTTTCAGCTGCTGTAAAAGCAAATGATCAGGATAAGGCAGGTTCGGAGCTTAAATTTTTAATTAAGTTACTGGATACTTATGCAGGGAAAGGCTTGTTTCACAAGAAAACTGTGGCAAGAAAAAAATCACGTCTATATAAAGCTCTAAACTCTATGAGCGCGTAGAGTAGAAGGTTTATTTTAGATATGGGAGCAAATACCAAGCTTACTAAAGCGGGGATCATTGACAATATTTACGAAGAGCTTGATCTGGATCGTGCAGATATACATAAAGTAATAGATAAATTGTTTGATAATCTTAAAACAGCGTTAAATGACGATCAGATTATTGAGTTAAGAGGATTTGGTACCTTTGAAATTAGAACCAGAAAGGGGCGTGAAAAAGCCCGAAATCCCCGAACTGGTGAAATTGTACCAGTCAGTACTCATGGTGTGGCCGTGTTTAGACCGGGTAAGCAGCTTAAAGAGCTTGCCTGGAATTTGCGGAGTTAGAAAATGGGTTCTTTTTTAAACAAACCAGGATTAAGTATGGTTCTTAAAAAAGCTACCTTGGAACTTCTCCTTTTAATTTTATCTTCGATATTATTTGCTTTGGCATTTCCCAGCCTGGTGTCAAAGTGGGGTATTGCTCCAATAGCATTTGTTTCCATAATACCTGTTTTTATCGTTGTTCATACAAGTTCATGGAAAACTATAGCACCATATGGTGCCTTTTATGGTTATATTACCTATGGGATTTTTAATTATTGGCTTTCGACATTTCATCCTCTTGCTATAGTTATAGTTCCTTCCATTTACGCTATATACTTTCTGATATTATTCCCGATACTCAAGCTTGCAGATAAACTATTTCCAAAAAATGGATATCTTGTTCAGGCTTTATGCTGGATTGCATATGAATATTTTAGGACTAAGGGATTTCTTGGATATTCTTACGGAATAATCGGTTATTCTATGTTTACGCTTTTACCCTTTATTCAGATTGCCTCGATTGCTGGAGTCTGGGGAGTTTCTTTTCTTGTGATACTTCCTTCTGCTTATCTTGGGAACGCTTTAAAAAATGGAATGAGAGGTTTTCATAATTTTTTTAAATTTCATAGAATTGATGCTTATATATATGGCGGATTAATACTATTGAATTTGGTTTTTGGATTTATTGTTATGACAGATTATTCTGATGTTCCTGTTTGGAAAGTTGCTTTAATTCAGCATAATTCTGATACGTGGAAAGGTGGAATAAGGGCATATGAACGTAACTTTCATACTTTGAGGGATCTTAGTCTCGAGGCAGTGAAGAAAAACCCGGATATTGTAATTTGGTCAGAAACATCATTTGTTCCCGGAGTAGACTGGCACAGCAGATATAGAACAGACAGTGCCCGTTTTGCACTTGTTAAAGATCTCAAAGATTTTCTTGCAACTCAGAAGGTTCCTTATCTTCTTGGAAATGATGATGGCCAGTTGGCAGATCCCAACCTGCCGCCTGTTCTGTCTAATGGAACCTATAATAGAGTGGATTATAATGCAGTCCTTTTATATGAAGACGGGCAGCTAAAAACAACCTACCGTAAACTGCATCTTGTTCCATTTACAGAGAACTTCCCTTATAAGGAAGCACTGCCGGGTATGTATAAGTTCCTTATCAGTAAGGATTTTCATTTTTGGAAAAAAGGAACAGAATATACCGTTTTTGAAACAGGAGGGGTTAAATTTTCAACTCCGATTTGTTTTGAAGATGTTTTTGGATATTTATCCAGAGCTTTTGTTAACCATGGTGCCCAGGTTATTGTTAATTTGACAAATGATTCCTGGTCCGGTTCTCTTCCATCCCAAATGCAGCATATGGGGATAGCTGTTTTTAGAGCCATAGAGAACAGACGCAGTGTAGTCCGTAGTTCAAATTCGGGTATGACATGTATTATAGATCCTGATGGGAGAATAGTCTCACTTCTTGAACCATTTAAATCTGATTATTTAGTGGGAGATGTTCCAGTTTATACAGACAGATCTACTGTGTATACTTTATTGGGTGATTGGTTTGCTATTGTATCAATATTTCTTGCCGGTGCTTTTATTTTATATGGTATAATTGCCGGGTTTGTAAAAAAAATAAAAGCATAAAATATATATTTAAAAAATTCCTTTTTATAAAATTACAGGCATTTATAATTGACAAGAGCCTTTAAGTGTAGGATTATGTATTGATGGATGAAAAAGCGAAAATTTTAATGGTTGATGATGAACCTCGAAATCTTGATTTTTTTGATGTAATGCTTGATAAACTTGGATTTGAAGTAGAAAGGGCAGAAAATGGTATTATTGCATTGGAGATGGTTAAAAAATTTAAACCCGATTTAATTCTTCTGGATAATGTCATGCCTAAACTTTCAGGATGGCAGGTTACAAGATTACTTAAACAAGACCCTGAATACTCTGAATATAAAGATATTTCCATAATAATGTTTTCTGCTATGGATGATGTAAAAGACAAGATAGAGGGATTTGAACTTGGTGTTGATGATTACATTACAAAACCTTTTAATTTCTCTGAGGTAATTGCAAGAATACGTGCTGTTTTAAAAAACAGAGAAATATATCGCCAAAATCTTGTAAAAGAACATAAGTTTGATCAAATTCAATCTTTTAGTGAATCAGTCTTATCCTTTTTAATGCAGCTTCGAGAGCCCCTGGAGCAAATTTTATCCAAAGCAAATCCAGATATTGCCATGGATGAATCCACAGCGGATTTTTGTAGCTTTGTAGCAACGGAAGCTGAGAAAGCTGTAGTTTCACTGGATGAATTTAAAGAGGAAATATCCCGATTAACCGAAAGCGAAATTGATTCAAATAAGAATGGAAACTTTCTTAAGGAACTGGATCAACGGATTCATAAACATTTTGTAAAATCTGAAGATTCGGATGGAGAATAGTCATGATTAGCAAAGAGAAGAAAAAATTGCTGGAAATCTTTAAGAAGGGAAGGACAGAATACAAACTTTCACATTTTAAAGAAGCAAGAGAATTTTTTGCAGAAGCTCTTAAGTTGGACTCCGAAGATGGTCCCTCTCAGGTATATTATGCCAGGTGTAAGCATTATATTAATAACCCACCTGTTGAAGACTGGGATGGTGTTTTTGTTATGACATCAAAATAAAAGCTCTATTTTTGATGTTTTACCAATGACTTATGGCATATATACTAAATTATTAACATATTAAAACCAGGAAATAGAAATATGGCAAAAAAAAATGTTCGAAATTACACAGCTAAAATGTCAACTACACTAGGGAAAGAAACTGTTTTTGCCGGTACTATGCGGTTTTCCGATTCTCTGCGGATAAATGGAAATTTAGAGGGTGAGATAATATCCAGTGGAAAACTTTATATAGAGGATAGTGCTGTAATAAATGCCAATATTCAGGTTGGTTCCGTTGTTGTAGCTGGTGTAGTAAACGGAAATATAATTGCAACAGAAAAATTGGAAATCTTAAATACAGGCAAAGTATATGGGAATATACGAACCGCAAGATTACGAATTGCTGATGGAGTTGTATTTAAGGGTAAATGTGAAATGATACGTGATCCAAAAACTGTTGATATTTTTTCTGCAGGAGTTGAAAAACTTAAAAAGACTGTAGGCAGTGTCTAAGGAGTTTGAAGCAGCAACTGCAGCAAAAATGCTGAGTAATGCTCTAATGACAAGTGGAAAGGTTTTATCTGTGGCTGAATCTATAACAGGTGGTTTAATTGGAGCTCTAATTACGGATATCCCGGGCAGTTCCAAAATCTTTTGGGGGTCACTGGTAACTTATTCTGATGCATCAAAACAAAAGATATTGGGAATTAAGAAGGACACCATACATACCTATAGTGCTGTTTCCAAAGAGGTTGTAGAGTTAATGGCTGAAAATGCTTTAAAGTTATCCAAATCGGATATATCTCTTGCGGTTTCCGGATATGCAGGAGGAAACGATGATAGTACAGAGGATATTGGTCTTGTCTGGATTGCAGTCAAGCTTAATAAGGGTACGGTATTTTCTCATAAATTCAATTTTACAGGATCAAGGGACTTAATACGACATAAAACTGCAATACAAGGGTTCTTATTTGCAGAAACTGTCTTAAGGCAACCAGAAAGGCTTGACAGTTGTTCTTTCTGACAATATAGTTATGGAAGTTCAGGAAAAAGACCTCAAGATTAAAAATAATAAAGATTCGTATAAAGAAAAAATATAAATAACCAAATAGAAAGATTATAAGCGGGGAAGCAATGGCGGAGATTGAAGCTGAAACCTCAGATGTTGAAGTAGTAACACGTCCAAAAAGAAAAAAAATTAGAGTTGAGTTAATTAAAGAAACTATATCGGCCAGGGATGAGGCTGAAGTTCCTGTTGCACAGGATAAACCAGAGGAAAAATCCAACCCTGAAATTACGGTTAACTCTGTAGTAAACGGTGAGGAAAACGATGCCGATACTTCGGCGAAAAAAACTAAGAAAGTGATTACAAAAAGAAAACCGCGAACCAGATCCGGTCAGAGGATAAGATCCAAATCATATGACACCCATAGTAGTACGTCTGGGAATCAGAATAAAGAGAAATTAAGCATAAACGATTTATCCAGAATGACAGTTCCTCTGTTAAGAGATATGGGCGAAAAACTCGGTTTAAGTCTTGATAATTTAATGATAATGAAGAAGCAGGAAGTTATTTTTGCAATTTTAAAAGCTCATACACAAAAAGGTGGAATCATATATGCTTACGGCTCTCTTGAAATCCTTCCTGATGGATACGGGTTTCTAAGATCTCCTCAAAACAGCTATCTTCCCGGTTCTGACGATATCTATATGTCTCCATCCCAGATTCGATTATTTATTCTGAGGACAGGAGATACTGTATATGGTCAGATAAGACCACCAAAGGAGGGAGAACGTTTCTTTGCTATGCTTAGGGTTGAGAAAGTTAATGATGATGATCCCCTTGTTGCACAGTCAAGAGTTTCCTTTGAAAGTCTAACACCTCTATATCCGGAAGAGAGGCTTGATCTTGAAACAAAGGACGGAAATGTCTCTACACGGTTAATTAACCTTTTTTGCCCAATAGGGAAAGGTCAGCGTGGTTTAATTGTTAGTCCTCCAAGAACAGGAAAAACCATTCTTCTGCAAAGAATAGCAAATTCCATTACTGAGAATCATCCGGAAGTTTTTCTTATTGTTTTACTAATTGATGAAAGACCGGAAGAAGTTACAGATATGAGGCGAAGTGTAAATGGGGAAGTTATTGCATCAACCTTTGATGAACAGGCTACCAGGCATGTTCAGGTCGCGGAAATGGTTATTGAAAAAGCAAAGAGGCTGGTTGAGCATAAACGGGACGTTGTTATACTTTTAGACTCAATAACAAGATTAGCAAGAGCTTATAATCAAACAGTCCCCACATCAGGAAAAATACTTTCCGGTGGTGTTGATTCAAATGCACTCCATAAACCAAAAAGATTCTTTGGTGCAGCCCGAAATATAGAGGATGGAGGGAGCCTTACTATAGTTGCGACAGCTCTTATTGAGACTGGATCCAGAATGGATGAGGTTATATTTGAGGAATTTAAGGGTACTGGTAATATGGAAATCAATCTGGATCGAAAAATGGCAGACAGAAGACTTTATCCTGCCATCAATATTAAAAAATCCGGTACCAGAAAAGAAGAACTTCTTCTAAGTGAAGATGAGCTAAATAAGATGTGGGTACTTAGAAAAGTAATTAATCCTATGGATGATATGGAAATTATTGAATTAATGATTGACAGAATGCGCAAAAGTAAGAATAATGAGGCTTTCCTGGCGTCTATGAACACCAAGTAATTTCAGGATAAGGACTTTGTATTTTTTGATAATAAGAATGAGTTCCTGATATTGGCCTCGATTCAGGGGGATTATTGTTAGGGGCAGATTGAAATGAGGCGTTCCTGGCATCAGTGAATACGAATTAATATATTTTAAATATAATTTGGCAGTTTAGAAGCTGAGACAGGCGATTAAAATGCATCTAAGACCTGTATTTAGTTAAATAGAGGAGTAAAATATGAAAGCTGGAATACATCCAAAGTATGAGATGACGAGTATTAAGTGTGCTTGTGGTAACGAGATTCAGACAAAATCAACAGCAAAAAATATTGAAGTTGAAATATGCTCAGCATGTCATCCCTTTTATACAGGGAAACAGAAACTTGTAGATACAGCAGGACGAATTGAGAGATTTAACAAAAAGTATGGTGTAAAATCTGCTGAATAATAATCTCAAATTGGTTTAATTAACGTGGGGGTGTATTGCAATAACCCCTACGTTTTTGTATGTAAACATCATAAAATAAATATATAATCAGAATAAATATTAATGAAACAGGAAACCAGTTTCCCATTATTGTATAAACTGTCAAACTTTCTTTTTGATACACAGGTATGGTTGCAGTAAATGTAGCGGACTCAAATAATGGCAGGGTATAGTTCATTTTTCCCCATGGATCGATTATGGTACTTACTCCGGCATTTGTTGATCTGATAAGCACCCGTCTGTTTTCAATTGCTCTTAATCTGGCAGCTGCAAGATGTTGAGTTTCTCCTGATACAGTTTTTGACCATGAATCATTTGACAAATTTATTAGTAAATCAGCTCCATTTTTTACGAATTCTCTTGAAATATAGGGAAATGAATCTTCAAAACAAATTGGTGCTCCAAAGTTTAAAGTAGTTCCATCTGATAGAGGAATTTTAAATATTATATTGGGTTTACCGATTGACCATCCCTGATTATTCAGACCTATAACATTCTTAAAAAAAGAACTGACTATACTTAAATTCCAGAAAGGGATATTTTCTGCAAAAGGAACTGGATGATTTTTACCGTAATATTCTATTATCTTCCCCTTTGGTGATATTAGCAGAACAGCATTAAGGGCATCCATTGTCTTTCTATCCAGAATATATGGACTTCCAACAAGAATGGGTGTATTTACCTCTCCAAGAAAATTTACAAAAGGATCTCCCTGTGGTTCTCTTGTATACCTTAAACTATTTTCAATATAGGGGTAACGAAAAGCATTTTCACTCCAGACTATTAAGTCCGGTTTAACTTTGCTTTCTTGTAATTCGATTCTGGTTAAATTCTGACCCTTTCTTATACTCTCCATTTCCTGTCCGGAAATCCAGGAATCAGCATTTTGCTGAACTACTGATACTGTTAATGTCTTTTCCCATGGGATATCAGTATTATTTGTGTAGATCCCATAGGAAATACTCCCAATAAACAGTAGAGCCGTAAAAATCCAGCTTTTTATTATACTTTTATTGTGAACCAGCATTGTTTCAAGCAACATGGCATTCATAAGGACTATAAGAAATGAAATACCCCATTGACCGGTTATATCAGCTATCTGAACAAAAGGAGCAATACCTGCACTATGAGCTGCAAGATTCCAGGGAAATCCCAGGTAACCTATTGATTTTAGGTATTCATAGCTAACCCAGATCGCAGCAGCAATGAATGGGCGGAAAATATTTTTTTTCCCTGCTGTATATAGAAATGCACCAAGTATTAAAAAATACAGAGTATGCGCTACAGCAACACCGGAAAGAGTCCAGATTGAGAAATCTTCAAAAAAAAGAAGCCAGAAATAAATTAAGGAAGACGAAAGAAAACCAAAAATACCGCTGTAAATCATAGCATGTTTTTGTTTCGAACTTGTAAATATTACATAGAATAGAGGAATTAGAGCAATAAAACCAAAAAACAAATTTCCATAACTGTATATTCCATTTGGGACTGCCAAGGTGTAGATAATTGATGAAAAAATAATAAGAACAATGTTTATTAGCGCCATATTTGGTATTATAATACCATATTTTAAAAGAATACCAGTAGCAAAAAAAAAGAATTTGTTGATTTTCAATTGATTTTCTAATAGTATAGTTAACGGTGGTACTAATTTGAAAGGCGATTCCATGTATAATATGAAAAGATTTCATAAAACTGAATATGCTGTAGATGCTGAAGTCATTTCTGAGGCTCCCGGAGTAATAAATTTGCTCGGGGGGCATACGGATTTTAGTGACGGGTATGTTCTTCAGGTTGCAATAAATAATTCTGTAAGCATTTCCATTTCAAAAAGGGCAGATAATTCCTTTCGTTTTTTTGCAGCTGATCCTGGGGAAAGGAAAAAGACCACTATTGCTAATTTAAAATATAAGAGGGAAGACCGCTGGGCAAACTATATTAAAGGTGTTCTGTATGAGTTTATTCAGTTGGGATATATTTTTAAAGGTCTGGATATTACCTTGTCGGGAGATATCCCTCAGGGAATAGGTCTCGGGTCTTCGTCAGCAATAGGTATTGCTACAGCTTTAGCTCTTCGGGAACTGTACGGTTTTAATATATCGGATATTCAGCTGGTGCAGACCGCATATTTGTCTGAAAGTTCATTTATGGGTAAATCAGAGAGATTAACGGATCAGTTTTGTTCCTATTATGCTGAAAAAAATACTGCTATTTTTCTTGATATAAGAAGTCTTGAATATGCAACAATTCCTTTTTCATCTAATGAGTATAAACTTGTTATTACTAACAGTAATGTTCCTCTTGTTAATAGTGAAGATGAAATTAATGAGCGTAGAGATGAGTGTAAAAGATGTGCAGGTATTCTGGATGTTAAAAAAACAGGAGGAACTACTCTCAGGGATTTTGGACAAACTGAACTTGAATCCGGAATGGGAAAACTTTCAGAGGCGTCAAGACGGCTTTGTTTACATGTTGTGAATGAAAATCAGCGTGTACTTGATGGTAAAAGATTCCTGGAACAGAAGGACTACTTGTCATTTGGAAGACTTATGAACAGGTCTCATGAAAGTCTCCGTGATAATTTTGAGGTGTCTTGCCCTGAACTTGACTGGCTGGTAAAAAGAGCTGTAGAAATTGATGGATGTGCAGGGTCAAGGATGGCCGGTCCGGGTTTTTGCGGCTGTACGATTTCATTGATGAGGGAAGATTCTTTCGATAAGTATGATTTACGATTGGAGGAGTATGGTCGAATTTTTGGTTTTCAGGCAGATTATTTTATCTGTGAGCCTGCTGCAAAAGCAAAAATTTTATATTCTAATATTAAGAAATCTCAAATTGAACAGGAAGATTAATGTCTGATTATTTTAAAGTTGGTTTGAAATATTTAAATTTAAAAAATTACAGGAGTGCTCTGGAAGAATTTTTATTAATAGATGAGGATCCTTCCGAATCGTTGGAGTTATCATATTATTTGGGAATTTGTTATACAAATCTTGGAAAATACGATAAAGCTCTTCTTTATCTGGAACAGGTTGTAACCAATAATTCCGATATTCAGTTTGTATACCAATGCAGGCTTATTCTTAGCTATATATATTCAATTACCGGAAGATTCAAGCTTGCTGAATTTGAGTTAAAGGAACTATTGAATGCAGGGTTTGAATCTGCTCAAATTTATGGTACTTTCAGTTATATTTCTTATTCTCAAAAAATGGTGGATAAAAGCCTGGATTATTTATATAAGGCAGCCGAACTGGAGCCTGATAACCCAAATATATTAAATTCTTTGGGTTATATTCTGGCAAATGAAGGTATAAACTCTGAACAGGCAATTTCCAGTTGTAAAAAAGCAGTACGTCTTAAAAGAGAATATCCTGCTTATCTTGATTCCCTTGGATGGGCCTATTTTAAAGCCGGCAAAACCAACGACGCATTACTTTACCTGCGCAGGGCATTTTCTCTTGCTGGAAGTAATAAGCTGATAACGGCACATCTAAGATCTGTTATAGATGAAAATAAAGAAGTTTAATTTAATATAGGCACTATATTCAGTATATGTAGATATCATTTTTAAAACGGGGTATAATTAAGTTTGTGAAAAAAATTGTAATTGATTTTATACTTATGTTTCTTTTTTTCGGCTTAAATTTGCAGATTTATGCTCAAATTGATCTTGATGAAGTGGATGCCAATCATGATTTCCAATGGGGTGTTCTTTCCTATCATCGTGGAGAGTTTAATGAATCCATACTGTCTCTTGAGAAGGCTCTCTCTTTAAAACCGGATTGGGAGAAGATAAAGTTATGGCTGGGAAATTCCTGTTACCGTGCAGGGTTCACCAATTCTGCTCTGGATTACTGGACAGAAGTAATTGACAGTGGAGGTGGTACTGTTGATCTTAGAGCTAAAGTAGATAATATTTCTTATCTTCGAAGTCTTGGACCGGAGTTAAAAGAAACTCCCCGGTTCGTTTTATTTCATGAAATATCCGGAGTAACTGATAAATATTCAATTTTTAAACGGCCCTGCTCAGTTTTTCCCAGTACAGATGGAGGGTTTTATATTACTTCTTTTGCAACAAATGATATTCAGAAAATTTCAGCAAATGGAATTGTTAAAATGACCATTAGGGGTGGTCTAAATGGTATTAATCATCCTTTTGATATTATTGAGAATAAGGATTTTTTATTTATATCTGAATACTCCAGTGACAGGATTATAAGAACTTCAAAGGATGGAAATGGGATTTTTAGATTTGGACAGTCAGGAAGTGCAGATGGAGAACTTCTGGGCCCTCAGTTTCTTACTGCTGATGTAAATAACCATATATACGTAACTGAAAGCGGGAACAGGAGAATCTCAAAGTATAGTTTTGATGGAGAGTTTTTATTTTCTTTTGGCCAAAGAAGCGAATATTTTGAAGGGTTTTTACAGCCTACAGGGATTGCCTATTTTGATAAACAAATTCTTGTTGCAGATGGTCGAAAGAAAGAGTTGTTTTTATTTGATACCCAGGGGAATTATCTTGAGTCTTTTACATCGAATCTGCTTTCTTCTCCTGAAGGAATATCTGTTTATTCTAAAAATAAATTTTTAATTGCAAATGGCAGTAATATCCTGCTTTTTGATGTACAGGAAGATAAATTTTCCACTTTATCCTCTTTGGATCCAAATGCAAGGGTTCTGAAAGCTTCCAGAGATATAAATGGTAATATTATATCTGTAGATTTTAATGGTAATAAAGTTGAATTGCTTTCTGATTTTACAAGAATGTATTCAGGGTTAAATATTAGTATCGATAGAATCTTATCTGATAATTTTCCGGAAATACTTGTAGAGTTTACAGTTTGCACCGTTGATGGCTCTCCTTATGTAGGTTTGGAGGAAAACAATTTTTTATTAACAGAGGATAGTTATTCAAATGACTCTATGTCATTAATTGCCGCAGGGAGCAAAACTGACTTTGTTGATATTAGTTATCTTATAGAAGCTTCTCCTTCTATGGAAAATTCGGTAAATGCAAAAGTTGATGGTATGAAAGATCTGCTGGATGCAATTGCAGGAAGCGGATCAATTAATATAATTACCGCAGAAGAAACTCCGGTGCTTGAGTATAAACAGGGGAATGGAGCTGATCAGATAATTGATGCACTGACATCTGAGGTAAACTACAGCAAAGACTGGAGCTTCGATCTTGGTACCCGTCTGGCAACATCACAGCTAATGGGCGGGGGATACAGGAAGGCTGTTGTTTTTTTATCTTCAGGAAAGCTGAATTCCAATTCATTTTCCCATTACAGCCTTACGGAGACTTTGGATTATCTTAAAAATAATAATATTGTTTTTTATACAATAAATATCAATCAGGGGGATGTTGCTCCTGAACTTAAATTTTTGAGCAGAAAGACAGGAGGGTTGGTTCTTCCCCTATACGGTCCTACTGGTTTAAAAGAACTTATACCCCATTTACGAAGTAAACCTTCGGGTTCCTATACTCTTAAGTTTAGAACAACCAGAGATTCTGACTTTGGAAGACGACCTTTGCCTGTAGAAGTCCAGGTTTCACATTTTGGCAGGAGTGGGAAGGACAGCTCTCTTTTTTATGGTCCTGCTAAATAGTTTAAAGTTTTTATTTCCCGATCAGCATTGGTATACTTTAATAGTGGTTCTGTTAACGTTTATATTTTTATTTAAAGTATACAGATATGCAAGGGGGAATTCTACTAACAAAAAATTCTCTGCAAATAGTTACAGGGATCCTCTACCTGGGATTCACTTTGGAGGATGGTAGGGGTTATTTGTTTTTTTTACTGCCATCTTTTTGCCCATTCTTTTGCATTCTCAATATCATTCTCATCGGGATGGCATTTTCTGATAAACTTAAAACTTTTCCCAAAACATCTGAAATAATTGTCCTCAATATTAACTATTTGCGCCTTTAAGGTGTCTTTAAAATGTTTGATTCCGGTCAGATCACTTTTACCTCGACCGAGCCAGGTAATAAAAAGAGCGATTTTCGGAAATGTTGTTCTGTTTGAACTCGTGGAATTTAAAAACTTTCCAAAATCAATAATTCTCCTATGAAGGTTACCCCCATATATTCCGCTTCCAAGAAAAATAGTATCAATCTCATTCAGATTAATATCTTCAAACTCAACCTCATTCAGATTAACAATCCCACAATCTAATTCTTTTGCTATACTGTTCGCAATCAGCTTAGAATTACCGCTTTTGGTAGAATAAACTACAAGACTGTTCACTCTTTTCCCCTTGTCGCTAATTTGAATTACTCCTACTATATGCTTCTGCTCTTTTTTTTACAAGCGAAGAAAAGCTGTAGAAAAAATTTATTACTTACCTTAATATCAGGAGATAAAACAAGATAATAATTTTTATAACGTCTGATTGATCGTACCCTTCGGGACAGGGGAAATGCTTATATAACGGTTCAAGGGCTTTGGCCTGTTCAGAATAAGTACGAAATAATCCGTCCTTTGGATGATGGATATTTGATTAGAACGGGATATAACACAACATTTCGAAAGGGATACAGCTCCGATGAATTACTGAGAGAAATCAGTTTAGAGTTAGGCGGCTATCCTAGACTTATGACCACATTTTACAGCAACACTCTTGCCTTATGGACAAAAAATGCCCCTGAATCTGTTTCCAAATTCCGGGGCTTTCTTATTGTTTCTCCAGCATCTGCGATCGAGAAGTTTTCGATGAACTTTAGAGATTCCATTGGTTACCGATGCTAACCTGAAATTACCGCTGAGTTCAAACAGCAGCGGATTGGCTTCATCAATCAAGAACCTGCCGAGCACGAGATTCTTCAGTAGCAGAACTGTTGAAGAATTCAAATGTTTTATTTAGAGCGAAATTTTCTGTCTTGTTATAGTCCGGGACAGTATTATCAAGATCAAAGATCAGAAGCTTATATTTTATCAGTTATCCTGTATTGAAAATCTGTTGTACTATAGTATAATATCGCGGTTAATGGAAGATCACAAAGACAACAGAATATTTTTTCTTAACACTACTGGTATATCACTGGTTGAGTTCTTTTGGGGACTTGGACTGCCGTTGGTACTTGAATCAACCTTTCTACAGCTTTTTCTAAATAAACTTGGCGCGTCAAATCAGATTATCAGCCTTGTACCAACTGTTTTATTTATTGGGCAGGCGTTTATGGGTATTATAGGCGCCTATCAAAGCCGCAGGCTATCGAATACCCGAACACTTGTAATAATATATCATCTTTATCCTTCGGTCGTTGTTATGACTTTTGGATTCTATCTTTTAATATCAGGAAGTTTTCTTCCGTCAACGATAACAGTATTCTTTATTGTATATATAATTTTCAATACTGGAATAGGAATGGTTGTTCCTGTATGGATGAATTATTTGATAAAACTCTTCGATAGTCATCGGGTACTGCCGGCTCTCTCAATAATGATGATTGCACAATCTGCCGGCAAATTGATAAGCAGCTTTCTGATTGCCGGATATTTTGTAAAAAATGATATTACGGCAAGAAGTTCATCAATTCTTTTTATTTTCTGCGGGCTTCTTTTTTTCATCGGGTCTTTCGCGTTTTTAATAACCAGGGAACCTTGTGCTTCTGAACCTGTTTCAGTAAAAAAATTAAGTCTGCCAAAATATCTTGCCGGTTCATTGAAAGAAATACTTAAAAATAAGAATATTCTGTTTTTTATAATGAGTGATATTGAGACGTATGCAGTAATTGCAGTTATCTCTTTTTATGCAAATTATGCTGTAGATTTTCACGGTGTATCAGCAGCCGTTGCGGCAGGAGTGTTTGTAGGATTAAATTATTCCGGACAGATAGCGGCCAACATTTTATTTGGTACGCTTAACCTTTTTTCAATAAAGACCAAATGCATTCTTTCAAGATTATGCAGCATCAGTGGAATATTAATCCTACTTTTTGGTACCGGTCTCTCTATATTTCTCGTCTCGAGCATTCTGCTTGGTTCATCAAGAGCAATCCGAGGTCTTGTATACGCTCCTGCTGTTAAAATTCTTTCAGGACGAACCGATGTGACAGGTTTATTCGCGGCAGCTCCAATTCTCATGCTGCCTCTTAGTGCTGGAATTCCATTGCTTTGCGGAAGACTGCTTGATTCGCTACCATTCTATTTAGCTGATTCATACAGGATTGTATTTGCTTTTCTCGGACTGCTATCCTTTATCAGTATTTTTTTCATCATGAGAATCAACTTTGGCAGCTCCCTGCCCTCCATTGGAACCAAATCCTGAAAATCCCTGTCGTTTTGACTGTGATTTTCAACCTGAATGTTCCAGGAATAGTAGTTGAAAAGTGAGTTAATGAACTGACATCAACTCTAATAACCCACTTATCAAACAATGATAGCTTATATATTATTTTCTAACGAAATCTTCCATTCTATCAAAAGCTTTGTTTATAATATCATCAGGAACGCAAAAAGACATCCTTATATGGCTCTCTTCAGTTGGATCGAATGCTATACCAGGAGTAGTTAAACAAACAGTAACTTGACCTTCTCCTGACCAAGAAGATTCCTGAACACCTGGTAATCATTTCATCATTAAAATGTAATATCAAATGTGCAAGCTCATGAAACAGTGTAAACCAGAAGTAATCAATACGATCATAACGAAGAGTCAGACAAATTACAGGAGTACTGCGGCTGTTTTTAAAAACGGCACCGTCTATATGTATATGTGTACCATTCTGAATTTAATGGCATCTATTGGATCAGGAAGATCAATTTTATAAAGAGAGTTTTCATATCTCACCTCCTTATTAGCTATGTCCTGCAGCAAAGTTATAGGAAACTTTTATAACTAAACGATAGCTGTTTTTCGCACTAAGTGATTTAGTTAATATTCAAAACTATACTTTTACTTATTATGGTGAGAATCAGTTGAACAATTCTACAG
>Ga0190306_1000051_pt1 | contig 47317 bp, 47 predicted proteins | sample 48700734_MG_FD_161657 | JGI IMG/M metagenome (GOLD analysis project Ga0190306, IMG submission 161657) | Hydrothermal vent sediment bacterial communities from Southern Trench, Guaymas Basin, Mexico - 4870-07-3-4_MG | ecosystem: Environmental > Aquatic > Marine > Hydrothermal vents > Sediment ... | reverse complement strand
TGTTTTGAGAAAAGCCTTTCCCGGGATAATAACAATGGCTATGCAGAATAATGTTCCAATAATTCCTGTTGCACATTTTGGCAGTGAGAAATTTTGGAAGACCTTTAAAAGGTTTAAAAGAACCAAATTTACTTTTCGTGTTGGAAGACCTTTTTACATAAAATCAGATATAGGTAAAGTGTCCGGTAAAATACGTCAGGAGCTTCTTTTTTCAATAATGGTACAGCTTGCTAAAATTCTTCCGGAAGAATACAGAGGCGTGTATTCTGATATTGAAACTGCAAATGAAAAATATTTTACATTTCTGGATGAAGGAATTTATTCAATAGATTCACCTGATCCGGTTTGGAATAAGTGAAGGAATATATTGTTTCTGTAGATGCCGGGGGCTCCAGTATCAGGGCACTTCTGTTTGACAGCAGCGGTATTATAAAAGGTAGGGCTCAGGTTCCTGTTAGAATTATTTCTTTGGAACCCGGTGCAATTGAACATGATCCTGAAGAACTTTGGCAGCAGTTTCTGTCGGTAATTAATAAATTATTAACTGCCTGTAAAGTAACTTTTTCTGAGATCGCCTCAATTGGGATAAGTGTTCAGAGGGCTACTTTTACTTTATGGGATAAGAAAGGTAATACTTGCTGTAATTTTATAAGCTGGTCAGATGTTAGAGCAGCAGAAACCATAGCAGGTATGAATAAAAATTTAAAATGGAAGTTTGTACGCTTAGGAGCGGCCATTGTAAGTTTTTTTACAAGAGATACCATGCTTACGGCTATTGGTATGTTGAAGTTTGTTACGGATCATGCTATTTCCAGATTAAACTGGCTGTTTGTTACCAGGCCGGATATTTATACAAAAGCAAAAAATGGTGAACTTCTGTTTGGAACCCTGGATACCTGGCTTGTATATAAACTTACAGCTGGCAGGGTTCACGCAACAGACACTTCAAATGCTGCTTCTACCTCTCTCTATAACCATTTTGACCTTAAGTGGAACTCTATTTTCTGTAAACTTTTTAAAATTCCAATGGATATCCTTCCTGAAGTTAAAGAAACCAAAGATGATTTTGGATTAACATCAAAAGAACTTTTTGATGGGGCTGAAATACCCATTGGAGCCGTGGTAGGTGATCAGATGGCGTCTCTTTTTGGGCATTGCTGTTTTGAAAAGGGTGATGTTAAAATATCCCAGGGGTCAGGCTCCTTTGTTGATATTAATGTGGGATATAAGCCGAAACTTTCAAGAAGAGGTTTGTTTCCTCTGGTTGCCTGGCGGATTAATGGGGAAACCACTTATATGCTTGAAGGCTCTGTTGCTACGGCGGGGAGGCTTATTGACTGGCTGGGACAGGGAATTGGTCTTTCTGATACACCAAAGGTTTTAAATGAACTTGCAGCTGAGTGTAATGATTCTGAAGGTGTTGTTTTTGTTCCTACTCCGTCCGGGATTAGATTCCCTTTTTTTAAACCCACTGCAAAAGCTTCAATTTTTGGACTCTCCCTTAATACCCATCGGCGTCATGTGGCAAGAGCGGTTCTCCAGGGTATTACGATGCGGCTTGTTGATATTCTTGATGGTATGGCAAAAGATACTGGAATAAAGGTAACAGGAATAAAAACTGATGGAGGGGTAAGCCGTTCAGATCTTCTCCTTCAGTGTATTGCCGATCTGTCAAATTATGCTGTTGAACGCTCAGAAGAGCATGAAATTGCGGCAACAGGAGCTGCATATATTGCAGGTATGTCTGTAGGTATATGGAACAATTTTGAAGAAATTGTTAAACTTAACAGGAAATATGATTCTTTTAGACCGAAAATGGATTCAGCCAAACGGATAAAAGTAAAAAAACGATGGGAGAAGGCATTAAGAGCTTCTCTGAATGCAAATTAGAGGTTTATATGATAAAAGATATTGTTTATAAAATATACTTTGGGATTACTCTTCCTTTAACGTATTTTCTGTTTGCTTTTCCAGCACAAATATTAAACTTATTTGGAAAATATGAAAGTTCAAAAAAGATGATTGCATTTGGGAGTGGGCTCGCGTCGAGACATTATTTCAAAGCCACAGGAAGTTCTATTTTAATTGAGGGGCTGGAAAATCTTCCTGAAAAGACAAAAAACCTGTGTATAGTTTCAAACCATCAAAGTTATTATGATATTTTAGTTATAATAGGATATGTGCCCATTTTGGTTGGGTTTCTTGCAAAGAAAGAACTTTCCAAAATTCCAATGCTAAATGGCTGGATGCATGGTATGGGTTGTGTCTTCCTTGATAGAAGTTCTCCTCGTGCTGCAGTCAAAGCCATAGAAAAGGGTGTGCAATCTATTAAAGATGGGAATGCCATTACTCTTTTTCCTGAAGGAACCAGAAGTAAATCTCAAAAAATGGGTTCATTTAAACCTGGCAGTTTAAAACTGGCAATAAGAGCCGGAGCTACAATTGTTCCTGTTTCATTAAATAATTCTTTTAAAATATATGAAGAAAATAGAAAAGTAAGAAAGGCTAATGTAAGAATGGTAATTCATAAACCAGTGGATGTAACACAGGATGAATATAAAGATTCCAAAGTCCTGTCAGATAAACTATGGGCAACTATTAATAGTGGGCTGATACAGTAAACAGTGCCATCAAGTAACAACTGGTTATCGAGTGTTTTTGTTCTGCAAAAATGTATCGGGATAACTGTCTATCGGTCGCTTTTGCGTCGTTTAAAGTATCCTTTTCGTACAAGCTCACTATACACCCCCGCATTCATCTGAATGTGAATATTATCAAGGAGTTCTTTTTCTTTTCTGGCAAAAAGTCTTTCCAGGACTGTCCTTATAATAGGATCGGAACCGGAAAATTGCTTTATATGTAATTCAGATTTATTTAAAAGACCCATACTATACTTGTAGCATAGAAATTTCGTTTTTCCAAGGGTGAATTAGTATCTTATTAAAGCTTTTTGAGTGGTATCTCATTTTCGACTTTAAATATGCTTCTTCTCTAATATTATTGACTATAGACTGGCACAAAAAGTCTCCATTAGCAATTGAATAAAAAAACAAAAAACTTAAAAAGTAGTTTATCTTTATATAATTATATTGTACAATCTGTTGAATATTTTCAAATAAAGATAAAATGGGCTGCACGAAGTGCAGGGGACGGTTGCAAACAAGTTTGCTGTTCGTCTATGCATCCAACAGACCTGTTTTAGTCAAAAAAGGAGAAATGCATGAAGAAAATTCTAGTTGTAATGGTTTTACTTCTGGTTATGGCATCATTTGGATTTGCCAATGCACAGAAAGAGGAACCAACTACTCTTGTGTATGGTACTACTGAGAAGGTTACGGATATGGACACGGCTTCGGCTTATGATTTTCATACCTGGGAAATTTTCCAGAATATCTATCAGGGGCTTTTAGCGTATGTTCCGGGAACTACAGAGCTTATTCCTGGACTTGCAGAGAGTTATACCGTAAATGCCAAGGGTGATGAATACACATTTAAACTAAGGGAAGGCCTCAAGTTTACAGACGGTTCAGCTTTCAATGCGGAAGCAGTAAAATGGTCTATAGACAGAGTTATGGCTTTAGAGGGCGATCCTTCCTGGCTGGTAACGGATTTTGTAAAATCTGTAGAAGTTGTAGATGAATATACTGTTAAATTTATTCTTCCGGATACTATAGCTTATTTCCCTTCACTGGTTGCTACAGTACCATACTTCCCGTTAAATCCAAATGTTTATCCTGCTGACAAGATTATCAGAGATCCTTCTGAACTTGCCGGTGGACAAATGGTAGGACTTGGAGCATATAAAGTTGCCTCATTCAAGAGAGATGAGGAAGTTGTTCTTGAAGCAAATCCTGATTATTGGGGAGTTGCACCAAAAATAGACAGAATAATTATTCGATATTTTGCTGATGCTACAACTATGAGACTTGCCCTGGAAGCAGGTGAGCTTGATCTTGCTTATAAAACACTTAATCCTTCCGATATAAAGGATCTTTCAAAAAAACCTGATATTATAACAAACAAACTACAGGGGCCATATATAAGATATATATGTTATGAAACATCAGAAAGCGTTTTTGCTGATAAAGGTGTTCGACAGGCAGTAAGTGCCTTGATTGATCGTCAGGATTTTATCGATAAGGTATATCTTGGTCAGAATGCACCTCTCTATTCAATGGTTCCTATGGGAATGATATATCATACAGACGATTTTAAGAGTGTTTTCGGAGATGCAAATGTTAAACTTGCCGAATCACTTTTAACTAAGGCTGGTTACAGTGCATCAAATCCATTTAATTTTGAGCTGTGGTATACACCTTCACACTACGGTGATACAGAAGTCCACCTCGCAGAAGTACTAAAAGCTCAGCTTGAAAAAACACCTATGATTAAGGTAGAACTAAAGTCTGCAGAATGGGCGGCATATAAAGATAAATGGAAAAATAAAGAAATGCCTATCTATTTACTTGGTTGGTATCCTGATTATCTTGATCCAGATAATTATACAGCAGCCTTTGCAGGAACTTCCGGTTCCAAGGGTATGGGAATAAATTTTTCTGATCCTGAATGGGATGCACTATTTAAGGTAGAACAGACAAATGCTGATCCTGCTGCAAGAAAAGCAGCTTTTGAAGAAATTCAGAAAAGATGGACTGTAGATGTTCCAACAACACCTTTGTTCCAGGGTAATTTGTATGTATTTACAAATCCAAAGGTTTCGGGTGTTAAAATTGGACCAACTTTAATATTCAACTACAATCAAATAGAGATAAAATAAGTAAACTTAAAAGGTTCGGATCTGTTTGACAGGTTCGGACTTTTTTTATAAAGATGGTAATATGAAAGGACTTTTACGTTACGCTGTTACAAGGATTCTGTTAACGATTCCAATGATATTTATACTTCTTACTATTGTTTTTCTGGTTCTAAGGGTTATGCCTGGTGATCCTGTATCTGCAATGCTTGGGGCTCATGCTCCGGAGAGGGTAATTGAAGAAAAGAAAGAGGAGTTGGGTTTAAATAAACCAATTGCTGTTCAGTACTTTAACTACCTTGTCCAAATTGCCCATTTTGACCTTGGCGAGTCAATGGTATTAAAACAGAAGGTAAGTGAACCAATTAGGGAGAAACTGCCTGCTACAATAGAACTTACTCTTTTAGGCATGTTTTTTACACTTCTCATAGGTGTTCCTCTTGGTGCCTATTCTGCAAATAAAAGAAGAACAGGAAGAGACTTTGCTATAAGACTCTATGGTAATGTTGCATACTGTATTCCCGTGTTCTGGATGGGCTTGATGCTTCAGTTAATTTTTGGAGTCTGGCTCGGATGGCTGCCCATTGCCGGCAGAACGAGTGCCAGAATTTTATCCTCCCAATTTTCTAAAACCGGTTTCTATTTAATTGATACTCTTCTGGCAGGAAATTTAAGAGCCTTTGGTGATGTTGCAGTTCATCTGCTGCTACCTTCCCTTACACTGGGAATTGTTCTTTCAGGAATTTTTGTTCGTCTTACAAGAGCCAATATGCTGGATGTTCTTAAGAGTGATTATATTCTTGCTGCAAGAGCCCGGGGAGTAAGTGAAAAATTTGTTGTGTATAAGCATGGCCTGAAAAATGCATTTATACCAATACTGACTATGCTTGGCCTTCAGTTTGCAATTCTCCTGGCAGGGGCAGTCCTTACGGAGACTACTTTTTCATGGCCGGGAATAGGAAGACTGCTAATGGAAAGAATCTATCTTCGTGATTATCCAACAGTGCAGGGCGTAATTGTTGTTTTTGCACTTCTTGTCAGTGTAATATCTCTCCTGGTCGATCTGCTCTATGCTTTTATCGATCCCAGAGTAAAGTATTAAGTGTTCCGGAGGACAATAATTTGAAAACTACAGAAAATAATAATCTATCAGTCCAGGGAGCAAAATATTCTCCTTCTTTGTTATTTAGAAAAATAATATCATCTGTCAGCAAGGCAAATAAAACCTATGGAATAGAATGGTGGATAATGGTTTCAGGTGCTTTGATTGTACTTTTTATGCTTTTTACCGCATTTTTTCCTCAGACCCTTGCCCCTTTCTCACCAGAGGATCAGGAGGCAGGTTCGCAATTGGCAGCGCCAAGTTCTTCCCATATTTTTGGTACAGATAATTTGCAGAGGGATGTTTTTTCCAGGGTAATATATGGTTCCAGAACAATACTTGGTGTTGCATTTGCAGCGGCCTTTATTTCTTCTTTTATTGGAATTCCACTGGGGCTTTTTTCGGGATATTTCGGCGGGATACTGGATAGAATTTTGTCTTTAATAATGGATTCTATATATTCTTTTCCAGGATTGATTCTTGCAATTTCCTTTGCAGCAATGCTTGGTCCCGGAGTCATAAATATAACTCTTGCAGTAGCGGTAATCTATATACCAACATATTTTCGTTTGGTAAGAGGGCAGGTTTTAACCTTAAAAGAGGAATTGTATGTTGAAGCTGCCCATTCAATTGGAGCCAGCAGTTTATCAATTTTGTTTAAATATATTTTTCCCAATGTAATTGCAACTGTAGTTGTTATTTTTTCTTTAAATATTGCAGATGCAATTATGACCGAAGCTGCCTTGTCATATATAGGACTGGGACTTCCGGCAGGAATCCCGGACTGGGGAATGGATATTTCCATAGGAAAGAGTTTTCTTCCTTCAGGAGTATGGTGGATGATTACTTTTCCAGGATTGGCAATTATACTGCTTGCCCTGGGGTTTACCATGATGGGTGAAGGTCTGGCAGAAATTCTAAATCCAAGACTGCTTGAGAAATAAGGGGAAATAGTGGAAAGACCAATACTTGAAGTAAAAAATATATCAATTGACTATCCCATAAGCATAGGTACAGTAGCTGCTGTAAGGGATGTTAGCTTTTCTCTTGAGAAAGGAGAAGCTCTGGGGATTGTTGGCGAATCGGGATGTGGTAAGTCTACTCTTGGTTTATCTTTTTTACGATTACTCAGGCCTCCAGGCCGTATCGTTAATGGTGATGTCCTTTATCATGGTAAAAATATTATAGACATGAATCAGAAGGAGCTTTTAAAACTTCGTGGTCAAAATATTGCCATGGTTTTTCAAAATCCTCTTACTTCTCTGGATCCTTTATATTCCATAGAAGATCAGTTTTATGAAACTATGAAAGAGCATGAACCCAGGATTACCAGGAAAGAAGCAGCGAAAAGGGCAGGGGATGTTCTGGAAAGTCTGTCAATTGATAAGGATCGTTTGTACGAATTCCCCCATCAGTTATCCGGGGGAATGAGACAGAGAATTATGATTGGACTTGGTCTTATACTTAATCCCGATCTTCTTATTGCTGATGAACCAACAACCTCTCTTGATGTAATTGTTGAAGCAGGGTTTATTGATCTTTTGGCAAGGCTTAGAAAAGATTTCAATTTGTCTATAATTTTAATATCCCATAACCTTGGACTGGTTGCAGAAATGGTTGATAGAATAATGGTTATGTATGGTGGAAAGATAATGGAACTGGGAACTGCACAGGAAATATTTTCTACTCCACTCCACCCATATACGGTCGGTCTAATTGGATGTGTTCCGAATATTAAACTTGATCAGGAAAACCTTGTAAGCATGCCTGGTACTCCTCCGGATCTGGTAAATCCTCCTAAAGGCTGCAGATTTTCACCCAGATGTCCAAAAGCTATGGATATTTGTCATGAGCAGGAACCTGAATTAATAAAACATAAAAACGGACAGCAGGTTGCCTGCTGGCTCTACAAATAACGGGGAATATAATGAGTGAATTAATACATGTAGAGAACCTTAAAAAAGATTTTGCAGTACAAAAAAATATTCTTGATCAAATTTTTGCCGGAACAAAAAAATCTTTTGTTCACGCTGTGGATGATATATCTTTTGCTATAAAGAAGGGTGAGGTTCTTGGGCTTGCTGGTGAAAGCGGTTCAGGAAAATCAACTACCGGGAGACTCCTTTTAAAACTATTGGAACCAACTTCCGGCTCTATTAAATATAATGGAGAGGAATTAGCAAATAGATCAAAATCAGAAATGAGATCTTTTCGAAAGAAGATGCAGGTTATTTTTCAGGATCCAAACTCTTCTTTAAGTCCCCGAATGACTGTGGGAGATGCTATTAGTCATCCGCTAAAAATACATACAAGCCTGAGCAAGAAGGAAATAGAAGAAGAAGTAATGTCTTTTATGGAGAAGGTTGGCTTAACCCCTGCTTCTTTTTTGTACTATAAGTACCCTCATCAGCTTTCCGGTGGTCAAAGTCAGAGAGTTGTTCTAGCCAGGGCTCTTATAACAAACCCTGAGTTTATAGTTGCAGATGAACCTATTGCAATGGCGGATGTCTCTGTTCGGGCAATGATTCTTGAACTTATGAAAGACCTAAAAAAAGAATTTGACCTTACCTATCTTTTTATTACCCATGATCTGTCTACTGCAAAATACCTGTGCGATAGAATTGCCATAATGTATTTAGGCAGAATAGTTGAAATAGGGGATATTAAAGAAATATTTGACCATCCTCATCATCCATATACAAAGGCTCTTCTGGCTGCAGTGCCGGTTCCTGATCCTGCTCAGCGAAGAACAGAAGAGATACCACGGGGAGAAATTCCAAGTGCCATTGATCCCCCCGCGGGATGTCATTTTCATCCCAGATGTAAGTATGCAGTTCCTGAATGTAGTATGGGCAGACCTGAATTGAAAAAAATTCGAGGGAATCATATGTCAGCCTGTATACTGGATACTTAAACTCCTGAATTCGGAGATTAAAATTGATTAGTTAGGCAGATTTTAATCTGCGCAATATAGCTACCAAACTCTAAAAGTGGGACACATTGTACAATCCTCTCTTTAGGGTGTACGACAATTTTGTTATTTTAAGCAGATTTCCTGTGTCCAGCCGGATAATTCAAACGTAAACTTTCCTCCATAGCCCCGAAGGGGTGTAATCTCTCTCTCTGCATAGGGTAAAGCCCTATGCCACTGATACAGAGGTTTAGATTATTAAAAGAATAGATATCAAAAGTGATCCAGGTTAGCCGGAATCTGCTACTAATTTTAGGTGTAATTGTCTAAGGACTGGATCTACCGGAAAAGATAAGGAGGATACTCTTTAGTATATGTTAGAAAAAGTGACAGCACCACACCTTGCTGTGGATATAAGAAGGATATGAGGCTTCACTGTTGGGATGTTTTAACGAGGGGCTGCACCCCACGTTAAGAAAGAGAACACCCCTTCGGGGCTGAAGAGCTGTCTTTCAATATTTTTTCCTTTGGTAGCACACCTTAAAGTTTAGTAGGGACTATACCCAGGATTATCTTTTCCTGCACAATGGCAATAAGGCTTACCACATTTTCGATACCGAGGTGAAAGAGAGCCTTGCCTAAAATCACCTAATTCGCCAATTTGCTGCAGTATTTTCTCTTTTTTAATCTGTAATTGATTGAGTATGTTTTTCATCTATATACGCTCCTTTGCATACTGTACGTAATTCATGCGTACAGTATAGCGTGAAAATTGCCTCCACACAAGGATTATTTTGACCTAAAAAGAATTTAACAAAATTGTCGTACACCCGCCTCATAAATATCTTTTGCAATATTCAATATAATCACATATAATAAATGGATTAACCTGAGTAAAGGTGTAGAATATAATAGTAGCTCAGGCTCGAAAGCGATTAATGGAGGAACTAATGGGATTACTGAGTAAACTGAAAGGTGAGTTTATTGATATTATCGAATGGCTTGAAGACGATGCAGATACTCTGGCTTATAGATTTGAGAGATATGGAAATGAAATTAAAAACGGGGCTAAACTGACAGTTAGAGAAGGGCAGGTAGCAGTTTTTATCAATGAAGGGCAGATTGCAGATGTTTTTCGACCAGGAATGTATGAATTAACAACAGAAAATCTTCCAATACTTTCAACACTTAAGGGGTGGAAGCATGGTTTTAATTCTCCTTTTAAAGCGGAAGTTATTTTTATGCCCACCAGGGAAGCTGCAGGATTTGGCTGGGGTACTCCGGGACCTTTCAGGATGCGTGACCCTGAATTTGGCCTTCTTGAAATGACTGCAAGAGGACATTTTTCTTTTCACATAATGGATTCTGAGAAGTTTATCCGAAATGTAGTTGGTACTGATGGTGAGTTTACAAAAGAAGAAATCGAAGACAGATTAAGAAAAAGATTTGTTACAGAAGCAGTTTCCGGCATAGCTGAATCCGGAAAGTCCTTTTATGATATGGCACAGCACTATGATGATATTAGTCAGCTCCTTAAGGAAAGGGTAGATCCTATATTCCTCGAAAAATATGGAATAGGCCTGGATGATACATCAATACAAAGTATAGATTTGACTGAAAGATCCGCAGATAAAGTAGAGAAAAGAGATGAACTTATGTTTGCAGGCAGCAGGATGAATGATTACGAAAGGAAAGCCAGAGCAGATGCTATGCTTGGCCTTGCCGGTAATGAAGGTATGGGCGGAGGAATGGCAGCTGGCGGAATGGGTATGGGAATGGGTATGGCCATGTCCGGACAGATGGCTGGTCAGAATCAGTATGCACAGCAGCCTCAGGGTGGGATGGTACCACCACCACCTCCAATGCCTTCAGCTTTTTTTGTATTTATTAATGGTCAGCAGACCGGTCCCATGGGAATGCAGCAGTTACAGCAAATGGTTGCTCAGGGTCAGGTTAATGGTCAGTCCCAGGTTTGGAAACAGGGCATGCCTGCATGGGCAATGCTTTCTACAGTTCCGGAACTTGCAGGTCTGCTATCTGCAGGTGGCACACCACCACCACCGCCTCCTCCATCTATGTAAATATTGAGTAAATGCATAAAAGAGAGTAAGGAAAATAATTTGTAAGGAATAATGTTATATGAGTAAAGTTGATTTTAAATGTAATAATTGCGGGGGGGAATTAAAGTTTAGTCCTGGAACGCAGTCATTAAAATGCCCCTACTGTGGTACAGAAAATGAAAATCCTGATTCAGTTCCGGAAGTTCATGAAGAACTCGATTTCGAAGCTGCAAAAGCTGCCTTTAAAAATAATGTAGATACTGTGGAAGTCCAGGTGGAAAAGTGCAGTGCCTGTGGTGCGGAAGTTACACTTGAACCTAATATTACTACAGCAAAATGTGATTTTTGCGGAACCAGTATGGTGGTTAGCGGAAAAAGCCATAAGGCAATGAAGCCACAGTATCTTCTGCCTTTCGGTATAACTAAAGATGAGGGTAAAAAAAGTTTTCGTGACTGGATAGCAAAGAGGAAATTTGCTCCTAATGCTCTTAAAAGGCAGGCAAGATTATCGGAACCTGTCCATGGGATATACTATCCTCACTGGACTTTTGACACCCAGACTGATACATCCTATACAGGGGAAAGGGGGACTCACTATACTGAGCAGGTTAGCAGAACAGACGGTGATGGTAAATCAGTTACTGAAACTGTAACAAAAACCCGCTGGGCAAATACCAGAGGGAATGTTAGCAGATTTTTTGATGATGTTCTTGTTGCGGCAAGTTCAACACTCAAAAAGAAATTAACTGCAAAATTGAATAACTGGGAATTTAGTAAAATGATTTCCTACAATGATAAATATTTAAAGGGATTTAAAGCTGAATCTTATTCTGTGGAATTGGAAGAAGGCTTTGATGAAGCTAAAGTGGAAATAAACTCTACTATTCGAAGTGATATCAGGCATGATATTGGGGGGGATGAACAGAAGATTCATAGAGTAGATACTGCTTATAAAGCAATTACTTTTAAATACATATTACTTCCTATTTGGGTAGTGGTTTATAAATTTAAAAATAAGTACTATCAGGTGCTTATAAATGGTCATACTGGTGAGATTGCAGGTGAAAGACCTTTTAGTGCGGCAAAAATTATTGGACTTATACTTGCAATACTGGCAGTCGGTGGTATTGGATATCTCATTTATTATTTAGTTTCCAATGGGACTTTATAAAAACGCAGAGGACTTTAGGGGGATGATAAAAAGTTTATGCATTTGTGTGTTGGTATAAATTTTAGGTGTTTTTATCATTCAGTGACAGAGACTTTCCATTAAATGAGTGGGTATAAAATTATCCAAATAAATCAAAGGAAAGTGCTCGAAAGCGATTACAGGAGAAGAAGAATGGAAAATATTAATTTAACAGGTCCGGAAGCAGGTATTGCTCTTTCAACTCTGGTTGCCTTTGCTGATGATAACCCTTCAACTGAAGAAGTGGCTGTAATTCGTAAATACTACAAGTATGAAGATGCAGAATCTTTTCAGAATAAAATAGATGCAGGCGGTTATAAATTCCCTGAAGACTTCTCTGTTCTTGAACCGGTAATCATGGAAACCTTAAAAACTCAGGATAAGGAGTTTCAGTTAAGAACTCTGGCTGTAGCTCTTATTCTGGCTCATTCTGATGGTGTTTTTGATCAGGATGAGATGAATACTTTAAATAAATTTTGTTTTGGTCTGGGATTCAGCCTTCATGATGCAGATTTGTTCTCAAAAAACCATTTAAAAGAGCTGGATGAGGTTACAGATTATAATGATTTTAAGAATGAAGATTTAAAAAATGATATATCAAACTTAAATATAGATCTGACACTTGAAGAGGCTGCGGCAGCATTAGCCATTCTTGTTGGCTTGAGTGATGATGATCCTTCAGATGAAGAAGCTGCTGTAATGCGTGAATATTTTTCTGTTCAGATAATTTCTTCCCTAATGGGGAAAATAGTGGATTCCGGCCATAAGTATCCTGAAGACTTAAACAGAACAAAACTAAGTATATTCAAAGCTCTCAGCAGAGCAGACAGGGATCTTCAGAAAAAGTATCTTGCAATTGCCTATAAGGTAGCAGGTGCTGATGGTGTTTATGATGAATCTGAGCTTGAATTAATTGAAGAGTACTGTGTTGAATATGGTATTGGGATGGTGGAGCTTAAGGACTATTTTAAAGCGGATATTGTATAGTATCCCTTAACTATTATACACTTCTTCTGGATATGTATTCCACTGCGTTATCAATATCCTCTGGCATTCTGTAGCAGAGGCGGTCACTCTCTGTACGATAAATCCGGCAAAGCTTCTTTTAGAAGGAAATGATACGTATGGTTTTAAAATAGGTTCACGTGCAGATTGTGTAGTTTTCCGTTATGAAAAAAAACAGAATAGAATTAATATAGAACAGGTGTGCTCATAAGATATTGTAGATCAATTATTTTGGGACTTGCCACTGGTAAATATTCTGCTATACCAGTGAGTTCTATGGGGCGGGCTGTCAGGAGTAGTTGTATTCTAATCGAATAGCATAGTGTGAGAACCTATATCAACAAGTTTAAGAAAATAGTATCCTCAATTTGATAAATCAGTAGGAGATCCGGTTTTATATGACATTCTTTAAAACTGTCATATTTACCGCTTAAAAAATGGTCATGGTAATGCGTATCCAGTTTTATATTATTAAGTAGTTTATATACAACATCGATGAATGCCTGTTCCTGATTGTCTGATAGTTTGAGTTTTTTATATGATCTTTTAAACTGGTTTGTCTTAAAAAGGCGAAATTTCATTTGTGAAGATCATCAAGGAGATCTTCCGGAGTATCATGGAATATACCTGCATTATTGTTTGCTTCATCCATTGCCTTTTTTAAACTTTCAGAAGGAATATTTATATCAAAAGGCATTCCTCCTACCAGCCTAACCTTATTTAGAAAGATATTTACTGCATCAGAAATGGTAATGTTATACTCGTTAAAAATTTTTTTAGCTGTTTCCCACGCTTCGGGATCAACTTTTATGGATGTTTGTTTTCTCGTAATCATACATAAAACCCCTGTAATAAATATACTTCGAACGAAGTATAGGGTCAAGAGTCAAAATATCTGTTCTATATTCCTTTTCCCATTACCAAATTCGGAATAAACATAACCAAATCCGGAATAAAAGTTACCATCAAAAGTACTATTATCATCATTGTGTATAATGGGAGCATTCCTTTTGTAGCTTTTTCTATAGAAATTTTTCCAATTGCACAACCAACAAATAAGGCTGATCCTACTGGTGGGGTAGTAAGACCAATTCCCAGATTTAAAATTAACATTACACCAAATTGAATTGGGCTCATGCCCAGGGTCGTTACAACAACTGGATACAGGATTGGGGTTGTTATTAAAATTAGGGGTGCCATATCCATAATGGTTCCAAGGCCTATTAAGAGTATGTTTATTAGCAATAATAATACGACCCTGTTTTCACTTATAGTTAGAAGTGCGGAAGTTGCTGCTGCAGGAATTTTTAGATAAGCCAGAAGCCATCCGAAAGCACTAGCTGCTGCAATCAAACTCATCACCATTGCCAGAGTTTTAAGTGATGAATATAAAATACCGATAAATCTTTTTAAAGGTATTTCACGATAAACAAAAAATGTAATTATAAAAGAATATAGACAGGCAATAGCTGCAGACTCTGTGGCCGTAAAAATACCTGAAATTACTCCTCCAATAATAATAACAGCTGTAAAAAGTCCCAGGATTGCGTCTTTTGTAATTTGAAGAGATTCTTTTAGGCTGTATCTCTCTTCTTTTGGATAATTTCTTTTTGTAGCAATTATAAAGCTGATAATCATTAGTGATATTCCTAGAAGAACACCTGGAATAAAACCTCCAAGAAAAAGTCTTCCAACAGAAACTCCTCCTGCTGCCATAGCATAAATAATCATATTATGACTTGGAGGTATAATTACTCCCTGACATGCACTCGTAACTGTAATCCCCACAGCAAAGTCAGCATCATAACCTTTCTTTTTCATCATTGGGATCATTATCGTTCCTATGGAAGAAACATCTGCTACCGCTGAACCTGATATCCCTCCAAAAAACATACTGGCCAGAACATTGACCTGGGCAAGACCTCCCCTTACGCGGCCAATGAGAATGTTTGAAAACTCAATAAGCCTCCGGGATATGCCTCCCTGGCTCATTATTTCACCAGCCAGGATAAAGAAAGGGATAGCAAGAAGGGAAAAAGAATTAACTCCCTGTACCATTCTTTGTACTATTGCCAGTAAAGGGATATTAAGATAAAAAGCTGTTACAATGGAAGAGATTGCAAGAGTGAATGTTATTGGAACCCTAAGAATTAAAAGGACGGCAAATAATCCAATTAGTATTGAAGAGGCAAGATGGAGGTTACCCATTATTTGTTTCCTTTATTGAATATTGATTCAATTTTTTCAGGATAATCTTCTATTCCAAAAATATCCATCAGTGCTTCAGAGGCTATAAGGACAGCAGATATGGGAAGAATTAAATACAGAATGGAACTAGGCCATTCGGTAGCAGGCATAATCGATCTGCTTGTAAATTGAACCAGTTTAATTCCGTAAATTAGAAAAACCAAGGCTATTATAAAAGTTATAAAATCCTTAAGGAAAAGAAGTATTTTGTCTAATTTGACAGGTAATTTTTTCGGCAGCAGATGCAGGCTGATATGCAGCCCTTGCTTTACACCGACAGCCATCGCAATAAAGGTAAACCATACCATAAAAAGTTTTGCAACTTCTTCACCCCATCTTAGCCCTGAATTTAGTACAAAGCGCATAAAAACATTAATAATTATTACAATAGCCATTCCAACTAATAGAGCCATCGCAAAATAGATAGATCCAAGGTGGATACCGTTCATAATTCGGGAAATGTTCATTTTAATATTCTTCATTTTATACTCTTTGAACCAATGTTAATAAATTTATTCTGTCATCTACCATTATAACATATGTTCCCTTTAAAGTTATTTAATATTTTATGGGAATATTTGAAATCCCGGGAATTACTGTGTTGACAGCAGTTCCCAGGCTGATTTTTTATTGTAAGTATTATTTACCTACAGCTCTGACTTTTTCTACAACTTTTTGTAAATCCGGTGATAGGGCATCATACAGGGGCTGCATTGCTGCCTGAAATTCTGCGTTATCAGGAAGACGGTATATTTCATTTCCATTTGCAATTACAGCATCTTCTGCTACTTTTTCATAAGCAGCCCAGGCTTTGATTTGAAAATCCATGCTGTCTTTTGCTGCCTGTTTGATAATTTTCTGGTCTTCTAATGAAAGTTTATCCATACTTATTTTACTTGCAATTGTAATTTCAGGAACTCTTGTGTGTTCATCAAGGGTATAGTACTTTGCAACTTCATAATGACTGGTTGAGTAGTAACTTGGCCAGTTGTTTTCTGCTCCGTCAATAACTCCTGTCTGTATTGCTGAATAAACTTCCCCAAAAGGCATTGGAGTTGCAACTGCGCCCAGAGCTTCAACAAGACCCACCATTAAGGCACTTTCCTGAACTCTAATTTTTAATCCTTTAAGGTCTGCAACAGATTTAATTGGGCGTACTGAGTTATAGAAACTTCTGGCACCTGAATCGTACCATGAAAGACCTACAAAATTTGAAGGTTCCAGGCTATTTAAAAATTCATCTCCAATAGGGCTGTTTAAAACCTGCCACATGTGTTCAGCACTTCTATAAAGATAGGGCATCTGAAGTGCATTGAAATCCGGAGCAAATGCTGCAAGTGGAGAAATACTTACTCTGGTAAAATCTATAGCTCCAAACTGAACCTGTTCGATAACAGCCTTTTCTTCTCCTAGCTGTCTTCCAGGATAGACCTCAATCTTAATTCTGCCATTTGTTCTTTCTTCGACAAGTCGTGCAAATTCATAATCACCCTGGGTTGTCGGGTAATCTGCTGGATGAGTTTCTGCAAGTCTTAATACAACTGGTTCTGTGCTGCCTGTTGTTTCTGCTTTCCCAGCAGCCCATGAAAATCCTACTGTCAGAAGAATCAGTAAAAATACTAAAATTCCTTTTTTCATTTCTCTCTCCTTTGGTTGTATAGGCTAGCAGGCGACGAAGTTCCGGCTAACCTATATTATTGATGATATATATTATATAACAGACAGGTTATTGGTAGTGCAGTTAATTATTGTTTTCTAAGGTAATATCATGTCATGGGAGACTGCATCCCATTTATAAGAACAGTACAGAATAGTATTTTATTGCTGTTATAGCAATTTATTGTTTCTATAAGTACTTGGAGATTTTGATTCCATTTTTTTAAAAACTTTAGTAAAATAATTTGGATCACTGTAACCAATTTTTCCGCTTATCTCTTTTATGGAGTAATTATTTTCTTCCAGCATTTTTTTTGCTTTTTTTATTCGCTGAAGAGTAAGATATTCAATAAATGTAATACCTTTTTCCCTCTTAAATAGTTTACTAAAATAAAAACTGGAGAGTCTGCATTGTTTTGCTGTGTCCTCCAGGGTTATATCCCTGGTATAGTTATTCTTTATAAATTTGCATGCAGATTCGATCGCCGGGCTGTTTTCTATTTCTTTTACTGCTGCAACTTTTTCCAGAAGTTCGTTAAGTAGCATATTTAATCCGGATAAAAGATCCTCCGGTGTATGAGCTTCATTCAGGCTTGTTATATCGAGTATACATTTACCCTTAGGAAGTTGATAAGCCGCAGCATGTTTTAGGACTGTAACAAGTTCTAATATAGATTTTTTCTTTATTTCAAAAATTAAATTTGAAGATTCAAACCATTCTTTTAAAACATGCAGTGTTTTTAGGGTATTTTCTCTGTTTCCGCTGAGTATGGCCTCTTCCATATCAATTTCAACATCCAGAGCCAATGCCTCATCTTCACTTTCCCTATCTGGAATTCTTTTTACTCCGGAGCTGTTGCTCAGCATTATTTTTGCAAGGGAAAAGGATTTGAGAGATTTGTCCGGGCTATTAAACATAGATCCAATTCCTATTAAAACATTAAGATTTAGAGTATTTTTTATTTCTTCTGATATTATTTTAGAAAACATTGAGATATCAAAATCATTTCCATCTGTAGTATTTTCAATTTCTCTTATGGCAGTAAAATATATATTTGATAATTCAGTATTGAACAGGGTAAGAATACCCTTCTTTGCAAAGATTGATTTAATAATAAATGAGGCTCTTTTCATTAAAACCTTTTTTTGATAATTGGAATCTACTTTAATAGGGTAGGTTTCATATAAAAGTTTGACAATTCCTGCTCGTCCTGTATGAAATCCCTTATCCAAAATTGCCATATAATTTTCAAATTTTTCCTGTGAAATTCCGTTTACTGCAAGATTGTAAACAAATTCATTCTCCATATATGCAGTTACCCTACTGAGTTTTATTTCATTATTTCTATTTTTATTTTCTTCAAGTCTGTTATGTTCAATTTTTTTTAGAATTTTAGATAATACTTCCAACGTTTTTGTTTCTGATGAAGGTTTAATAATAAAATCGTCAACACCAATCTGGATAGCTTCCTGTGCATATTCAAATTGACTGAATGCTGTAAGAAAAACTATAGATACAGACGGAGAAATACCTTTGATTGTTCTTGCGGCTTCAATTCCATTTATTCCCGGCATTTTTATATCAAGGAATACTATATCGGGATGGAATGTTCCTGCTTTAACTATTGCCTCTCTTCCGTTAACAGCTTCCTGAATATCTATAATTGAGTCAACACATTTGTATATAATTGCTTTTAGAGCATCCCGTTCAATTTGTTCATCATCAGCTATTAGTAGTTTATACATTCTGGGCTCCTGGTAGTATAATCGTTATTGAAGTTCCCTCTTCTGCATTACTCTTAATTGAAAAAAGAGCCTTTCCCTTGAATGCAATTTTTAGTCTGCGCATGACATTTGCAATTCCAATTCCGGCTGATTGTTCAGTACCTATATTTTCACTTTCTGTAAGAATATCAGAGAGTTTCTTTTTACTCATACCATTACCATCATCTTTAATCCTAATAACAATTCTATCATTTTCAGACCTTATCGAAAGAGAGACTGTACCTCCTTCTTCTTTAGGTTCAATTCCATATTTTATTGCATTTTCAACAAGTGGCTGAAGTGTAAATACAGGGAGAGTGATATTTGAAATATCAGTATCTAAGCTAATTCTAAAATTCACTCGATCACCATAGCGAACTTTTTGAATATGTATATATTCCTTTAAAATATCCAGCTCTTCACTAAGTGCAACAATACTGCTTTGTTTGTTTAGTGTATATCTGAAAATATTGGCTAAAGATTCAATTAAACTTACTGTTTCCGGGGCTTTTTCAAACATTGAAGTGCGGGATATAGTGTTAAGGGTATTAAAAAGGAAATGAGGATTTATCTGGGACTGCAGGCTTAGAAACTGAGCCTCTTTTAATGATTGGTTCATTTCTGAAATTTTTAATTCATCTTCTCGTAGTTTCCTTTCAATTTCTACTTTCCCCTGAAGACTATTAACCATTGCATGTATGTTCCTGTTCATTTTATTAAATGAGTTTGTGAGAATACCCAGCTCATCCTTATAAGGAACCGTATATTCTGAAATAGCAAGATCACCCTCTGACATTTTGAGAGACCTTGAAGCCAGTTCTCTAATTGGTTTTGTCACCGACTCGGAGAAAAAAGTACCAAAAAAAAGAAATAAAATACCAATAAAAATAATTCCCAGAAAACTGATTACACGTATAGTAATTACCTTTTTAATCTGGACAGAATATAGTTGGCTTCCCTCCTCGAGTCTTACACTAACAAGATCTTTTAAGTATTCCTCTATATAACTGTTGATTCTGCGTGTTTTAAGTAGATTTGATATGAAAGAGTCCTCAGATTTATTCATGGAATCAAGGGTCTTTGTTACACTTTTAGTATAGGCCATGAAGGCATACCTTATTGCATAAATCTGAAAAGATGCCTCCTGGTTGGTATTTGAAGTTTCTTTTACTGTATTCCACTTTGACCAGATTTCAGGTATCTGGTCGTTGAATAACTCCAGCTTACTTTTATCTGAATACATAATAAAATTTTCAAAAGCGGTATTATTATCAATTAATGAAGTCTGGAGACTGTGGATTACAGTATTTTTTATAAGATCCTGTTCGTATATTTTAAGATATTTAAAGGCATTTGACAGGGTGTATAAATTTAGAAAGCTAATACAGATAATGATTAGTGAGAAAAAAATCATTATTTTTCTTTTAATTGATAATTTATACCATGTTTCTTTTAGGGTATTCATTAGTTCAGAGAAACCTCACAACTATTCCTGGTTCCGGAACCATTTTATTATATAGGCATTACCCGGAATAAAATTTCCAAACCTTCCACTGTCTATGGTCCTTGCATGAAAATCTGCAATTAATCCAGAACCTACAATACCAAAGTTATAGCTCATATTAACCCCCATTATGGATATTATATCAGAGATATTTATTTCTGTGGAAATATGGCGATATAAAAGAATAAAGTTTTATGGAGAGATCCTTGTCCTTCATGCCGGTTATACTCTGGATGATCCAGTGTTTACAAAGAGCGCAAAAAGCTCATCGTATAAGTTTTTATTGCAACAACTTATCATATATGATATGTTAACGGTATGAAATGGCAAGATCTTCTTTTCTTAATTGGTTCGGAGCCTATTTTTTCTTCCACATTCCTAATGGCAGGAAACAGATCCCGTGCTGATATACAGCTTCAATTGTCCCGATGGACTAAAGCCGGCAAACTGCATCAGCTAAAGCGGGGTCTTTATGTTCTTGCAGAACCTTACCGTAAGGTTTCTCCCCACCCATTTCTTATTGCCAACAGAATTAAAAACGCCTCCTATGTAAGTCTGCAGTCAGCACTGGCATGGTACGATCTTATCCCGGAATATGTACCGGTTGTTACAAGTGTTACAACAACCCGAACTGATACTTTTCACAGTTCTGAAGGTTCGTTTTTATACCGGCATATAAAGAAATCTATGTTTACAGGATATAGGTATACAGAGTTATTGGACGGACAGTTCGTTTTCCTTGCGCAGCCGGAAAAGGCGCTGCTGGATCTCATTTATCTTACGCCCCATAGTGAAAGCCGGGGCTATCTCAAAGGGCTTAGACTTCAAAATATGGATGTGATCAATACGGATTTATTAGTGGAGCTGTCAATTGCGAGTGGAAGCCCCAGGCTAAAGCTGGCAGCGAACAGGCTTATCCAGCTTATCCATGAAGAAGGAGTATGATGCTATATGAAAGAGTTCCTTAAACAGCAGGTAGGATTAAAAAATGATAACCTTCAGAAAAAAAGTATTATACGGGAATATCTTCAGGCAAGAATACTTCAAATTCTCCAGGACAATGGTATTTTTCTGAATTGGGCTTTTCTGGGTGGTACAGCACTAAGATTTCTTTATGCCCTGCCGCGATATTCCGAAGATCTTGACTTTTCTATGGTAGATACAAGTATAAATTGTGACTTTGAAAAAGTCCTTGGAGGTATTATAAATACATTTAATTCCGAGAACTACACAGTGAATATAACTACTCCTAAAAAGAAGACAGTTATGTCGGCATTTATTAAGTTTCCCGGAATATTTTTTGAGATGGGATGTTCTCCCCGTATAGAAGAGGTTCTCTCCATTAAAATCGAGGTAGATACTAATCCTCCGGAGGGTGCAGAAACGGAAACAACTATTATCCGACGTTTTGTTACAGTAAATGTAAATCATTATACCAAAAGCTCCCTTCTGGCCGGTAAACTTCATGCTATTTTATCCAGGCAGTATACCAAGGGGCGTGATTTGTACGATTTCGTCTGGTATCTTTCCGATCCATTGTGGCCAAATCCTAATCTGGTGCTGTTAAATGCAGCATTGGTACAAACCGGTTGGAAAGGTCCTGTTCTTACTAAAGAAAACTGGCGCAGGGTTCTTGCAGAGCGGATGTCCGTTTTAGACTGGAAAAGTGTAAAGAATGACCTTGTTCCTTTTCTTGAACGACAGGAGGATCTGTTATTGGTAAGTCACGAGAATTGCATTAAGCTTTTGCTGTCGGATGGTTAATATACTTGCATAAAAACGGGTAAATACCACTCACCTTGAAATAGTGTTTAATTATCTTTCGACCCACATTGGTCAAAAGATAAAATATAGAAAAAATCCTGTTATGATTGCATTATTGGCTATGTATGTGACTTTTACAATCTTCACCTATGTGAGGCAACCACTTTCGTTGTGAAAGTACTGTAGCTGAGATAGTTAATGATAAGATGGAAGTTCTAATAATACAGCTTACTCAACGCTTAATAACTCTTTCCTGAAGTATTGTAACAATATCTCTTCTTCCATCCAGAATGCAGTGAATATAGATTATATTATCCATTACTTCGTATACTATACGATATGGATTGGAATGAATCTCCCGGAAATTATATAGACATATCCTTTCAAGTTCCGGTGGATAGTTACCCATTTCAGGAAATGCTTTTAATTTTTCTATTTTCTCTTTAATCAATTTTAATGTTGTTTCAGCTCTTTCAGTTGAATATACTTTATCAGAATAGACATATATATCAAAAAGATCATCTTCAGCTCCTTCTGAATAGTATATTTCATTTTCCATTATGGTATTTTGAAATACGTTTATCAAGATTTTTGAAAACTTCTTCAGAAGATTTTATCTGGTTGTTTTTTATCTGTTTACTACTTACGGCAAGTATTTTAAGTAGAGCCAGGCTTTCCTGCATATCTTCGTATACATGAATATCCTGGATGACTGCTTTAGCATTTCCATTTTGAGTTATTATTACTGTATTTTGATCTTCTGCAACTTTCCGTACAATTTCTGAAGCATGTGCTTTTAGATAGCTTATTGGTCTTATTCGTTCCAGCATATTTCCCTCTTTTGACTATAATATAGACCATATTATAGTCAAGTACAATCGCAAATAACTCAAATTTTACTGGTTGCTTTGGTTTTTATTTATAGTTTTTCAAGATTTATACTTTTCCTCTTCCTGTGACAAAAATGTTAAAAGAGTCAGCTTATCGCTTAACCCTGGCATTCCCCTTCCATATACTCCAAACCTGTTCTTCATCTGCAGGCTGGCCATAATCAGTTAAAAGTGTGGCAGCAAGGGCTCCTGTAGCCCAGCCAAACTGTACCCATTTTTCAGGAGACCAATCCTTGAGGATACCATAAAGCATCCCACCGACAAAACCATCTCCACCGCCAATTCTGTCCAGTACACCAATCTCCCTGGGTTGTTCAATGTAAAAATTATTACCTTCGGACATAATTGCACCCCAAATATGACTGTTTGTATTAACAACCTCTCTTAGAGTAGTAGCAAAAACAGATGTTTTCGGGAAAGTTTTTTTTGCACTTTCTATCATTCCTTTAAATCCGTCAATTTTGGCTGTCAAATCCTTTCCTCCTGCTTCAGGCCCTTTTAAACCCAGACAAAGCTGAAAGTCTTCTTCATTGCCAACCAAAATATCACTTAGAGAGGCTATCTCTGTAAATATATCTCTAAGTTCCTTTTCTCTGTTTATCCAGAAGGAGGCCCTGTAGTTAAGATCAAAAGAGATAGCTGTTCCGTATTTTTTTGCTGCTCTGGCTATTTCCAGAGTAAATCTGCTTGTTTCTTTTGACAAAGCTCCAATAAGACCCGAAAGATGGACAATCTGAATTCCCTCTTCTCCAAAAATCCTATCCAGATTAAATTGATCCGTTTTTAATAGTCTTCCAACTTCTCCCGCACGATCGTTATTAACTCTGGGACCTCTGGAACCGTAGCCACTGTCTGCCATATTAACCTGATGTCGAACACCCCATGGACCGTCAGGTTCAATTTCCGGTCCTTCATAATCCATATGCCTACCTGCAAGATTATCTTTAATAAAACGTGCAACAGGGCTTCCTTTTACGAATGCTGTAAGAACTTTTACAGGTAGTCCAAGATAAGATGAGATGCTTGCTACATTTGTTTCTGCACTGCTTACAGTCATTTTAAATGTATCACTGGAATGAAAAGGTTGGCCGCTTACCGGAGTTAATCTAACTCCCATGCTTGTTGGAACCAATAGTGCATATTTGCAATTATCCCGCAATTTAATACTCATTATTTTACTCCATATCTATCTCTTGGTATTTTAAGGTCTTTTCCATTGCCTTTGGCAGGAGAAAGCAGTTTTTCTAACTATGTTATCTCACTTGCCTAATATTAGGAGGTTTCTTATATATACTTCCAGTAATGATAATATATAAATATTAAATTTTATAAAAGACTTACTTTGACTGTAACATTGGTACTAATAGTTACCAATGAATATGCGTAAGCGTCAATTTTACAACCCATTAAACTGAAATTGATTAATCTTATCCCTGTCACAGTTCACCGGTAGGAATTTTCCAAATTCTTCTTCTGATTTTACCAGTGGAGTTTCTTTAAAAATCCACTTTAGGTATCCATAGGGATTAAGATCATTAGCCTTTGTAGTTTCTATTAAAGAGAATAAAAGTGCTGATACATCTGCTCCGGTTGGAGAACCTGAGAAAAGCCAGTTTTTCCAAGGATAAATGGTTTTATTGATCTCTCGGTTGCTAATCCTAATATGAGGATTAGCAGCGGAAAAGTGCTTGGGATTTAGATGCGTTTGCCCTGAATTGTACTTTGCTTTTATTGACTAATAATAAACATAATATTATCATCTAGTCAGACTAGTTCGTTATAGTATTGGAGGAAATTTTGAAAATAAATACATGGCAGCTTCAGGATGCAAAAAGTAAATTCAGCATGCTTGTTGAAAAGGCATTACATCACGAACCACAGTTTGTAACCAGGCATGGATCTGATGCAGTAGTAATAGTTTCATTTGATGATTATAAAAAAATTACAAAGCCTAAAACTGATTTGGTTACATTTTTACAAAATTCTCCTCTTGCAGGGATTGATCTGGATATTTCAAGAAGCAAAGATTTTTCTAGAGAAATTAATCTATGAAATATCTTTTAGATACCTGTGTTGTTTCTGAAATAATTAAACCCCGACCAAGTGAAAATGTTATATCCTGGTTACAAAACCAAAATGAAGATGATTTATATCTAAGTGTTTTAACATTTGGTGAAATAGAAAAGGGTATAGAAAAACTAGCTAAAGGAACCAGAAAGAACCATCTGAAATTATGGGTGGAAGATGATCTTAAAAACCGTTTTCATGGTAGAATACTTCCAATAGATATTAGAATTGCAGTACGCTGGGGAGAAATACAGGGGCAGGCGGAGCTTTCCGGAAAGCCAATGCCTTCTATTGATGGGCTTATTGCTGTTTCCGGGATTGTTAATAAATGTACTGTGGTTACAAGAAATATTTCGGATATGGAGCAGAGTTCAGCAGTGCTTCTTAATCCCTGGCTGGAAAATTTTTAGGAGAAAATATATGCCCGAATTTAAAGTAACGTTTCCAGGTAATAAGAAAGTAGATGTAGAGATTGGAAAATTTATAGTCAAATCAGATCAAAAAATGCTGTATGGAGGAGATGATACTGCTCCGGAACCATTTAATATTTTTCTTTCTTCAATAGGGTCATGTGCCGGGATCTATGCTGTATCTTTTTGTGAAACAAGGGAGCTGAATACAGAAGGGATGTACCTTATGCTGGATATCTCCTTTAAAGAGAGACAAAATTTTCTGGATGAGATAAAACTCACTCTGCATGTAAACAAAGAGTTTCCAGAAAAATATATTAAGCCAATTGCAAAATCCATGAATCATTGTGCTGTAAAAGATCAGCTCCATCCTGATATAAAAATAAATACGACTGTGGTCTATTTAGATTAGATAGTTTTTACTATAATATGAAGAGAGCAATATCTAATAAACAGGCCAGAATGTAGATAGTATTTGATATGATTTTATAGGAGTTAATTATATGCAAACAAGTGATATTATAAAAGAAATTGACAATATGGGATTATCTGAAAAATTAATATTAGTTGAAGATATTTGGGATTCTATTGCTCGATTTAATACTGAACTACCAATGCCAGAATGGCAAAAATCTGAGTTGGATAAGAGATATAGCAATTATAAAAATGGGGAACTAAAACTTCATGACTGGGAAACTGTACATGAGAATCTAAGAAATAAATATAAATGAATCTTAAATATACAAATAGAGCTGAAGATGATGTCGAATTAGCATTTAGGTGGTATGAAATTCAGAGAAGAGGTCTTGGTTTTGAGTTTCTTGATTGTATTGAGGCGGCCATTAGTAGCATTATTAGATTTCCTGAGATGTATGAAAGGAGTTATTCTAATTTTAGAAGGTGTGTCATTAGAAGATTCCCATTCTCAATATTTTATTCCATTGAAAATAACTTAATTGTGATTCATTCGGTTTTTGATAATCGTCAGGATCCGGAAAAAAGGCCGTGAATATGTTAAAAACAACCCTAATAAAAAATGCCAGTGCAATAGTAAGCTGTGATACAAACAATACTGTCTATCATGATAGTGACATTTTAATACAAGGCCCTAAAATTATAAAAATTGGAAAGAATATTAAAGAGCCCGCAGATGAAATAATTGATGCCAGAGGTAAGTTTATATATCCAGGTCTCGTAAATACTCACCACCATTTTTTCCAGACATTTATCCGCAATCTTACAACAGTGGACTATCCCAATATGTCAGTAATTGACTGGATTAATGAGATATATGAAATTTTCAAATATATGGATGAGGATGCAATATATTACTCATCTTTATCTGCCATGGCAGATCTTGTTAAGCATGGTTCTACAACTGCCTTTGATCATCAGTACTGCTATCCCCGGCATGCTGGTAAGAATTTAGTTGATAGGCAAATGGATGCAGCAGAACTCCTTGGAATACGTTATCATGCAGGCCGGGGAGCTAATACTCTGCCTAAAAGTGAAGGAAGCACTGTCCCTGATGAAATGGTTGAGACTACAGATGAATTTCTTAAAGATTGTTATCGCCTTATAGATAAATACCATGATTCTGATCCATTTAGTATGAGGCAGATTGTTGTTGCTCCATGTCAGCCAATTAACTGTTATAAAGAAACATTTATTGAATCTATCAATTTGGCCAGGGATAAGGGAGTCTATCTTCATACCCATCTTGGAGAGGGTGAAAATGATCCTATGTTCCTACGCTGGGGAAAAAGAACTTTGGAGTGGTGTGAGGATATTGGTTTTACCGGACCGGATGTCTGGTATGCCCATGGTTGGGAGTTAACACCGGAAGAATATAAGGTCATGGCAAAAACAAAAACAGGACTTTCCCACTGTCCTGCTCCTGCAACCCTTGGAGGTTTTCCCATTTTAGATATTCCTGCAATGAAAAGTGCTGGAATGAGTTTAAGTCTTGGCTGTGATGGTTCGGCAACAAATGATTCCTCTAATTTACTTGATTCTTTACGTATGGCCTATTTAATGCAGTCTTTTCACAGTAAAGAGAGGGGAGGATCTCCTTCTTCATATGAAATGTTGAAACTGGCTACAGTAGGTGGTGCTAAAATGATGGGAAGAACTGATATAGGTACTTTGGAAACAGGTAAAGGTGCGGATCTTTTTATGATAGATACCGAAAAACTGGAATATTCCGGTGCATTACATGATCCTGCCAATTTAATTGCCAGAATGGGTGCAACTGGACCAGTTTGGCTTACTATGATTAATGGCAAAGTAGTTTATCGGGATGGTATTTTATCTGGAATTGATGAAAAGAAGCTGGCAGAGGAAGCTGAAAGTATTTGTACGAGGGTGATCAGAAATAGGAGCACTAAATATAGATAGCAGATACGAACTACTTTAGAGATTTACTATCTATGTATTATATATATGCTAAAATGGTAATACAAAATATACTTGAAAATGTTGCCTTTTGGGATTATTACTATAGTATGAAGATGACAATAGATATTCCTGATATTGCTATTTTGGACTTGATAAATTTTACTCATTCAAAAACAAAACGTGAAGCTGTATTAAAAGCAATAAATGAATATAACCAAAAACAGAAAATGATTCATCTGGCAAAGATGCCTGGAACATTTGAAGATTTTAAGGATAGCGAAGATCTTGAAGTAATGAGAGCTCAGGATTGACTACATGATCATGGATTCCCCCCGTTGAAATGAAGATAGTTTTAGTACAGCCTCCTGTAGAAGATTTCTATTTTACACCCCACAGAAGCTCCGTTTTAGGTTTACATGCTCTTGCTGATGTATGGACAAAAAGGGGTCACAATTGTCAGATATTAAACTTTCCATTGGAAAAACCTAAAAAAAAGAAAATTCCTCTTCCTGAAAAACTGGAATATCTGATCCCGTATCTAAAAAAACAAGATAATGAGACGAAAAATACCTCCTGGTTTTCAAACTATTATCGCTTTGGTCCGCCTCTGGAAATATGTTGTGAAAGAATTATCGCATTGGAACCCCGTGTTATAGCTATTTCCTGCTTTGCATGGGGTTATGCGCAAACAACTCTAAGATTACTTAAAATGTTAAGAGACGGGTTTCATACTAATCCGCCTCTTTTAGTTGTTGGAGGAGCAGGTGCTTCTGTAATGCCGGATTTCTTTACCCCCTTTGCAGATTTGGTAATAATGGGAGAGGGTGAAAATGCCATTGAAGAGATAGAAAAAACTGTAGCTATAAAAAGGAATATCATTTCCGGGTCTAAAATTACTATGGATTCACCAATGGATATCCCTTTTCCCTGGGATATAAAAGATAAGAAGAAAAATCGATTTACTGTAACAACAATGCTAAGCAGGGGATGTCCTAAAATGTGCAGTTTCTGTGCAAATCATCTTGTGTTTGGTAAAACTTTAAGAAAAGTTGATATAAAGACAGTTTTTGCAGGTATTGATAATATCCTGGACTATGTGCTGAAAACTTCAAAACCTTTGGATTTAAAAACAGACAGATCAGGTGAGCATGAATACAAAATAAAACTTCATGTAAATTTTGAAGATGACAATATTTTGTTTCAAAAAAAATACTTCCTTACTGTTTTAAAATATTTAAAGGTAAAATGTGATCAAAATATGATTGATTTTTCATTTAGTGCTGAAAATGGTATGGATTACCTGCTGTTAAATGATGATTTGCTAGTGGAACTAAAAAATCTAAATCTTACTCAGTTAAATCTTTCCATGGCCTCAATGGATTCGGGGCAGCTGGAGTTGGAGAAAAGGGAAGGGAGTATAAAAAAACTGGAAGTATTATTAAAGAAAAGTGAACAATTGGGATTGCCTGTAATTACGTATTTTATCTGTGGGCTTAAAAATGATACACCCGTAAAAATAGTGGAAACACTTGCCTATTTACACAGTTTGAAAACCAGTATAGGTATATCCCATTACTATCCTGTTCCGGGACTTGCTGATTGGCAGGATAGAAATGTTTTTTTGGAAAACCCTCCCTTTCTATGTTGCGGTTCTTCGGCTTATCCCTGGAATGGAAGCCTTAATACCAGAGAACTGATAACAGCATTCAGACTGGCAAGGGCATCAAACTATATTAAAGATAGTTTATGTAATAAGGGGATGGTTTTAAAAATTAAAACTAATCTTTTAAAAGATGCTACAATGGATGAAGTTATGGTTAATTTGTTTTTTATATTAGTTGACCCAAATGATTAATGCATGTTAAATTAATTTTAATGTTCTTATTGGTGTTAATATTAGTATGAAAAATAAAAATACTCTCCCTTTACCAGTGCTTATTGTACCCTTATCCATTATGTTGACTGGCCAGATTTTTGCAAAGATGTCGGGGGATTGTATTGGTTCCGGAGGGAGTTTTATAAATATTTACTCACTAATAAGTTATATTTGTTTGATAAGCAGAGGCTTTGTCTGGATATTTATCATTAGAAAAATGCGTCTTGTCTATGCTTATCCTTTAATGAGTATTAATTATATCCTGGTTCTTTTTGTATCCAGGATCTTCTTTAATGAGAGGATAATAAGTTCAAATTTAATTGGTGCAGGATTAATAAGTTTGGGTGTTGTTCTAATTGGCTTTGGAGAGAAGTATAATAGGAGTACAGTTTGATAGAGGATTATATTAAACTGTTTGTAATGGTAATATTAACATCATTTTCTCAAATTTTTATTAAAATTGGTTCCAGTAAAATTAAAACAAATAGTGGACTTTTAGTACTAATTAAAACATTTTTTAACTATAATATTATTATTGGAATTATCTTTGTTGCAGCAGCTCCTTTACTCTATTTTTCTGCTCTGTCCAGTGTTCCTCTGAATATAGCATTTAGTGTTAATGGTCTTGGCTACATAATTGTAATTGTTTTAGGAAAACTTGTTTTAAAAGAGCATATTTCAGTTTTTCATATTACCGGAGGCTTGTTAATTTTGGGTGGTTTTATTGTTTGGAATTTGGGAGTTGGAATATATTGAAAATATCTGTGGTAATTCCCAGTTATAATGGTTGGGATCGATTGAGTGAACTCTGTATAAAAATTAAAGAATCTCTTCTTAATAATTTTAACTTAGAAGATTTTGAAATAATTATAGTGGATGATGGTAGTCAGGAGAGATCAGATACCTATGTTAAAAATCTGCGGGATACTGGAATGGTTCTAAAGGGGGTTTTTCTTAATAAAAATTGTGGACAGCAGCTTGCTACCCTTGCTGGTTTAAGAATTGCAAAGGGAGATTATATTGTTACTATGGATGATGATCTTTCCCATAAGCCTGAGGATATTAAAAAACTAATCTCTATGGCAGAAAATGATAATTTAGATGCTGTTTTTGGAATACCTAAAAATAGTAGATCAGGTATTTTGAGAAATACCGGATCGGGATTAAGAGATGTTATCTTTTATTTATTTTTTAGAAAACCCAGGAAAGTTTCTGTTTCAAGTTTTAGAGTACTGAACAGATTTCTAGTTAATAAAATTATTAATGATGTATCTGAATATAAATACTTATCAGTGGATATCTTAAAAAACACAAAAGCAATAGGAAATGTAAAAGTTGAGTACCACAGAGAGTCAGGGAGGGGAAGCAGGTATAGTTTTTTTGAACTTAGTTCCCTTGCTCTTTCACTTATAAGCTGCTCACGAATTTTCCCAAAGATAATACGAAAATCAAAAATAGCATCAGGAATGGAGTGGGATTTAATATGAAGCTAATGATAGTTGGTGGTGGAGAAGCCCAGTTGAATGCTATACGGTATGGTAAAAATCTTGGTTTTACCATAGTAGTAAGTGATATGGATCCCAATTGTCCCGGAGCTTCAGAGGCTGATATATTTGTTAAAGCCAGTACTTTTAGTTATGAAGAAACGTTTTTTGCTGCTAAAAAGGAAAAAGTAGATGCCATTTTTACTTTAGGGACAGATCAGCCGGTTCTGCCGGTAACAAAGACTGCTGTTAAAATGGGTTTACCTTCAGGTATTAGTGTGGAAACAGCTCTTGGTGTAACCAATAAAAGAGTTATGAAACCAATTTTTAGAGCGAATGGAATTCCTACTTGTAAATTTAAACTTATAGGTACTGGAACAAAACCAGAAGATCTTGAAGGTTTTAGATATCCCCTTGTAATAAAACCTGTTGACAGTCAGGGTCAGAGGGGGGTTTATAAGGTAAATAATTGGGAAGAGTTAAGAGAGTATTTGCCGGATGTTCTTTCTTTTTCCAGGGAAGATAATCTTCTGGTGGAAGAATTTTATCCTGGAGATGAAATATCTGTTAGCGGATGGTGTGTAAATAATCATCTATACCCTTTAATAATTACTGATCGGGTAACCGTTTCCAATGGTCCTCATATTGGTGTATGTATAGCCCAGGAATATCCTTCAAAATATATGGAAAAATATAAAGATGAGATTATTACAATTTCAGAAAAGATTGTATCTTCTTTTTCAATTACCAATGGGCCTGTTTATTTTCAGATGCTGATTGGAAATGAAGGGATTAAGGTTAATGAGATTGCAGTCAGAATCGGGGGAGGGTATGAGGATGAATCCATACCGGCAATAACCGGAGTTGACATTTTAAATCTCCAGTTTGAACTTGCTGCCAGTGGAAAGGTAAATGAGAGTATCTTAAAAAAATATCAGTTTCCTTCACAGACTTTTGGGGCCGTAATTTTTTTATTTACAAAGACTGGTATTATTGATTCTAATGGGGATATGAGTCTTATTAAAAAAATTCCTGGAGTAATAAATGGGAAATACATACTTGCCCCAGGTAGACATGTTGGGAATCGGGAAAACTCTACTTCCAGAGCCGGTTATGTTGCTATGAAAAGTAAATTAAAAATAGATTTAAAAAAGTTAAAGGAAGAGGTTTGTTCTCTTCTGGAAATTACCGATATTAATGGAGAAAATTTATTATGCGATTTTTGATGATTTGTTTATTGTTTATTCCTTTTCTTACAAACTGCACAAACCATAAGCAGGATCAGCCTTCTGTTACTATTGCAGAACAATATGGTCTGGCCTATGCACCTCTTCAGATTATGAAAGTAAGGAAACTTATTGAAAAAAAAGTTCCTGGAATTAAGGTGAACTGGATTAAGCTGGGAAATACTGCAGCGATTAGAGAGGCTGTTCTGGGGGGCAAGGTAGATATAGGTTTTATGGGCATTCCTCCTTTTTTAATTGGATGGGACAAGGGTATGGAATGGAAAATATTTACCGGACTGTCAGAAGCAAAAATTGGCCTGGTTACATGGAAAGACAATATAAACAGCCTTGCTGATTTAAAACCTGAAGATAGAATTGCCTTACCCCAGCCTGGAAGCATTCAGCATATATTGTTGTCCATGGCGGCAGAAAAATATCTTGGTAAATCAGATTATTTTGATAATCAGCTTGTATCTATGAAACATCCTGATGGCATGAACGCATTACTGTCAAAAAGGGATGTAAGTGCTCACTTTACATCCCCCCCGTATATTATGATGGAATTGTCTCAACCGGGTATGAAACTTATTCTTGATGGTAAGGAGGCTATGGGAGGGGATTTTACATTTATTGCAGGAATGGTTACAGACAGATTCAGTAATACCAATCCTGAAATACTTTCTGCAATTAGATCTGCCATAACAGAATCCGGAAGTTTTATAGAAAATAATCCTGATAAAGCAGTTGAGATATTAAAAGATAATTATTCTATTTCTGAATCAAGTTTACTTTCCTACTTAACAGAAGGAAGTTTAGTGTATTCAACAGAAATTAAGGGTCTTCAAAAGTTTCTAACTTTTATGAAAGCTAAAGGTTATATAGATAAAATTCCTGAAAATTTAAATGAAATACTTATCAAATAATATGACTAATAAAGCAATTGAGAGATCTTTTTGGGTTATACTGCTAATTATTGTCTGGGCTGTAATTGGCTGGATTGGAAAATTTTCTCCTCTGGTTTTGCCGCTTCCCTGGCAGGTTGCCAGTGCGTTGTTTAAGGGCTTTGTTAATGGTGAATTGGGAAAGCAGATTTTTGTATCTCTTATACTTGTATTTGCCGGCATCTTTGTAGGAACTCTGGTTGCATTTAGTCTATTATTTTTAGCTGTTATATCCAGAGTAGGGGAGAGCTTTGTTACTACAATGACAGCGGTTTTTCATCCCCTTGCAGGTGTTGCTCTGCTTCCTGTAATTATTTTATGGTTTGGTACTGGCGTAGTTTCGATTACTTTCATAATTATTCATTCAGTTTTGTGGCCTATGGTAACAAATATTCTTGCAGGATACAGAAGCATTCCTGATACATATAAAATAATAGGACGGAACTATGAACTGGGTAAATATAAAACTTTTTTTCTTATAACTATTCCAGGGGAATTCCCCTATGTGCTGGCAGGCCTTAAAATATCCTGGGCCAGAGCATGGAGAGCATTGATAAGTGCTGAAATGATTTTTGGTGCTGTTTTTGGAAGCGGCGGTCTGGGTTGGTTTATTTTTAGCAAGAGGGTCTTTATGGATACACCCGGAATGTTTGCCGGGATAATTGTAGTTATTTTAATAGGTGTTGTTGTTGAGGATTTGTTCTTTGGAGTTCTTGAAAATTTAACTGTTCGGCGTTGGGGTATGTCTCTTTGAATCAAAAATTAATGCCTGTCCTTTCCTTAAAGAATATATTTAAAGCTTATATAAATAATGGAATTAGTTTAAATGTGCTAAATGATATTTCTCTGGATATTAATAAAGGAGAATTCGTTTCCATACTTGGTCCCTCGGGCTGTGGTAAGTCTACAATATTAAAAATATGCTCTTCAATAATTTATCAGGATTCAGGATCTGTAAATGTTTTTGGTATTGAAGTTCATAAGCCTAATAAAAACAGAATACTTATGCTTCAGGATGATAATCAGCTTTTCCCCTGGCTAACAGTTAAAAAAAATATAAGTTTTTCTTTGGATAAATCTAAAGCTGGAAGAGTAGAAAGTACTCTTGATAATCTACTGGATATGTCTGGTCTTAGTGAATTTTTAGAGTATTATCCCCATCAGCTTTCGGGTGGAATGAAAAAACGTACGGCACTTGCCAGAGCTATTGCAGGAGATCCTGATATATTATTAATGGATGAGCCCTTTGGGAGTCTTGATGCTAAAAAGAAAATTACACTTCAAAATTTTCTGCTTGATATCTGGAAAAAATATAAAATTACAATTCTTTTTGTAACTCATGATATCCATGAAGCTGTATACCTGGGACAAAGAATTATTATTATGAATAATTCCGGCAGCATTATATGTGATGATAAGCTGAATAAATCAGAAAATGAAGTACTGTCGGAAGATGAAAAATTTGAAATGTACAGGAAATATTATGCACTTATAGATGCAAACTGATATAATTATTTATTTTTTAATATTTTAAAAATTCTAATTTTTCCATTTTTTTTCCCCTGGTAACTGGTAATTCTCATTCCAAATACTGGTTCGTTCCAGTTTGTAATCTCAATACAGGATGTTTTGATGAATTTCATCATATCCGGATACCATGGATATAGATTCCCATACATAGTATTCCATACTGGTCTTTCCTTAAAAATGATATCAAGTTCTTCTGTGTAAATTATATATTCTATACTGTATTTTTCTACATAATTGCTGAACCTGAATTCAGAATTAAGACTTGTTAAATCTCTGTATGAATAAAGTTTGCCTGGAGAGAAAGCGAATACACTGTTTAGATTTCCTATGGTTTCTGCGTTTTCAGGAATATTATATTTTATTTTTTGAATATATTCATTATAGTCAATTTTCATCCAGGGAAGTATCTGATTTATAGAAAATATGGTAGAGGATATTGCTAAAATAAGCGTAAACCAGATTATTTTTTTTTCTGAAATCAGGGTTTGTAAAAGAATAAATATAAGCATATATCCTGGCAGGAAAATAAATAGAATAGAAGGAGGGCTGTACTTGCCAATTACTAAAATTCCAGTATTTATTCCCAGCATCAGAACCTGAACTGATAGAATTGTTAACCTTTTCTTAGGAATAAAAACTGATGCAGGAATTAATAAAAGAAATGATAAAGCAAACAATATTAGTTGTGGCCGAATATCGGGAAGATAGTAAGTACCTCCTATACGAAAAAACATCTTTTTATAGAATCGGGATAATTTTAGCGCTTTTATAAAAATTGGATTTGTAACGCCATGGGCATCACCAAAATTGAGATAATTGGATATAAAGTTTGGATCTAAAATTAAACTTAAACCAATATAAACAATTCCAAAGGAAGTAAGTATACCAATTAAAACTGCCAGATTAACAATGGAAGGGTATTTTCTATTTTTACTTCCAACCCTGATAATAGAATAAAGTATATAAAGAAAAACGAAGCCAGTTGCAATTATAAATATATTTGGGTGAATGCCTATGGAGATACCAAGAACTCCCCCAATTAAAAGATCTTTTCTAAAGCTCCATATTTTAGATGGTTTAACGAAAATATTGAGACATATTGTAAATACCAGGAAAATTAAAATTTCCTGTCTGGCAAAATGAGAACCATAGATAAATTGAATATCTACAGCTGTCAGTAGAACTATTCCTGCTGTAATATATTTATCATCAAAAATAATCAAAGAAGAGCGGTATAAGAACCAAAGAGCAAACAAACCAGCAATAAGGGACAGTAGTCTGACTGCAAAGAGACTGAAACTGGTATTTATGAAAGGGATTTGAATAAGATGAAACAGTGTTTTGATGGCATGAGGATTCCTGTTTACATCATGAAAGAAATCTTCAGTTGATCCAATATTTTTTTCCTGGTATATTGATCGGGATAATGATGCAAGCCATCCTTCATCAGAATGCATTGATGGAAAATATATTAGAGAAAAAATGCTTAGTATAATATAGATAAATATACTGCCAGTAATAATTGAGTGCTTTAGTAGTCTTATCCCATGCATTATAATCCCTCTGATTGAATTGTATATTATGATATATAAATGGACAATGTGTTACAGAATTTTGCTGCTGTCAATGATTACAACTTGTTTTCGGTTGGTCGGGACTTTGTCTCTGCCCGCCTATGTTTCCCTAGCTATTTTGTGCTAAGATATGGGAGGCAAATCCTTTGTCTGAACAACCTTTAAAAAAGAAAAGAGGGAGACCAGTAAAACCAAAATCTCAGAATCTCTTAATACGTTTCGGCGACTTTGAATCTTCGGTACTTGCATTTTTCCATGATAATAATGTCCCTTTTACAAATAACCTGGCAGGATATTCGTTTGATTATGGTTCTTCTTAAATATCCGGGTGTTTCAGGACGATTTACGGAGCTGAACATTTTGCCAGGATTAGAAGCTATCTGTCAACTGCGAGAAAACAAATTTTAAATATTCTTGATTCAATTACATCTGCTGTAAAATTGACCGATTTCATGGACATCGCTAATTTCTCTACAATGTAATTTAAGAAAACTTTCTCTTGACAGATGAATATTTTCAATCTATACTATGAAAGCAATACCATGAAAGCACTTTCATAATCAAGTATATTAAAACCGGGGATGGAATTTGGCGAAAAAAGCGACTATTTATGATGTAGCTTCTCTTGCAGGAGTAAGTATTACAACAGTCTCAAGGGTACTAAACTCACCCAATCATGTTTCTCACTTATCCAGAGATAAGATAGTCAAGGCCATGAAAGAACTTAACTTTGTTCCCAAAGCGGAAGCCATTGCAAGAGCAAGAAAGGACTTTAAACGTATCGGAGTTCTAACCCCTTTTTTTACAGCGCCTTCATTCGTTCAGAGAATTCGGAGCATTGCAGAGGCTCTGTCTGTAACTGATTATGAATTGATAACATATTCTGTTGCCAGTGAAGAACAACTTTCAGCTTATCTGGCCATGCTGCCTGTCTCCAATAGAATTGACGGTCTTATAATACTTGCACTTCCGGTAAAAGACGAAGAATTGCAATTTTTTAAAGACAATAATCTTCCGGTTGTTATGGTGGAAATTTCTCATCCTTCTGTATCAAGTATAGAGATTGATAATATTGCCGGTGGCAGGTTTGTTGCAGAGTATCTAATATCAAAAGGTTATAAGTCTTTTGGTTTTATCGGGGAGGGAGGGCAGCCTGCATATTCCCTTCATGCAACTGAACAGCGTTTTGAAGGTTATATTAAAACAATAACAAAAAATGGTTTTCATGTATCTGACAGTAATATTTCGTTTCACGACTATGGAATGGCTAATTCAGTTGAAAGTGTAAAAAAGATTTTAAAAGGATCTGATAAACCTGAGGCTATATTTGCAGCCTCTGACCTGCAGGCAGTAGGAGTTCTTAAAGCGGCCAGAGAAATGGGACTCAAGGTGCCTGAGGATATTGCAGTAATTGGATTTGATGATATTGATCTGGCAGATTATATGGGAATTACGACTATCAGCCAATCTCTGGATCAATCAGGAGTGACAGCAGTTGATCTTCTACTGGAGCAGATGAAAGATCCTTTTAATGCTGTGAAGCATATCAGCTTCCAGTTAAAAATTGTTGAGCGATATTCCACTTAGAGTGGTTTATTATAAAAAATTTTAAGGAGAAGAAAATGAAGAAATTGATGAAAGCGCTGATGTTTACGCTTTTACTGGTGCTTGTTTCCGGATTCGTATTTGCTGCTGGAGATAAGGAACAAAAAGCTGCAGCTGATGGTAAGAAAACAATTACTATTCAGGGAGCCTTTGTTGATGAAGAAGCATTTCGTTTTGAGGAATGTCTTGCAGCATTTGAGAAAGAAACCGGGATTGATGTTATCTATGAAGGATCAAAAGAGTTTGAGACTCAGATTCTTGTACAGGCAGAGGCCGGAACACCTCCTGATATTGCTGCTTTACCCCAGCCTGGATTAATGAGAACATTTGCTAAAAGGGGTTTTCTAACAGCCCTGTCATCAGATGTTGTATCCAGAATTGACAGTAATTATACCAGTGCATGGAAAGATCTGGGTTCATACAATGGTAAGGTGTATGGCGTCTTCCACAGAGTAAATGCAAAGAGTTTTGTATGGTATCCAAAGAAGGCTTTTGAAGCAGCTGGTTATAAGGTTCCAAAAACCTGGGATGATCTTAAGAAACTGTCTGATCGGATTGTTGCAGATGGAGGTGTTCCATGGTCCATTGGTATAGAAAGCGGTGGAGCTACCGGATGGGCTGCTACAGACTGGATGGAAGATATTATGCTTCGAACGGCTGGTCCCAAAGTATACGATCAGTGGGTTAATCATGAGATACCTTTTAATGATCCTGCAGTTGTAAATGCAGCAAAAATTATGTCCGATATATGGATGAATCCTAAATATACTCTTGGAGGACCATCAAATATATTAACAACAAACTTTGGTGATGCAGTTAAACCTCTTTTTGATACCCCTCCATCAGCATGGCTGCATAGACAGGGGAATTTTATTACAGGTTTTATGCCCGAGAGTATTCAGGCCAACCTTGAGGAAGAAGTTGGTGTATTTGCTCTTCCGGAAATTAATCCTAAATGGGGAACACCTGTACTAGGTGGTGGAGATCAGTTTGTTGCATTTAACGACAGACCCGAAGTAATGCAGCTTATGAAATATTTTACTACATGGGAATCTGCAGCTCCATGGGCAAAAGCAGGCGGAGCTATGTTCCCATATAAGGATTCCAATTTTGCAGATTATTCTTCTGCTCTGGAGAGAAACCTGGCAAAAATTCTTGTAAATGCTGAAGTATTCAGATTTGATGGTTCTGATAATATGCCTGCTGAAGTTGGTGCCGGAACTTTCTGGACCGGAATGGCAGACATGGTAGGAGGAGTTCCTATAAAAGATGTTCTTGACCAGATTGAAAAAAGCTGGCCTGCAGAATAGAAATTATAACAGTAGGGAAGTCTGTGTTTTCAGGCTTCCTTTATTTTTAAAAATAATTTAATTCTTTTGATGGGCTGAAAATCCAGGTCATAAAACTGGAGATCGGAGACTGAAAGAGGATAGTAATTTTACAGAGGGTTCTGTGATTTTCCAATCAGTTACATCGAACTGAATTTAAGGGGTACAAAATGGGGGATCTGTTATTGCCGGATAAACCTGGAGGTGTTCTTCAAAGGACTGTAACGGCTTTTGGTCGAATAGTAATTTCTCTAATTATTCCGGTTGTTACATTTGTGGTTCTATGGCTGGGCTTTATTTTTCTTAGGGATAGTGGTGCCTCCCAGATTGTAGTTACTCTTGTAGCAATTGTCTGGGGTGTAGGTGGAGTCGCAGCATTATACATTATTACAAATTATATATTACAGCGTTTGCCAATTAAATGGAGGAAAAGATTTGTTCCCTTCCTTTTTGTTGGGCCTGCTATAGTAATTCTTAGTTATTATCTGCTTATACCTACTGTAAGATCATTTTATATGAGTTTTATGGGAAAATTTTCTGATGATTTTGTTGGCCTTGCTAATTATAAATATATTTTTACCGATCGGACAATGCGTATTGCATTTGTAAACAATCTAGTGTGGATGGTTCTTGGAACCAGTTTCAGCTTAATATTTGGAATGATTTTTGCACTTCTTTCAGAAAGGTCAAAAATTGAAAAATTGGCAAAGTCTCTTATATTTTTACCTATGGCAATATCATTTGTCGGGGCGGGTGTTATCTGGAAATTTATTTATGCCTTTCGCCCTGCAGGTCAGGCTCAGATTGGATTACTTAATGCAATTGTAACAGCCTTTGGTGGGGATCCGGTTAATTGGATAGTTCTTAGGCCATGGAATACTATTTTTCTTATTATTATACTTGTCTGGCTCCAATCCGGTTATGCAATGGTCATTCTATCTTCTGCAATTAAAGGTGTTCCTGTAACTCTCCTGGAAGCTGCCAGAATAGATGGAGCCGGAGAGTTCAGAATTATTTTTCAAATCATAATTCCTTATATAAAAGGAACAATTATCACTGTAGGGACTACAATTCTGATTCTGACTCTTAAAATATTTGATATAGTTTTTGCCATGACCAATGGCCTTTTTGGAACAGAGGTTCTTGCCAGTCAGCAGTATAAGCAGATGTTTAAGTTTCTTCATTATGGAAGAGGTTCTGCTATTGCAATAGTAATATTAATCGCTGTAATCCCTGTAATGTGGTACAACCTAAAGCAGTTTGGTAAAAGGGAGGTGTTTTAATGGACGCACAAAAACCAAAATCCGGTATTATTGTTAATGCAGTCCTGATACTTCTTGTAATAATATGGACTGTGCCTACCCTTGGAATCCTGGTTACATCATTCAGGGCAAGAGATAATGTTTCAAAAACCGGTTGGTGGCAGTCTATATCTGATAAATCCGGCTATACTCTGGAAAACTACAAGCAGGTTCTTGGGGGACGCACCTTTACCTATAAGGATTCTTCCGGAAAAACTGTTCGTGCCAAGGGTGATGATATGTCAGGTGCTTTTCTAAATAGCTTAACTGTTACCATCCCGGCAGTAGTAATCCCTATATTAATTGCCGCCTTTGCTGCTTATGGTTTTGCATGGTTGGATTTCCCCGGAAGAAAAACTTTGTTTGTAATAATTGTTGCTCTGCTTGTAGTTCCTCTTCAGATTGCTCTCATACCTGTGTTAAGAGATTATCAGGTTCTTAAATTAAATGGAACTTACCTTGGTATATGGCTTGCTCATACTGGTTTCGGATTGCCTCTGGCTATATATCTGCTATTTAATTACATAAGCACTATTCCAAGATCTATTATGGAATCTGCTTTTATTGACGGAGCATCACATTTTACAACTTTTACACGATTGATTCTGCCATTATCCGTTCCAGCTCTAGCCAGTTTTGCAATTTTCCAGTTTCTATGGGTTTGGAATGATATGCTGGTTGCTCTTGTTTTTTTAAGTGGAGCAGGAGCAAAAATGCAGGTTGTTACCGTTAGAATGCTTAATATGATAGGATCCAGGGGGCAGGACTGGCATCTGTTAACGGCTGGTGCATTTGTAAGTATGATTTTGCCTTTGACTGTATTTCTTTTACTCCAGAGGTATTTTGTAAAGGGACTAATGGCTGGATCTGTTAAGGAATAATTAAGTAGTTTTAGTTTCAATAATATTTTATATTTAGTAAACGACACCTGTTGAGTAACAATTACAGGTGTCTTTAATATTTTATTTTGAGGTACCTCAATTGATGACATTTTCCAATACTGAACTATTGAGCCGCATAGAAAAAAATGTTTTGCAACCTTACAGGAAAAAAACAGGATATGATGATTTTTATAATCATCTTAAAATAGGGTTCCCATACCTGATTGAGCATTTAAGCAAACTTTATGGGAACAGTCCTGATTTTATCTATCATATTGAAGATATTATAAAAGAAAGTTGTAAAATATATCTAAACAGAACAGATATAAGGAAAACCAGTAAAGCTAATACCACTCGTAATATGCATTCAGGATCTCAAAAAGAAGTAGGTGCAGTCTTTTATGTGGATCTTTTTGCAGGGGAATTAAAGGATATAAAAAAACGTATTCCGTATTTAAAAGAACTTGGAATTACTTTTGTTCATCTAATGCCCATGTTCAAGACACCTAAAGGAGAAACTGATGGAGGCTATGCAGTTTCCAGCTACAGGCAGATTGAAAAACGATTTGGTACCATGAATGACCTCAGGGAACTTATAGAAGAATTTGATCAAAATGGAATAAATTTGGTATTGGATTTTATACTGAATCATACATCGAATCAGCATGAATGGGCTAAAAAAGCAAAATCCGGGGATATTAAATACCAAAATTACTATTATATTTTTAAAGAAAAAATCGAGCTTGAAGCTTATTCCCCTTATTTAAGGGATATATTTCCTGAAGTCAGAAAAGGTTCATTTACATTTGATGAAAGTATGCAGAGTTGGGTCTGGACAACATTTAACAGTTTTCAGTGGGATTTAAACTATAGTAATCCGGATGTATTTCTGCAGATGATGAAAGAGATGTTTTTTCTTGCAGATCTTGGTGTAAAGGTTCTGCGTTTTGATGCTCCTGCTTTTATATGGAAAGAGAAAGGGAGCAGTTGTGAAAATTTGCCTGAGGTTCATACATTAATTAAAGCTTTTAAAGCTATTATGAATGTAGTTTTTCCGGATGTCCTCTTTTTATCCGAGGCAATTGTTCATCCTGATGAAATTAAAAAGTACATATCTACTGGAGAGTGTGAACTTTCATATAATCCATTATTAATGGCAACTTTATGGGAAGCTCTTGCAACCAGAAAAACAAGCCTTTTGCAGAAATCAATGGAAAGATACAGCTCTTTACCAAAGGGCTGTAACTGGATTAATTATATACGTTGTCACGATGATATAGGGTGGACTTTTTCTGATCAGGATGCATGGGACATTGGTATTAATCCTTACGGACACAGACGGTTTCTTAATGAATTTTATACTGGAAAATTTGAAGGCAGTTTTGCCAGGGGTTTGCCTTTTCAGGAAAATATGCATACAGGTGACTTAAGAATATCCGGAACACTGGCATCTTTGGCCGGGTTGGAGAAAGCCCTTCTCTATGAAACCGAAACAGAGGTGGATCTGGCTATTAAACGAATTTTACTGCTTTATGGAATTATTCTGTCTATGAGTGGTTTCCCTCTTATATATATGGGTGACGAAACCGGACAATTAAACAACTACAGATATAGTGATAATTATGAATACAAGGATGATAGCAGATGGGTTCACAGAATACCATTTGAAGAACCATCTGATAATACCACTCACTTTTCAAAGCGTATTTTTACCGGACTAAAGAGCTTAATTACTTTTCGTAAAAATTGTCATGCTTTTACCGGAAATACCATCAGGATTCTGGATATGGATAATAATCATGTTTTTGGATTTCAACGAATAAATGAAGACGGTGATACAAAAGATAAGTTGACAATACTGGCTAATTTTTCAGAACAGAAACAAGTAGTTTATCGCTCCGGTAAAGCAATAGATATTTTATCTGAAAATAAATTTGAGAATATGATAGAGCTTAGTGCCTATCAGTTCCTGTGGTTAAAAGATGAGGATAGATAATGGATGCATGGAAGCTAATACAGGAAAATTTTAGTGTTTCAGAGCTTGGGAAATATGAAACTCTTTTTTCCCTTGGTAATGGCCATCTCGGTCTCAGGGGAAACCTGGAGGAAGCTGATAGTAACTATGAAAGGGGAACATATATCAATGGCTTATATGAGGTTTTCCCAATTGAGTATGGTGAATCTGCTTACGGATATGCAAAAAATAATCAGGCTATTATTGATCTTGTTGATGGCAAGAGTTTTGCTTTTTATGCAGACGGTGAGCTTTTTACTACAGCTAAGGCCTCAGAGCACATCAGGCAACTGGATTTAAGGAAGGGAGTTTTAACCAGATCCTTTACATGGCATACAAGATCCGGAGCAACAATTGATTTTAAAATTGAAAGACTCGTATCTTTGGTTCAGGATTCAACAGTAATTCAAAATTTGGAGATTAATGTATCAAATAAAAAAGTTGATTTTGAGATAATTTCAATCCTTTCAGATACTCCTCATAAAAAGAGTAAAAATGCTGACAATATAGAAGATCCCCGAACAGGTTCCGGACATGGCAAAAAGGTACTGATTAGAAAAAAAGAACTACTGGAAGGAACCCTGGGATATTTTATACATCAGACTGAGATAAGTAAAATATCTCTCTTTTCGGGTATGGATCATTCTTTTCAAAGTAAAAGCATACCGGAAATTAGCAGCTGTTCCTCTATGACTGATGCCAGGATTAGTTTCAAGTTTAAGAATATGGGTGGAATATTACATTTTGTTAAATATCTTTGTTACTGTCATGAACAGGTAAAAAATGACAGTAAATTAAAAAATACTTGTCTGTCTGATCTTAATTTATCTGTTAAAAATGGGCCGGATTATTATTTTAATGCCCAGGAATCTTTTCTTAAAGATTTTTGGAGTAAATCTGATGTAATAATTACCGGAAACCAGAATTTACAATTAGGTTTGCGGTTTAATCTTTTTCATTTGCTTCAATCTACAGGTAGAAATGGAAAAGTCAGTATTGCTGCAAAAGGGCTTACAGGCCTGGGATATGAGGGGCATTATTTTTGGGATACTGAAATTTATGTATTACCCTACTATATCTATACTTTCCCGGAAATTGCAAAATCATTATTATCCTATAGATACAGTATTATTGATAAAGCCCGGGAAAGAGCAAAAGAATTGTCCCATAAAGGTGTCCTTTTCCCCTGGCGTACAATTAATGGAGAAGAAGCTTCTGCCTACTATCCGGCTGGAACTGCTCAGTATCATATAAATGCTGATATTGCCTTTGGTATTAATAAATATGTTAAGTCTACTGGAGATATTAAATTCCTTTTAGATTATGGCCTTGAAATTTTAATAGAGACCGCAAGGTTCTGGTATGCCCTGGGAGAATTTATACCTGGTTTTGATGGTGCTTTCTGCATACATGAAGTAACAGGGCCGGATGAATACACGGCTCTGGTTAACAATAATCTCTATACTAATATTATGGCTCGGGAAAATCTTTTATATGCCAGTGGATATTTAAATGACTTGGAAATTACAAACTATAAATTTTATAAGGATTTCACAGATAAACATAATATTTCCACTGAAGAGATAGAATCCTGGGAAAATGCAGCTTCTAAAATGCGAATTCCCTATGATTCAAAGCTTTCATTGTATGCCCAGGATGATGCCTTTTTAAACAGGCCTGTTTGGGATTTTGAAGGCACTCCGAAAGATAAATATCCACTTCTTCTTCATTTTCATCCTCTGTCCATATATCGCTATCAGGTAATAAAACAGGCCGATTTGGTTATGGCACTATTTTTGCAGGGAAAATATTTTACAATTGCAGAAAAAAAGAAAAATTTTGATTATTATGAAAAATTAACAACCGGGGATAGTTCCCTGTCTGCCTGTATCCAGGGAATTATGGGATCTGAACTGGGATATCTCGATCTTGCAGAGGAATATTTAAAACAGACTGCACTTATAGATTTAAATGATTTGAATGGAAATGTAAGGGACGGTGTTCATACAGCATCTATGGCTGGTTCCTGGATGTCTGTTGTTTATGGTTTTGCTGGTATGAGAGATAGCGGAGAGTTTCTATCCTTTTCCCCCAGGCTTCCTTCCGGATTAGATAAAGTATCATTTAAAATCAACTATTCGACTTGCCTTCTATATGTTGAAATTACAAAAGATAGAGTTGTTTTTAAATTACTGGAAGGAAGAGAGCTAAGTTTTTATAATTATCATAATAAAATTCATCTTGCGTTAGGAAAAAAAATAGTTATTTCTCTAATTCCAAAACTTAAAGCTGTACTTATTGACCATGAGCAGGATGGTAGTATGGATAAACTTGTTTCTGATCTTGAATCAGCTGGTATAAAATGTATTATAATATCAAAAGATAGTAGCCTGATTTCATCCTCGGACTGTGAATCATTTTTAAATGCTGTAGAGTCTTTAAAATTACGAAGATGGGATTGTCTTGGTCTAACTGAAAAATCATCCACAATAGAAGCCCTTAAATTAGCAGAAATGGCGTCTATGAAAGTAAAAAATATTAAGAATTGTACTCTTGATAGCATTTTAAACATGCATAAAGAGTTTTCACTTAGCTGGAACAAAGGTATCAGCTTTTAACAGTCAAGCTTTTTTTTATTGACTAAGATAGATTTATCATTATCATAAGTTATCATTTCTAAAAAGGAATTTTAGATGGTCAGCCTGATTTTAAGTTTATATAGAAAGCAGATTTTTATTTCTATACTGTTAATTATAGGGTTTTCTCTTTTTGCTCAGGTACCTCCTCCTCCTCCTCCCCCGCCGCCTTCATCTCCTAATTTAACAAATCCTGTTCAGGTTGATACAAATTCTGTTACAACAGTTGTTAAGAGAGGAGTGTTCTCAGTAATAAAGGATATACAGTTAAAAGGTACTACTTTTATAAATCATCAGCTTGATATTCTTAGAAATGGCTTTAGTTTTAAAACTTTTCTAATTATTACATTTTTTTCACTTGTCTACGGTATCTTTCATACTCTTGGCCCTGGTCATGGAAAATTAATTGTAATGTCTTTTTTCTTAAGAGATAACACAGAAAAAGCCGATGCATTTGCTTTGTCTGTAATAGTATCAGTTATCCATTCTTCTGCAGCTATTATTCTTGCAATTTTGTTTCAATCAATTTTATCTTCTGTAAAGGGATTGGCTCAGGTAAGGGTAGAAAATGGATTTACATTATTTTCCGGACTTCTTATTCTAACTCTTGGTATTGTGTATTTAATAATGCATATTAAAGGGAAAGATCATCATTCAGGAAATATAAAAAAAATTGATTATAAGAAGATAAGCACACAGGGCAGGTGGAGACGAAACCTGGCTGTTGGTTTGTCGATTGGAATTGTTCCCTGTCCTCTTTCTTTGACAATTATGATGCTGACAATTGTATATGGTATTTTCTGGATTGGTATATCTTCGGTTATATCACTAACTATAGCAATGGTTATTGTTTTATATATTATTTCAATTTCAACTATAAAATCTAGAGATCTTGTTGAACATGATTCTGAAAAAAAGGGGAAAAAGGGAATTATGGTTATTTTTAACTATAGTGGAAATATTGCGCTTATAGTACTTGGCTTATATTTCGTTTATAAAGGAGGAATTGCTTTCTTTTAGTAAGAGAGTATTCTTAACAATGAAAAAAAATATTATTTTACTTTTAATTTTAATTCTACCTGTAACTTTGTTTGCCCATCCTCATATGAGTATAAATGCATATGCACACTATTATTTTGATAAAACGGGCTTTACAGGATATTATATTCAATGGATTTTTGATCCGCTGTTCAGTTCCCAGA
>Ga0190306_1000049_pt1 | contig 48219 bp, 36 predicted proteins | sample 48700734_MG_FD_161657 | JGI IMG/M metagenome (GOLD analysis project Ga0190306, IMG submission 161657) | Hydrothermal vent sediment bacterial communities from Southern Trench, Guaymas Basin, Mexico - 4870-07-3-4_MG | ecosystem: Environmental > Aquatic > Marine > Hydrothermal vents > Sediment ... | reverse complement strand
AATCATAAGCAACAGTATATGGGTTTTTAATAGCTAATTTATGTTTTACTCTTGCAGCAAGACTAGGAACAATATCTGTTTTGGGATTATCTTTTTTAACATCACCGAAATTATGGGCTACAATAATATAATCTAATTTTTCTTTATCGATATTTGCCGAAACTAAAGCATCTTTAGCTGCAAAATAAGCCATATCAGACGTTACATATTTATCATCTATATATCTTCTTTCTTCTATTTCTGTTATTTTATGAAATTTACTAATAATATCTTCATTCGTTTTATTAATTTTTTCGCCAGCAGAATTAAAAAACTCTTTATTTTTGAATTCTTCATTTTTAAATACCCTTGAAGGAATATATGTTCCGCTTCCTGTAATAATAGAAAAAATCTTTTTTTTCATAAATCTCAAATTATTATATATCTTTTTTTGAAGTAATAAAGTCTAAAACTAATTAATTTTTAATTTAAAAATGCAACAATCTCATTTTTCTTCATTTCATTTATCGTGATATGGAAAATTACAACAGAATTTTTTCTTTCAAAAATATTATTACATTTGTTATCGGTTCACAAAAAATATATAATTATATATTCTTATAATAAAATTAACATGCAAAGAGTAAACGAAATACTAGAATTTATCGAAAGTTTTTTAGGCGGGTCGTTATGGTTCGTTTTATTATTAATCGGAACGGGTATGTTTTTTACTTTTTACCTTGGTTTTCCTCAATTACGTTTTTTAAAACATGCAATACAAATTGTAAAAGGAAAATTTGATAAAAAAGGTGATGAAGGAGATACATCTCACTTTCAGGCGCTAACTACAGCTCTTTCGGGAACTGTTGGGACAGGCAATATTGCCGGAGTAGCCTTAGCAATACATTTAGGTGGACCTGCTGCATTATTCTGGATGTTGGTAACAGCTTTTTTTGGTATGACAACAAAATTTGTAGAGGTAACATTATCACATAAATACCGCGAGAAAGATTCTGAAGGTATGATTGCAGGAGGTCCTATGTATTATATGAAAAACAAGCTAAACCTTAAATGGCTTGCTGCTATTTTTGCAGCTGCCACAATATTATCGTCATTTGGTTCGGGGAGTTTACCACAAATAAACAGTATCTCTAATTCTATGTTTGCCACTTTCGGAATAAAACATATTGTTACAGGAGCAATAGTTTCGGTATTCCTTGCAATTGTAATTATTGGAGGAATAAAAAGAATAGCTAAAGTTACGGAAAAGCTTGTTCCTGCAATGGCCTTAATTTATTTTATTGGTGCTATTGCAGTTATTATTACTAACTACGAAAATATTATACCTTCTATTATATCAATATTCAGCGATGTATTTACCGGAACATCAGCAGCAGGAGGATTTTTAGGAGCAGGATTTGCTTTTGCATTTAACAGAGGGGTAAACAGAGGTTTATTCTCGAATGAGGCAGGACAAGGCTCGGCACCTATTGCCCATGCTGCAGCCCGTGCTAACGAGCCTGTTTCGGAAGGCTTAGTTGCAATACTAGAACCATTTATCGATACAATAGTAATTTGTACTTTAACCGGATTAGTTCTTCTATCGTCGGGTGTTTGGAAAGAAAAACTACCTAACCAATTCCAAAATACCGACATGGAAATTCTAGCAAACAACTATGACGAAACCAATAAAACTGATAGAACAATACTATATGCACATCTTAATGGAGAAAAAGATATTCCGGAATTTTCAGGCGAGTTAGCTATTACAAATGGGGAAATTACTAATGATATAACAATAATTAACGCTCGCTCGATAGCCGAAGATGTTAAAGTTTATAAAAATGAACAATTATATACCGGAACAATACCTGTAGAAGAGGGTAAAGTACAAGACATATTAAGCGAATATTCATTCCGAGGCAAATCGTTAATGCATAGCGCACCATTAACTACAGAAGCATTTAAACGTAGTTTCTTTGGCGAGTGGGGGAAATATATAGTATCGATAGGATTATTACTCTTTGCATTCTCAACTGCAATATCGTGGTCGTATTATGGAGGACGGTCGGTTACTTATTTGTTTGGAACAAAATATGTTGTTTATTATAGAATTATATATGTTGTTGCTTTTTTCTTTGCATCATTTACCGATACTACTATTATTTGGACACTTTCGGGTATTACAATTGCCTTTATGGCAGTACCTAACTTAATTGGAATATTAATGCTTAGAAAAGATATGAAAAGTACATTAAATAAATATTGGATAGATTTAAGAAAAGAACATCCGAATATAAAACTTCCGGGGAAATACTAATTGCAAAATATTATTATTCAAGGTTAAGTTCTCAAAATTCTGCCGGATATTAAATTATTTTTTAATATAATAGAATGTTTCTTGCAGTTTTACATAATAGTTGCATTTAATCTAGGTTTATTATTATTTTATTTCCTTAGGGAAGAATATCTTATTCTAATAATAAACTTAGTTTACTTTTTACGAATAATACACTGTGTAAAAATCTAAATAATTTATAAAAAAAACAACTAAAACACAAACACCTAAACTCTAATACCTATAATTAATATATCGTCAACTTGTTCGTATTCGTTGTGAGTCCAGCTATTAAAACTTCTTAATATTGTTTCTTTTTGCTCAGTCATAGGTCTGTTGTATATTTCGAGTAATAATCTTCTGAAACGTTTTATTCTAAATTTCTTTCCATTTTCGCCACCAAACTGATCAACAAATCCATCGGTAAATAAATATATCACATCTCCTTTTTTCAAATTGATATTATGATTTTTGAATGGAGATTCTACCAAATACGAGCCTATTGGATTTCTTGTTGCTTTATATTCGATCAATTCCTTATCTCGAATAAGGTAAATAGAATTATTGGCTCCGGCATATTGTAATGTCATTAACTGAAAGTCGAATATACAAAACGCCATATCCATACCATCGCTTAATTCATATTTTTCGTTTTGGGTTAACACATTTATTGTTTCTCTACGTAAATTTTCCAATGCAAGTTTTGAATCTAAAACTTCATTTCTATGAACCAACTCATTCAATAAAGAAATCCCTAATACGCTCATAAAAGCACCCGGAATTCCGTGTCCTGTACAATCGGCAGCCACAACAACAACTTTTCCATTTATTTTTTTTATCCAATAAAAATCTCCACTTACTATATCTTTTGGCATATAACACACAAAATGTTCGGGCAAAATTATATTCATATAGTTTTTCGAAGGCAAAAGAGCATTTTGTATATAACTTGCATAATTTAAACTATCTATTATCTTACGCGATTGGCGATTTATTTTATCATTCTGACTCATAGAATAATCTCTTTCGGTTCTATAACTCTTTATTAATAAATATATTAAAAAGTAAACAATAATTAAAGTAAATAAATATGTAGTAGTTAAATCAAAAAAACGAATATTGTTATTTTCATAACTAAAAAATAAAGAAGGGAAATTTTTCTCAAGAAAAAACAATATAATAATATCAGAAAATAATATTGATAGAATGATTGTGCGTTTTAATCCGGTAGAAATAATTGCAAACAATATAACAGCAAGAAAATATACAGATATTACAGGTCCATGAGTCCCGGCATTAGAAATCCAAATTACAGAAAGTGCAACAATCGAAAATATTATAAAAGGATACAATAATGGTTTATATACTTTTTTTATACGCGATATTAGATAGAAAGAAAAAAGAACTATGCTAGCAATAAGTGTAGATATGGTAAGGCTTATGCCTGTATGTAGAACGAAATTAATAATCGTTGCTAAAACTCCACCTAAAGCAGCAAAAAAGGTAGCATAATTAAAAACTCTATGTTCTAGCGAAAAACTACTTCTACTGCCAAATAATATGTAAATAAATTTATTAATAACAATCTTAAATTAATTATAATATTACAAAAAAAAATTATTTTTTTTGTAATAACACAATATTTTCTACATGATAAGTATGAGGAAACATATCAACAGGCTGTACTCTTACTACTTTGTAATAATCGTCGAGCAAATTAATATCGCGAGCCTGAGTTGCAGGATTACAACTAACATAAACAATTTTATCGGGCAAAGCATTAATAATTGTATTTACAACATCATTATGCATACCTGCACGTGGAGGGTCTGTAATAATAACATCGGGATGCCCGTGTTGTGCAATAAAATTATTATTTAAAATATCCTTCATATCGCCTGCAAAAAACTTAGTATTATCAATCTTATTAATCTCTGAATTTACTTTTGCATCTTCAATAGCCTCAGGAACATATTCTATACCTATTACTTTTTTTGCTTTTTTTGCAACAAAATTTGCAATTGTTCCTGTGCCGGTATATAAATCGTAAACAGTCTCATTACCGGTTAACTGAGCATACTCTTCAGCTATTTTATATAAATTATAAGCTTGCTCGGAATTTGTTTGATAAAACGATTTTGGACCAATCTTAAATTTAAGATCTTCCATTTGCTCGAAAATATGGTCATTCCCGGCAAATAACAATACATCTTGATCGCCCAATGAATCATTTGCCTTAGTATTAATAATGTACATTAACGAAGTAATGCTAGGAAATTTCTCTGCTAGATTTTTTAGCAAATTATCTATCAGCACTTTATCGTTGTAGAAAAACACAACAATAACCATAAGTTCTCCGGTAGTAGATGTTCGAATAATAAGATTCCGTAACAATCCTTCTTGCTTACGCAGATTAAAAAAGCTATATTTATTCTCTACAGCAAATTTCTTTATCTCTAAACGAATTTTGTTAGAATCTCCACCTTGCAAATAGCAATGCTCAATATCAACAATTTTATCCCAAAAACGTGGTATGTGAAACCCTAAACCGTTATAATCGTTAATTTCGTCTTTCGATGCTATTTCTTCGGCGGTAAACCAACGATTATGAGTAAAAGTAAACTCTAATTTATTTCTGTAATATTGTGTTTTCTCTGATGGTAATATGGGTGAAATCTCAGGAAGATTAACTTTTGCAATTCTCTCGAGGTTATCTATTACTTGCTGATGTTTATACTTAAGTTGATTGTTGTATGGAAGATTTTGCCATTTACAACCTCCACAAGTGCCGAAATGTTTACAAAATGCTTTTACTCGGTTTTCCGAATATTTATGAAATTTAATGGGATATCCTTCTAAATAAGTTTTCTTTTTTTTATTTATTTGAATATCAACAATATCTCCCGGAATTGTTTTTGTTACAAAAACAATTTTCTCGTTAATCTTGGCTATAGACTTTCCTTCGGCAGCAATATCAAGTATTTCAACATTTTCAAATATTGGTAATCTGTTACGTTTTCTTCCCACTTTATTTACAATTTATTTTTCCACAAAAATACAAACTTTATCTTACGATAAATATTTTATTTGGTTATCATTTAATTTTTTAAAGCATTATTGTTTTTGTTTGTACATAATTTTATTCCTATACTATTCTTAGTATGGTTTTTAGGTATAATAGACAAAATGCTTATTATTTTCAGGAAGATTCTTTCGAACGCTATATTACACCAACAAAGGCTCTGATTTTTACTTTACTATACCATATATAAAAAAAACGGAATTGATTATTTCGGCAATTAAAATCTCTAATACAAATAGCTTTAACCTAAAAATATGACAATATTTATTTGTTAATTATATCTTTGCAAATTCAAAGAAATAATTATTATGATATCAGTAAATCAGCTAACATTAGATTTTGGTAGTTTCCGTTTATTTAACAATATATCGTTTCTAATAAATAAAAAAGATAGAATTGGTTTAGTAGGGAAAAACGGAGCAGGAAAATCGTCATTACTTAAAATAATAGTAAACGAAATATTACCTACAAGCGGCAGCATTTCGTTTCCCGAGAATTTAGAAATAGGATATTTGCCCCAAAATATGTTATGTAAAAATGAACAAGATTTATTTTCTGAGACAAAACTTGCTTTTTCTGAAGTGCTTGAATTAGAAAAAAACATTAAGCTAATTAATCACGAGCTTACCCAAAGAGAAGATTATGAATCGGAAAAATATCAAAAATTAATTCATAAACTATCAGACTCAAACGAAAGATATCATTTAATTGGCGGCGGCTCTACTGAAGCAGTTATAGAACAAACTTTATTAGGTTTAGGTTTTTTAAAATCAGATTTTAACCGTCCTACCTCAGAGTTTAGCGGAGGGTGGAGAATGAGAATAGAACTTGCAAAAGTTCTTCTCAAAGAACCCGATGTATTATTACTCGATGAACCTACCAACCACTTGGATATAGAAGCAATTCAATGGTTCGAAGATTTTCTACAAACATATAAAGGTGCTGTATTACTAATATCGCACGATAAAGCTTTTTTAGATAATGTTACAAAACGAACAATAGAAATATCGGTAGGCAAAATATACGATTATAATGCTCCTTATTCTAAATATATAGGCTTACGAAAAGAACGACGCGAGCAACAAATTGCAGCATATCGTAATCAACAGAAAATGATTATCGAAACCGAAGAGTTTATCGAGAAATTCCGGTACAAAGCTACTAAAGCAGTACAAGTTCAATCGAGAATAAAACAACTCGAAAAAATCGACAGAATAGAAATTGACGAAGAAGATAAGTCGGTTTTTAATTTAAGATTCCCTACTGCTCCACGCTCAGGAGATATTGTTGTTGAGACAAAAGAACTCTCAAAAAGTTATGGAGAATTAAATGTATTACAAAATATTGATTTAACGGTTAATAGAGGAGAGAAGATTGCATTTGTAGGAAAAAATGGAGAAGGAAAAACAACCCTGTCGAAAGTAATAATTGGAGAATTACAGCACACCGGAAATTTAAAAATAGGACACAATGTTAGTATTGGATATTATGCTCAAAATCAGGACGAAACACTAAACGAAGACAAAACAGTTTTTCAAACAGTTGACGATATTGCCGTGGGGGACATCCGCACTAGAGTTAGAGATATTCTTGGGAGTTTTTTATTTAAAGGCGAAGATATTGATAAAAAAGTAAAAGTTCTTTCAGGTGGCGAAAAATCGAGACTATCTTTAGCAATGCTACTTCTTAACCCATACAACTTATTAGTACTTGATGAACCGACAAATCATCTCGATATGCTATCGAAAGATGTTTTAAAAAAGGCTCTAAACGATTTTAAAGGAACAGTAATACTTGTGTCGCACGATAGAGAGTTTCTAGATAATTTGGTTGATATAGTATATGAATTCCGAAATAAAAATATAAAACAACATATTGGTGGTATTTATAATTTTTTACGAAAAAGAAAACTTGAAAATTTAAAAGAACTTGAGAAAAAATCATTACTAAAACAAAGCAAAAAAAATACAATATCATCTGATAATAAAAACTCATATCTCGAAAGAAAAGAATACGATAAAAAAATTAGAAAAGTAGAAAAAGCAATTACAGAATCGGAAAATAAAATTAATAAATTCGAAACAGAAATTGACCAGATAAATATTTTAATGACAAATCCGGAAAATCTAAAAAACGATTCGTTGTTATTCAATAATTACGAGAAAATAAAAAATAATCTAAAAATAGAAATGGAAAATTGGGAAAAACTAAACGGAGAAATTGATTTATTAAAAGACCAAAGAAATTAATTATCTTTACAAAAAATAAAGTTACTATTTTATAATGTTTCTACGAATAAGAAAATATTGGCTAATTGTATTTGTTGTAGTAATATTTTCTGCCTGCTCTATTACAAACAACAATTTTTCTTCTAAAAATTTATTTTTTCTATACGATAATTATTCAAAAAATATAAGCCCTAAGATATTGTTACACAATAAGTCTGATTCAATATCTTTATTAATAGTAAAAATTGATTCTAAAGATTTATTATTTAACAAGGCAAATCAAAGCAACCAACTAAAAGCATATCTTAGAATTTCGTTTCAATTATTTGATCTTATAGAAAAGAACAGAATTATCGACAGCACTTTCATACAATACCATATAAATAAACCATTGAAAGACACAACACTTATATATACAATTCCAATAAAAGCAAAAAAGGGGAAGAATTACTTAGTAAAAATCATAACTGAAGACCTTAATAAAAATATTAACAAAAATGTAACTCTTAAATATCTATATAAAACAAATACTGTAGAGGAAAGCGATTTTTTAATTAAAGATAAAATAAAAAATGAAATACTCTTTTCTCAATATGTTTGTGCTACCGAAAATTTCTCTATTTACTTTCGCAACAATAGTATCGACAGTATGATTGTATTGTATTACGCCGAACGAGAAAACATCGCTATACAACCAAATATTAATTACGATACTCTTAACAATAATTATAAAACACCGGATAGCACGTGGATATGGCATACCGATTCGTCAAATTATTCGTATAATAAAAAAGGAATTTATAGATTTTGTATCGATAGTATTTCGAAAAAAGGATTCTCTTTATTTAATTTTGGAGAAACATTTCCTATTATTCATACAGCCAACGAATTAATAAAACCATTAAAATATATTTCCGATTCGACAGAAAAATATATTCCTTTAGAAAGCGACAGACTAACTAAACTTGAAATTGACAAATTTTGGCTAAATAGAGCCGCAAATTATAACAGATCGAAAGATCTAATTAAAATTTATTACAATAGGGTAATTAATGCTAATTACTATTTTTCGTCGTATAAATCGGGATGGCAAACCGATAGAGGAATGATTTATATTGTTTATGGTTTACCCGATGGCATATACAGACTAGGAGAAACAGAAAAATGGATATATAACCCTACAGGAACAGGACCCGGATTAGCATTTCTCTTTGAACATAAATATCATGTTTTTAGTTCGAATAATTTTGTTTTAAATCGCGAGAAATTAAAATATACACAATGGGATGATGCTGTTCAATTATGGCGCGAAGGTAATATTGTTTATTATCAAAATTAACAGGCTATGCCTGAAATAAATATTGAGATACACAAACACCATGATTAAAATTAATACCATATATTCAATTACTTAGTAAATTAAAAACACATGAAAGAAAATACAGATTACATATTTGGAATACGCGCAATAATAGAAGCTATTAAATCGGGGAGAACTATGGAAAAACTTCTTGTTAAAAAAGGCTTACAAGGAGAATTATTCCAAGAATTATCTAGTTTGGTTCGTAAAGAAAATATTCCTATACAATATGTTCCATATCAGAAAATAAACAAAATAACAAGAAAAAACCATCAAGGAGTTATTGCTTACATCTCTCCTATAGAATTTCAAGATTTAGAGCATCTCTTACCCGGCATATTCGAAAAAGGAGAAAATCCATTATTTTTAATATTAGATCAGATTAGCGATGTTCGAAATTTCGGAGCCATAACACGAACAGCCGAATGTGCTAAAATAAATGCTGTTATTGTCCCAACAAAAGGTTCAGCACAAATTTCCAGCGATGCAATAAAAACCTCTGCCGGAGCATTACTTAAAATTCCTATATGTAGAAGCACTAATCTTTTTAATACTATCAAATACATGGCAAACAGCGGGATACAAATAGTATCTGCTACCGAAAAATCTGAAGATTTATATTACGACATAGATTATACAAAACCCACTGCAATAGTCATGGGTAGCGAAGATCATGGAGTATCGTCAGAAATATTAAAAATTAGCGATTATCTTGCAAAAATTCCTATTTTAGGAGAAATAGAATCGTTAAATGTTTCTGTAGCGTCGTCGGTTATTATATACGAAGCTGTACGACAAAGATTAAAACTTTAATTGTTAATGATAAATTGTAAATTTTACAGCATTTACAATTTATCATTATTTTTTATTTGTTAATTTGTATTAACATTTCTCTGTTTGATGTAGATGCTCTTTTACTCCTTTAAGTTTTATTTGCAAGTGGAATAGTAAAGAAAAAACTCGATCCTATATCTTTTCTACTTTCTATCCATATTCTCCCGCCATTTAATTCTATAAAATTTTTACATAAAATTAATCCCAAACCACTACCTTGCTCATTGTTTGTTCCCGGAATCGATTGTGTATATTCCAGTTTAAATAGCTTTAGAAGTTTTTCTTCATCGATTCCTACTCCCATATCGGCAATTTCAATTCGCATGTAACTATCCTGAATATTAGAATTAAGAGAAATAACACTATCGAGATACGAGAATTTTATGGCATTTAATAACAAATTTCTTACTACGGTACTCAACATATTAACATCGGCAAACACTTGTATTTTATCGTCTATATTATTCTCTATTCTAATTTTTTTTGTTTGCAATTGTAATTTGTATAAATTTTCAATATTTACAAACAACTTATTTATAAAGAATTTCTCGGGGGCAATATTTATATCTCCTGTTTGCGATTTCGACCATTGCAAAAGGTTTTCTAACAACAGATACAATCTTTTCGACGAGTAATTCAAATCTTCAATAAGCTCTTGTTTGTCGAGTTCCGATAATATTTCAAAATCGTCGGAAATAAATTCGGTATGACTCATAAATCCACCAATAGCACCTTTTAAGTCATGCGATATTATTGAGAAAAATTTATCTTTTGTTTTATTAAGTTCTGCCAATTTTCTTTTTTGATTTTCTATTTCTTTATTTTGAATTATTAAAATTTTATTTATTCTTTTTTTCTTTTTATTTCGTATCGAAAGTAACATTAATAACAATAGAACAAACAAAAATCCAGATAGAAAAAAATAAGTCAAAATTTGCTGTTTCAACTTTTGTTTATTTAAAAGTACTATTTCTTTTTCTTTTTTTATTGTTTCGTATTTTATCTCAAGTTCTGCAATTTGCTTTTGTGTTTTTTCGTTAATTCTTGATTTTCGATATTTTATATATTTCTCATGACATTCTAAAGCTTTTGAAAATTCAAGCTTTTCTTTATACATTTTATATTTACACTCATATATCAGTTCTAAAGAATAATCATCGTTAAGCGAATCGGAAATTACTATACTTTTAGCAAAATATTCTTCAGCTAATTTGTATTTTTTAAGTTTTCCGTAAGCCTCTCCCATATTAATATACGAGGTAGAATAATCGTAGGGATTATTAAAGCTTTTTACTATATTATATGCTTTCTTATAACAGCTTAATGCTTCGTTATATTTTCCTAATTTATAATATATTACACCAATATTATTCAATGAGTTACTAATTCCTATACTATCGTTTAACTCTTGTTTAATATTCATGCTTTCTATATAATACTCAATAGCCTTATCGTAATTATTTATTGCACTACTTACAATGCCTAAATTATTATAGGCTGTTGCCATTCCTACAGTATCGAATTGTGTTTTATTTATTTCTAAATAAATGGTAAAATATTTTATAGAATTATCAATATCGTCTAAATAATAATATGCTTCTCCTAATATTGACGACGACAAGTCCATATATGGCAAATCGTATGTTCCTTGTGCTAAATGATATAATTCTTTAGCATACTTTATTGATTTCTCAGGGGAATATTTTATATAATAATTTTGGATTTTATTTAAGGTTTCAAAATCCTGATTATTATCAATCTTATTATATACTATTAATAAACTATCGATATAACTAAGATTTTGAGTATAGACATCGAAAGAAAAACTAATAACTAATAATATTACAATTAGATATCTATTCATATTTATTATTTAAATATTTCTTAAAGATATAAAATAATCAAATCTATACAACAATTTTGTTCTATTCTCAATAAACAATAACAATTCAAGTTACTAAGCAGAGTTCGATTTAATACAAACATTCAAATTAGATATTTAATAAATGAAGCTTATTCTTCGATTTTTGTTTTTGGCAAAGAAAATATAAACGACGAGCCTTTATTTAATTCACTCTCTATCCATACTTTACCCTTATTCTTATTAATCAATTCTTTACACAAAATTAATCCTAATCCCGACCCTTTTTCATTTGATGTTCCCATAGTAGAATGATGAACATCAATTCGGAAAAGCTTTTTCTGATTTTCTTTAGATATTCCAATACCATTATCAATAACATGAACTTCAACATTATTATTTGCCGACACTACTTTAACAGTAATAATACTTTTCTGCTGGGAAAATTTTATTGCATTACTAAGCAAATTTCTAAAAACTGTTGATAACATATTCTCATCGGCAAATACTGTTTCGTTATTCGGAACTATAAGGTTTATTTCAATTTCTTTATTCTTAATATTTGTCATAAGAAGTTCTATAGTATCTTCAATAATAAAATTTACACTTAAAATTTCCGGATTATAGCTTATGCTTCCTGTTTGTGTTCTCGACCATTCTAATAGGTTCTCAAGTAAGTTATATAATTGCTTTGACGACTGATTCAGAAGTTGAATAAATTCTATATTTTCTTTTTTACTAAGGCTTTCGAAATTTTCAGAAAAAATATCTGTTAAATTTAAAAAACCACCAATAGGATTCCTAAGGTCGTGCGATATTATAGAAAAGAATTTATCTTTACTTGCATTAGTTTCTTTCAGTTTTTGTTGTTGTTTTTCTAATTCTCTTTTTTGTTCAAATATTATTTTCTTTGCTTTTTTTAGATCTATCATCTTCCCAAAAAGCTCGATAGTACGTTTTCTGAATTTTTTTGATGTTTCTTCTAATTTCTTCGATTGTAATTCTATCTCTCTCCTATGTTTTTCGAGTTCTAAGTTCTGTTGATTTATTGTTTTTTTTATCTTTTTTTCGTCAACCATTTTTCCAAACACATTAATAGTACGATTCCTGAATTTTTCGTTTGCTTTTTCGTACTTTTCTTGATGCATAAGCATCTCGCTATGTTTTTCGTTAATAACTTCGTGTAATTGTTTAATTATTTTATTTGCTTCATCTAATGCATCAGTCTTTAATGGAATATTATTATTTATAATATTCTTCTTTCGTAATAAAGTTTTAATTCTAAACATAAATTTATATAAACTACATTAATTGTTCTTTTAAAAAAGAAGTTCTTAAAATTAAACAATATTAATAAAGTAAATGCTTCTTTTCACTTTTTTCCCATCCTGCTTGATAACTCTGTTCAACAAAATAAATTTTTAAGTCGGCTTGATAATCGTGATTTGTAAAAAATACTTTTTTATCGGCTTGATAATCATTCTCAACAAAAAACCAAAGACCCTTATTATTTACTGCCTTATATTCTGCATCTACTTTATATACTAACAAATCGGCTTTATAATCGTGAGAAACAACAAAGACTTTTATATCGGCCTGATAATCGTAATTAGTACTAAAAATCTTCTGTGCTTTTACTATTCCCCCTTGAATTAGAAAAACAATAAATGCTATTTTTATTGCTGCTTTCTTCATATGTAAATTATTTAATTATTGATGTAAGACTTTTAAAATCGTCTCCCGACGGATTTTGAAAAATATTAAGTCCAAATTCCGGAGCAACAGCAAGAATGTGATCAAAAATATCGGCTTGTACCTGTTCATATTTTATCCATTCTTGTTTTTTACAAAAAGCATAAATTTGAATTGGCAAGCCTCTTTCGGTAGGCTGTAAATGTCGGACCATAACAATATAAGGATTAACATTTTCGTGAATATCGGGATGATTTTCGAGGTAAGTTTGAACATATTGACGAAATATTCCTACATTCGAAAGGCTTCTTCTACTCACTATATCATTATCGTCTATTCCTTGTTCTTTATTAAATTTCTCTATCTCTGCTTGTTTTTTGTTTACGTAATCTCTAATTAATCTAAATTTCTCGAAGCGTTCTAACATCTCGTAATCGCAAAATTTAATTGTTTTAATATCAATATATATCGATCGAGCAATACGTCTTCCTTTCGATTCTTCCATTCCTTTCCAATTCTGAAACGATTCTGATGTTAATGCATAAGTAGGAATGGTTGATATCGTTTTATCCCAATTTTGAATTTTTACTGTATTTAAAGTAATTTCTAAAACAACTCCATCGGTATTTCTTGCCGGCATAGATATCCAATCGCCGGGCTTAACCATCTTATTAGCTGAAAGTTGAATGCTCGATACAAATCCTAAAAGAGTATCTTTAAAAACTAATATAAGAATAGCAGCTACCGCACCTAAACTTGCAAATAATTTACTAGGCGATTTATCTAATATTATCGACAGAATTAATATTATTCCTACAAAATAGACTATTATTTTAACACTCTGAACATAACCTTTTATAGGCCTATCGTTAGACACCGGAAGCGTTTGATACATATCGAGCAACGAATCGAGTAAAGCATCGAAAGTAATTAATCCTATAATAAGTAAATAAATATTTATTCCTGATATTATTATTGATGACAAGAAGGGGTAATTAAGAATTCCTGTCTCTACAAATAATAAAACTATAATTCCGGGAACAATATACGCCAGTCGTTTTATTACTTTATTCTTAAATAAATAATCGTCCCATTTTGTTTTACTCTTCTGGGCAATTCGGGCTAAACTTCCAACTATTATTTTTCTAGTTATATAACCGGCTAAAACAGCTATTATTAAAATCGACATCACTAGTATTATTATACTTAACGCAAAAGCAAACTTGCTTGATAAACCCTGATTTATTAACAAGTCTTGTAATTTTTGTCCTATTGTAGATTGTAAAAATATCATAATAAATTGTTTTAGGCCTATATTTGTACTTGCTCAAAATTAAGCTTATTATTTATCTCGTGCAAAAACATTTTTTTGTTTATTAAACAATTTTAAATAAATTTAATCTAATATAATTAGAAATAAATAAAAGCAATTTGCATATTACTTCGTAATTTTACGCAACACAAACTTGTTAATAAATATTTTGCATTAAAATATAATATGGCAAATAAAACGCTAACAAAAACATATTACAAGTATTAATTAATAAGCTTAGTTCTATATAAAATACTAATAAATGAAACATTTATGCATTAGCGTTCAAAAAAGGGATATAAATAAAAAATCAAAATTAGTTCGTGAGAGACTATGAATATTCCATTATAATAGAAAAAAATTTCAAAATTCAGAATTGCAATTAACTGATATTCTTAAACTTAAATAACATTTGCACTTATGAAACAATTATTTACTATTTTTCTACTATTTAGCTTCATTTCGGGAAAGGCACAAGTAGAATATTACAAATATTTTACCGATGAAAGTATGCGATTAGATTTTATCATGGCTGGGAATTTTAACACAGAAAATATTTTTTTAAAACAAATAAAAAAAGAACCTTTTTGGGGAGGAAACAAAATAAATCTAATCGATAAATTTAATTATGGTGAATATAAAATTGAGATTTTCGACACCTTAGGAAATACTATTTATTCTCGTGGTTTCTGCACATTATTCGAAGAATGGCAAACAACTAACGAAGCAAAGAAAATTAAAAAAAGCTTTTATCAAACAGTAACTTTCCCTTATCCAAAGAATATTATTAATATTAAAATATCCTCACGAAATTGGGATGGAGAATTCTCTAGTCTATTTAAAACAGCAATAAATCCCAATAACTATTTTATAAATCCTGAGTTAAGATACAAGTTCAATTCCGAGAAACTTATAGATAATGGTTCGTCGGACAAGAAAGTTGATATAGCAATACTTGCAGAAGGTTACACAAAATCGGAAATGTCGAAATTTAAAAAAGATGCTACAAGGCTAGTCGACTTTTTATTTAAGCAAGCTCCTTTCGATAAACTTAAAAATAATATTAATATATGGCTGGTATATTCAGAATCGGATGAATCGGGAACCGATATTCCGGGGAAAAGAATTTATAAGAGAACAATAATGAACAGCAACTTTTACACTTTCGATAGCGAAAGATATTTAACAACCGAAGATGTTCAATCGGTACGAGATATTGCAGCAAATGTTCCTTACGACCAGATTTGCATTATGGTAAACACTCCTAAATATGGAGGTGGTGGAATATATAATCACTATTGTATATTTTCTGCCGATCATGCTATATCCGACAAGGTTTTTGTACATGAGTTTGGCCATGCTTTTGCCGGTTTAGGCGACGAATACTATAATTCTTCTACTTCGTATAACGATTTTTTTAATTTGAAAATTGAACCTTGGCAACCTAATATTACTACATTAAAAAATTTCGACAGCAAATGGAAAGACATGATAAACGATACTATTCCTGTTCCAACTCCAAGAATTGAAAAATACAATAATATAACAGGTGTTTTCGAAGGAGGCGGATATATGGCAAAAGGAATTTATTCTCCTGCTACAGACTGTAGAATGAAAAGTAACGAATCGAAATCGTTCTGCAAAGTGTGTCAAAAAGCTATTGAAAATATGATTCTATTCTTAAGCGAATAAACTTTGTTATATAATAATCTCACTTAGTGATAAGGGAGATTATTATACATTTTATTTCTTTCCTCTCCAATCAATAATATCACGTGTTTCGTAAAACGGATTTATTTCTCCGAATAAGAAATCGTTTTTACGATTATCCTTATTGTAACACATCATAGGATGCATTGTTTCGTACTTATTCTCGATATTTATATCCTTAACAATCTCTATGGCATTATTACCCCACAAAAACCATTTTATTTTGGTATTGTTTATTGCAATATAATTCAACAAAAGATGAGTAAAATCTTTCCAATATGCTTTATGACTATTCGATTCTCCTATTCTACAAGTAAAAGATGTGTTTAACAACAAAACGCCTTGTTCTTCCCAACACGAAAATATTTGTTTTGGCGATTTAATTTTAAAATCGTTATTAGTTTCACCAAGTATTTCGGAATATTTTAAAGTTTTACCTTTATACGTTTTATAAATTAATCGCACAATATTTTTTAGCGACACATTTCTAAATTTATCGTTCCACGAATTTAAAGTAGCTACTTCAAATGCTCGTCCGGTAGCCACTCCTTTTTGCGGATAAGGATCTTGACCTAAGATAATTACCTTGATTTTATCTAAAGGAATTTCTAAAAAACGTAAAACTCTATTCTTATCGGGGGTAAAACCATTCGGGCTATCTAATATATTATCTTGATAATTGTATAAAATATCTATTACCTCGTTGCTTAAAAAAGCTTTCCACGATTTGTCGATATTATTTATTGAATCGATAAAAATGTTATTATACATATTATTTTTGTTTACAGGTATAAATAGCATTATTATTTGTAGTTATTATCACAAATAATCTTTTAATTTAAAACATCTTCTTTATCGCTATTTGCCGTTTTTGATAATCTATTTTATAAAGTAATTCTTCTATTTTATCATTTGTCCAATATCCAATAGGAAATTGTTTAAATACAGACACCTTATTTTTCGAAATCCTAAGAATCTTAAAATCTAACACCTCATAACTATCAATTTCTACATCAGAAATATTAAATTCGTATTCCTTAAAACCCTTACTATATTTATAAACTGTTAAATGTAATTTATCGTCAGAGATTTTAAAATGTTGTATAAATAATTTACTTAAGTGCATTAAAAAAACATCTCGAATCGAGAGTATTAATAAGAATACAATTATCAATAATGTCTTAGATATATTATACGGAGGAATAATTAACATAAAAAGAAAGAAAAAATCTAAGACATAGTATTTCATGTTTCGTTTTATAAACTCGAGTAATCTACTAAAATACTCTTTATCTGATTCGGGCGCTTGAAAATCGATTAACATAACTGTTTTTATAAAATTTAAGGTATTACTATCATTTACAAACTTTCATATTACAATATTTTAATCGAGCCAAGGATCATTATACATATTTGTTGATGAAAAAATATCGGGAGTATAAAATTTAAAAAAATCTTTTATCATTTCTGAATTCTTTTTTGCAATTATATTGTCCTTATCAATTTCTAATACTTTATTATAAATTTTTAATGCTTCGCCTTTTTTCGATATTTTATATAAAATATCAGCCTTTTTTAATAACAACTCTACATTTGTTAAATCTTCGTTTAACAAATCATCTATTTCGTTAATAGCTTCGCTAAGTTTCTTATTTTTAATAAGATAATCGATTTTTTCTATTTGTTTGTTCATAACAAAAACATTAATGTAATTATTAAACTACAAAGCTACACAAAAATGGTAAGACGATTTTAATTGGACTAAAAAATATCTGATTTTTCGATAAAAGAATATAAGTCATTTCGGTTCGACAGATTAAGTTTTAAAATAATATTCTTTAAATATGTATCAACAGATTTTTCGCTCATAAGTAACTGAGATGATATTTTTTTAGTGTCTAAATTTTTTTTAAACGAGCGTAAGACTATTATTTCATTTAGCGACAATTCTTTTAACTCAACCTTATCGCCATTATTTATTTTCATTTTTTCTTTAAACAAACTACAATAGAAATATTCGTTATTATTAGCTTTACGTATTGCATATACTAAATCCGACAATTTCGAATTTTTCGAAACATAAGCTTTTACACCATTCTTTTTTAGTTTCTCAACAAACCAATTCTCAAGATACATTGTAAATACAATAATTTTTATTTGAGGGTATTCTTTTTTTACAATACTACTTAATTTTATCCCATTCATTTCCGGCATAGCAATATCAGTAATCAAAACATCAACCTTCTTAGTTTTTAATAGCTCTAATAATTCTTTGCCATTTCGTCCACTTCCAACCAAATTAATATCGTTTTCTTGCTTCAGCCTAGTCTCTAGTCCGAAGATAGTAACTTCATGATCTTCGGCAATTGCTACATTAATAATTTTATTAGTATTAATTGAAAAATCATTTTCTTCTTCGAAGATTTCTAAAGAAATATCTATATTTAAAATTACTTTATTATCGAACTTATTGCAATCGTAATTCCCTTTTAATAATATTAATAGGTTTTCTAATTTCTTTAGTCTGTCGTTATTTCTTTTAGTAAAAACACCATTTTCGCAAGATATCTCGCTAAAAATATTAATATACGAGCTGTGTTTTATAACTTGAAGAAAAATACTTTCGCAAGAAGAATTGTTTATAATTTTAAATATTTCGAATAGAATAATTATTCCTTCAATTTTTTTATTATCTTCAATATACGAAAAATCGAATTTAGGCGACACATTATAATCTATTATATAATCGGCATTTATTGATGAATCAATAATAATTTTCTCAATATATTCGTAAAAACTTCTCGAATAATATTCATCATTTGTAATACCCGAAAATAATTTCAATGCACTATCAAAACTCTCATTGAATTTTAACAATGCTTTTTGCCTACTATTAATATTCGAATTGCTATTAATATTTTTAAGTATGTTATAGATATTATTAATTTTATCGTCGCTACTATCAGGATCTTCGAAATTGTCGTAAATATTTTGCAGTTTACTGTTATAGTAATTATTCTTTCGCTTATTAAATCCCTTATTTTTCTTAAATAAATAAGGAATAATATACCATATAAAGAAAACAACTAATATTATTATACTATAAATTACAAATCGGAAAGGATATACTTTATCTTTTTTTATATCGAAACACAACAAAGCATGAGGTGTATGAAAAATTAATCTGGTAGCATTATTAAAACATTTCTTTACAGAGATACGTTTAACATTTACATCTTTAGGCATAGTTGATTCACCTATTTTCTGAAGATCTTTGTTATATATAATAATTTTTCTATTTCTCTGACAACAAATTATTTCTTTTTCCCCATCGAAATTAATATCTTTCATAATTAATCTTCTAAGATTATTATTATCGATATTAATTTCTTTTATAATTTCTAGTTTATTATTAAACTCAATTATAGTATTTGTATTATACAGTATTATTTGATTATTCGAATTAAAGCTGGCTAAAAAATTATAAATCAAATCAGGAAGTTTCTTTTTTGCAATTTGCTTGCCTTTATTATTATATACTAATAATTCTATATTACCATGTTCTGTATCGCTATATAATACACCAATGTTCAATTTGTTTTTATAATTATACGGAAAGCTTATTACTGTCGATGGGGTACCTTTAAATGGAATTGGCTCGAAAACATTTTCGAAATTAGAGTTTAATACCATTAACCACGATTGATTATCTTTATATAGATAATCTATTGAATCGAGATAATTACCTGAGGCAAATGTCGATAATACTATTTCTTTCGTTTTACTGTTGTCAATATCAAATAATTGTGAAAATGGCAAGATACTCACTCCAGATTTATTAGAATAATCTAATTTATTATTGGCTAAATTTAGCCTAAACACTTTACGTGGATGCAACGAATAAGCTGCATTTATAGTAAAATATAATTCATTTATACTATCATTGTCAACATCGTCAACTCCCAAGTAATAAATTCTATAGTCTAGTTTATTGTAATATTCTTGAATTTTATATACAAATTTTCTTTTTAGAAAAAACTCATATTTCTCATTCAAATCCATTCCGTAAATAAATACCGAATCGTTACTTTGTGTAAAAGAAAACATCTCTGTTATCCCATCGTTATCATAATCGGCAAATAATATTTCAAATAATTCTACTTTGTCGTCTGGAAATATCCAATAATTTCTAAAATTCTTTCCACTAAAAACTTTTATTGTTGGTTGGTTTATATTTTTGTATAAGAAAAATGTTATTGTTTCTTGATATCCATCTTTATCTAAATCGACAAAATAAACTTTCTGATTATCATTAGAAATATTAGTATGATTATAATTTATTTCTATTGGCTTAATAAATTTTGTGTGTACAAAAACTAAAGCAATACTTATTATAAATACCGGTAAAATCTTAACAATATATTTCTTTTGATTCTTGTAATTCATTATAAAATTTATTCGAAAATCGAATTTAATACTTTTTTTACAATTATCGTATATATATTACATATTAATTCTACTTTGACAGATTATTGCTTTAATACAAAATCAATCTGTTTTTACCCTTACTCCCTAAAGGGAACAGATTGATTTTTTAGCTTTCTCCCTTTAGGCTTAGGGTCAAAAACATTGAAAAATTTTAATTCTGTTTAATATGTTAAAGTAATATTAAATCGAAACTACAATACAAAAAAAAGCCGAACTATTTGTCCGGCTTTCTTTTACTTTTCTTTAATCACTTTATTTTTCAATCCATTTCGATCTATTTGGTTCTTTAGGTTCAACTACTTTTTTAACAGGATGTTCTTTTAATTGTTTTAAGAGTACTTCCACAGCTTTTTCTATAGTTGGATCTTGTCCTTTTGCAACTAAATTAGGTTTATCAATAACTTCAATATCGGGATATACTCCGATACCTTCGATAATCCATTCTCCATTTTCGTTAAAGATTCCAAATTGTGGAACGGCAATATATCCTCCATCAACAAGCGATGCATTACCCATCATTCCAACTAATCCACCCCAAGTACGAGTACCAATAATTTTACCAATTCCTTTTTTCCTAAAATAATATGGAAAAGCATCTCCCCCCGATGATGAATAATAGTTAATAAGCATAACTTTTGGTCCATCGTGTGCTATACCGGGAGTTTTCATTGGCTGCAAATTTCTTCTGTGCCAATAACTTAAGGTCTTTCTGTTAAGCAAATCTGTCATTATATCCGGAATAAAACCACCTCCATTATATCTATCATCAATAATAAGAGCTTCTTTATCGTTATAAGCATACATTCCCCTAAATAATTCACGATTCCCTTCGAAGGATGTGTTCGGAACGTGAATATATCCTATTTTACCTCCCGAAAGTTTATCAACCATTTTTCTACGCGCTTCGACCCAATTAATATAGAATAGCGATTGCTCACTCTTTATTGGTTTAATATCATAGTCTCTAGCTCCTTCTCTTACCGGCTTATTATTAACAGTTATTTCAACTACTTTACCAACAGTATTTTCGAGGAATTTATAAGGATTATCGGCAAGAGTAATATTCTTTCCGTTTATTGCAATAATATAATCACCATCTTTAACATTTACTCCTTGCTCTGTTAATGGCGACCTGCGATTATCGTTCCAATTTTCGCCTTTATATATCTTCTTAATAACATATCTATTGGCATTTTTATCGACCGACAATTCTGCTCCCAACAAACCGGTTTCTATACGCTTTACTTTTTCAAAATCGCCATAATTATCGTAAGCATGACCAACATTCATTTCAGAAATTATTTCTCCGAAAATATAATCTAAATCGGCTCGATGACTAACATATGGTAACAATTGAGAATAATTATCTTTTACTGCTTCCCAATCGACACCATGCATATTTTTTTCATAAAAATAATCTCTAAATATTCTCCAACCATCTGCATATACCTGTTCCCATTCTTTTTTAGGATAAATTTTCATTTCTAATCCATCCAAACTTAATTTTCCTGCTGCTGCTTTTTGGTTTGGAGCTATTTTGGCTATTCCATAATCATCTCCCAAACGATATAATAATTTCTTACTATCGGCTGTAACAATTCCTTGAAAGCATCCTTTAAGAACCATCTCATCTTTCTCTTTAGCAATATCGTATTTACGAATTCCATCCTTATCGATATATAGCAGTCCTCCTTTTACTGCTTCCAGATTATAGTAATCTCCCGCATGAATAGGGAAATCCATAATTCTACTACTAATATTATTGAAATCGATACTTATCGATAGCACATCTTTTTTAGAATCATTCTTCTTTGATCTTTTCGATTTTTCTTCCTTTTTCGTAGTCGCTTTTTCGGTAATAGCAACCTCATCATTTTTATATTTAAACAATTTATGACTGTCTTTCCTTAATGCTAGAGCATAAATTCTGTTTGCTTTATTGTAAACATAATTAAACTCAAAATCGGAAAAAGACAAGTTATAATCTCTATTCGAGATAAAGAAAATATAATCTCCACATAAAGAAAACACAGGCGACATATCGCTAAAGGTATTATCTGTTAGTTGATTATTTTCTTTTGTTTCGATATTATATACCCATATTGCACTTTGTCCGTTATCGGCATTCTTTGTGTATGTAATCCATTTCGAATCCGGCGAAAATTTATAATCACGAATCTCATTCTGATTAGCTTTATCTATCGCAATAAGTTCTTGAGTTTCTAGATTTAGCAATTTCAGTTTTAAGGTTCTATCAGAAAATACCATAAATTTACTATCGGGCGACCATACAGTTTCGTTCTTCCACGCCGACGAATTTTGAGTTATCTGCTTAGGCTCTGAATTTTTTTTGTTTTCGAGCAAATAAATTTCATACTCTCCGGTTTTATCCGATATATACGATATATATTTTCCATCGGGCGACCATGCAGGATACATCTCTCTAACTCCCGCAGTTTGAGTTAAGTTCACTGTATTTCCATTTTTGGCAGGAACAGAAAAAATATCACCACGTGCATCGAATAAAGCTCTATTTCCGGCAGGAGAGATAGCGTAACTATGAATATATTCTTTTACATTTTTATAATAAGGCAGAATATTAGGATTATCGTAATTAATGTTCACACTTACTTTCTTACTCTCTCCGCTTACTAAATCTATTTTATAAATGTATCCACCCATTTCGTATGCAAGCGAACCATTCTCTCCCGATGGCCACATTACATCATACTTACTATGATGAGTAATTTGATTTATATCTTTAGTATTTATGTCGTAACTATATATATTTAAACGCAAATCTCTATCAGAGGCAAAATATATTTTATCCTTATACCATACCGGAATCTGGTCGGTACCTTCGAAATTTGTTATTTTTTCCGATTCGTCGTTTTTTAAATCATATATCCATAAGTCGGCTGCTCTACCTCCTTTATATCGTTTCCATGTTCTGAATTCACGACTAATAGGTGCATAACACAACTTTGTTGCATCGGGCGAATAAACTCCAAATCCACCTTCGGTTAATTGTAAAGGAATTTCCATACCTCCATCGATAGATATTTTATAATATTTCCCTACACGCTTACCAAAAGGTGTTCTATTAGCTCTGAATAAAATATTCTTACTATCGGGAGTCCAATCTAAAACTACATTATCGAACCCACCACGTGGAGGCATCATTCCTACATCGTTATAATAAGTTAATTGTTTTGGAGTTCCTCCTGTCGAAGGCATTACATAAACTTGTCGGCTTCCGGAATATTGAGCCGAAAAAGCAATCCATTTACCATCGGGCGAAATTTTCGGAAATAATTCTAAACCCTTATGTGATGTTAATCTCTTTGCATCGCCTCCATTAGAATCGACACTCCAAATATCTCCTGCATATACAAAAACAATCATATCTTTGTTTATATCAGGATATCTCAATAACCTTGCATCGTTTATAGCTTTTACATAATTAAAACCACATAATAATATCAAGACTAAAACCGATACTTTTATTAATGTTTTTCTCATATTTATTTATTTTAGTTATACTGGTATTTGACTTCTAAACAATATGTTTGTTTAAAACACAAATATAAAATTATGCATTTTACACTAAAAAAAGTTAATTATTTCGCAATATAAAATATTACCCTGTATAAAAGAACGTTATAAAACAAAATACACTTTACTTATTGTAATTTAAATATTACTTTTATAGAAATAAAGTAACTTTATAAATAAGTTAGCGGTAAAGCTAAAAAAAATCAATATTATGGCTAATTTAAATGTTTTACTTGGTGCAGGTTTTTCAGTTCCTGCTGGTTTTCCTACAGGAAACCAATTAAATCAAAAATTTTCGCAAGGTGTTGAAAATAATCTATTAAAAATGTCATTAGGAGAATGGTTCTTTGATGAACATAGTGCTGCTTACTCAAATAATGGAAAGTTGAATAATGATTATTTGAAAATTTCTTACTTATTGACCGAGTTTATAAATAAATTTAAAAGTGAATCTAAAAAAGACTTTGACTATGAAGAATTTTATGACTGGTTTTATGAAAATTATAATAGCCAAAGTTTAATTGAAGAATTATCTAAAAATGCAAATAAACGCATAAAAGAAGACCATAACTTAGAAGATAATTCTGCTGATTATTTAAATTCACCAGATATTAATCATTACAAAATGCTTTTTGAATGTTTTAATCATCTAATTGGAGATTTATTAGGTAGGGATTATCAAAAGGTGGCAACAAAAGAGCAATACAGTAGAATTATTGAAGATTTCCAAGAGTATGACAGTGTTAATATTTTTACATTAAATCACGATTTATTAATGGAATATTTACTGAAAGAATTTAATGTAAAATATTCAAGTGGTTTCTCAACTGAGAATAGTTTTATCACAGGTGATGATAATAATAAAATTGAAATATTTGATAGAGAATCGTATAAAGAAAAAGTTAAATTATATAAAACTCACGGAAGCATAGACAATTATTTATTTGAAGAACTTGTTGACAATAAAGGAATCTCAAATAGGACTGGTAAATACTGGTATTTTAAACCAAAAAGTTATTATGACAAACATTATGCTAAAAGAATAGATCTTAAAACTGGTGAAACATTACAGCAATATAACTGGAATATTACTCCACAATTCTTAACCGGTAAAAACAAAAAAGAACTGCTGCAGATAATAATTACTATGAATTTGTTTTTGAAAAACTTAAGGAATCATTTCAAGTTTGCGACAAACTTTTAATAATTGGTTATTCTTACGGAGACTCACATATAAATGAAATTATTAAGAAGTCTATTGAATTATATGACTTTGAAATAGTAAATATTAATCCAAGTAAAACATTTCCATTCAAAAAAGAAAAACTTACTGAATTGAAATATATAAATGAACTTTAAAGCTCAACCGCTAACATCGGGTCATAAAACATGCGGGTTTTGGTGGTTTGCGAGCTTTTTACTATCTTCAAACTTTATTAACGGGTGATAATGAAACAGGGCGAAACCCCGCTAGCGCGGATTTGCAATCCGGGCTAATGTATAAAAAATAATGTCAGACAAATATAAAATACGAAATTAAACAGAGCATATCTGCCAGCCGGCAAAACAGGCTTTGTAACATTAACAATTGTTGGTTGGATAGATATATTTACGAGAAAAGAACAAAAATTAATTATATATAGATAGGAATGTAAAAGGCACAGATTACAAATCTGCGCCAGCGGTGTGCTTAGAACACACAGGGTTTTGTAGTTTGCTAATAAAATATTATATTCGTTAATTATTCAACAAGAAATACTAAAACAAGATGTAAAATCTGCACTACTATTATTGCAAAATCGTTATAAAAACACTATTTTAACCATTTTCGTTAATATCAAATACAATATAAAATATGACAAAACGATATTTTATTTTCATTATAATTTTGTTACTAAACAATAATCTATTCGGGCAACATTCTACACCCGATACTATTTCGGCAAGCTTCAATAACAATAGAATTACTCTCGATGGCAAACTCAATGAGCCCTGTTGGTTAAATGCAATTCCTATAGAAAATTTTACACAAAGAGAACAAAACGAAGGAGTCCCGGCATCGGAAAAAACAAAAATTGCAGTTGTGTATAATACTAATAACATATATTTTGGTATTTGGTGTTTCGACAGCGAACCCGATAAAATATCGGCACAACAGATGTCGCGTGATTTTAGTTGGGGAAGCGACGATAATATAGAGTTAATGATAAGCACTTTTAACGATAATAGAAATGGATATTTATTTGTAACAAACCCAAACGGAGCAATGGCTGATGTATGGGTTGGCGACGAAGGCGAAGATTTTAACAAAGATTGGAACGGAGTGTGGGATGTTGCTGTTACTACTAACAATAAAGGTTGGTTTGCCGAAATTGTTATTCCTTTTAGCACATTAAAATTTAAAGATGCCAGCTCTCAAATTTGGGGTATTAACTTCGAAAGAAATATAAGAAGAAAAAAGGAACAAGTGATGTGGCAAGGTTGGTCGAGACTATATGAAGTAGAAAAAATATCGCAAGGAGGAAAACTCGTTGGCATAAATAATATAAAACAAGGAACAAAATTAGAACTAAAACCTTACATTCTTGGTGGTATTGAGTTTACTGACTCAAAACCCGAGAATACCGGGAAAATTGGTGGTGAAATAAATTTCGATATCTCCTCTACTCTTAAATTAAATTTCTCGATAAATACCGATTTTGCTCAAGTAGAATCAGACAGAAAACAGATAAACCTTTCACGATTTTCGTTATACTACCCCGAGAAAAGACAATTCTTTTTAGAAGGGAAAAACTATTACGATATGAGTATTGGTCATTCTCGTTTGTTCTACAGCAGGAGAATTGGAATAGACCAAAATACTATTTTGCCAATAATTGGAGGATCAAGAATTTTCGGAAAATTAAACAAAACCAATATCGGAATAATGTCGATACAGACTAATAGCCGCGATAGTATAGCTTCTACAAATTACTCGGTTATTAAAATTAAACAAGATATTTTTAAACAATCGAGCGTTGGAATAATTGCCACACAGAAATATTCGAAAAATCATTATAATAGAGTTTACGGAACAAATTTTACATACTCAACATCCAAACTTTTTGGCAACAAGAATCTAATAGTAGGTGGCTCGATGGCAATTTCCGATACAAAGACATCAGGAGAAACCGAGAATCTTAATAAAGATAATCTTACATATAATTTTTTCTTAAGCTACCCTAACGACATTATTGAGTACGATTTTGGATATACAACTATAGAATCGGGGTTTAATCCGGAAATGGGTTTTGCCAATCGAAAAAATTATCAGATGCTATATACCGAATTACAATTTAATCCAAGATTTAAAAATCTACCATTTTTCAGAAATCTGATTTTTAAACCAATAGATATTAATTACTTTATAAACGATGAGACGAAAAAAGCAGAATCGCTATTTTACGAATGGCGACCTTTCGGATTTGTAACAAAAAGCGGCGAGTTTATGGAATTTAATGTCCAGCATGTTTACGATAAACCAAATGATGATTTTGAACTTATAGACAATGTAATTATCCCTGCCGGCAATTATTGGGACAATCGATTGGAAGTACAATTCAGCACTTTTAGAGGAAGAAAAATTTCAGCAAGTTCTTCTATTAATATAGGTGAATTCTATACAGGTTCTCGACAAGAATATGAGTTATATACTTCTTTTAATTTTAATAAACACTTAAATATTGGTATCGACTGGCAAAGAAACTATGTAAAATTACCTCAAAATTCTTTTACAACCGACGAAATTGGAGGACGTATCGATTATGCTTTTAACACAAAATTGCAAACCAGTCTTTTCTCGCAATGGAATAACGAAGACAAAAACATTTTACTTAATTACAGGATTAACTGGATACCAAAAATTGGAAGCTTCTTCTACTTTGTTATTAATCAGGAACTATCGACCAAACAAGGCATAAAACTCGAACGCACAACCATTATCGGAAAACTAATTTGGCGCTTTGTATTGTAAAAAACAGTATTTTTGTCTTTCCTTATAATATCAGTTTATTATATTAATTGCTGGCTATAATAACTGTAAAAACATAAATACTATTTGCATGATTTCGAGACAAAAAATCCGTATTCGATTTAATAATTTTTTCAGAAATCTATTTTTTCATTTGATTTTTTGGGAGAGTAGTTTCTTGCTTTATGCTTTCTTAACCGGCGAAGATCAAATATTTAAACTATATGCAAATTTTATTAATATAGATTCTATTTATATTGCACCTGCATTTATTGCTGTTACAACATCAATACTTTTTACTATTTTAGACATTATTCTAACCGATCGTGTAATGCGATTTTTCCCAATACGATTTACCGTGTTTTTTAAATCACTATTCTATTTTTTATCGGTATTTATTGTTATTCTTTTTGCATCACAATCACCTATCACAATATTTTCTACTAAAGACTATACCGAATTATTAAATAAACTTCCTATAATGGATATTCGGTTTATTCGGTTTTTAGTTTTTTTCTATTTATCGTGTTTCTTCAATGATTTTTTAAAAGGAATGGTAAAAAAAATAGGTAGAAAAAATTTCATAAGTTGGGTTTTTGGAATACTTAATAAACCAAAAGAAGAAGAGCGCATTTTTATGTTTATCGATATGAAATCGTCAACTTCTATTGCTGAAAAACTAATGCATAAGAAATTTAGTTACTTGGTACAAGATGTATTTAACGATATTGCCGTAGTAGATAACTATAGAGGAGAAATATATCAATATCTGGGCGATGGAGCTATAATATCGTGGAATTTAACAACCGGATTAAACAGAAATAATTGTATAAAAGCATTTTATGCATTTACCGATGTGATTGCGAAAAGACAAAGATATTATAAACGAAAATATGGCTCAATACCAAAATTTAAAGCCGGAATACATGTAGGAAAAGTAATGGTTTTACAAGTCGGACAAATTCGCAGAGATATATCATATAATGGCGATACTATAAATACTGCTGCTCGTATAGAATCGAAATGTAACGAATATAAAAAAGACTTATTAATATCTGGGAACTTATACAACATTTTGAAAGATAAAAAGGAATTCAATATTAAGAACGTTGAAAACACAAAATTAAAAGGCAAGAAAAAAGCAATTGACATATACTCTGTAAAACAAAAGAAATAATTTTTACATAAATTTAATAAAAAATTAGTACTAACAATCATATATAATGCAGATATCAGATAAACGATCGAAAATAAATTTCAGAAGCTTTTTATGGCATGCAATATTTCTTGCTTTAGCTTCGAACTTTATGGATATTGATACAATAATTCCTTCGATGTTAATAAAAGCCGGAGGTAGTGCATTTCATCTTGGCTTATTAACTGCAATTATGTTAGGTGGAACAAAAATATTTCAGTTAATATTTGCATCAAATCTTTCGAAAAAAATATACAAAAAGAAGTTCTTATTAATAGGAATAAATTTGAGAGTTGTTTCTTTAATAGCTCTTTCATTTCTTTTTTATAATTCAGTTTTATTTACTAACAATTTAATTATCTTCTTAATCTTTTTTTTAATCTCGACATTTGCTTTAGGTGGCTCTTATACAGCAATATCGTATAACGATATTCTTGGAAAATCGGTTAAACAAGAAAGCAGAAAACATTTTTTTTCGTTAAAACAAACAATCAATAGTATAGGTGTATTTTTTTCGGCATTAGTTGTTAGAGATTTAATAAAACGATTTGAATATCCCGATAATTACTCACTATTATTTTTTTGTGCCTCATTACTATTACTAATTGCAACATTAGGATTTTGGAATATTAAAGAACCGGCTTCGAAAATTATTCATAAAAGAAATATAATTGACTTCTTCCGATTAATTCCATCTGAAATAAAAAAGAATCCTAACTTAAAAAATTATTTATTTATAATAAATAGTTTGGGCTTAGGTATAAGCATTTTACCTTTTCTAATTCTTTTTGCAAAAGATAAATTTGGCTTATCGTTTGAACTTATTGGAAATTTCTTACTAATACGAACAATAGGAATGTTAATTGCAAGCTTGTTCTTTTACAAAATAGCACATAAATTTAACTATAAAACTCTTTTAAAAATTAGTTTAATACTTGGTTCATTATTACCTATAATAGCATTATTACTAAGCAATAATCAGCATTCTTATCAGTTTTTGTTTATCTTGTCGGGACTTTTCGTGGCTATTTATAAAATAAGTAATAATGGCGTTTTATTAGAAATATCGACAAACGAAAACAGGGCCTTATATACCGGAATTTCAGGTGCGGGAAGTATTCTTACAACTATTTTCCCTTTGATAGCCGGTTTTTTAATTATCGAATTTGGATATACTGTGGTATTTATTACTATTTCGCTATTAGTATTGTCTAGTTTCTTTTTTGTAAATAAATTAAACTGTAATAAATTATAATAAAAGTTGCCGATTACAAATCAACAACAGCAAATAATACTTAAAAAAATAACAATCTAAAAAAATACTTATGAAATTATTAATGATATACATGAATGAGTTTTCGTATAATCCAACAATAAAAACTATTGAAACTATGCCCGATTATACAGAAGAAAAAACTTACAAAAACATTCAGGCTGCATTTATTCAGGTCGAGAAAAAAGATGAAGAAAACGAATCGGCAGTTAAACGTAAATTATTAAAAAACCTTAAATGGATAGCAGGAAAGAATAATACCAAAGAAATTATCCTTCATTCTTTTGCCCACTTATCGGAAAGTAAAGCAGAACCGGAATTCACAAAATCACTATTCGACAATATTGATGAACGACTTACAAATTCGGGCTTCGATGTTAAACAAACACCTTTTGGATATTTTTTAGATTTAAAGATTAATGCTCCGGGATATTCTCTGGCAAGGGTATTTAAGGATTTGTAAATAATACTAAAGCAAATCTCGATTAAATTTTAAACATCAAAATGTAAGTTGTAAATAAATTCAAAACCCTAAATACTTTTCTTTAGTTATAAGTTTCCTTATTTCAACGAAGCTTTAGTAAAAATATATGCATCGATTTTTTTATCGAAAACAATATCATCGATAATAAATTCTGTACCATCTCCTTTTTTAAGCATATCCTTAAAAACCATTTTCTTTGGATACCATCGATTATCTATTTTTGTAATATTAAAAAGCTCTAATCTTTTTAATAATTTTCCGCTTTTGGCATACAATTCTTCTTTTAAAGGAATATAACGAACTTTATCGACCCACATTTTGCGCATCTGATAATTTACATCTGTTGTTTTTGCCCGAAGTTCAACTATCCAGCAATTTTTTTCATCAACAATTTCTGAGCCAATAATTCCGGCATGGTAATCTTCGAGCAACTCGGAGTTATCCATCATGTCTTCGTACGACAAGTCTGAACCCATAAGCGATTGACGAAGCATATGTCCCGAAATTTTAATTATCCTATCGGCAGATGGTGAATAAATCCAGAGTTCATCTGTGAGCTTAAGCATTTTTGTGCCTTTCTCTCTTGCCGGAGAAAGATATTCGGTAAATGATTTCTCGTCGCCCTCGCCCCATGATTTTGCTTCAATAGTTCGTGTTTGACGCGCACCATGTATTACCATTTTTGATGTTGAAATAGTACTTTTAGAAGCCATATTCTTGTCAATTCTTTCTAAAATTTCTTTTCCTGTTATATCCTGTGCTTGAACAATTCCACAAACTACTAATAATAACAATGTTAATATTTTTTTCATTTATTTCTTATTTTATTATTATAAAATTGTATATCCGCTTTTTGACAGAACTTGCCGTTTGATTTTCTTCATTGCCCCATCCCTAAAGGGTGTAAAGAAAATCAATTACTCCTTTTAGGGTCGGGGTAAAATAATTGATTTTCAGTTCAGTTAGCAATGTGTATGTCAAAAAGCGGACAATCATATTATAAAATGTAATTAACTAATATAAAAAAATCTATCTGTTAAAATTTAGGATTAAACTCAAAATTTAATTCACTATTTAAGTATCAAGTTCTTTAAACAACTGTGCTGTTTTACGTTTATATATACCAATTCCCGAAAGCATTGTTCCTAATACAATAGAAAACAAACCGGGAATAAATCCGATATAATAAGCAGTATCAGTAATTTTTGCTCTAAAAACATTTGGCACCATCATTTTCGAACTTTTCATTATATCTCCAATATTAATTCCAACTTCCTGTATCCAGTATGAGAAACCTAGCCCAATTATTGTACCAATAACAGAACCAATAATTCCAATAAAAATCGATTCCAGTATCATTGAACGATAAATATGGCCTTTTTCTTCTCCAATAGCAAGGCGAACTCCTACTTCACCATATCTTCGTAAACCCCCAATTAAACCGGTGTTCCACAATACAATAGACATTGCAAAAATAAATACAAAAACAAGTATGCCAACTAAATTATCGACGTAATCGAAATATCCTGCCATCATAGATTCATTCTTTAATCTTGACATTATAGGAGAAAACTCATCATCTTTGTCAGAATACTTAGCATTGAAAGTTTGTTCAATATTCATGGCTTCCAAATCGTCGTAACTATGAGAATCAAGAAAGCCGAGAATTTCGCTGCAAGCGTCATGCATGTCAAGTGCATCTTGTATCCCTGTAATATCAGCAATCATTCCACTTCTGTCCATCATTTCCATACCAAACTCAATAGTTCCTGCAACAACAAAATTTTGAATTGACATAGCTCCATACATGGTAGATGTTATCAAAGTAACTGTTGATCCCGGTTTAAGCTCAAGCTTATCAGCAAATTCATCACTAAGCAGCACTTCATTTGATTTTTCAGGAAACCGTCCTTTGCGTAATGCATCGCGGATGTTTAATCTATCAATTTCTTTACTGTTTTCCGATAAAAGATCGACAGATATTCCAATAACAATTCCTTGTTTTTTCGTTTCCCCGTTTTTGTCAGGCGAATCTAATAAGCCTCCAAAATTTATTCTCTTCACAAGTTCAAGAGTCGGATAATCTTTGTGTACCTTAGTTATTAACTCATCAACATTTAATAATGCAAGGTCATTAGGTAACTGAGCTTTATTTTTGGCGTAAGCACGAGTCGTTATTTTAACATGACCGGCAGAATAATTTGCTGTAGTTTCAATCATATCGCCCAACACACCTGTCATATAGCAAAACATTAACACTGTAAGCGCAACACCTATAGCAACAATAAGAATCGGCATTAAACTGCGACTCCTGTCTCTTAATAATCCTTTAAATAAAAATCGTATCATTGTATTTTCCCTTTTATTGCGTCTGTAGGTTTCATTTTAGAAATTTTATGAGCAGGCAAATAACTAACAATAGTAGTTATTATTAATATTAACAGTACTGTAGATATTATTAAGCCAAGTCCATAAACGGGGAATATTTTTTCGGCAATTGGGATTCCCATATTATCGCTGCCAGCCGGCATCGACATCCCAACTTTCATTTGCCATAATAGAAATGGAACTCCATAAATTGCACCAACTATTACAGCAAGTATTGCATGCATAGCTCCTTCAACAGTGAAAAGACCAACAACCTGTTTTCTGGTCATTCCCATTGCAATGTAAGTTCCAATCTCTTTTTGTCGTCTAAAAATTGAAAGTACTTGCGTATCGAATATTGCTAACATAGCCAATAGAAGTAAAATTAAATAAAATACAGAACCTCCTACTTTTTTCATTTTTATCAATTCTGTCATCTCTTTCATCAGAAATTCACGACTTTTATACTTCCAACCTGAGATACTATCATTCATTGCAGAATTTTTACCAATTACAAACATAGTAGCTTCACCGGGTGTTTGCATCATTTCTTGAAGATTTTCAAGAGAAATATACATTTGTCCGGCATCTACCATTGGCACATCGCAGCGAAATATTTTTATAATTTTAATTTCTTTTGCATCAAAAGTTCCATTTGCATCGCGCCATCTTATTGTAGTTATATCTCCTTGTTTTAGTTTGCAACTATTTGCCATTCGCTGTCCAATAATAGCAGGTATTTCTTCTGATTTAATATTCAGATCTGAACTTGGTATTGCTATAACTTTTTGATTGGGACTAATTCCCCGCAATACCATACTTTGCAGTCTGCCATCGGGATAAATTGTTCCCTGAGAAATTAATACAGGTGTTACTTTTCCTTCGGAAGTTGTCTTTTGCAATAATTCAGGAATTGCAGCATGACTCTCTTCATAAGAAAAGAAGTCATACGGATCAAAGTTATCTTGCCAATATTGCCCATTACCAACTTCCCAGTCTTGCATATCTAATTTGGCTTGGTAATTCCAACCATCAATAATACCATATTGCCATATAATAAGTATGTATGTAAAAGACAATACAAATACATTGAGCCATGTCCGTAATCCTGCACCAACAAGGTTTCGATAGGCTAATTTTATTGCTAACATAATTATTACTCCTTATTAATTTTAGTTATTTCATCTTTTACAACTTTACCATCTTCAAGGCTAATTTTTCGTTTCAGATATTGTATAACCTTATCGTCGTGAGTAGCAAAAATGAATGTTGTATTAAGTTCTTTATTCAGTTTAAGCATCATTTTAAGGATATTGTGAGAATTAGCAGCATCGAGATTTGCAGTAGGTTCATCAGCCAGAACTATTTCGGGACGTTTTACCATAGCTCTTGCAACAGCAACACGTTGGCATTCACCACCTGAGAGTTGTGCCGGACGCGATTTAACTTTATCGCTTAAGCCCACCCAATCGAGAGCATCTAATACAGCTTTTTTACGCTCCGAAGCATTCATGCTCAATAATAGTAATGGGAATTCTACATTTTCGTATACAGAATAAACCGAAAGAAGATTATATGTTTGAAAGATAAAACCTAAGTGTTTTTTTCGAAGTCCTGCAGCACTTTTAGTAGTTAAATTATCTATTGATTGCCCCATTACAACAGCTTTACCTTCGGTAGCAGTATCGAGAGAACCAATAATATTAAGTAAAGTTGTTTTCCCCGACCCACTTGGGCCAACAATTCCTGCAAATTCGCCGGTACTAAATGTTAAATCAATACCATTTAAGGCAGTAAATTCACCTTTACCAACCGGAAATCGTTTTACAAGATTTGTTATTGATATTATTGAGTTCTGTTCCATATAATTTATTTTATTAGTTGATGGTTTATCTATTGCTTACTATTTTCTAATTAAAATTCTGTATTCTGACTTCTTAATCATTCCCCTTCGACAAGCTCAGTGGATAAGTGAAGCGTTATTTAGTAATTAAAAACCAGCATAATTTGAGCTCCATATCCACCAAAAATATTAGCATCTCCAACATTCTGATATATTTGAAAATTATCGGGATTCCAGAATCCCATCACATATATCATCCAATTATCGTAAGTCCACGAAAAATTAACAAATCGATAAATATCATTATTAGTAAAATCGTAATAAACAATAGTTTGTATATTATTAAAAACATTTAAGGGATAGCTCAACGACACGGCACCAAACTCTATCCCATTACCTTTACTAAAAATACTGTTAGTTCTCCGATATGTAAAATATTCAGTAATCATGTTTAAGCCCTTACCCAAATTAAAGGTATAGTCGGCTCCAATATTTATCAAACGCTGATAGTTTTTATCAGTAAAATCGAGATTCTGATGAATTAATACTGTTTCGAACCACAATCCAATTTCCAGATCGAATTTTCCGTCGAGAGCATATCTATCTTCCGAAAAACCTTTACAATTCGTTAATATAGCCACCGGTGTGCCTTTAAAAATCCCATTACGATGATGATAAGTTAATGCTAACTCTCCTGTTAAAACAGGATATTGTATTCTTCCTCCTATTTCGGGGATCTTATTATCTGATTCAAACATTTCCCATCCTTTAGTATCTTTGTTTCCGTATAAAGTCCATAACCAGACATTTGCATTATTTAAAAAATAATACTTGGCCAAGGCAGCATATACACCATCGGTTAACTGAAGAGGATCTCTTGCATCTATTCTTTCGAACCACATTAATGGGCGTAATAGTGATGCCGAACCAAAATTTATTTTTTGCAATCCTAAACGAAAATCAAACTGATTTCCCGATAATCCAAACTGCAAACGATAAGGCTTAATTTTATAATCGGTATCGATATTATCGTTAGCATTTAACAAAGCACTTCCATATGCATTTGCCGATAAGTTTGTTTTAAATACTAAGTTGTTATTTATATTATTTGAACTCGTAAAATCGGGAATATATCGCAGTCCTGTCTGAGCTTGAAAAGGATTATTAAAATTAAATATCGACCAAGTAGAAACTTGTCCGCTAAAATCTATTTCCTGCCCATTTACAACATTTATACAAGCAAAAGAAAATAAGCATAATAGCAATATGTTTATTTTTAATTTATTCATTATTTCTAGGTAAAATACCATAAAAAAAGAAATTTGTTAATTCCATAATCATATCCTGCGGATTATCATATATTTTCCCCAATTGTTCATCTTTAACCATTTCTTGAAGATAATTTAAGAAAAACAGTATAAATTTAGGGTTAATGTCTTTTCTTATATCTCCTTTTTTTTGTGCTTCAACATAATCGTTTAACACTAAGTTCATCGTTTCTTGTTTCTTTTGCTGAAATAATGTTAACATATCAGAATCGGCATAACGAATATAATCGTTAAGAAATTCATTGCTAATATTCTGTGTTGCTTCTAGCTTTAAATCAATTGTTTTTTTTACCTTTTCAGGAAAAGGAATATCACTATCCATTATGTTGCGATATTTCTGCATAGTTTTATCAGTAATATTATTGATAAAAAATTCTACCAGCTCCAATTTATTTTTAAAATGCTTATAAAAAGTCATCTTACTAACATTAGCATCTTTACATATCTCTTCAATGGTTATCCGTTTAAAACCATGTTTCCAAAAAAGCTCTTTTGCCACTATCAATATCTCTTTCAATTTTTGATCTTCTATACTTTCCATGTTTACATTTACGTTTTTTGTATTTCCTTACCTTTTTCGTACAATTTACGTAATTTCGTATACTAATGTCAATTATTTTTTAATATTTTTGATAAAAACATTGCATAAAATTTTATAAGTCTTATTATTATTAAAAATTAAAATGATTGTCAGCTTTTTGACATACACATTGCTATCTGAACTGAAAATCAATTTTTTTACCCCGACCCTAAAGGGAGTAATTGATTTTCTTCACACCCTTTAGGGATGGGGCAATGAAGAAAATCAAGCGGCAAGTTCTGTCAAAAAGCGGATATACAAAAAATTAAACTTTCAAACCAAGTCATATTTTTATATGAAAGCATCGGAAATAGTTAATAATATAAAAAACTTTTGCACCGAAAATGCAGATGAAAAAATTATAAAAAAATATTCGTATTACTTTAAAGGCGAATATAATGTTGTAAATAGCAAATTTAAAATCATCAGTTTTTCGCAAAGGTAAATCACCACTTTTTAATGCTTGTTTTCCGGTGTAAAATTCTTTGTAGAATGTAACGAAACAAAGAATTTTACTAATTGCGTTTTCATCATCATCATTTTTTATTAAAAATATAAACAATTGTTGTTATAACACCAAATAGGAGGGATAAAAACAATAGAGTATACATAATCGTTATTCACAAGCAAAAGAAAATAAAAATCATGAGTTTTTAACTTATGATATATTAATAGTTATCGGCATCAACATAATATAACTATGAATATTTTAATAGTTAAAATAAAAATGTTACATTTACATTAACTTATGATATATTAATAGTTAATATTAAAAAACGATATTAACTATGCGTATTCTAACAATTAAAACGATAGAATGATGGATAATTGGTTATTTTTAACAGAGCAAGAAATCTTAGAAGAAATGGGCAAAAGGCTCAAAAAAATAAGATTACAGCATAATCTTACTCAAAAAGAAATGAGCGAGGAAGTTGGTTTAAGTGTTTCAACTATTAGTCTTATAGAACACGGAAAATCTACAACGGTTGAAAGTTTAATAAGAATTTTAATGAGGTTAAATAGAATTAAAGATTTAGAATCTGTATTTAGAGTTGGGGAAAATTTAGAGTTGAAGTTAAAATTTGAGAAAGCAAAATTAAAGTCAGAAAGAAAACGAGCGTCTAAAAAAATAAAATAGTTATGATAGTACAAGTAAAACTGTATGACGAAGTATTAGGCACAATAGAGTGGAATGAAAATAAAGGTAGCTCTACTTTTCAATATAGCAATGAAGCACTAAATAGAAAAATAGAACCTTCTCCTATAATAATGCCTACACAAGAAAGAATATTTGAGACAAATCGAGACCATATCAACTTTCATAATTTACCTTATTTATTATCGGATTCAATGCCAGATGATTTTGGCAATATAATGATGAAAGAATGGTTAAAGCAGAGAAAATTATCTATTGATAGTATAAACCCTGTTGACAGATTAACTTATATAGGCAGAAGAGGCATGGGAGCTTTAGAATATGAACCTGCTGATAGTAAAGAGAATAATAATTACAATGTAGATATTAGTGAATTATTAGAAGTTACAAAAAGAGTTTTAGAAGACAAAAAGAAAACTTCTTATAATGATATTAATAAAGATAGTTTATCTGATATTTTAAGAATAGGAACTTCTGTCGGAGGAGCACGAGCAAAGGCTTTAATTGCTATTAAGTTCAATTCAAATAATAAAATTATAGAAATTAAACCAGGGGATATTATTCAACCGGAAGATTATTCATATTGGCTTCTTAAAATAGATGGAGCTAATGAAAAAACTTTAGGAGAAGCTGAAGGACTTGGTAAAATCGAATATGTTTACTATTTATTAGCAAAAAAGGCTGGTATTGAAATGTCTGATAGCAGATTATTTGAAGAAAATAACAGGTTTCATTTTTTGACTAAACGTTTCGACAGAACAGACAAAGGAGATAAAATTCATATGCAAACCTTTGGGGCTTTAGCTGGGATTGACTATAAGATTCAAAAGGCAAGTAGTTATGAAACATTGTTTAGAGTTATGAAAAGGCTCAGGCTTCCATATTATCAATTTGAACAACAATACAGACGAACCTTATTTAATGTAATAGCTCGAAATCATGACGACCATGTAAAAAACTTCTCTTTTCTAATGGATAAGGAAGGCAAGTGGAAAATATCTCCTGCTTACGATGTTAATTATTCATATAGTCCAGGTGGTACTTGGACAAATGTTCACCAATCATCTATAAATAGCAAATTTGATAATTTCACAAGAAATGATTTATTAAACTTGGGTAAAACATTTGGCATAAAAAAAGCCAATCACATTTTAGATGAGATTTTAACAGCAGTAAATCAATGGTCTAAAATAGCTACAGAGATAGATATTCCAAAAAAAGAAATAGAAGCAAGGAATAAAGTTTTAAGAGTTAACAATTTCAATAAATAAAGGACAGAAAATGATTAGAAGAATAATTGCCAGTGTCTAACAAAAAATATAGTGCATTTGGCAGAAAGCACTAAAAATGAAGAAAAAAGCAAAATTTAAACTTTTTTACGTAACGGAGTGGAGTAAAAATGTTTAAATGTGTGGTTGTATTTTTTTCAAATTGCACGGCAGTGCAAAAGAGCGCAAGCAAAAAAATGTTTTTCTGTCATTAAAAACTAAACCAATCAACTAAAATAAATTAGTTGTCAAACCGAGATTATTTTTCATTAATTATTTCTTTGTCAAAATGAGATGAAGTAACATGAATTATTTTTTTTACGCATTATTTGTAACGTTCCACCCGCTCGCGCGGACTTGTAGTCCGGGCAACAAGCAAAATAGGAAAGGTTAGAAAAGAGTAAAAATGACAAAAAAATGAAAAGGCACGGATAACATATCCGCGCCAGCTAGGTTTCCGCCTTGTTTCATTGTCCACCATTGAACAACATTATTAAGATAAAACTTAGTCAGCGAACTACAAAACCCCGCATTGAATTTAAACGCGTGTTAGGCTTTGTTCGTTTTATTTTATGAATTTATATCGTGTTGTATTTTTATCTCCAATTTTCTCCAACAATCCTTTTTCAATAGCAAATTTAAAATCCCTGCTTGCAGTTGCACCTGATATTTCTTTAAAGTATCTGAGATATTCCTTTCGGGAAAAGAAATTCTCTTTGATTATAGATTTATAGATTTTAATTCTATCCAAATTAGTCAATGCTATATTTTGCGTATTCAATAAATCTTCTAATGATTCTTGTATTACTTCTAACATAAACTCAATGAATAATGTGGATTGACCTGTATTATCTGATTCCCCCAATGCTTCATAATATTTGTCTTGTCGCTCCTTTATTATTGTCTCTATTGGTAAAAATTCAAAAACTGGATATTTATCTTTCAAAATTAAAGTTTGCCAAAGTCTCCCCATTCGTCCATTTCCATCAATAAAAGGGTGAATAAACTCTAATTCATAATGAAAAACACAACTCTTAATTAATATCAAGTCGTTATCCATTTTAAGATAATCGAATAACTCAGTCATTAATGGCTTTAGCATATCTCCTTGTGGTGCAATATGTGCTATTTCTGAACCTTTAACAATTCCAACAGATTTACTTCTTAGTCTTCCTGCTGATTCAATGATTCCATCCATTAATATTGAATGAGCTTTACAAAAGGAATTATAACTATATGGATCTAATTTGTCAATGGAGTTATAAACAGCAATAGTATTTTTTACTTCTAATATATCTTTCTTTGATCCAATAATTCGCTTATTTTCAATAATTGATGTTATTTGTTCAATTGATAATGTATTACCTTCTATTTCTAATGAAGAGTGAATTGTTTTAATACGATTTCTTTTTCTTAATTCTGTTGGTGGTTTATGTAAATGAGCTGAATTAACTTCTCCAATCTTTTCTGAAATTGATGCAATTAAGGAAAGTATTTTTTTTGTTATTTGATATGGTGGTTTCATAATAATTAATTGATAGTATCATTTGATAGTATCAAAGATATGATTTTATATAAAACTTTTCAAATTATTGGAGAAATTTCAAGTTTGGCACACTAATGTTCGTTAAGATACATGGTTTACAAAAGTTAAAGATTAGACTTTACACTAAATTGCTAACCTTGTCGATTGTTGTAAATAGCAAATTTAAAATCATCAATTTTTCGCAATTGTTTTTCGCCAGTTTTTCGCAAAGGTAAATCGCCACTTTTTAATGTTTGTTTCCTGGTGTAAAATTCTTTGTAGAATGTAACGAAACAAAGAATTTTACTAATTGCGTTTTCATCATCATCATTTTTATTAAAAATATAAACAATTGTTGTTATAACACCCACTCGCGCGGACTTGTAGTCCGGGCAACAAGCAAAATAGGAAAGGTTAGAAAAGAGTAAAAATGACAAAAAAATGAAAAGGCACGGATAACATATCCGCGCCAGCTAGGTTTGATATTAATAATTTTTATTTTATTGAATCATCGTGTAATTATGTTGAAATATATTTATTTAATGAAGACAAAATTATTCGCAAAACCTATCGAAGTGCTTTAAAACGAGCTTTAGATTTTTTTGACAATACTCCTGAAATCGTTCAATGCCATAGGGCCTTTATTGTAAATACGAATAAAATAATTAGTGCTAAAGGTAATTCTCAGGGATTACGATTAAGTCTTCAAAATTGTGATATTGAAGTTCCTGTTTCCCGAAATTATGTTGATTTGGTTCGTAACAGCAATTAATAATCAACAAATTCTGTAATACAAATTAAAATTCTTTCAGTTTCCAAATTGAATCAAAGCTGTTAATTTATCTTGTAATTAATCACTCGTACTTGTATTTCATCACACAATCTATCCATACATCACAAAAGCTTGCTGTCTGTCCCAAAACTTTTGCCGGTAGCGGATTTCGTCTTACACTTGCAATGTCAAACAAACACATGTTTGATTTAAAAAATAAAAAAGATGAAAAAGTTATGGATTATTTTATTAGCAGTTGCTTTAATTATTACCGGAGCAATTCTATATTTTAATGGAAACTCAAATATCTTAAGTGCCGGTGAATTTGCTTATGGATATTTCGCAGCAGGCGATTTTGCTTTAGGTGTATTCGCTGCAGGTAAATTTTCAGCAGGTATTTTCTCTATTGGCATTTTCTCTATTGGTATTTTCTCAGTGAGTATTTTTAATGTTGCCATTTATTCTGTTGGTATTTTTGTAATAGCATATAAAAAAAGACTTCCTAAATTAATGGTTAGCGATTCGGAAGAAAAAGAAGATCAATAATAAAACATTAACCGCAAAGACGCTAAGACACGAAGAATACTCTTTAAATTAAAACAATTTTGCGCCTTAGCGGCAAATTAAAAATCAATTTGTAATGAGGTATCTATACACTATATTATTCGCATTATTTATATCAATCTTTAGCTATGGAAATATAATAACCATAACGGGAAAAGTATCAAATAACGAACAGCAAGCTCTTCAATATGTAAGTATTGGAATAATAAATAAAACGATAGGAACCATTTCGGACAAAAACGGAAACTTTACACTTAATATAAGAGAAAATCAGTTTGATATCAATGACTCCCTGAAATTTTCAATGATAGGTTATTATTCAAAATCATTTTTAATAAATGAAATTCTTGATATACAAACATTAATAGTTATCCTGCCTGAAAAAATTGAAACAATATCCGAAGCGGTTATCACATCCAAAAGATTAAAAGTAAAAGAAAAAGGTACCAAACATTACCTGCTTCCATTAGGTGTCCGGTTAGCAATATCTGAATTTCCTGATCAGAACCTGGGGTCGGAAATAGGCAGAAGTTTTAATATTAATCATAAAAATACAATTCTCGAAAATCTTAAATTTTACATTTATGTAAATAATTATGATACAGTAACTTTTCGAGTTAATATTTATTCCATTAAAAATCGTAAACCACATAAAAATCTATTATCGCAAAACATTTACACTGAAATATGCGGTAAAAAAACGGACTGGATAACAATCGATTTAAAACCTTACAATATATATGTTGATGATAATATTATTGTAGCACTTGAATGGGTTGCTAAATCGAAAAAAGGCAATACCCTTGTTTTCCCGTTGGCAAGCCCTTCTGTTGCCACACATTACTATAAATATGGCAGCCAGAATAAATGGAAACGTTTCGCTGCTATGTCATCGCTTATGGAACTTCGTTTAAAATACTAAATGTATATAAATGAGGAACGTGAGATTTAAAACACAAGATTATTGTATATATTAACCGAAAACTTACCACCTAAATAAGTTTAATCGATCTTTGTTTTTTTTTAAACAGAGATAAAAAATGATAACAATGGTAGATAAAAATTCGATATTGATAATGTATTATCGAGATGGAAAAAGTAAAAGCTTCATTTCACAAAAATTAAAAATAAGTCGTAGTGTAGTTCGTAAATACATCAATGAACACGAAAAGACAATTAGTAATTCTAAAATAAAAGTTCATTTAGAAGAAGGACTGTCAAGTAAGCCGTGTTATAATGTATGTGCAAGTAAAGTAATTTGTTAGTGCCATTAGTATTAACTTTCTATGTAGTAATCTAAATTTAAATTAAACTTTGTATCTTTAAAACAAAAAATGTCGTTTCCTTTTTTCAAACAACTCGATGCCATGGATTGCGGTCCCTCATGCGTAAGGATGATAGCCAAATATTATGGTAAGAATTACTCATTACAATTTCTTCGCGATAAGAGTTACATTACTCGCGAGGGTGTTTCTATGTTAGGTATCAGCGATGCAGCCGAAAGTATTGGCTTTCGTTCTATCGGTGTAAAAATTACTTTCGAGCAATTGGTGTCGGAAGCTCCTTTGCCTTGCATTGTTCATTGGCAGCAGAAGCATTTTGTAGTTGTATATAAAATTGTTAAAAAGAGAAATGGCAATTATTTTGTTTATGTCTCCGATCCTGCACGAGGATTAATTAAATTCGAGAAAGACGAATTTATTTCAGGCTGGGCAAAAACAAAAGAAGATGGAGAAAGCAAAGGTCTGGCTCTTTTATTAGAAACTACGCCTGATTTTTATACTCAGAAAGATGAAAAACTGAATAAGACCGGTTTTAAATTTCTTTTCTCGTACCTTAAACCATACAAAAAGCTTATTGTACAATTGTTTTTGGGATTAGTTGTAGGAAGTTTATTGCAATTAATATTCCCGTTTTTAACGCAAAGCATAATCGATAAAGGTATAAATAATCACGATTTGAGTTTTGTTAGTTTAATTATTATAGCTCAACTGGTTCTTATTTTGGGTCGTACAATGGTAGAATTTGTGCGGAGTTGGATATTATTACATTTAGGTACAAGAATAAATATTTCTCTAATATCCGATTTCCTGATTAAATTAATGAAACTTCCTGTATCGTTTTTCGAAACCAAAATGATAGGAGACCTAATACAGCGTATTGGCGATCATCGACGTATTGAATCTTTCTTAACTTCATCGACACTTAATATTCTTTTCTCGTTTATTAATTTAGTGCTATTTAGTATTGTTTTACTTTTTTATAGTTTTAAGATATTTGCTGTTTTTATTATCGGAAGTACATTGTATACTTTATGGGTAGTAATATTTATGAAGAAACGTCGCGAATTGGATAATCGCAAATTTGCTCAATTAGCTAATAACCAGAGTAATGTTATTCAGCTGATTACCGGCATGCAAGAGATAAAACTAAATAATTGCGAGAAACAAAAACGTTGGGAGTGGGAAAATATTCAAGCTCGTTTATTTAAGGTAAATATTAGTAGTTTGTCGCTTAGTCAATACCAACAAGCCGGAGGTGTATTCATTAACGAGATAAAAAATATATTAATAACTTTTATTGCTGCAAGCTCGGTTATCGATGGCAGTATGACTCTTGGTATGATGCTGGCAGTGCAATATATTATCGGACAGCTAAACAGTCCTATACAACAAATGATTGGTTTCTTGCAATCGACCCAAGATGCAAAAATTAGTCTCGAACGATTAGGCGAGATACATCAGAAAGACGATGAAGAATCGATTGACGAACCAAAAATATCTGTTATTCCCGAAAATAAGAACTTGAATATTGAGAATTTGCATTTTCAGTACGAGGGACCACATTCGCCTTTTGTACTTAAAAATATCGATTTGCATATTCCCGAAGCGAAAGTTACTGCCATTGTTGGTACAAGTGGTAGCGGAAAAACTACATTGGTAAAGATGTTATTAAATTTCTATAATCCTATAAAAGGAAATATAAATATTGGCGATATTCATCTGAATAATTTTAGCAACAGAATGTGGCGCGAGCGTTGTGGTGTTGTTATGCAGGATGGATTTATTTTTTCCGATACTATTGCAAATAATATTTCGGTGTCGGACGAGTATCCCGATAAGGAGAAATTGCTGCATGCTGTTAAAGTGGCTAATATACAAGAGTTTATAGAAGAATTACCTTTGGCATATAATACCATGATTGGTTCGAGCGGAGTTGGACTGAGTCAGGGACAAAAGCAGAGAATACTTATTGCCCGTGCTGTGTATAAAGACCCTGAGTATATTTTCCTCGATGAGGCAACAAATGCTCTTGATGCAAATAACGAGAAAGTTATTATGGAGAACTTGCAACAATTTTTCAAAGGTAAAACTGTTGTTGTTGTAGCCCATCGATTGAGTACTGTTAAAAATGCCGATCAGATAGTTGTTCTCGAAAAAGGCGAAATAGTTGAAAAAGGAACACATACCGAATTAGTAAAAAAGAAAGGTGCTTATTACAAATTGGTAAAAAATCAATTAGAATTGGGTAATTAATTCTTGTTGATAGAACGCAGATGCTTAAGTTTGTTATGATAAATTACTATAAAATTTGTAATTGCGATAAATAAAAAACAGTATTAACAGAATAGTCATAAAGAGTAGCGTTCTGTAAAATTAGTTATTATGGAAAACGAAGAAAAAAATAAAATAGAAATACGTAGCGAAGAAGTAAAAGATATACTCGGTCGCCCACCGAAATGGATGATACGATGGGGTATTACTATAATATTTGTAATTCTTGTAGTAATTCTTGCCGGTAGTTGGGTGTTTAAATATCCCGATATTGTTACATCGAAAATTTTAATTACAACACAGAATCCTCCATCGCCTGTTATAGTAAAAATATCAGGTAAAATAGAACATCTTTTTGTTACTGATAATCAAAGTGTATTTCCAGGAACAGCTCTTGCTGTAATTGAAAACCCTGCCGATTACGAAGATATAATAGAAGTAAAGAATTTTTTAAAAATTTTTAACAACAAGAATATTGATAGTTTTAATTCAAAATCACTAAATAAAAATTTAAAATTAGGAGAAGTACAGCCATATTATTCCAATTTTATTAAAAGTATAGAAGATTATATACATTTTAATAAATTGGCATATTACAAAAAGAAAATCGGAGCAAGTAAGAATGAGTTACAAAAACGAAAAGAATATTTAAGTAAGTTAAATAACCAGAAAAATATTTTGCTAGAAGAATATCTATTAGAAAAAAAACAATTCCATAGAGATTCATTAATGTTTTTACAAGAAGTAATCCCCGAAGCCGAATACGAAGGGTCATTAGCAAAAATTTTAAGCAAAAAATATTCATTAGAGCAAATAGAGATAAGTCTCTCGAGTGCGAATATTCAGCTTTCGCAGATAGAACAAAATATTCTCGATTTGGAATTAAATCGAGAGAAACAGTTAAAAACACTAGAATTAAATTTATACGAATCGTACGAAAATATTCAATCGGCAATTGCTAATTGGGAGTATAAATATTATTTTGAAGCATCGATAGAAGGAAAGCTTAGTTTTAATAAATTTTGGAGTATGAATCAAAATATTGAGGCAGGCGAAAGAATAATGACAATTATTCCGAACAACGAAGGGGAAATAATAGGAAAAATACAGTTGCAACAAGCCGGAGCAGGGAAAGTAAAAACAGGACAAAAAGTAAATATTAAGTTCGAGAATTATCCATACTTAGAATTTGGTATGGTTCAGGGGATTATAGAGTCTATTTCTCTTGTCCCCGAAGAAAATACTTATACTGCCGAAGTATCTTTGCCTAATGGATTAACAACATTTTACAATAAAAAATTAAAATTTAACAGAGAAATGAATGGCTATGCCGAAATTATTACCGAAGATTCCAGATTAATAGTACGAGTTTTACGACCATTAAAGTTTTTGTTGAAAAAGAATACGTAAACTAATTAATAATTGAATATTACAACTGCATACTGTCATGTCTAACACAGTCGAGGCATCGTTTAGTATATAGTTTTGTGGCAGTTTTAAAACGCAAATCTTTCAACTTGCACCGATTTAGATTTAATGCTAAGATGTTTATATTTAACACTTTATCCGCCATAAACTATATACATTGTTAGCTTTTCGGGATAAATTTAAAAAGTTGTGGAAATAAATTTATTAAAATTTTATATTTGCTGTGTTTTGAATATTTTATGTAGAAGTTATCTTTATTCATTTAAAGCAATAGAGAAATGTATTACGCCACGAAGTGGCAACTTATTTCAGCCCAAAGGCAACGCCTTGGGTAAAATGTGTATTATAAAAAATATCGCCCTGTAAAGGGCAGCTTAAAAAAATAAATATTATATCACAGTCATTATCAAAATTGTATGTTCATATTATTTTTC